>Ga0351882_1021_pt1 | contig 58312 bp, 43 predicted proteins | sample BONcelFGM3001F13_FD_206762 | JGI IMG/M metagenome (GOLD analysis project Ga0351882, IMG submission 206762) | Enriched cells from coal bed in the Powder River Basin, Montana, United States - BONCAT cells FGM rep3 HSBNCT.FGM.300.1.F13 ... | reverse complement strand
CAGTAATAACCAGCGTGGTAAAATCATCTCCATCGCCTGCCAGTTGTGGTTTTCCGGGTTCTACCAGCAATCTGAAATCCTGCTGTGCAAAACCATTCATTATCCAAACACACAAAACCAATAAGACCAATATCTTTTTCATATCAGGTTAGTTTTCGAAATAATCAGGAATGGTATTATATTCTTTTTCAACCGGCGATTTCTTGGGAATACTCTGATACCAATAGTATGCAAACAAGCCGATAATTGCTGCAATAATTACCAGAATTACAATAAAACACCCGAAACAGCACCCCCTTTTCCTCTTTTTCTTTTCGGGAGATAGCGGAATATTTGACTGGTTTTCATTCATATTAATACATTTTAAGGTTGGAATCCACCTGATTTCAGCACAAAGCAATCACAGAGAAAAAAATGTAAACAATGCATACACAACAAGAGAATCTGAATGAGATTCTCTTCAAAAAGCAGGGAAAGTTAAGGCAATTTTAGTTTCAAATCAAACAAAATATCATCACCGGAAGATAGTAAACACGACCTTTAATGGCTCATCGGTACATAAATTTTTAAGCCAATTTTAATTCCCACACTTAACCTGGCCTTATATATCTGTTTTTCAGCTCTTTAGTCATGCTCGATCTGACATATACTACATATGCATTTATTTCTAGTTGACTGTTTATCTGCGTTTTGCATTTGAATGGCTGCTTGTGTTTCCATAAAAGTTTTGTTTGGTATTTGAATTATTTGTTTCTTTGCAGCCTCAAACCAAAAAAGGAGAAAACATGTCAGACATTGCAACAAAAGTAAAAGCTATCATAGTTGATAAGCTTGGCGTTGATGAGAACGAGGTAACTCCGGAAGCAAGTTTCACCAACGATTTAGGTGCAGATTCTCTTGATACCGTTGAACTGATCATGGAATTCGAAAAAGAATTCAACATTGCTATCCCAGATGATCAGGCAGAAAAAATCGGTACCGTAGGCGATGCTGTTGCTTACATTGAAAACAACACCAAATAAGGAATTTCCTGAATGAAGGTAAGACGAGTTGTAGTAACCGGACTTGGTGCGCTTACTCCAATAGACAATACTGTTCCTGAATATTGGAACAGTTTGGTTAATGGAGTAAGTGGCGCTGACCGTATCACACGGTTCGATGCAGCAAAGTTTAAAACTCAGTTTGCATGTGAAGTCAAGAACTTCGACCCTTTGAATTTTTTCGACAGGAAAGAGGTTCGAAAGTACGATCCCTATGCTCAATACGGAATGGTTTCATCTGATGAAGCCATTATTGATGCCGGACTGATTATCGAAAAGCTCGATCTCGAGCGTGTTGGTGTTATCTGGGCATCGGGCATTGGCGGATTGGTTACTTTCCTTGATGAAGTGAGTGATTTCGCCAGAGGTGACGGAACTCCCCGATTCAACCCGTTTTTTATTCCTAAAATGATTGCTGACATTACTGCAGGGCATATATCCATTAAACATGGATTCAAAGGCCCGAACTTTGCAACGGTTTCGGCCTGCGCATCTTCGGCCAATGCAATTGTTGATGCATTCAGCTACATTAAATGGGGTAAAGCCGAGATGTTTGTTTGTGGTGGCTCTGAAGCAGCTGTTAATCCTCCCGGAGTCGGTGGTTTCAATGCCATGCACGCCATTTCCACCAGAAACGATGATCCAAAAACTGCTTCCCGTCCTTTCGACAAGGATCGTGATGGATTTGTAATTGGTGAAGGTGCCGGTGCTTTGGTGGTTGAAGAACTTGAACATGCACTTGCCCGCGGAGCAAAAATTTACTGTGAGATTGTAGGTAGCGGACTTACCGCTGATGCATATCACATGACAGGCCCGCACCCTGAAGGTGACGGAGCCCGCAGAGCCATGAAAGCTGCCTTGCTTGAGTCAGGCTTAAGTATTACCGATATTGATCACATCAATACCCACGGTACTTCAACCCCGCTTGGTGATATAGCTGAAACTAAAGCCATTGCAACATTGTTTGGCGATCATGCTCCAACCATCAACATCAACAGCACCAAGTCTATGACCGGACACCTGCTGGGAGCTGCCGGAGCTGTTGAAGCTATTGCTACTATTCTGGCTGTTCAAAACAACATTGTTCCGCCTACCATCAACCATTTTACTGATGATCCGGATATTGACAATACCCTGAATTACACTTTCCACAAAGCAGTTAAAAGGGAAATCAATGCCGCAATCAGCAATACATTTGGATTTGGAGGGCATAATGCCTCGATACTCTTTAAGAAATTTGTTGAATAAATTGTGTACTCATTCAAATTAAGACCTCTCAGGTTTTACCTTTCGAACGAAAAGCACTTTTATGAAGCCATAAAAAATATTTTCGGGTTCTATCCCGAAAATATTTTTTTATATAAGCTTGCTTTCCGTCATAAATCACAGTCTGAAGTTTTGCTCAACGGCATCAGGGTAAGTAATGAACGCCTCGAATTTTTAGGCGATACCGTCCTGAGTACTGTGGTGGCTGATCACCTCTTCAGGATGTTTCCATTCAAAGATGAAGGATTCCTTACCGAAATGCGATCGAAAATTGTAAGCCGCGCACAATTAAATAAATTGTCACTCCGGCTTGGCATTGATCAGCTAATTATACATACCCAGGAAAAAAATAATGTTTACCGGTCAATCAAAGGCGATGCTTTTGAAGCGATAATCGGTGCCATTTATCTTGACAAAGGCTTCGAGTTTACCCGCAAAGTATTGATAAACCGGGTAATCAAGAACAACTTCGATCTCAATGAACTAATTGCAACCGACGTCAATTTTAAAAGCAAACTTATTGAATGGGCGCAGAAAGAAAAGAAAACCCTCGAATTCATAGTTGTGCAGGAAGTTGGTGCGGGCTATCACAAACAATATGTCGTTGATGTATTAATCAACAACGAAGTTGTTGGAACCGGCAGAGATTATTCAATAAAAGGTGCCGAGCAGAACGCAGCCATGAAAGCTGTTGAACAGCTTGGTATAAATGGGAACGGGAAACATTAACCGCATAAGTTCAGAAATCCATACTACACCTGAGGCCGGATAGACTTACGCAACCCGCATTCAGCTAATCACCTCATACACCACCACCGGCTTTTGCTTGTTTTTCAGTGAAATTTCTCCAATAGTCAGGCATTTGAACGAGTTCTTTATTTTCTGATATGCGCTATCACAAATGACGATCTGCCCTTGTTTGGCTGCCGATTGCAGGCGCTGTGCGGTGTTTACCACATCGCCGATTACGGTGTAATCAAGCCGACGCAAACTGGCCGAGCCGATGTTGCCTGATATCACTTCGCCACTATTGATGCCAATGGAGACATTGGGTTTATAGTTTACATTTTCTGAAAAAACCGGGAGTCTGGCAATTTCGCTTCGAACGGCAAGGCAGGCGTCAATGGCGCGATCTAAGTGGTAATCGCCGCGAAAAACAGCCATAATTGCATCACCGATAAATTTGTCAATGTAGCCTTCCTGCTTAATGATTTCCTTTACCATCACATCAAAATAGCTGTTGAGCAATTTCACCACATTATCGGGTGCTTCATTCTCACTGATTGAAGTAAATCCACAAATATCAATAAAAGCAATGCTGGCTTCAAGTGTTTCGCTCATCATCAGTGACGATTCATACTCCCGGCTGTTCATAAAATGTAGCACGGTTTCGTCAACGTACATTTTCAGGATGTTATTTTCCTTTACTGCTTTCAATGTTTGCCGAATCTGCTTTACATGAGAGAGTGTCCTTTCGATGGTAAGTTCAAGATCATGAAAATCAACCGGCTTGGTGATAAAATCGAATGCACCGCGGTTCATAGCTGTACGGATGTTTTCCATATCGCCATAGGCTGAAACTATCACGGCCTTCAGCAAAACGTGCTGATCGTTGAGCTTCGACAACAAGGTAAGTCCATCCATCTCGGGCATATTGATGTCGCTAAGCACTATTTCCACATCGGGGTGCAGCTCAAGTTGCTCCAGAGCGTGCAGACCATTGCTGGCAAATACAAATCTGTATTGACCTTCCCTTATTTTTATACGGAACTTTTGTCTGATCAGGATTTCAAGATCAGGCTCATCGTCAACGACCAATATCTTTGCCATCAGAATAATGTTTTAATTTTTTCTTTAAGCACCACGAAATCAACAGGTTTGGAAATAAAACCATCTGCACCCAGTTCCATTGCTGCTTTATAATTTTCTGAATCTCCATATGCCGAGATCATCATCACCATGGGCGGTGGATCATGATGTTTGGCTTTGATTCGGCTGAGCAACTCCAGTCCGCTCATACCCGGCATATTAATATCGGATAGAATCAAAACTGCTTCATGCAGATATTTTTCAAGGCAAATCAGCGCTTCCTCGCCCGAGAAAGCAAACTCAAGTAATATTTCGCCTGATTTGATCTCTCTACGAAACCGTTGCTCAAACAGCGGCTGTATATCTCTTTCGTCATCAACGACCAGAATTTTTATCATTTTGATTGAGTTGGGATTACAATGGTAAATGTGGTACCCAGGCCCTCGGTGGTTTCAACCCTTAGCTCGCCGCCGTGGCCTTTGGTAACAATATCGTAGCTCATGCTTAAACCCAGGCCGGTTCCTTCTCCGGCTGGCTTGGTAGTAAAAAAAGGCTGGAATATTTTGTCAAGTGCGTGTTGTGAAATTCCATTGCCATTGTCATAAACTAACACCTTTACCGCACCATTTGTTTTTCGGGTGCTCAACCTTACGAGTGGCTGATAACTTTCGGGCGCAGATTTACATTTTTGATTCACGGCATAAAAGGCATTGGTAATCAGATTGAGAATAACTCTGCCCATGTCCTGTTGAATGATGCTGACTTTGCCTAGACCAGGGTCAAAGTCGGTCTCCAGAGTAGCATTGAATGATTTGTCGCGTGCCCTCAGGCCATGATAGGCCAATCGCAGGAACTCTTCTGCCAGAGCATTCAGGTCGGTAGGTTCTTTTGTGCCGCTGCTGCTGCGACTGTGCTGAAGCATGCCCTTGATAATGGAATCGGCCCGTTTGCCGTGATGGTTGATCTTGTTTAGATTCTTCTCCACATCATCAAGAATTTCCTTTACCATATGGTAATTGCCAATTCCCAACTCTTCCTGAGCCTCAACGATCAACTCCATGCTCACTTCCGAAAAGTTGTTCACAAAATTCAACGGGTTCTGTATTTCATGAGAGATGCCTGCCGCCAGTTCGCCCAGCGAAGCCATTTTTTCGCTTTGTATAAGTTGCGATTGGGTAGACTTGAGATCTGAAAGGGTTTTGCTGAGTTTATTGTTCAGTTTTTGTTTCTCAAAATAGCGGATAAAAGCAATCCCCATCAGCACCAATGCAACAAACATTCCGAACAAGCTGAAATTTCTGGTTAACTTTTCCCGCTTAATTTGCGCCTGTTTAAGAATTAATTGCTTTTCATGATTTTGATCCTGAAGAAATTTCTTGTTCTCAAAGTCGAGGCGATTGGAGAGTTTGGTAATTTTTTCAAGGTTCTCGGTCACCAACAGCGAATCTTTCACTATGCTGTATTTCTGTTGGTTCAGGTAAGCATTTCTGAAATCATTCAATTTAAAGTATGTTTGTGCGATGCTTTCATAAATATCGGCCAGGTAAACCAGGGGCGATCCGACAGCTGCTTTTTCGGCTTTGCGCAACCAGTTAATTGCCAGTTGCGGATTACCTTGCGCAAGGTACACCCGTGCGATGTTGAGCGACGCTTCCGCTTCTGAAGTTCCATTGCCGATTGCAACAGCCTGCTGCTGTGCCTGAGTGAAGGCAACTAACGCCTTCTGGTAATTCTGCATTTTCAGGTAAGCCTTTCCAAGGTTAATTTCCGCATCAACAATACCTATTTTAAATGATGAATACTTTGCGTAATTCATCCCACCCTCATAGCTTTGGATGGCTTCCGGAAGCCGGTCAAGCTTTTCCAGTATTTCACCAATGTAAAGGAAAGATGCAAAAGTGTAATAATTCGCAGGTGATTTCAGGCGAATAGCCAGGGCTGCGCGGTGCTGCCCGAGGGCCACTATGTAATTACCGGCTCTCATATTGGTAACTCCCATGTCGTTGTAAATCCGGGCAATGCCAAGCGAATCGTTCATATGCCTGTATATTTCAAGTGCCTGCCCCTGATACTTTAGCGCATCCTCTGGCCTATCCACAAAGATATAAGTGAACGCTATAGCAAGCAAAGCTTCAACCGTGGTCAGGCTGTCGCCGATACTGCGGCTTATTTTCAATGATTCCATCATATGTTCCATCGCATCGCCATACTTTCCAAGGATGCGCTCCGTAATGCCCACACTCACCAATTGCCAGGCCAGCGCATTTTTGTTTTTGGTTTCGCGAAACAGCAACAAACTACGCAAATGATAAACCAGAGCTGGTTTATCCTGTGAAAGGCTATTGTAAGTCTCACCCATGATTGAATAAATTGTGGCTTCCAGATTTTTATCGCCGGTTTGCTTTGCCAATCTCAGCGCCGATTGCATTGTATCGAGTGCTATGTAGGACTGTCCGAACATCAGGCCGCGCGAAATATTGATCATTGATCTGACTTTCAGTTTTTCGCAATACTTTAAATAAGTTGAATTGCTTTTTACGGAACTTAACTGTATCAGACTGTCTGAAATCAGGTAAGCCTGATTTGCAAATACCAGACTGCTGTCATAGTTTTCATTTTTGAGGATTTCTTCCGCCAATTCATTCAGGCTGCGAATGCGTGCGGTATCGCTCAATCCAAACAACTTATCTACATTGCCTGCCCAGGCTTCCGATAGAAAACCTGTAGATATGATCAACAGAAATAAGACAATACCCTTTTTCATCAGTTCTTTAATCTGGCAAATAAACAATAAACGTTGTGCCTTCGCCCTCACGGGATTCCATTTTCAGTTCTCCGCCGTGGCCTTTGGTAACGATATCGTAACTCATACTCAGCCCCAAACCAGTACCTTGCCCGGTGGGCTTGGTCGTAAAAAATGGCTGAAAAATTTTCTCTTTTATATTGTCTGGAATACCATTGCCGTTGTCAGTTACCATCACTTTCACACCAGTATTTGTTCTTTTAGTTTGCAACCTGACTACAGGTTTGAATTCAGGGCCAGACCGTTTTCTCTTCTCATTTACTGCATAAAAGGCATTGGTAATCATATTTAAAATTACCCGTCCAATATCCTGCGGAATGAAATTGACAAGGCCAATCTTTGGATCAAAGTCAGTCTCCATAGCAGAATTAAATGATTTGTCCTTGGCTCTTAAGCCATGATAGGCCAAACGGAAATATTCATCAGCAAGTAAGTTGAGATTAGTGGGTTCTTTTATTCCGGAGCTGCTGCGGCTGTGCTGAAGCATTCCTTTTATAATAGAATCTGCACGTTTGCCGTGGTGATTAATTTTGTCGAGATTTTCCTGAACATCCTTCAGACTATCCAGGGCCAACTGCTGATTGCCTTGAGCTAACTCATCCTGAATCTCAGCGATAAGCTCTTTACTAACTTCAGAAAAATTATTCACAAAATTGAGCGGATTCTGAATTTCATGGGCAATGCCGGCGGCCAGTTCACCTAATGAAGCCATTTTTTCACTCTGAATAAGTTGTGCCTGGGTAGACTTCAGATCGGCATATGCTTTTTCAATTTCTCTGGCCTGAATAAGTTCCAGTTTCATAGCTCGTTGACGCTCCCTGGCAATCAGTCGTCTGCGCTGATACTGATCAACGGCTAGAATTCCTGCCGCAAGTAATAAAACATAAAACAAATAAGCCCACCACGAGCGATAAAATGGCGGAAGAATTTCAAATTTATAAGCTGTGGGCTCGCTCCATATCCCTTCAGGACTAAGGGCTTTGACCATAAAGGTGTAAGACCCTGCCCGGATATTTCCAAAGCTCGCGGTTGAGTTACTGGTTACAGGATTCCACTCATCATTGTACCCTTGAAGCAGGTATTGGTACTGAACCATAAAAGGCCTGGCGGTTTCAATACTGTTAAAATCAAAACTTACGTTGTTATATTTAAAGGGCAACACCAGATTAACAGGCATTCCAGTGAAAGGCTGGACTCCTTCAAAATCAATATCACTAAACCTGTCAACTAAAGTGTCGCGTTCTTTATGATCAAGCTGACGGCCAAAAACTTTTAATTCATCAGCCAGGTATGCGGGTACGGCATATTTTTTTACCGCTGAATCCGCTCTTCCTGAATGGAATAGTGTAGTCCAGCTGAAGTACTCATTATTCACTTTAACACTTTGAATAAGAACTTTGGGTGGGTCAATATTCCTGATTACATTTTTATAATCAAAGCGTACAAGTTTATCACCTGTACCTGCCCAGATGATTCCTTTGCTGTCCTGGAACATAGAATAATTATTGCTGATATCACGGATGGGATAACCGGTTTTCTGATTGAAGTATTCTATGCCGTTTCTGGCAATATTCATTCCAATACCTCCTTTTAACACTGTAAAACCATTGCTGGTTCCTATAAAAACATTCCCATCATTATCTTCAATAATGCCATAAACCACATCATTGGCTAAACCTTCATTGGTGGTAAATTCTTCGAAAATATTACCTTTAAACTCATCCGTATTTCCTGCTGTGAGCTGCTCAACAATGCTTTTCCGTATAATCGAAACCCCTCCGCCCCAGCTACCGATCAGGATGTTGCCGTTTTTATCTTCGGTAACATAAGAAAGTTTATTGTCTTTGAGCCCCTGTGCTTTTGTAAAATTGATAAAACTCTTTCCATCGAACAGGCTCAGGCCGCCTCGGGTAGCCATCCACACATTGCCCTTTTTATCTTCATAAAAGCACCACACCGTATTGTGTACCAACCCTTGGTTTGTGGTGTAGTTGAGGATGGATGTACCGTCAAACACACTGATTCCCTGTTCATACGTTCCAATCCACAATCTACCTTTGGAGTCTTCTTTAAGGCTGACCACTTTATTGTCAATCAAACCCTGGTCTGTATTATAGTTGATAATCGTTTCACCATCGAAACTGCTCAGACCGCGATCGGCACTGAACCACAATTTACCAGATTTACTCTTAATTACAGCAAATACATAATCATCGGGAAACCCATGCGAAGAATTGTACCTCAAAAAATATTTTTGCTTTTCTCGATGGTCATTCACATTAAAACTGATTATGCCATTGCTGCTACACAACCACAGACTTCCGTGCTCATCTTCGGTTATGGCTAATATTCCTTCCAACGGAAAGTCATCATTGTTGCCAATTCCGATAACACTGGAGCCATCGTATCTGCTCAGACCACCACCTAAGGTGCCAAACCACAATCGGCCCGCATGGTCCTGGGTGATGCTGTAAACCTTGTCATTGGCTAAGCCCTGTTTTACTGTATAGTTCACAAAAACGGAATCCGTTATTCTGTATTCCGAAAGGCCGGTTTTTGTTCCAAACCATACATTGCCGTCACTATCTACCAGGCTGCTTCTTATTTCATTGTTTATCAAACCGTTGCTGATTGTAAAGAGTGTCAACTCTTCTTGCTTTTGCAGAATCTCTGACGGTTCAACTCTCAACACACCCCTGTCGGTTCCTATCCAGAGGAATCCTCCTTTATCTTCTACAATTGTAGTTACTTTGGTGCCTTCGGGCCGCAAGGGATAATTTACGAATACTTTATCACCCCGGGGTTCTGATTCAGGATCGTAAAGTGTTATACCGTAATCCGTTGCAAGCCAAAGATTGCCCTTGCTGTCTTCAAAAAGATCGCCAACATAATTACCAGGTAACCCGTCATTTCTGTCGAAATTAAAAAATCTGTAATTCTGGTTTACAATGTCTTGTTTTTGCAGCTTTGTAATGCCTTTTGTTGATGAAAACCAGAGATTACCCTGCTTATCTTCAATGATCTGGTTAATATCATTGTCAATAAGCCCCTGCTCCACAGTGAAATTCTGAAAGCCCATCCCATCATACTTACTCAGACCACCATATGTTCCGAGCCAGATATTGCCATATTCGTCCTCCGTTATACAATTGACTAAATTATGTATCAAGCCATGGTTTGAGGTGAAATTCGTAAAAGTCTGACCATCATATTTGCTCAGTCCATTGCCAGAGGTTCCAAACCAAAGATTTCCGGCTGAGTCCTCAAACCCGCACAAAATACTGCTTAAAGCCAGACCATGCTCAGTGTTAAAGTTGGGCATTTTTACGAAGAAGTCAAAGGGTCGGGCTTCCGGTGTTTGTCGGGATGAAAGACGGACTATTTTGGGTTCCGGCTTAGAATCTAAGTTTTGTATTTCTGGCTTACCTGCTTCTACTACAACCGGTGTTTCGAGGGAATCTATTTGGCGAAAGACTTCCACTGCTGGTTTTTTCACTTCGGGCTTGCAAGAAGGAATTATCATGATCACAAAAATGATCAGGAACAAGTGACCGGTGATTCGTAGGATATTCACTTACTTATTTCCCGGATAGGTTGTGAACAATCGGAAGACGGACGATAAATTCAACACCGCCATTGTCAGCTTCATGCACTGACAATTCTCCTCCATGACCTTTGGTAACAATATCATAACTCAAACTTAATCCCAATCCGGTGCCTTGCCCTGTTGGTTTAGATGTAAAAAAAGGTTGGAAGATTTTATCTTTTATTGAATCCGGTATTCCATTGCCATTATCAACAACCCTGATTTCAATGCTGCCTTTCTCTTTCCTTGTAATCAGGGTAACCTGAGGTTCATAATCAATCCCTTCAGCATTAGCCTTTTTACTTTTCTCAGCTACAGCATATAAAGCATTATTGATCAGGTTAAGCATTACACGGCCCATATCCTGAGGCACAACATCCACTTTGCCGATTGCAGGATCAAAGTTGGTTATAATATTTGCATTGAAGTTGTTGTCCTTTGCCCGCATTCCATGGTAGGCCAGTCGAAGATATTCATCTGAAAGGTTGTTGATGTCGGTAGGTAATTTCTCTCCTGCGTTGGTCCGGCTATGCAGAAGCATACCTTTTACAATGCCATCAGCCCGTTTGCCATGATGGGTGATTTTTTGAAGGTTATCCTGAACATTATTCAAAATGTCTTTTGCCTCCTGATAATTACCCATTGCTAATTCTTCCTTAATCTCAATAACCAGCTCATTGCTCAAATCAGAGAAATTATTGACAAAGTTCAACGGGTTTTGAATTTCATGGGCGATACCGGCGGTGAGTTCGCCCAATGAAGCCATTTTCTCTGATTGAATCAGTTGTGATTGGGTAACTTTCAATTTTTCTAGCGCATCTTCAATTTCAGTTTTTTGTTTTCTGAGTTTTGCATTGGCCCGCTGTTTCCCCCGGTAACCAACTAAGGCCCCGATAATGATGATGAAAGAAAGTAGGAGTCCACTTCCCAGACCCATCATCCGGGTGCGGTTAAGTTCATCTTTGGCATCCTGTATTACTCTGCTGGCCTCTTCCTTTTTTTCAAACTCATAATTCATGGTGAGTTCGGTCGCCTTGCGGATGTTCTCCCTGCTATTTATAGAATCGGAAATCACTGTATATTTCTTGTACATTTCGAGCGCTTTGGCTGGGTTTCCGGTTTGCTCATAACATTCAGACAACTCCTTGAAAAGCCTGCCGTTTTCTTTGATAAAAAGATCGGCATCTGCAAGAGAAGCCAAAGACCTTTCATAAAACGGAATGGCTTCCTTCCATTTCTTCTGCGACTTCAATACAAAACCCATACCTGAATAGGCCTGTTGAATAATCATGGGCTGATTAACAGAATCGGCGAGTGAAATGGCACTTTTTGACAATTCCATTGCTTCGTTGAATTCATTCTGATTTGCTTTGGCCAAAGCTGCTTTCGAAAAACTTGCCGCTTGAATGCCCTTATCTCCCATTTTTCTGCCCAGTTTCACAGCTTTCATAGCATAATCGTATGCCTTTTGCCATTGATCAACACCAATAAACATGCTGGATAGGTTTGTGTAAGCATACAATTCGACATTCGTCAGATTCATCTTCAAGGCAAGTTCAATGGATTTGAGGAAATAGCTTTCAGCCCTTTTCAGATCTCCCATATTCTGATAGGTATTGGCCATATTTACAGTGGTATATGCCTGGCCCATAATATTTTCGTCTTCTTCGTGGATTTTAAGTGATTTCTGCTGATAATAGAGGGCTCTGGAATAGTTTGATTGCTGCTGGAAGGCTATGGCAAGGTTGGAAGCACTTTGTGCTGTGCGCATACTGTTTCCGATCTTCTCATATAGCGGAATTGCCTTTTCGTAGAAATAAATGGAGGAGTCGTATTTGTTTTGCATACCATAGTACAAACCGGCAGAAGAATAATAATTGGCAAAACTGCCTGAGTCCTTTGTTTGTTCTACAAAATGCCTTAAATTACTTAGTTGTTTAAGTGCCTCTGATGAATTCCCTGTATATGTATAATTATAAACCAACTTTAAGAAAGCCTCTTCCTGACCACGGTCATATTTTATCCGCTTCGACTCCTCAATGATTTTCAAATTGAGGATGATGGCCGAATCAAGGCTTATAATAGCTAAATGGTCGGCCTTTTCGAGCATATGCTTTATACGCAGCTTATCATCTGTCTCGCTTCGGATCAGACGATTAAGGCTGTCAAGTTTGGCGTTTTGAGCTTTTAAAAGTGAAGTGCTGAATAACATCAGCAGAGAAATGAAAATGGTCTTTAGTAAATGCTTCATTTAACGGAGTTATATTGGGTGAGGGTAAATCCGATGCATCTCTTTCTGATATGCATTTAAAACATTCAAACGGCTCTTATTATTAACCTGTGTTTGCGAGCATTTTCATTAGCAGCCTTGATTATTTCACCGGTTCAAACACAGAAAATAATTTTCAAAATAACCGTGAAAGCATTTACAACAGACATATAGGCAGATAATTAGATATAAACCTCAACTGTGGTTTATTGTTCACAAAGACAAGGTTTTGAAAAGGTTGTGTCTTTTAAAAAGCAAATATTGCAGGCAATCCCTGCGAATTAGCTCGAGTACATTTATACGCAAAAATCAATAATTCCCCTATATTTGCGCTCGCCACTTTATGAGTGTTCTATATTGTCATTTCATATTTTAAACCCATTCAATCCACGCTGCTATGCGTAATCTACTTCTCTTTTTCCTGAGTATTTTATTTCTTCCCTTAACCGTCCATAGCCAGGATTCCACCTATATGGATAAACAATGGAGAAAGACAAAGAAGAAAAATGCAAGCTATATTCAGGTGATCGAAAAGATGCCTGATGGTTATTTATTGAAAGAGTTTACTTTGAACAAACAAATCCTGACAGAAGGCCTCTACAAGGATAAATATTTGGGAATGCCTTGTGGCTATTATTGTTCCTATTATGAAAATGGAAATAAGGAGATTGAAGTAAACTATAATAAAGACGGAGGTGTTGACCAGACCAAATACTACTACCCTTCGGGGGAGCTAAAATTAAAATCATCAGGGCTTAAATCTCAGCTTTTTTATAAAAATGGAGCATTAAAAAGAGAGATTATACTGGAGGGAAATGAATGGATAGCCAAATGTTTTTCCGAGGATGGTAATGTTTCCATTTGTATTGATGATAATGCTGAAGCAAAAGTTGTAACTGAGAAATATGAGTGGAGTAAATATGTGGCGGAGAATCTTAAATATCCACAACCAGCCTTGGAGAAAGGTCTTCGGGGTCATGTAATCATAGGTTTTCACTTAAATAGCAGCGGCAGGGCAATAAACCCCAGAGTAGTATTTAGTACAAATACTATATTTACCAAAGAGGCTATCAGATTGGTCAGAGAAGCCCCCCTTATGGAGCCTTATATTGTTGACGGTCAACCGATACTTGTTGAGTATTCTGTACCTGTTAAATTTTCCCTTGGGAATTGATCTAAGTTGGAAATCCTTAACTATTCATCACTTTTATGAACTCATTTTATCGCTTTGGGGCTATACAATTTACATGGAGCATTTTTTTTTAGCCTGAACAAAACCCTATTGAAGGGAAATCTGAGAACATTAAAAACCTGGAAAAACAATTTCGATAACCATGGGTATTAATTATCTTTGCATGAAACCAATGCTATGGCCAAAAGGAAACTAATCAGTGAACCATCTTCGTATCCCGATCTTTTTATTCTTGGAATAAACAGTCAAATGAAGGACTACCGGCTCGCTTATTATCTGAACCGTGAAGCCTCGCTTTCTCTTGCCCGACTTGACGATTTGCCTGTATTTTCAGAAAAAGACAATCAGCTTCCCGAATATCCGCTTTATAAATACTCCGACACTCACCAACGTACACACTATTATCTGATTGGCAACAACCATCCGATTACCAAAATGGTTCCGGCATACAAACAAGCAGATTACCTGCTGATGCTTCGCGGGTCGTTTGAAGAAGTCAGAATAAATACATTAACACAAAGCACCCGAAAGATTAACGGCGTTCAGCTTGTGTTTAATATCGATTTATCGAAACTGAAAAATCTGGAAGGGATAATGTCAGATCTTGAGCTTCATCTGTTGGGAAGATAGTTGGATTTCGGATTTCGGATTGTGGATTTCGGAAGTCGGATTTCGGAAGTCGGATTTCAGTGACCTAACAAGTTTTCTTCTAACTTGTGAGGTCTTCTTTTTTTGATTGCGGATTGCGGATGTAGGATGGCGATCCCAATTGCTTCCGGGATTGGAAATTAGAAATTGGAAATTGGAAATTTGTCCGGTTACGCAGGTCAAAATCCGAAATCCGAAATCGAAAATCCGAAATCACATATTCCTCCTATACTGCCCTCCTACCCTGAACAATTCATTGGTTATTTGTCCCAGTGAGCAATATTTCGCGGCTTCCATAAGTGCCTCAAACACATTGCCATTGGTTGCCGCATTATGGTGAAGTTCTTTTAATGCCAGTTCCGCCTCGGGTTGCCATGTTTTGTGAAGTTGCTTAAGCATCTGCACCTGATGGTCTTTTTCTTGAGGAGTTGAACGGATTACCTCCGAAGGAATAACGGTAGGAGAACCCTCAGCCGACAGAAAAGTATTCACGCCCATAATCGGCAATTTGCCATCGTGCTTCAGTTTTTCATAATACAACGATTCTTCCTGAATGCGGCTGCGCTGGTACATGGTTTCCATGGCGCCCAGCACACCTCCGCGCTCAGTCAGGCGGTCGAACTCCATCATTACTGCTTCCTCTACCAGATCGGTCAATTCTTCAATGATAAAGGCTCCCTGAAGCGGGTTCTGATTTTTGGCTAAACCCAGTTCGTGATTGATGATCAGCTGAATAGCCATCGCCCGGCGCACCGATTCTTCGGTCGGGGTGGTGATGGCTTCGTCATAGGCATTGGTATGCAGAGAGTTGCAATTGTCGTAAATCGCATACAATGCCTGAAGGGTAGTCCGGATATCGTTAAAACCGATTTCCTGTGCATGAAGTGAGCGGCCGGAAGTCTGAATGTGATATTTCAGCATCTGCGAACGCTCATTGGCACCATATTTCAGTTTCATGGCTTTGGCCCAGATTAATCGGGCAACCCGACCCATCACAGCATATTCCGGATCTATTCCGTTGGAGAAAAAGAAAGAGAAGTTGGGTGCAAAATCATCGATTTTCATCCCGCGTGAAAGGTAATATTCCACGTAAGTAAAGCCATTGGCCAGCGTAAAAGCAAGTTGCGAAATGGGATTGGCTCCTGCTTCGGCAATGTGATATCCCGAAATGGAAACGGAATAAAAATTCCTGATTTTGTTACTATTAAAGTATTGCTGCACATCGCCCATTACTTTCAGAGAGAAATCGGTGGAGAAAATACAGGTGTTCTGTGCCTGATCTTCTTTCAGGATATCAGCCTGAACCGTTCCCCTGACTTTTGAAATGGTATCTGCTTTGATTTTCTGATAAACATCTGCCGGAAGCACCTGATCTCCGGTTATTCCAAGCAACATCAGTCCAAGTCCGTCATTGCCTTCCGGAAGTTTGCCCTGATAGGAAGGCCGGACAGTGCCACGATCCTTATAAAGCTTTTTGATCTTCTTTTCTGTTTCGGCTTCCAGTCCGTGTTTGCGGATGTACAATTCACACTGCTGATCAATGGCGGCATTCATAAAAAATCCCACCAGAGTTGGAGCCGGACCATTGATGGTCATGCTGACCGATGTGGCTGCATCAATCAGATTAAAACCGGAATACAGTTTTTTTGCATCATCAAGGCAGGCGATAGAAACCCCTGCATTGCCGATTTTGCCGTAAATGTCGGGTCTTACATCGGGATCGGCTCCATATAGTGTGACCGAATCAAAAGCGGTGGAAAGCCGGCGGGCAGGCATTCCGGCCGATACATAATGAAACCGTTTGTTGGTGCGCTCTGGCCCGCCTTCGCCGGCGAACATTCGGGTTGGGTCTTCGTTTTCGCGCTTGAACGGATAAACTCCGGCTGCATAAGGAAACTCGCCCGGCACATTTTCGCGCAAAGTCCATTTAAGAATATCGCCCCAGCTGCGGTAACGGGGCATGGAAATTTTAGGAATGCGTGAATGCGAAAGCGATTCAGTATGTGTTTCAATTCTGAATTCCCGGCCACGTACATTGTAGATGTATTCGGGATCGCTGTAGGTTTTCTTCTTCTCTTCCCAGGTATCAATTGCGCTGAGGTTTGCTTCGCCAAGCGATTTCTTAAGCGCTTTGACTCTTGCAAGAATAGCTTCGGGAACCGTGCCTCCCTCCTTTTCCAAAAGGCTGGATGTACTTTGAAGCGATTGAAGTTCGGCAGCCTGATCAGCCAGGATTTCGGTGTTTTTATTGTAGCTTCTTACCGTTTCGGTAATTTCTGAAAGATATCTTACCCGTGCTGGCGGAATAATCTGGCTGCCCGTTTGCTCTTCGCCAAGCGCCAGTTCGTAAACCGCAAAATCAGTTCCCGACTTCTGATTCATTACTTTAATCAGGTGATTGTAAAGCTTATTGACCCCGATATCGTTAAATTGCGAAGCCATGGTGCTGAAAACGGGAAGTTCATCGGCTTCGGCATCCCAGAGTTTATGGTTGCGGGAATACTGTTTTTTTACATCGCGTAAAGCATCGGCGGCTCCCCGTTTATCGGATTTGTTAATGGCAATCACATCGGCAAAATCAAGCATATCGATCTTCTCAAGCTGCGATGCAGCGCCGTATTCGGGCGTCATCACGTAAAGTGAAATATCGGCATAATCCACAATTTCAGTATCGCTTTGTCCGATGCCTGAACTTTCGAGTATCACCAGATCGAAGCCTGCGTTTTTCACGATACAAACCGCATCGCTGATGTATTTCGACAAGGCCAGGTTGGCTTGCCGGGTTGCCATGCTGCGCATAAAAACGCGGTCAGAATTGATGGCATTCATGCGGATTCGGTCGCCAAGCAAAGCACCTCCGCTTTTGCGACGCGTGGGATCCACCGAAAGGATTGCCATTTTTTTATCGGGGTTGGTCAGCAGAAAACGCCTGACCAGTTCATCAATGAGCGAAGATTTTCCTGCACCCCCGGTACCGGTGATGCCCAAAACCGGACTTTTACTTTCAGCACATTCCTTTCCAAATGATTTCACCAATGCTTTTATACTCTCGGGCTCATTTTCTGCGGCTGTAATCAGCGATGCAATAGCGCGGAAATTCCCACTGCTGATGTCTTCTGGTTTTATTCCGCCTGCTTTGCTTACAGCAAAATCCGCTTGTTTCAGCAAATGGTTAATCATGCCCTGAAGTCCCATGTGGCGGCCATCGTCGGGAGAATAAATCCGGGAAATGCCGTAACTGTGAAGCTCCTCCATTTCGTGTGGAAGAATGACACCACCACCGCCACCGAATATTTTAATGTGTCCGCATCCGTCTTCTTTCAGAAGATCGTGCATGTATTTGAAATATTCCATATGCCCACCCTGATATGAAGTGATGGCAATGGCTTGCACATCTTCCTGAACGGCGCATTGCACCACTTCCTGAACGGAGCGGTCGTGGCCAAGGTGAATGACTTCGGCACCTGAAGATTGTAAAATACGTCGCATCACATTGATGGCGGCATCATGCCCATCAAATAAGGCAGCCGCTGTGACAATGCGGATGTGGTTCTTTGGTTTGTAAACAGTGGTTTCCTGCATGGAAGTATTGTAATATGTTAATATATGCGGGTGAAAGGTACTAAAGAATTATGGAAGGAAGCATCCCGGGATTGAAAAAAGTGATTAATAAACCCTTCCCGCAAACGATTGCATTAACAATAAATGCGGGAATTGGTTCGAGGAGGAATATTATTTGCTGTCAGAAACTATGGGTTTTAAAGAACATATTCAAAGGATAATGTATCAAAAAATAAAATTGGAATTCCAATTCCGATCTTTCATTCCCGTAAAGTTATGACTTTACGGGATTCTATTCCCGAATAGTTATAACTTTACGGGATTTGATTCCTGTAAAGTTATGTTTATAGAGATTTCTATATTATATTTGCAATTGGTTTCAACACAAAAATTATGATTTCAAGATCAATTGAAAAGCAAATAGCCGGAAAGTTTTTCTCAGGAAAGGCAATAATCATTACCGGGCCAAGGCAATCGGGCAAAACTACACTGGTAATGAAACTCCTTGAATCATACCGCGATGAATGCCTGATCATCAACGGGGATGATCCGGTGAGCGAACGAATGTTTAACCGCCCGAATACTGAACAACTCAGGCAGATTATTGGTAAACACAAAATTGTTTTTATTGATGAAGCCCAACGCATTCCTTTTATCGGCCTTACTTCAAAGCTTATAACCGATACTTTTAAAGAAGTACAATTAATTCTCAGCGGGTCTTCTTCATTTGAACTCATGAATCAAACGCAAGAGCCACTCACTGGGCGGAAGTGGACTTTTTCGCTCTGGCCGATCAACTGGCAGGAATGGCAGGATTATTCAGGATACCTGAAAGCTGAGCAAGACCTGGAAAACCGTTTGATTTTTGGCTTTTATCCCGAAGTGCTGATGAACCCTGCTGACCAGAGATCAGTGCTTCAGGAGTTAACCGAAAGTTATCTCTACAAAGACATTCTGATTTACGGAAATATCAAAAAACCCGAAATGATACAACGCCTGGTTCAGGCACTTGCGTGGCAGGTCGGTAACGAGGTTTCCTATACAGAGCTTGCCCAGATTACAGGATTAGACCCGAAAACAACAAGCGCGTATATTGATGTGTTGGAGAAAGCGTATATATTGTTCCGGCTTCCTTCCTTTAGCCGCAACCTTCGCAATGAAATAAAAACAAACAGAAAAATCTACTTTTACGACAATGGTATCCGAAATGCGGTCATTGGTCAGTTCCAGGCCCATAACAACCGAACCGATATCGGAGCCCTCTGGGAAAACTTTCTGATAAGTGAACGCAGAAAACTACTCATTTATCAGAAGCAGGTTGCTTCGCAATATTTCTGGCGCACCAAACAACAACAGGAGATTGATTATGTGGAAACGAAAGACGGAAAAGTTTTTGGCTTCGAGTTTAAATGGAATGCCAACCGTTCTGTTTCGTTCCCCAAAACCTTTACGGAAAGCTATAACTCCATCAATAAGGGAATTACGAGAGAGAACTTCAGAGAGTTTGTTGTGATGGGAAATGACTAAATTCCTGACAAACAGGTCTGATAATGATATGGATATGCATTTCAGTAAAAAATCCTGCAAATTTGAAATAGTTCTTTTTATTTCCATCCGGAAGTTATAATATTGCCCTGATTTCAATGCTTTAGACATACAGTGATATACAGTCTTCTGATCTACGCATTTAAATTGACATTATTTGTAATAATTGACAACCCGATTGACTCTTTTTTTAACCGGCAATTACACGCTAAATCATATTTATTCAAACTTTAATAATTTACCCTATGAAAATTAAGTTGCTTTTTTTGATTGCATTCAGCATTCTGATGATCAGAACCTTTTCTCAAACCTCCGAACTTCGTATTGAACTTGACCTCAAAGATGATTATCAGAATGAGATGGTTTTCCCGCTTGGTGAAAACGGATTTTTGTTACAATCCTATGAAATAAAATCCAGTGGAGGCAAGGTAGGATGCAGAAATGATTTTTATTCCACAGATTTAAAACTGATAAAATCGGAGACTGTTCCCGTAAAGGAACGCGTACTTTATGCAAATTCCTACGATAAAGATGGAGTTAACTACACCATGATCCGCAACAGAAGAGATTATTTTGCCATTATTACTTCTGATGCAAAAACTCAGGAATGTCGCAAAACCGAAGGAAAACTGGCTGACATAGGTGAACTTACCAATATGAAAGTCTATAATGGCAGCGCAATTTTCAGTTGCGCAGGCAAAAAAGAAAATAGTGTGCTAATTGTGGAACTGAACTCGGGTAAAACGAAGTATGTTCCGGTAAAAGTTGGTGATTTTCGCAGTAAAATGCTTTCTATTCTTGATTTTCAGGTATTTGACGATGAAATTATGGTTTTTATAAATGCCATTACAGATAAAAACAAAGAAGATCTCTATATCGCCATATTCGATATGGGCGGTCGGCAGAAAGAGATTTTTAATGTCACAAAAAATGTAAAGGAAAAGCTGATTACTGTAGCTGCAACAAAAATCCAGAACAGGTATGTGATCACCGGCACTTTTTCAAAAACACGTTCTGTTAGATCGCAGGGGGTATTTATTGGTGAAGTTGAAAACAAAAAACTGAATTTTATAAAGTTCTACAATTTCCTTGAATTGAAGAACTTCACCAGCTATCTGTCGCAAAAACAGCAGGACAAGATAGAACGAAAGAAAAACTCCAAGGCCCAGAAAGGGGAAGAATTGCTGATGAATTACAGAATTGTTACTCACCCGATTATTGAATCGGAAGATGGATATATTTTCCTTGGAGAAGCCTTCTATCCCACCTACCACACATACACTACCACTGTCGGAAAAGCAACCCAGGTTCACACAGTATTTGACGGCTTTCAATACACGCACGCTACTCTGGCTAAGTTCGATCGTGCAGGGAAACTTTTATGGGACAATACATTCCCCATGTGGTCAACCAGCAAACCTTTTATGGTAGTAAAATTCATATCATTCAGACAAGGAGAGGAAACAACTGAACTTACATATTCAGAACGGAATACAATCTGGTATAAAGTCTTTGATGTGGTTAATGGCGAAATAGTCAAGGATAACTCGAAAGAGATCATTGATACTTTTCTTCAGGGTGACAAAGTGAAACGCTCGTTTTCAAACATAGAATACTGGCACGATAACAATTTCATTGCATATGGTTTTCAGACCATCTCAAACAAAGAAGTCAAACGCAACAGAAGAGTATTCTTTATAAACAAAATCTCATTCAGCAATCAATAAACCCATCAACTCATGAAAAGACTCATAGTATTAATCGTTCTATGCCTTGTAATTGGGCCGGTAAATCTGTTTGCACAAGCTTATGATGGTTCAACTGACAGGAAAATGTTTGTTGGATCAACCATGGTTGGTGATAAATTCGGAATTGAAATTCAAAGTGATGACGGGATAAATGACCTGCTTTCCTATGGGGCGAAACTGATCTTCCTGTTTAGTAAAAATAAAGATGAATTTGATGAATTTGACCGCATCTCCAGCGCATTTTCGAAGTTTGATCTGGTAGCATTTTTTCGGTTTCATTTCAGTGAAACATTGAACCTGAGCGAAAAAACCGATCCATATCTTGGTGCGGATTTAAGCCTTAAAGCTCTCGGCGGACATGTTGGTTTCAAGTATAATTTCAGTGAAACAATCGGAATGTATGCTCAGGCCGGACATAATTTTTCAGGCTCGTTCTGGGCTGCAACTCCCGAACACAAGGATGGTGATTTTATGCTGAACCGCTTCGCCAATAAGACCAATATATCAGTGGGGCTGACATTTAACATTTATTCCGGGAGAGGTTACAGATAGCAGAGATCGCGAAAATCAGTTTATCGCTCTCAGCCAGTCTATTTACACTGACATCTGAATAGGATGTTTATACTGAATGTGGTTCCCGCAAATAAACTGCAATTTCCGGTTTCCGATTACAAAATATTTGTAAATTACATCCCCAAAAGACCACCGATCTGATTGTGTGCCTGTGATGACATTTCAATGAATTTTCATCCAGACATTATAACAAAACCAATGTTTACGGGTGATATTCAAACACTTAAAAAACGGATTAACTCTTATTCCATCAACATCAAAAACCAAATCTTATGAAAAAACTGGCATTTTTTCTTGTTCTCCTGGTTCCTGTGGCATTTACTGCCTGCAAAACACAACAGAAAGCAACAGCACCCAAAGCCCCTTCTCATATTATTGTCGGCGATAACAGTCAGACATCGCTCGACTGGCCGGGTGTTTACACAGGAACTCTTCCCTGTGCCGATTGCGAAGGAATTGTCACCACAATTACCATCAGCAAAGACCTGACTTACAGCCGATCAACCGTATATAAAGGCACAAGCATTACCCCGTTTGTAGAAACCGGCAATTTCAGCTGGGATAAAGGCGGAGCAAGTATTCAGCTTCAGGGGATTACCGACGGTCCATCAAAATACCTTGTGGGCGAAAACAAGCTGGTGCAACTGAGCATGGACGGCAGGATCATCACCGGGGAACTGGCTGATAAGTACGTGCTTGCGAAAACAGGCCAACAATTTTCGGATTCAGATCTGATCGGGAAAAAATGGCGGCTTATGGAAATGAATGGCAAAGCAATTCCAAATCCAGGCAGCGACGGCAAAGATTATTTTATCATTCTTCAAAATGAAGAGAACCGTATCAATGGATTTGCCGGATGCAACAGTTTCTTCGGAACTTATGAAATGAAAGCCGGAAGCAGAATATCATTTTCAAAAATGGGATCGACCATGATGGCTTGTCCAAACATGAATATTGAACAGGAACTTTTCAGAATACTTGAAATGGTTGATAATTATAGCTTTAACGGCACTACGCTGCAACTCAACAAAGCACGCATGGCGCCATTGGCGAAATTTGAATTGATTGCCGAATAGTATAATTTTCGCTTTCGTTATTATCACAAATCCAGCCGGTTAATTGCCGGCTGTTTTGTTAAAATACGGCATCTGTCAGCAAATCATTACCTTTGCACATTAAATTAATTCTCCATGATAACTGTTAAAATATTTGTTTTCAATTCCTTTTCGGTAAACTCCTTTGTGTTGCACGATGAAACGGGCGATTGCATTGTAATTGATCCGGGTTGCAGCAATTCGTCAGAGCAAGCCAGACTTTCAGATTACATCACCGGCAACAAACTGAATCCGGTGGCATTGATCAACACCCATTATCACGTGGATCATATACTCGGCAACCATTTTGTATGCGAAAAATACAATCTGAAGCCAACCGGTCACAAAGAAGGAAAGCTATTCTGGGAAACTGCCAATGAATTTGGATCGGTGTTTGGAATCAGCATTGATGAAATCAGGAAACCGGAAATTTTTGTGGAAGAAGGAGACATTCTCACTTTCGGAAATTCAAGCCTCGAAGTCAGATACACACCCGGCCATGCCAACGGAAGTATTTGCCTGGTGAGCCACGCTGATAAATTTGTGATTGCCGGTGATGTGCTGTTTTATGGAAGCATTGGCCGTACCGATCTGCCAACAGGCAACTTCGATGTGCTGATGGACAGTATTGAATCGAAATTGTTTACCCTCGATGACGAATACATTGTGTATCCCGGACACGGTCCCAAAACAAGCATCGGGTACGAAAAGATGAGCAATCCGTTTATCAGGTAAAATCAACAGAACCAATAGAACCCGGCAAAATACACCAGAATGAAAGTAATCGATCTGATAAAACAAAAAGCATCAGCCCTTCAGCCGGAGCTGATTGCCATGCGTCGTCACCTGCACAAGCATCCTGAACTTTCGATGCAGGAGCTGGAAACCTCGTCATTTATCAGGAAAAAACTGTCAGAATATAACATTCCATTTACTTCGGGGATTGCGGTGCATGGCATTGTCGGACTGATTAAAGGTAAAAATCCCGAATCTCAGACGATCGCGCTTCGTGCTGATATGGATGCGTTGCCCATCATAGAGAAAAATCAGGTGGAATATTGCTCGCAAAATCCCGGCGTGATGCATGCCTGCGGGCACGATGTGCATATGACCAGTTTGCTGGGTGCCGCGATCATTCTGAATGAAATTAAAGATCATTTTGAAGGGACGATAAAGTTGATTTTTCAGCCTTCGGAAGAACGTTTTCCGGGAGGTGCTTCGATGATGATTAAAGAAGGTGTGCTTGAAAATCCGGCTCCTCAGAAAATGTTCGGACAGCATGTTTTGCCTACCCTCGAAGCCGGAAAAGTCGGAATGAAACCCGGGAAATATATGGCTTCGACCGATGAAGTTTACCTTACGGTGAAAGGCAAAGGCGGACACGGCGCAACGCCTGAACTGAATGTTGATCCGGTGCTGATAGCTGCTCACTTACTGATTGCACTTCAGCAGATTGTAAGCCGCAATACCCCTCCTCAATTGCCCGCTGTGCTGTCTTTCGGGCGCTTTATCGCCGAAGGACGCACCAATATTATTCCCAATGAAGTAAAATTAGACGGTACACTGCGCACCTTTGATGAAAAATGGCGCGCTGAAGCACATCAGAAAATTACAAAAATGGCTACTTCCATAGCCGAAGGTATGGGTGGCGAATGTGAAGTATTTATTGATAAGGGTTATCCGTTTCTGGTAAATGACGAGGCGGTGACTGCTGAAGCCAGGCAATCCGCAGTTGAATATCTGGGTGAGGAAAATGTGGTTGATCTTGATCTCAGGATGACTGCAGAGGATTTTGCCTATTTTTCACAACGGATTCCTTCCTGCTTTTACAGGTTGGGAATACGAAACGAAAGCCGTGGCATAATTCACAACCTGCACACCGACCAGTTTGATGTGGATGAAACCAGCCTTGAAACCGGAGCGGGGTTGATGGCATGGATGGCGGTGAGAGGGATGGAAAAGTGAAAAATGAAAAATGAAAAATGAAAAGTGGAAAGTGGAAAGTTGTGTTTTTCCTGAATAAGCTCAGCAGTAATTGATAAAATCGATTTTTGATATTATCTTTGTGATATAGAATTTCGAATAATATGGGGAATGCCATTCATATTTTGAAAGAGTTAAAACAATACCTCATTACCGGGTTTGGCGATGATATTGTAGATGTGATACTCTTCGGCTCTCAGGCTTCTGGCAAAGCGACTGAAGATTCCGATTTTGATATTCTGGTGGTGGTGGCCAATGACTATAACTGGCAAATGCGAGAGCGTATAATGGACAAAGCATTTGATATTGGCCTTAAGTATCAGGTATTGTTTGATATTCATTTACTTTCTCTTAATGAAAAGCGCAATTCGCTCAGGGGAAAAGAACCATTAATTGTAAATGCAATTGAAAGGGGTATTTACGCATGATAGATGAGGAAAGCCGGACAAATCTCATAGCTTATAGAATTGAACAGGCACTTAGTACTTCACAGGAGGCCCGAATTCTTCTGGAAAACAACCTGTTCCGTGGCGCAGTGAATAGGATGTATTACAGTATGTTCTATATGTTACAGGCGCTTTCCCTGAAACATCAGTTTGAGTCTTCTAAACATGCGCAGCTCATAGGCTGGTTTAATAAAAACTTTATACATACAGGATTGATAGAAATTAAATTCTCAAAAATTATTACCAGAGCTTACAACTTGCGAACCAAAGGGGATTATGCTACTGTTTTTGTTCCTGAAAAGGAAGAAATTCTAAAGATGTATGAAGATATGGAAGACTTTATCCAAAGAGTTAAGACCATTTTGGAGAAAACCTGAGAAATCTGATTTTAGTTGACTAAATGGAAATTGAGAAATGATTATTGCCTTATCTCTATTGTGCCCACCCGAAACATCCATACATCTTTATAATCCCTATCTTTGCCCCTGATAAGGGAAACCCACTAATAATCTTTTATTTGAACAAAAAATCAGAATCCCTGAAAGGATAAAGGTTTTGCCAAATCAATCAATTCCCGTTTTATTTTCTACTTTTGATCCCCCGTTTTGGGAGGAAATACATTTGCAAGCATTTTGAATAAACCGAAAATATTTTCCGGAATCTTAAAAGCATTGCTGATTGCAATAACCGCATTCGTTGTTGCTTATCTGGCATTTGCTTTTTCGCTCGGAGGCTTTGGGGATAAGCCCTTAAAATCATTATTTCCTGATCCAGCCGATTCCACCATCCTTTTTGCCCACAGGGGAGTGGTTGAAAAATATCCCGAAAACAGCATGGAATCCATCAGCAAAGCAAAGCGATTGGGGTTCAGGGCTGTGGAGTTCGATCTGAGAAAATCAGCCGATGATGATTTTATTTTATTTCATGATACAGATACAGAACGGATGTTTGGCAGCAAACGAAATATCAATGAAATTTCCACCTCATCAATTGAAGACTTCCCATTGCTGCAAAATGGCGAACCGGGCAACTTTTTTGTCCCAACCCTGGAAGAAGTTCTTGACCAACACAGTGCTGATTTTATTTTTTACTTCGATATGAAGCTCTCCGGATTTAAGGAAGCAGACCAGATTGTTGAAATCATCAGAAAATACAATATCGAAAACCGGGTAATTGTTGCCAGTGCCGATGCCCTTTTCGTGTTTTATATTGAATTAAAATATCCGGAAATAATAACAGCACTCGAAGGTTTTAATGCCGGAAAAGAATGGATTTACCCCGTGATCCCAAAAAACCTCAGACCGGATTTTTTATCCGGCTTTCTCAGCATGATTGATGAAAATCATGTAGAATGGCTGCGCAACAAGGGATTGCTCAGCAGACGGATCGTTTACGGAGTTGACAGCTCGAATTACCTTTCGGCCAAATCCATGGGAATTAAACACATGATCCTGGATTATGATTCCAAAAGCCCCGCATTCAATGAAATCAGAATAAAAAATGCTAAAGAATAGAAATGCAATCAGTTAAGCTACCGGAAAAGTTGAAGTTTTTGAAAGGATGGGACAACCTTACCCTGATTCTTAAAGTATATGGGCTTGCCATTCTGTTTTTCTTCGTATTCAGGATTATTCTTTTTTTTACCGGATTGGAGAACATCAACGGGCTTTCCTCAAATCTGCCCGATATAATCAATGCTTTCTTCATGGGCATCCGCTTTGACATAGTCATAAGCGGCTATCTGCTGCTGCTTCCGTTTCTGATACTCACCATTTTCTATATTTCCGGAAGGCGCTATCATCTTGTATATCAAGTAGTTTTCATCCTGATATTTATCCTTTTTACGCTGGCATTCGTGATTTGCGCGGCAGATATTCCATACTTCAATCAATTCTTTTCACGACTCACCATTTCGGCATTTCAATGGGCAGATAGTCCGGTATTTGTAATGAGAATGATTATTGAAGAACCCGGATATTGGATTTATTTCATACCCTTTTTTCTGGTAACGATTCTGTTTTTTAAACTGCTGAAACGCATTTTCAGAAATGCAGAAAAGCAGCCAGTGATTCAGCGAAGCATCTGGCTTAAGCTAACGTTTTCAATACTATTTCTGGCTTTGATGCTGGTGGGAATACGTGGTCGGGTGGCACTGAAAACGCCCATTAAAGTCGGCACGGCGTACATCTCCGACAATGCATTTCTCAACCAGATGGGGCTGAATCCGGTGTTTACTTTTCTGCAAAGCTACTTTGAGAATCTTGATCAACGAAACGAAGTCATTGAGCTGATTGATGAAAACTATGCAATATCAAAAGTTCAGGAGTACCTTGGCATTGATTCCGTACACGCATACTATCCGCTCTACAGGCAGGTGATCCCGGAATCTGTGAGCACAAACAAGCCCAATGTGGTGATCGTCATTATGGAAAGTATGGCTGCTTCAAAGATGAAACGGAATGGCAATAAGCTGAACCTTACTCCTTTTCTGGATAGTCTGGCTATGAACAGCTATTATTTCGACAGCATTTATACCGCTGGTATTCATACTTACAACGGAGTATTCAGCACGCTGTTCTCTTATCCGGCCATCTTCAGGCAACAGCCCATGCGCGAAAGCCGGATGCTGAAATACAACGGAATTTCGTCCACCCTTAAGAAACTGGGTTACAGCACCACTTACATCACCACCCACGACGGACAGTTCGACAATATTCAGGGGTTTCTCAGCACCAACGATTTCGATCAGATTATTACAGAAGACGATTATCCATCGGAAGAAGCAAAAACCACCCTTGGCGTGCCGGATGACTATATGTTCCGGTATTCGATTCCGGTGATGAATAAACTTCATGCATCAGGCAAACCATTTCTGGTGAGTTTTATGACTTCGAGTAATCATGGCCCTTATCACATTCCTGAATACTTCAAACCTGAAAACGATAACATTAAGGATCAGATCATTGAATATTCTGACTGGTCGATTCAGCAGTTTATAAAAATGGCGTCAAAGGAAGACTGGTTTTCAAATACCTTATTTGTTTTTGTGGCTGATCATGGAATTCATAAAAAATTCAGTTATGATATTTCGCTGGAGTATCACCACACTCCTTTGATTTTTTATGCTCCGTACTTGCTTCCTGATAGCAGGGTTTTTAATGGAATAGGCGGGCAGATTGATATTTATCCCACCATCATGGGACTACTTAATCAACCGTGGATCAACAACACCCAGGGAATAGATCTTCGAAAAGACTCTCGTCCCTACATTATGGTCAACAGCATCACCAATTATGGCGTAATTGGTAAGGAATTCTTTCTGATAGTGAAACCTGACGGAAGTTCAAAGCTTTACAAATACCGGAACAAAAGTATGAGGGATTACTCAAAGCAATTCCCCGTCCTAAAAGAGCAAATGGACGAATATGCCCGTTGCAATCTGCAGGTATTTCAATACATAAATGACAACCGCAGGCAATACATTGATTAAATCTCCCCTATAATGAATCTGATCATATTAATTAACCACTAAATCGTGATTTGGCCGTTTTATAACATACATTTGCATTTATAAATCACTAAAAAACAGCCAAATGGGATTCATCAACTCTTTAAAGAAATTGTTCGGTACTTCGAAAGAAGCTGCTACTGTGAAATCGGCCGAAATAAAGGAAAAGGCCGCTGACACTTATGAATCAGCCAAAGAATACACCAAAACAGCCGCCGATAAATTAGACGACAAACTTGATGACATGGTGGATGATATAAAAGAAGCCGCCATCACTGCAAAAGAAAAAGTTAAAGAATTCGGTGAAAACCTGAAAGACAAGACTGAGGATGTAATTGAGAAGCTTGACGACAAAGCTGCCGCTGTTGTTGACAGGCTGGAGGAGAAGATCCGCAATTCAACCGAAAAGGACAAAGACATTGCCACGGGTGCGGCGGAAGTTGCAGAGTCAAAAGCAGAAGAAATTATTGAGGAGATTGAAGATGTAGCTGAAGATGCTGCTGAAGATACTCCTAAAGCCTGATCGCCATTTATAAAAAATGAAAAAGCCCTGTAATTAGGGTCTGCTGAAAAACTCAACTGACAGATTTCGACTTTGATCGCCGTCAGATGCGTGCAACCTACTCTTAATTTTCATTCTCGCATAAGCATAGATGCTGGCGACTTAGTATTTTCATCCCGAAACCAATTGTTCCATGCAGCATCAGCATTGCTGAAAAACTCCTGACTAATCTGTCCATTAGGGATAGGACACCCAACCCGGCCAGTTTGACCAGGTTGAGCACCAATATTATGCTCGCAATCCACGTTTCGCTTGTTCCCTTGAGCCTTGCCCTGATGCGGTTTAACCCGTAACCAGTCTTGGCTTGCCCGAACTTGCCTTCGATTGGATTCCTTTCTCCCGGACTTAAGTGAATTGACACTGCCGATGGCCTGCCAAGTGGCTTTGCTAAAAGTTTGATACGCTTTTCCTTCAGAGCCGCTCTGTTTGAGCGCGTGCAGTATATTTGATCTGCAAGGACTTCCTTTGGATAAAATCCAAATCTTTTCTTGTAGCGTTCCACGTAATCCATCATGTGACTTCCTTCATTGAACGCTTCCCAACTAAGTTCATCCAAAAATGATATCCCATCGATTAATGATACGTGAATCTTAGCCCCAAACTCAACTTTTGCATGGCTCTTGCCTCTTACAATTGGTCTTACATGGGGCTGGTGAATGCTGACGATCCGGTTTTCAATACTGTGGCTATGGTTATCGTACATCTGCTTTTGCTGTTCGAAAAGCGTGTTGATTACCAACAAATATTTGTGATCTTTGGGTTCAAGCGGAATTTGCTCGTAGCTGTCCAACATTGTGTTTATCGAACGTAAATTGCGCGCAAGAAACCTTAACTGGCTGCCAACAGATTTGCGAATAACTTTTTTTGACTTGTTTTTCTTTTGTGCAGTATGCAAATATCTCTTTCGGGCTACCTGACGGTAGGTCCTTGGCTTTTGTATATGAAGTTGTGGATAATATATCTTGTCTATGAGTTGTTCCGTCTTTTCTCTTGCACCTGAGAGCAGATCAAGATCTGTTGGGTAAGCTATGTCTTGTGGGCAAGCTGTTGCATCCATAATCAGCCGTCCCTTATTGTCTGGTTCCGGATCTTTATCTTCTGAAGAATCTTTTTCCTCTGGTTGAGCAGCCTCGTCCTGTTGTGATTCAAATCTGGCCTTCAAAGATACAATGCGATCATTAATGGCATTTACTTGATCCATGCCCAACCTCTTGCGAAAATCTGTCATCAGCGAGGAGTCAAACGGAGCTTGGTCGCTGAAACTTGAATACCCAAGAAAATATTGCATGTAGATGTTCTCCGAAATCTGATCTACAGTCTCTCTGTCATCAAGGTTGCACAGGTGCTTAATAATAAGCGACCCTAAAACTATCCGTGGGCTTATTGGTGGTCGACCAGTAGGGCTGATGCCTGTGTGTTTAAGATAAATATTGCATATCTCATCCCATGGAATCAATCGCGCCAACACGACCCAACGGTTTTGGGGGTTAAGTGAACGCTCAAATGGTGTCTCGAATCCTTCGAGGGTTAGCTGCGCAGGGCTTAGGTATTTTGGTGTCGGTGCAAGCTTTTTATGGGTCTTACTCATAAATCCATGCATTAGTTACCCCAAATATAGCTATAATCCGTTAAAGCACAAGGCTTTTATACTTTAACAGCAGACCCTAATTAGTTGCAGGGCTTTTTTTGATGATTTGATGATTTGTTTTCGGGGAAATGGCTGAAATCTCACCATCTCCATACTTTCATCGAATCTTTCTGTTTAACACTTGAATCGTTAACTTTCTCTGATCATAGGAACAATACAACTCCGAATTTAAAACCCAGAGTTCCAATAACCATTCTTTCGTTGTTCGGATTGTCTTCTTTGTCTTTTAAAGTTGTAGAGAGATATCCAACCAGAAAATCAAATGAAACTTTATCGTTCAGCAGTGCAGCAATACCGACTCCTCCCGTAATCGAGTTCAGACTGCTTACATATTCATCTGTCTCGGAATCATATTCATACTTGGATTTCATAGAACCCAATGAGGCGCCTGCTTCAATAAACGGGAATGCTTTCCCGAGCGGAAAATAGTACCTGACAAACGGCCCTGCGGTAAGCACAGAACTGGTTGATTTACTTTCGCCTTCATCATAAGTTTCTTTTATAGAAGACATCCCGATATTTACATCAAGCCCCAGTGCGAGGTTGTTGATCACAAAATACCCGACTTTGGGTATAAGATTAATGCAGTTGAATTTTAATGACTCCGATTCATCTTCACTACTTGCGTCGCTTTTAAACTTTATGGTGGAAAATCCAATGGTCATTATATCCGCAGAGCTGATGCCTATTTCGTAGGGAGATATGCTGTATCGGGTTGATATCCCCAGAAGCACCTTGCCCTGATCTGTTTGCGCGAATATTGTTAAAAAAGGAACAAGGCCAAACAGTACAATCAAAATCAGTTTTCTTTTCATGGATTCGATTATTATTTTTGCGCCTACTCTATGTTTCAGTTTTCAGCTTCCCTGAATTTATTCAATAATAGCATTTTCACACTTTTTCTTGACTGGACTATAGTTCCACAACTTACAACCTAACTTTAGTTTATTAATAGTTAAAGTGTTGTTTGCCGGTTTCTAAAAAGGGCCTTATGGCCGGTTTAGTTTTTCATTATGAAGTCACTGCATTTTTATTATTTTCAGTGTGGTGACTTCCCCTGAATTATTGAAGCTTGTTAAAAAATACAAACCATTTTTCAGCATTGAAGTGGGGATAAGTGTTTGCCCGGATGGAAGATTTTCCAGTCTGAGAACCTCTTGTCCGGTTAATGAATTAATGGTTACCCTGCTCAACTCATAAGTGGAATTAAGGATAATCTGATCGTTGAAAGGGTTTGGAAACAGACTGATTTTTGTTGCTGGTTCTTTAGCTGACACATTGACTATTCCATAAATTCCCCATATGCAGGTAACTTCACCACTTGAAGTAATTGTAACCTCACGGTTTGGATCTCCCGGCCATTCACCACCTGCCCAGCCATTGTTTCTGAAGAATTTGAAGTAATAAGTACCGTCAAAAAGGTTCATGCTGATTGAGTAAATGGAATCGTTGTCAGGGTCAAACATGCGATTGTTTTCATTGGAGCCCGGCATATCCCAGATGCCATGAATTCCACCAAAAGTGCCGGAAATATAAACCGGTTCGCCCTCATATGCGGAACATTACGCATATCAACATGAAAGTCAACCTGTCTGGCTTTAATGGGCATAGAGTCATTGTTAAGAATAATATCGTCAAAATAGATGATAATATCGTCCGACAGTCCCACCGGATCCAAATAGTCTGGCATGAAAACAATGGTAGGATAATTTCCGGTTAATGATGAGAAATCGAAAACCATATCCTGCCACGCGTAAAGCGTATCCTGACTGTTCATGGAATAAACTTCAAGAGTACCGGCAGAACCGCCTTCAAGTTTAAATTTTACAGGACTCAGACGTGGCTTCCATACTTTGACATGCATGTATTTATTGTCGGTAACATCAATTGGTTGGGGTAAAACAGACCAGAAACCGCACCAGGGCAGCCCATCCATATCGCGGTAAAGCATACCAACTGTCATACTTGGGTTTATGCCAGAAATATCGGGGTTTGAAACTACAGTTATATAGCTATCATCCCCGGGTCCTGCATTCATGATATTCATGTTGATTATTTCGTAGTTTTCGATAACAAAAGCCGGATCAGAGCCAGGGGTTGGGTCATTGTTCAGCATAATATCGTCGAAATATATTACAATATCTTCTGTCAGTCCCACCGGATTCATATAATCAGGCATAAGTGCAATAATAGGATACTGGCCGGTTTTCGAAGAGAAATCAAACACCAATTCGACCCACTCGCCAATAACCATCTGGGGATTCATTGGTGATATTTCCAGGTTGCCGGCATCGCCGCCCTCAATTTTAAATTTCACATCACTGATGCGTGGCTTCCAGACCTTTACATGAATGTATTTATTGTCGGTCACGTCAATAGGAGTCGGCAGCAAGGACCAGAAACCACACCAGGGGTAACCATCTTTGTCGCGGTAAAGCATCCCAACAGTAGGACTGATGTTAATTCCCGATGGGTCAGGATTGGGGACAATAACAATTTGACTTTGGTCATTAACCCCCGAAATCATGATGTTCATGGGGATAACTTCAAAATCTTCGATCACCTGAGAGGAAGCCCATATAGAAGCGATCATCAATAAAAGGAGTAGTTTATTTTTTTTCATAGCTTTACGTTTATTAGGTGAATAATGTTGAGAGAAAATATGCGCAAGCTTCATTAATTATTACACAGAGTAAGAACTTTATCAGCTTTGCTGGCCTCAATGCCGGATCCTGATAAATTTCACCGATCTGCTTTGCCCGTCAAAATCAAAACATTTTATAAAATAGAATCCGTTTTTAAAGTCTGACAAACCAATACTTACCTGTTTTGAATTTAACTTTCCCGAGGTATATTGAAGCCGTCCTGTGAGATCATATACTTCGATATACTCAAGGTTTACAGGGCTTGTTACATTCAAAAAATCAGCAGCAGGATTTGGGTATAATTGCAGGGGTTTCAGTTCGATCTCAGAAGTATTTACTACTCCTACCGGGCCAGAAATTAAATAGGCCGGATAGCCGACTGCCGGATCTCCTGAATCAGCCACAGGAGTTACCTGAAAAATAAGGTATCTGCCGATATCATCCTGAGCAATTGTATAGCTCTGGAATACCGCCCCATCAATAATCTCAGCAGATGAACCATCGGGATAATCTGAAACAAACCACTGGTAAAGCGATTCACCTTCCGGATCGGCATTTGGGTCGAAATAAGTATAATGAGCAGTAATTTCATTCCCGGCCAAAAGCTCACCAGCTATGTACAAATCATAAACATAGGGCGGATAAGGAATATCTGTGATGTTATAAACACATTGATACAGGTTTATCAGCCCACCGGTTGTATCCAGAACAAACGAGAATCTTTCGGGTCCGCCAACCGGAAATTCTGAAGTTGCCCAATCACCATTGATCCGGAATTTAAATTGAATGAAGAAATCGTTTTTGTCAATGAGAAGGTTAGTGGTATAAATGCCTTCATCTGTCCATTCCCGGTCGAACAACACCTGATGAGCGCCCCAGCCATTCATGGTTCCGGCTATATCGAGAAAATCAGTTAAAGGATTGAATCGACCGGAATTAATCTCGGCATTCATGTCAACCTCAAAAGTTGCCGGCCAGGTATCCGGATTATAGTCATTGTAATAGTGGTAAAGATATACAGATCCGGGAACAGCCCAGGTCATTCTGTTTGGTCCCCCTGCGGGAAATTCTGAAGTAATCCAGTTGCCATTGATCCGGAATTTGTATTCAACCAATCCGGGATTAGAAATATAGGCAGTGGCCAGATACATGTTATACCCGACAGACTCCAGTGGAGGAGAACCCTGCCATTCGTTCATGGTTCCGGCTATATCCAAATAGTCAGTATTCGGATTGAAATTACCAAGCATTGCCTGATAATTCATGTCTATAAAAAAGTATATCTCCGAAAGCGGAATATTGTTCCACCAGACATTAACGAATGCTACACCCGGCATTGCCACTATTTCGCGGGTAATACTCTCATACTGGTCATTGTTAATTCTGAATCTGTAGAAATACAATTCGTCAACTTCAATCCCTTCATTTACCAGAACACTATAAATCCCATCCTGATTCTCATCCGTCAAAAGGCTGGTTTCCAGCTCTTCTATTTCAACATACACCATATCAGACAATGGATCAAAATTTCCATCCAGAATCATCCTGTTCATATTGAGGTTAAAATGAAATTCGGGATTATTCAATTGAAAATTTAACGGGATGTAAAAATCCATGCAATAAGGACTGAAAGGGATAAAATCACGTCCATCCTGGCTCCAGTTGGTTCCATTGTTGAAAACAGCACAAATCTGAGTTACTGTTTGACCGGTCAGTCCATAAAATTCGGCAGGGATATAGGTAATAGCGTATTTCCCATCGCCGGTTGGCAGCAGCGTCGGAGATTGTCCATTATACCCGGTTGCATTAAAATTTATCACATTTTGCCAGCTCTCACCCGTGATAAAAGTAACACCTGAATGCATGGCTATAGAGGGCAATCCAATCAGGCTGCCGCTTTCAAAACAGGCAAGGGCAGGATCAAATGTGAGCGTAAGTTCATCATACGCTGTGGCATTTGGAGGGCTAATGGTGATGGCCGCAGGCATTTGAGCCTGGATAGTAGTTGACAGTGCTGTCAGGTAAATGACCAGCATGTATAACCCAGTCATGTGCCCATTTGATTTAGTTTTTGTTTCCATAGTTTTGATTTTAATGATTATTTAAAAATGATAATTGTTTTTGTACTCTTAATCAACTTCTGTGTGCGACAAATTCTTCATGCATCGAACACTATAACCATAGTTCTTGCTCCAGTGGTGCCCGCCTACGTTGCCATTGGGGCTATTCATGCTCCGATTTAATGCATCCGGCCAAATGTACTCCGAGGAAGTCCACCATTTGCCTGAGTAGCCATGGCTGGAGAACGATCCACTGGGAGAACGTTGCCCACACGGAAGACCTGAAAAACCATACGCATCAAAACCGTGATGATTATTCCCTGAATATATGTCTTCATCCCAGCGGGGATATTGGGTAGCGTGGCAATCGCCACCCAGCGGTGAATTTTCTTGAAGGCAGGATTTCAAGGCATTGCCGGCGCCGTTGGGATTATTTGACTCATTAGGAAATCCATCCCACCCCAAAATATTTGTCAACCATTCCCAATCGTTATCGCTGGGCATATTCCAGCCTTCAGGGCAAAGTTCGTAACCCCACCATGTAGCATACCAGTTATACAATGCTCCGTAGATGTCTTTCCAGGCAATATCGTTATTGTACCAGGCATAAGCATCGATAGAGGTATTTGCCCAGGCATTGTTGTCAGCTCCTGGGTATTGTATGGGTGTTCCATTACTAAAATGGGTTGTTTTCAGGTTTTCAGCCATCCACAACTGCCACCCAATGGTAACAACGTCGTAATGGTTTCCATCGTAATCAACACATTCATAAAACTCAAAATCAATATTCTGGCTTTCGGTGGGAACCAGGGATTTGGTGTGCGCGTAATCGCCGGAAATAGCTTTGATTACCAGACGCTCGCCTTCGTTGTACTGCATGGCCACTACATTGCTGATGCTTTTCAAATCAGGCTCTTGTGGGCGGATTTGGGTTATGCCTTCATATTTCAGTTCAGGAGCTAAGACCTGAACTGATGTTGAAATTAGTCTTTGGCTGTAAATATGTTCCGGGGTGTTCACCATAACAAGGTAAATCCCGGCCTTCAAACCGCTGATTGAAAAAGCATGGCTTCCGGCATCAAGCTGTATTGATTTATGAATAAGCAACCTACCACTGAAATCGTGAATTTCAACACGGGCATTTCCGAAGCTGGAATTATAAAACTCCAATCGGCTGGCATGATTTGCCGGGTTAGGATAAACAATCATGCCCTGGTTCAGTGCAAACATATTTCCTGTTCCAACAACATCTGTCAGCAGCAGCGTATCCGTTCCGCTAAGGATTAGCGTAGTTTGCTGCGTAATGTTTTTCACCTCGATGGTTTCCACTGTGGTACTTTGTCCGGAGCCGGAAAAGGTGATGAGGTAGTCTTGTGCATAAACACTCTGAAGCATCACCATAAACATGATGATGAGGGTTGCCATTTTTGTAAGTTTGTTTTTCATAGCTTGTGGTTTTTTAAGTTATTGAACTTTAATGATTTTCTGTGTTTTGGTTTCCTCTCCCGCCTGCACCCGGCAGAAATAAACTCCCACCGGCCAGGTTGAAATATCAATCTCAGCCCGGTATTCTCCAGTCTTTGGCCGGCCATCGGCTATTATGGCCATCTGCTGACCTGTGACATTCAGCACCGTAATATGCAACGGTTCTGGTTTTTCCAGGGAGAGTTGAATGGTGAGATGGTCATTGGCGGGGTTGGGAAAGATGGAGAATCTGTTACCGTTAATTATTTCCTCAATTCCAATGGTTGCGCAGGCCACAATTACCTCTTCCGGGCTGTTGCAGCCGGTGGCGTTGTCGGATATGGTAACCGTTCCATTGGGCGCGGCCAGGTAATCGCAGATGCTTGTTACCTCGCATGAAGATAATGATGCATTATCTAATATGTAAAGATCAATAATTGAACTAGCGGCAATATTTGCCAGTCCTGTAAGATCGGTTAATGAATTATTGTCTACAATGTATAGCCCACCTTCAATGGAAATCAGATTTTCCAGCCCGGAAAAGCTGGTCATTTCGTTATTATAATAAATAGAAAGATAATCCCCGATGGAGGTCAGGCTCTCCAGCCCCGTCAGACTGGTCAGGGTGCTGTTAACCCAAATGTCAAGACCTCCCCCGATAGAGGTAAGGTTGTTCAATCCGGTGAGGCTGGACAGGGCATTGTTTTCACGGATCTGAAGATAATCCCCGACGGAGGTCAGGTTGTTCAATCCGGTGAGGCTGGTCAGGGCAATGTTTTCACGGATCCGAAGATAATCCCCAATGGAAGTCAGGTTCTCCAGCCCCGACAGGCTGATCAGGACGCTGTTATTTTCAATTTCAAAACAACCACCGATGGAAGTCAGGTTCTCCAGCCCTGTCAGGCTCGACAAGGCGTTGTTATCATAAATTTCAAAATAATCCCCGATGGAGGTCAGGCTCTCCAGCCCCGTCAGGCTGGTCAGGGCATTGTTATAATAAATATCAAGATCACCACCGATGGAAGTGATACCCTCCAGCCCCGTCAGGCTGGTCAGGTTGCTGTTAGACATAATCCTTAGACCATCCTCGATAGAAGTAATAGCCTCTAGACCCGTCAGGCTGGTCAGGTTGTCGCTATATGCAATAGAAATATAACCCCCAACAGAGGTCAGGTTGTTCAGTCCTGTCAGGCTTGTCAGAAAGTTGTTAGATCCTATCAAAAGATCACCACCAATGGAAGTCAAATTGTCCAGCCCTGTCAGGCTGGTCAGGGCATAGTTATAATAAATATCAAGATCACCACCGATGGAAGTAATACCCTCCAACCCCGACAGACTAGGCAGGGCGCTGTTAGACCGAATGCTTAAACCATCCGCGATAGAAGTAATACCCTCCAGCCCCGTTAGGCTGGTAAGGGAGTTGTTAAAATCAATAGAAAGATAACCCCCGATAGAGGTAAGGCTCTCCAGCCCCATCAGATTGGTCAGGTTGTTATAATAAATTTTGAGATTACCCCCAATGGATGTCAGGTTATCCAGCCCCGACAAGCTGGCCAGGGAGTAGTTTGTATTAAAGTGAAGATCACCCCCGATAGAGGTCAGGTTTTCCAGCCCTGACAGGGTGGTCAGGGCATTGTTAGAATAAATCGCAAGACCACCCCCAATGGAGGCCAGGTTGTCCAGCCCCGTCAGGCTGGTCAGGGTGCTATTTCCCGATAATAGAAATCCACCACCAACCGAAGTCAAACTGTTCAGCCCTGTAAGGCTTGTCAGGAAATAATTATATGTAATAGACAGATTACCCCCGATGGAAGTCAAAACATTCAATCCAATTAGATTGGTAATGCCAATTCCCTGATCAATTGTTACATTCCCCTCAATCACCGTGCATCCCGGATAGTTGGCCTGGAAGTTATCAATTTCCTCCTGAGTGGTAAAGGTGATGCCTTCGGGGAGGCAGCCCTGGGTAAATGCATTGGCATAAATAAGGGCAAGTGCTGCAATGAGTAATATTAACTTTTTCATCTTTTCCTGTTTTTAAGTTATTGAACTTTAATGATTTTCTGTGTTCTTGTTTGCTCCCCCACCTGCACCCTGCACAAATACACCCCTCTGGGCAAATGGCCGGCATGCCAGGTAAACTGCTGCTGCCCGGCAGGCAGTTGGCCGTAGTGCAGCTCGGCTACTTTTGCGCTCATGGCGTTGAAGATTTGGATGGAAACCATGGTAGTTTGCGGCAGGTTAAATTCGATGCTTAGCTGGCCGGTGAACGGATTGGGAAAAATGGAAAAGTCTGAACCGGCAACTGCTTCGTCAATGCCTACGGTTTCGCAGGCTATTATCACCTCTATCACGTCATTGCAGCCGGGGGCGTTGTTTTCTATAGTAAAAGTTCCATTTGGCACGGCAAGGTAATCGCAGATGCTTTGCACTTCGCAGGTGGATAAAGAAGAATTATCTAGTATAAGAAGATTTGTGATTGAATTGGCTGCAATATTGTCCAGCCCTGTCAGGCTAGTCATGGCATGGTTTCCCTCAATAGAAAGATAACCCCCGATGGAAGTCAGGTTCTCAAGCCCCGTCAGGCTAGTCAGGGCATAGTTGGCCTCAATCGAAAGATAACCCCCGATGGAATTAATACCCTCCAGCCCCGTCAGGCTGGTCAGATCGAAATTATATACAATATAAAGATAATCCCCTATGGAGGTCAGATTATCCAGCCCCGTCAGGCTGGTAAGGGAGGTTCCTACAATATAACCCCCCCCCCCGATGGAAGCTAGGTTTTCCAGGCCCATCAGGCTGGTCAGGGCATAGTTTTGCCAAATTTCTAATTTCCCCCCGACGAAACCCAGGTTATCCAGCCCTGTCAGGTTGTTAAGAGCATTGTTAACCCCGATATAAAGATTCCCCCCGATGGAAGTCAGGTTTTCCAGGCCAGTAAGGCTGGTCAGGGCATCGTTGCCGTAGATTTCAAGATTTGACCCGATGGAAGTAATATTTTCCAGCCCCGACAGGCTGGTCAGGGCATCGTTTCCCCCAATAGAAACATAACCCCCGATGGAAGTAATACCCTCCAAGCCCGTCAGGCTGGCCAAGGCATCTTCGTGGTAGATTTTAAGCATCCCCCCGATGGAAGCCAGGTTTTCCAAGCCCGTCAGGTTGGTCAGGGCGCTGTTTAATGCAATATTAAGCCCCCCGATGGAAGTCAGGTTGTCCAGGCCCGTCAAGCTGGTCAGGGCATAGTTATGCCAAATTTTTATATTCCCCCCGACGAAACCCAGGTTATCCAGCCCTGTCAGGCTGGTCAGGACATGGTTGTCGTATATTTCAAGATACTCCCCGATGGAAGATAGGTTTCCCAGGCCCATCAGGCTAGTCAGGGCGGGGTTGTAGTAAATATCAAGATACCCCCCGATGGAAGCCAGGTTATCAAGCCCTGTCAGGCTGGTTAGGTAATAGTTGAGCCTGATATCAAGATAACCCCCGATTGAGGTCAGAACGCTCAAACCATTCAAATTTGTTATATTATTTCCCCTAATGATCACATGCCCCCAAATCTGCGTACATCCCGGATAGTCGGTCTGGAAGTTATCAATCTGTTCCTGTGTGGTGAAGGTGATGCCTTCGGGCAGGCAGCCTTGAGGAAAAACAGCTGTGTGGCAAATAGCCAATGCAGCAATAAAGAGCATTAACCGTTTCATGACCCTGTTTTTTTTGCATGAATAAACTGATTTTATTACATGTATCAGAAACAGCAATCCTGAAATGCCTGGTATAGATTATCAGGTAGTTGTAGTAAATTCTGACTCCCGGAAAGGAATCGCTGCTGAATTGTAGGGAAAAGCCAGGTACGAATAAGGGAAGGAAAAGCGTTAGGATTGCTTGCAGGCTTTATAAGGCACTAATATACAAAATAGTAAGCCTATTTCCAAATAAATTCCGCAAATTTTTACATGCACGCTGGAATTATATGATATTTGGCTTGTTGATCACAAACAGGAAGATGTTTTTTTCCTAAAGGGTACATAAATCCTGCAAATAAATCGTTTGAGACATTCGCAACTATGCAAACACATCAAAACCCGAAGAAGCTCCCAATGCCAGATCAATTATAAGAAAAGCAAACAGCCCTGTAATTCTTTGCAGGGCTGTTTGATTTGAATGACTGTTTTGGGGGTTTTATTATTTCAAAAACCGGGAATTGGTATTTTTTCCGTTAACCTCTGAAATTATCTGAAGTCAGAAAGTTGTGGTAGTTCCCCCTGTCAATTATTTGAAATGTACTTTCCGGATAAGCATTCCGGAAACCGGAAGGGATTTTTTGTCCCGGCTTTGATCATAATTGTGAAATATGTCGATCAAACCCGACAAATTTGATATAATTCGTCGGGTTTGACAACCACTGATTCGTTTAAAGTAAATGAAATCAATACAAATCCGTTTTCAGTCGTTTTTCGGTTCTTAAATTCTGCAGATATTCATCGGCTTTGGCCGGGCTTAACCGGCCTTGATTTGCAACAATCAATGCGAGGGTTTCACGCACATCTTTGCCCATGGTTCTTTTATTTCCGCAGAGGTAGATTTCAGCATTTCTGTCGTTAATCCAGTGGAAAAGCTCTTTGCTGTTTTCAAGCATTTGATGCTGAACATAGATTTTCTCAGCCTGATCTCTGGAAAAGGCCGTATTCAGCCGGGTAAGAATGCCTTTTTCAAGATAGCCTTCCAATTCATTCTGATAAAGAAAATCACTTTCTGCATGTCGATCTCCGAAAAATAACCAGTTATCTCCAGTGGCTTTTTTATGATCGCGATATTGCAGAAAACCCCGGAAAGGCGCTATTCCGGTACCTGTCGCAATCATAATGACGGGCTTTGAATCTTCATCTGTAATTCTGAAATTCTCATTGGCTTCAAGGAACACAGGAATGGTGTCCCCGATATTTATCCGGTCGGAAAAATAGGTTGTACACACGCCGGAATGTCGGCGGTTTTTTAGATCATATTCCATCAATCCCACCGTGAAGTGAACTTCATCCGGGAAAACCTGAGGACTGTTGGCAACGGAATAAAGCCTTGGATTAAGTTTACGCAGGATACTTACGAAATCTTCAGGACTTATTTCAGAAGGGAAATCGGTTACCAGATCCAGCACATCGGAGGTTTCACAGTACAGTCCGAGCATGGATTTATCGCTGATAAATGCTGTCAATTCGTTGCTTTGAATTAACTCAGCATATTTTTCAACCACCACAGGAGTGATCACCGTTATTTCGTAATCGCTGATCAGGGCTTCTTTCAGCAACTTCCGTGACTTCCCGTCAATGAGTGCATGGGTTCCGTCAAAACGGAGGTTCTTCAGGAGTTTATCAACCAGCAAACGGGAATTGTGGGCATAAATGCCAAACGAATCGCCCGGGAAAAAGGAGGATGCAAACTTCTCTACCGACAAAACCAGATGGAAGGTACGTTTTAGGAAATCTGGAGAGGTAAGCAGTTGAATGTCTTTTACTTCGGCATAATAAACTCCGTCGCTTCCGGTTTCTATTTTGTTGATCTCAAAAGCGAACTCTTTTTCGTTGATGATTCCGGTTTTGGGCAGTATGTTTTCGAAGGAAGCAACTGCTTCGCGAACCCAGTTCATGGCATTTTCTTCATAGTCGATGTCGCATTCCACCAGAGGTGATATTTCTTCGCTTCCGAGCTCCAGCAGGCGCTTTCTGAAATCATGACCGGTTTTACAATAGTCTTTGTAGCTGCTGTCGCCTAATGCCAGCACACTGAAACGGGTTCCTTTCATCGACGGCGCATCCGGGGAATGCATGAAGTTGTAGAAATCCTCGACCACCGCCGGAGGATCACCTTCACCATGTGTACTTACCGCGATCAGCATGTTTCTTATATGAGCAACCTGATCGGGGTCAATGGTTTTCATATCGTGGAGCTGGCTTTTTATCCCAAGGTGATTGGCATATTCATGGGCTAGTCTGCCGGCAGCAAGCGAATTGCCGGTACGACTGCCACAGATAACGTGGAGGAAAGTCTGACCGGTTTCTACACCGGATTGAGTTTCCGACATCATCAGCAATTCCTTTTCAAGTTCCATAAATAGAGAGTTTTAGTTCAGGTGTAGGACTTTGTTTTATCCTGCAAAAGCAAATAAAGGCACTTCCGTCAACTGATCAACCCAGGTTGCCTGATCGTCGAACTCCATAAAGAATGGCTTGAAGGTCTTGGTGTGATCGCGATGCCTTACATATTGCATCATAAAGTACTTATCGCCGTTCACCGGGTTTTTGACAATTCCCATGATGTGCACCTTGCCTTTGCTGGCTGACATCACCGGCCCTGTCACCGTTTTTGCAAAACTGCCGGATTCCCTGATTGCATTCTGATACATCCGGTAAACCTCAGCAATAGGAAGGCTGAAATATTCATAAGGCCCGGTTTCGCGCTCGATAAACATGTAATAAGGAATCAGTCCGAGCCCGATCTGTATTTTCCACATATCGGCCCAATCCTGGCTGTTGTTGTTTATATTTTTCAGCACCGGCGCCTGAGTCCTGATTTCAGCACCACATGCTTTCAGGTTAAGGATGGCTTGCTGAAGAACTTCTGTTTTGAGTTCGTTGGGATGGTTGAAATGCGCCATGATTGCCAGATGCATACCGCTGTCGCTGATGAGTTTCAAGGTATCCAGCATCTCCTGTCCTTCGTCGCTATACTCCGGAATAAATGCAAATGGCCAGTAACTCAGCGATTTGGTACCAAACCGAATGTTGGTCAGGTGCGGTATTTTTGCAGCGATAATGGCTTCAATATACTTACGTAATGTTCCCGGATCCATCACCATCGGGTCACCGCCGGTAAATAAAATCTCGTTGATGTGCTCATTCTTGCGGATGTAAGCGATTACCTTGTCGATTTCACGCATCGAGAATTTCAGATCGAGCTCCTTCACAAACTGAGGCCAGCGGAAGCAAAACGTGCAGTGTGCATGGCAGGTCTGACCCTGGCTGGGGAAGAACAGGATCACATCCCTGTATTTGTGCTGCAATCCCTTCAACTCCTCGCCATCCAACATAGGAACATTGGTCATTTGCTGCGCAGGATGCGGATTCATTTCCATCCTGATATCGTAAATAATCTGATTGACCGTTGCAACAGATTCTTCATTTTGAATGGCATACGACAGTTGTACATACTGCTTTTCGGTCAGCATATTCCTGTTTGGGAAATTCAGAATGTAGATGGGGTCATCCTTGTAGTTTTCCCAATCAATCAGGTAATCAACCACATAATTGTTGGTTTTAAAAGGAATCACGCGCGAAACGATATCAATTTCGGTTTTCTCTTCTTCGGGAAGATATCTCAGATACTCAATTTCACGAAAATTCTTCTGGTTGTATGTTATAAATTTCATGTCTAAACGGTGTTAATTGAATAAAATGGTCATCCAATGACACACGTTTTCAGACAGGAATTTGCAAAGAAGACATATTACAGGCAGTAAACGCCTGAAAGAGGATGGAAACGTGTGTATTAGATTCTATCTCTATAATTTATAACAACAAACAACAACAAAAGGATTGATGGAGATAGCTCTCTGAATCTCAAATGCACTAGTCACGCAGGGCAACAGGCCGGCAAACTGACTGGTATTGCAGCCTAAACCGTAAATGTTAAATAGTTGTTAATTATCCGTATCCTGCCAGATATTCAATTTATTTCCGGAATGAGAATCGGGAATGTAACCAGTACAATTTAAATCAGGGAAATGGCTTTTCTATGACCAGGTTCAGTTAATTACTTCAAAAATAATCAGTGGCTTTTCCTTGTTCTTGACTTTGATTTCACCAACTTTACTACCGACAAATGAATCTTTCACTTTCTGATAGATCTCCTGGCTAACCAGTATCTGTCCGGCCAGCGCTGCAGACTGAAGGCGTTGCGCAGTATTTACCACATCGCCGATTACCGTGTAGTCAAGTCTTCGCAGGCTTGATGATCCGATATTTCCATGTCCAATCCTGAAGGAGCAGGTTTCCACAATTTAATCTGCTTTCCATAAGTCAATTGCCTGCAAGGCCATTCCTCCGGAACAAAGCGACAGTCCCTGAGCCAGGAGGCGCTGAAAACCGAACATTTTTCAGGTTAATTTCTTAATAATTAATATGATGAGCGGCAACTAAGAATATCCCGGCAACAATTGACAAAACAAGAAAGAGTGGCCAGATGAATTTGAACCACTTTTCGTAAGGAACCCCGGCTATGGCAATGGAAGCCATCAACACACCACTTGTCGGGATGATAATATTGGAAAGGCCATCACCGAAAACAAAAGCCAAAACGGCTGTCTGACGCGATATTCCCAATAAATCTGACAAGGGCACAATCAGGGGCATGGTTACAAGGGCCTGGCCGGATGCAGAAGGGATGAAAAAATTAAAGAGGCTTTGAAATATGTATATGCCTGTCACTGCCGTGGATTGGCTCATGGTCCCTAATACTTCAGCTGTATGAAATAGAATGGTGTCAATGATCTGACCTTCCGCCAACACTACCTGTACTCCCCTGGCAAATCCGACAATCAACGCCGGTACAATCATGCCTTCGAGACCGGTAATAAAAGCTTTCATGGATTCGTCGCCCGACATTCTGCTGATCAGAATGGTGCATAACCCAACCGTAAAAAATCCTCCGGACATTTCAACCAAACCCCAACCCATGGTTTGAACAGCAAATAAAATGGAAGCAAAAAGCACAAAAGCAGTAATGGCAATCATGATGTGTCTCCGGGTTAAACCATCTCCTTTGATGCTGACTAAATCATCGAGGATAAACTGATCATCGGCCATAATTGACTTAGCAGGGTTTTTCTTTACCCTTTGTCCGTAGGCCATCAGAAATAAAAAGCCAATTATACTGCACACAGTAAAAGAAAGAATTCTCATTCCCATTCCACTGCCAAGGGGCAATTCAGCAATAGACTGCGCTATCTGCACATTAAACGGATTGGTGATGGCTGTTGCCCATCCGACGGTGCTTCCCACTACCAGGATACCGACACCAAAGATCCGATCATAGCCTAACTGTTTCGAAATGAGGAGTAAAACAGGAATAAGCGGAATAAATTCTGCTGTCATTCCCAAAAATGTTGCTGCAAACGCAAAAACATAAAATAAGATCAGCACCAGCAAAACCGGCGAATGACTAAACCTTTTAAGCAGCATGTTAATAAATACATCAATCGTTCCGGTATGTTTGATAATGTTGACCACAGCGCCGATAATCAGAACGAAAAATATCAAAGCGGCAGCCTGGTTCATGCCTTTGGGGATAGCTGTAAATAGGCCCAGCACACTGGTCGGTGAAGCAAAACCATTGGCCTCTTCGCCTAAAAGCACACCCTGAACAGAAATTTTCTTCGGAATTTCTTTGTAGGTTCCTGTAACAACAAGAGTTTGCTCTACATTGCCTGTTTTTTTTACTGTGCGTTCAAATAATCCTGATGGTACTATGTAGGTGAGAGCGCCACAGAAAAGTATAATGGCTGACAAAAAAATAAAAACATGCGGAATTTTAATGTTTTTCATTTTTGAGGCTTGGTTAAAATTTATAGTCTTTAAAAAGTGTCAGTATGAAAACACCCAGAATTCGATTTTCAACAGCAAGAGTTTTCTGGCAGACACTAATTATCATAGCTTGAAGGTTAATAATTCAGATAAAGAGCTGCTGCAATAAACAGCCCTGCAACCACAGTCAATATCAGGAATAGTGGCCATATAAACCTGATCCATTTATCGAACGGAACACCGGCAATGGCCAGCGATGCCATTAATACACCACTGGTTGGGACCACCATGTTGGAGAATCCATCGCCCGAAATAAATATCAGCACAGCCGTTTGCCTGGAAATACCTAGCAGATCAGACAAAGGAACCATCAAAGGCATGGACACCATTGCTTGCCCTGAGGCTGAGGGAATGAAGAAATTCAGCATGGCTTGAAAAGCATACATCCCCTGTGCAGATACTACCGGGTGTTTCCCCTCCAACATGGAGGATGTTGTGTACAATATCGTGTCAATGATCATTCCTTCCTCCATGACCACCTGGATTCCACGGGCAAAACCGACGATCAAAGCTGGCACCAGCATCATCTCCAGCCCTTTGATAAAGCTTTTCATGGCTTCATCGCCCGACATGCCGCTGATCAGTATGGTGCAAATGCCCACTGCAAAAAAACCGCCTGTCATTTCAATCAGCCCCCAGCCCATGGTTTGAACGGCAAAAAGGATCATGGCAAAAAGTACAAAGGCGGAGATCGCAATACCGATATGCTTTCCGGTGGGTTTAACACCTCCGTCAATACTGGTATCGCCTTCGATTACGAAGGGATCGTCAGGCATCGCTGACCGTGATCTGTCCTTTTTTACTTTTTTGCCATAAACCACCAAAAAAGAAAACCCCAGGATAACACTTAATACAAAGAAGATGACCCGCAAGCCTATGCCACTTCCAATCGGCAACTCTGCAATTCTTTGTGCAATCTGAACCGTAAACGGATTGGTTATGGCGGTTGACCAGCCCACAGTAGTTGCAATCGTCAGCAGACCAAGCCCGAATAAGCGGTCGTACCCCAGTCGTTTGGAGATCATCAGGAATATGGGGATCAGTGGAATGAATTCTGCTCCCATTCCCATAAATGTCCCGGCGGACGCAATGAAAACAAACAGGATAAAACTCAGCAGCATAGGAGATTCGCCAAATTTGTGCAACAACATGCTGATGAACACATTGATGGTGCCTGTGTGTTGAATCAGTGCCAGCACCGCCCCGATTATAAACACGAAGAATATCAGTGCGGAGGCGGAGTTCAATCCTTTTGGGATGGATGAAAACAGTCCCAACATGCTTATTGGAGTTGATTTTCCAGGTACCTCGTCCCCCAGGATCACACCCTGAATGGAGAAATGCTTCGGCACTTCCTTGTAGCTGCCCGGCACCACCAATGTTTGCTCCACATTATCAACCATACGGGTGGTTCGTTCAAACTGACCGCTGGGAATAATGTATGTCAGCAAAGTGCTGAACAGTATGATGGCTGAAAGGAAAATAAATACATGCGGGATTTTAAAGTTTTTCATTTATTAAGGCTCAGTTTGCTTATCATTAATTAATTGTCCCGGTGGTTTAGCTGTCTCAATGGCGATCGCTATCCGTTCAGCCATTTCTCAAAGCTTTTGTTTGGCTCTCCGCCAGCGTAAGTCCAGTCTGGCATCAGCCTGAGCCCGCTTTCTTTTCTCCAGATAAAATCCATTGCTTCTTCAATATCTTTATTGTTGTCAATTTTTATCAGCAGCAGGGCGCCTTCATCCATTTCGATTTTCCCTATCTTCGATGAAATACTTTGGGCAAGGAGTGCATTGGTGATAACTTCGGCTTGCCTGAAATCAAAGGTAGCCCATACAATTCCGCCCTTTCCGGAAACAAGAAGGTGTTCCTTGAATGAGATTTCAATATCTAGCGGTGTACCTTCAGGTAAATCAGGAAGGGCATTATCACTGAGCGATTTCCATGAAACAGAGATTCCCGGATGGAGAACAATTTCCCCACCCGGATTGAATATCCCTGTTTTTTTAATCAGCTTCACGGTTTATGGTGTTTGGACTTGCTGTTTTGCAAGTGCCAGGGCAACTGCAGAACTGTTCCAGTAGCCGTGTTCACGCACTATTTTTTGATTTTCAAACCTCTGGGTAATATGCAGTGGTATTTCAAATTCTTCTCCGGTTGCATTCAGGGTTCCCTTCCAAAGTCCCCAGTAATTTACCCAGGTCTCGCCTTCGTCGGTAACAACCATTTCGTAGAAATCCTCGTCGGCTACATAGCTGATGGAGGAGAAAAGTTCATGCTCCTGCATATAATCTTTGATAGCAACATCAATGGAAACTCCTTTTCCATCGGGAACATTGTTCATCACTTTTGCCGTGTCGGCATAAAGCGGCTTCAGCGCATCCCAATTGCCGTCAACGTAATGTTTCAACGTTGATTTTGTGATTTCAATCTCAGGCGATGCTGAGAAATAACGTACCGGCTGTTTTGGGTTGCAGGCTGCAAAAAGCACAACCGCAGAAAGTAAATAGATGACTTTTTTCATGAGAAATAAGGTTATCCGTTTGTTAATGAATTTATGGTAAATTATTTCTTAGGCGGGTTATGACTCAGGTCCGCATCAAGCTTGAGAAGATATGACCATGATTCTTTTATAGTCTCACGAAAATCTGCCTGAAGTTGATCTCTTTTTTCCTTACCGTTGGCTTTTTCATAGATATTCCAGACATTTTCCCTGTCCACATCCAAAGCGGCAAAGTTTGCGAAAGGCGTAGCGACGAAGAAATCAGCAGCATCTTTACTTCCACCCATATAACTGTACCAGTAGCCACGTGAGGATCCTTCTGCTTTGGCGGTGGCAGCTGTAACTTCTTTTACAATTTCTCTGAATCTCATCCCATCTTTCACCTGCCATGAGGTTACCCATAACACCGGATCGGGGTTCGGATATGCTTTACTATATTCCGGCTGGAATCTGGCGAAATTATCATTGGATGATTCGATGTGCGGATTGATCAGATCCCGGACAAGGTTGCGGCAATTTTTACCGTCATCATTGGTCTCATCCATTTCAGCCCAGTTGGCCATTCTCGAGGTTAAAATGTAAACATTCCCCTCTCCATTCTTCCTATGCCACATATTCCAGGTCCATTCGCCCTTATTTTCAATATAACAGGCTTTCCAGGCTTTTACCCCTTCACGGAATTGATTGTCATGGCCCGGCTTAATGGTTAATTCTGTCATCGAAAGGATAAACCCTTTTTCGGCAGCCTGTGCCTGAACACCATTACTGAATAGTGTTGAAACTGCAATAAAAACAAGTGCAAATGCAAGATTTGCAAAACGTAATTTAATAGTTCTCATAACCAAATTGTTTTAATGATCTGCCTACTCTGTTTATATGGGATTTTCGGCTTCTTCCCCAACTCAAAAAGAACCTGGTAAAAGTACTTTGGGCAGGGGCGAAAGGGGTAGGACTTTTATTGCAAAGAGTTGGACTTTTCTCCATTAAGGATTGGGAAACAGCACAATACTCAATCAGCCCAAAGATTAATGTTTAAATCGGCCTTTTGGGGAAGGGGCAAATGTCAAGTATATGGGATGATTAATTTGAGTCAGCGTATTCGGAGGGGCTGCAACTAAATTGCTTTTTGAATGCGCGTGAAAAATAAGCATTGTCAGCAAAGCCCACTTTGTAACTGATTTCGGAAACCGAACCGATCTTTTGTTTTAATAAGTCTGCGGCACGTTGCAAGCGGAAAGCACGAATCAACTGTCCCGGCGGCTGATCAATCAATGCATTAAGTTTCCGGTTGAGCTGGGTAACACTCATGTTTACCTTTTCTGCAAGCATTTCGACTGAGAATTGCTCATCGCTGAAATTTGATTCGATGGTTTGTATCACTTTTCCCATAAAGGCCTGATCAGCCGAAACCATACTTACCTCAGATGGCTTGATGACCATTGATTTACTGAACCGCTTTTTGAGCTGAATCCGCTGATGGAGGAGGTTTTTTATGGTTGCCTTCAACTCCTTTGCGCTGAAAGGTTTGGTCAGATAAGCGTCAACGCCCGACTCCAGACCCGTAATTTTATCATCGAGTGCGCTTTTGGCCGTTAACATGACCATCGGAATATGGCTGGTTTTTTCGTTAATCCTGATTGCTTTGCAAAACTGATAGCCGTCCATCTTCGGCATCATCACGTCGGTAATGATGAGATCGGGAACCTGTTCCTCAGCCATCACCACTCCCTCTTCTCCGTGCCGCGCCTCATTTATCTGGTAATCAGCCTCGAGTTGCTCAAGGATATAAGATCGCACATCATCGTTATCTTCAACAATCAAGATGATTTCCCTGCCTTCAATTTTCGGTTGACCGGAGTAATCAGCCTCCGCCAGAATTTCAGTTTCTTCGAAATCCACAGGCACTTTTTCCACAAAAGACTCAATATCCGGAGTTGTTTGTTCGCTGGCAAAATCTGAACCATTTTTTTCCAATGTCAGTGTCAGTATAAACTCGGAGCCTTCGTCCACAATACTATTTACGGTCAGTTTGCCTTTGTGAAGTTCGACAAGTTCTTTGGCAAGCGCGAGTCCGATTCCGGTGCCTTCATGCTCTCGGGTGCTTGATCCGTCCACCTGATAAAAACGATCGAAGATATTTTCCAGCCTGTCTTCCGGAATCCCACAGCCTGTATCTTTTATGCTGATAACGACCTGATCGTTTTGCTTTAAAGCAATCGTAACCTTAATCTTTCCATTTTCAGGGGTAAATTTGAAAGCATTCGACAGGAGATTGTTAAACACCTTTTCCATTTTATCAGGATCAAAAAGAACCGCGATGTGATTGGAAGTCGTTTCAAAGCCGAGTTCAATCTTTTTAGCGGCAGCAAGCGATTCAAACGAGAAGAAAAGACTTTTCAGGAAAGAGACAATGTTGTGCGTTGCTGCTTTGAGTTCCATGCTGCCAGCCTCGAGTTTCGACAAATCAAGCAACTCATTGATCAGCGTAAGCAACCTTCTGGCGTTGCGGTTGGCTACCTGGAGCTTCCCTTTTTCCCTTATCTCTATGCCGGACGACATCACACTTTCAATCTGACCAAGGATAAGGGTGAGCGGAGTACGGAATTCATGCGAAATGTTGGCAAAAAAGTGTGATTTCATCTGGTCTAAATTCCGCAGCGTTTCTGTCTCTACTTTTTCAAGTTTAAGCTGATTGCGGAGCAGAATTCTGGTCATTTCGTAGCGTCTTACCGCAAACAGCCCCAGAAAAAAAAACAGAATGTACAATGAAATTGCCCACCAGGTAAACCACCAGGGTGCTAACACCCGGAAACTATAGGCGAGCGGTTCACTCCAGATACCATCAGGACTTTTGGCCCGGAGTTTAAAGGTGTAAGTTCCCTGACTCAGGTTGCTGTATTCAGCCGTAGTCTTATGGCTTAATGGACTCCAATGCTTATCGCTTCCTTCGAGCATAAACTGGTACTGAACCATAAATGGCTTTGCTGTTTCGATGCCCACAAAATCGAAACTAATAACGTTGTGTGTGTAAGGCAATACCAGGTTTTCCGGAATCGCATGGAATGGACTGATCTGGTCAAAGCGGATTTTCCTGAATTTACTGATCAAAGTGTCACGTTCAGGTTCACTCAATTGCTTACCGAAAACGCTTAATTCGTCATGCACGTATGCAGGGATACTTTTGAGGGATTCTATGGTATCACTTATAAAAGCTCGTGCTCTTTGAAGGCTATGCCAACTGATGTTTTCATGATTTATGCCTATGTTCTGGATAAAGACACGCGGAGCCCGGCTATTTCTGCGGACCTTTTTATAGTCAAAACGTACCAGTTTATCGCCGGTTCCAGCCCAAACGAATCCACGACTGTCGATGAGCATACTGTAATTGTTGCTGACATCTTTTATCGGGTAGCCTGTTTTTTGGTTGAAATTTTCAATGCCCCCTTTTGCAAAATGGCTGGCTGCAGAATCTAATCCACCTTTGAGGATTGTTAAGCCCAGGCTGGTTCCAATGATTATATTGCCATCTGCATCTTCAAGAATGCCATACACCACATCGTTTGCAAGGCCGTTAGAAGTATTGAAGTTTTCAAAAATATTTTCAGTGATGGTTGAAACCTCTTTTTTGGCCAATTTCTCAACCCATTTCTTTCGCACCACGGAAACTCCTCCACCCCAGCTTCCGATCAACAGATTTCCTGATTTATCTTCGGTTACGATAGATAATTTGTTATCGGGCAGTCCCTGTTCTTTTGTGAAATTGATGAAATTTTCGCCATCAAACCTGCTCAGCCCTCCGCGGGTTGCAAACCATATCGCTCCTGTTTTGTCTTCATGAGTACTCCAGACGGTATTGTTTACAAGACCCTGATTAGTGGTGTAATTGGTAAAGGATTTTCCATCAAATTTGCTTAATCCTCCTTCGTAAGTTCCTGTCCAGATGTTTCCTTTGCTGTCTTCTTTAAGACTTATAACACTGTTTTTGATTAAGCCATGCGTTGAATTGTAAGTTACAATAGATTTTTTATCTTGTTTGCTTAATCCATTTCCGGAGCCAAACCAGAAGTTCCCGGCTTTATCAAAAATCATCGTCAAAGCATATTGATCCGATAATCCCTGAGCGGTAGAAAAGTGGGTAAATGAATCTCTTTCGGGTTTTTGTCTGCCAAACTCAAATTTTGAAATTCCCCCTTCCTGCATGCCCAACCAGAGGTCGCCATTTTGATCTTCGGCAATTGAAAAGACTGCCTTGCCCCTGAGACCCTGGTTTGCAGCATATTCAATCGTGCTCAGCCCATCGTAGCGACTCAAACCGCCACCGATTGTGCCAAACCAAAGACTACCCGAAGCATCTTCGGTGATGCAGATAATGCTGTTGTTTACCAAACCCTGTTCGGAGGTAAAATTAAGGAAAGAAGCATCTCCTTTGTTGAATGCCGATACACCTGCTTTCGACCCAAACCAGAGGGTTCCTTCCCGGTCTTCCAAAATGGATGTGATTTTATTGCTTACCAGCCCGTCATCTGTTGTATATTTGACTGAAGCAGCATTTCGGGAGCCGGCTTTTTCAGGATCAAAACTTACAACGCCATCGTTGGTTCCAAACCAGATCAGCCCATCCTGATCTTCCGTCATGCAGTTAATAAAACTGTCATCCAGGCCTATTGATTGTGAATAATCGGTAAAAGAAACCTTCCCTGTAGCATCAGCTGAAGGATCATATTTCATAACACCGCGATCAGAAGATACCCAGATGCTGCCTTTTTTGTCTTTGATGATAGCCAGTGTCTGATTCCCTGTAAATCCATTCTTCTGGTTGTATTGAACAAAGAACACATCCGCTGTGTCACTGTTTGCGGGCAAATACCTACACAATCCACTGGCTGTGGTAAACCATATATTTCCGCGGCTATCTTCAAGTGATTGAAGAACATCATTATCGGGAAGGCCATTTGCTGTGGTAAAGTTTTTAAATGCTACACCGTCATATTTACTTACTCCGCCATAGGTGCTAAACCAGATGTTTCCCCGGCTGTCTTCGGTGATTGCGTTGATAAGATTGTGAGGCAAACCATGCGATGAGTTGTAATTGGTAAAAGATTTCCCATCGTATTTGCTAACGCCGTTGCCGGAAGTTCCAAACCACAGATTCCCTGCTTTGTCTTTAAAGCTGCAAAGAATACTGCTTAAGGCCAGGCCTTGGTCGGTGTTGAAGTTATGCATGGTGACAAAAAATCCGGCCGGTTGTTTAACAGGTGCTGGTCTGCTCGATAAATCTATGGTTTCAGGAGGAGGAACGTTGGCCAATGAATAAACCTCCGGCTCACCTGCTTTTATTACGACCGGAGGGCTGATGGTTTCGGTACGTGAAAATGCATTTTGGCTGATGGGTTCAGGCACTGGATTGCAGGCAGCAAGGGAAATGAGCAGAGTGCCTGCCCAATATAAAAAGCCTGTCATTTTTTGCTTATTCAATTTTCCCATGGTTGATTCCTGTTCTTTTTACATCCTGCCCTGGTAACTAAAAAGGCAACGATAAAATAAAGGTTGTTCCTTCACCTTCAGCCGAAATTACCTGAATATCTCCGCCATGCGCCTTCACAATATCGTAACTCAAACTCATACCTGTACCCTGCCCGGTGGGTTTCATTGGTTAGTCGTTAACAGTTTATTGAATTTAATTGCTGATCCTTTGTCTTCTCTGTTTGTCGGGCTCGGTCTATCTAAAAAGATAAAAAGAACAAGACTTTTTTATTCCAATAAGGGATACCCGGCAAAACCAGATATCCCTTAATCATTCCATTTGATTGTGCCTTCAGACTTTTTACTTCTGATCGTCGTTGTAAATGTCCCTGATGCAGACGTATTTGCCGTTTCGCTTTTCGAACAGCGACATGTATTTGCCGGTTTTTACAACATTCCCATACGCATCTTTGTTCGTGGCTTTTCCGGTTTCAACCACCAGGTCGCCCGCAGCAAAAATATCAACCACTTCAAAGGATTCTGTTGTATTGGTGGTGTCGTTCGCGATATTCTTTTGTATCATACTCAAAATGGCATCGCGGCCTGAAGCAACCGGCGCATTGTTGACCATACTCACGGCATCATCGGCATAGTAAGCAAGAACGGCTTCGGCATCCTTGGCTTTCAGACCAGCTGCATAAGCATCTTCCAGGGCCTGGATTTCAGCCCTGATCTTTTCCATATCGGGTTTGGCCGGCTGGCATGAAGCAAAAAATAATACAAAGGCTGCAAAAGCAGCAAAAAGGAAACTGAATTGTGTTGATTTTTTCATGTTGTTTGGATTTGGTTAATGATTGAACACTTGATGCGGCAATAAAAATCTTATTCAAACAAAATTCCGGTTCAGGATCAGGCATTCTTCCTGTTCAGAAATGGTATTGCATTTATAATCTAATCCTTTGTTTCAATAGAAGTAAATGCATTAAAGAAGATGCTGATTATTGGAAGAGTTAGGAAGAGCTGGATTCAGAGGAGAAATAGAAAAAGAAAGCAAACATATATTCATGTATCTGCTTTTGACACTATTAAACCCTTCAGATCATGCATTGTTCAGTTTTTCAGACAGTTAAATATTATATTATTCATCAACCGGCTAGTTCTAAAGACAATGGCATATTTCCATCAACCCTGATGTAGCGGAATGCTCTGCTGTATTTATTACAGATAACGGTCTGTTTGGCAATAAGAAAATTATGAAAACCCCTTTCATAGCATCACTTAAGCTGCAACAAATATAGGTTTTTCGGGTTTTTTAGTGAAGTAATGTTCACCACTGAGCCATTAATACTAATCATCATATCGTAAGCTATGACCGACCCCTTTTCCATCACACCACTAACCTGCGAAATACTGGAGCCATTGGCGCTAAATCCAGCGGAAACGCATCGCCATGATCATGAAGAGTTGTGGATTGTTACGCATGGGAATCCGATATATCAGTTAATTTCAGAGGAAGATTGTTGTTCTGTTTAAAAAATAATGTTATATTTGCAAATTGTAATATACATTTTGTAATATCTAAATTGTTTAATCGTCATGATATCCATTTCAAATCCTTTCATTACAACCGGCTATCAGGGAAGCGAATACTTCTGTGACAGGGAACAAGAGACAAACACACTCAGAAGTAATCTGGTTAACGGACAATCAACAACATTAGTGGCTATTCGCAGGATAGGCAAGACTGGGCTGATCCGACATGTTTTGACCCAACTCCCGGTTAATCATACAGGCATCTATCTGGATATCCTTCCCACAGAAAACCTGAAAGAGTTTTTAAATGTACTGGCTACTGCTGTGTTTACCACCCTTCCTGATCAATCGAAACCCGGCAATAAGATTCTTGACTTTATTAAATCGCTGAGGCCGGTCATCGCCTTTGACCCATTGACAGGATTTCCGCAGCTTACAGTGGATGCAAGGCCCGGTGAAGCCGAAAGGCACATTCAATCTGTTCTTGAATACCTTGAAGCCTATCCGCAGAAAGTTGTTATTGCCATTGATGAATTTCAGCAAATTCTGAGTTATCCTGAAAAAAATACAGATGCATTCCTGAGAAGCATTATCCAGTCGCTCAACAATGTCAGGTTTATTTTTTCCGGTAGCCAGCAGCATTTAATGACGCAACTTTTCGCTGACCCTTCGCGGCCATTTTACCAAAGTGCGGGCTTTTTGAAAATTGACAAAATAAAAGCTGAGGTGTATGCTTCATTTATCCTGCATCACTTCGAAAAAGCAGGAATGATAATCGGACTGGATGCAATAAATGCCATGCTCGACTGGGCAGATCACCATACTTATTATGTTCAGTTGTTGTGCAACAGAGTGTATGCCGTAGCATCTGGCAAGGAGGATAGTGAATTTTGGAAAATACAGGCAGCCAGATTACTGCAGGAGCAGGAAATTGTTTTCTTCAAATACAGGGACCTTCTTACAAAGCAGCAATGGCTTTTATTAAAAGCTATTGCCCATGAAGGAATCGTTTATTACCCCACGTCAAAAGGCTTCATCGGGAAACATGAGTTGGGCAGTCCGGCGACCGTACTTCGATCGCTACAAGCTCTGACAGATAAAGAAATGATCTATTCGGACTACAACCAAGAAGGTCAACTTTTCTACAGCGTTTATGATGTTCTGTTCAGACGCTGGATGCAGTCAAGGTAACCAGCACCCTACACCACTCTTGTCCTTCTGGCTTCAACGTTTTCACCCCTCAGATCAGTGATTTGCATGGTGAACCTGCGTTAAGGCTTTCTGTTGAGGACTTTTGAGGATTCATTGGTGTTAAAGGCTTTTGAGGGAAAGTCAACCAGCAACAAATACCATTTTCGATGGTTATATCTTCTTTACAATTGACCCGGAGAATGACCGACCCCATTTCCATCACACCACTAACCTGCGAAATACTGGATCCATTGGCGCTAAATCCAACGGAAACGCATCGCCATGATCATGAAGAGTTGTGGATTGTTACGCATGGGAATCCGGTTCATTCGGTAGATTTTTCGTCGGAAACGCTTGAAAGTCCGGTAATCGTTTATGTTGCACAGGGTAAAGTCCATTCCTTTGTACCCGACGAACAAACACAGGGCTGGCTGATCCGCTACAAAAGCGATTTTATTCCGCAAAGCAGGTTTAACTTCTATTCGAGGTTTCTGGAAAAAGTTCAATATCCCCTCAGCAGTGATTATTGCAGCACAACGC
>Ga0351882_1020_pt1 | contig 58453 bp, 48 predicted proteins | sample BONcelFGM3001F13_FD_206762 | JGI IMG/M metagenome (GOLD analysis project Ga0351882, IMG submission 206762) | Enriched cells from coal bed in the Powder River Basin, Montana, United States - BONCAT cells FGM rep3 HSBNCT.FGM.300.1.F13 ... | reverse complement strand
ACGGGTTTTCATCTCCCTTTTGCTCCTCCATCCGGCTAAAGTCAATTGTTCGGCCATCAACCCTAACAGGTGTGCCGGTTTTCATCCTGCTTGCTAAAAATCCCAATCCGGTAAGTTGTTCTGTAATCCCGGTACTTGCCTTATCACCCATACGGCCCCCGCCAAAAGTTTTTTCGCCAATATGAATCAATCCGTTCAAAAATGTTCCGTTTGTCAAAATAACTGCATCCGATTCAATCCTCATTCCCATTCCGGTTACGACTCCCTTAATCTTGTTGTTTGAGATCATTAGTCCTACTACAGTATCCTGCCAAAAATCAAGGTTTGGGGTTGCTTCCAACATCTTTCTCCATTCCAGAGCAAATAACATTCTGTCACTTTGTGCTCTTGGGCTCCACATAGCGGGTCCTTTACTCTTATTGAGCATTCTGAATTGAATCATAGTTCGGTCAGTAACCAGACCCGAATACCCGCCCAAGGCGTCCAGTTCGCGCACGATTTGACCTTTTGCAATGCCACCCATTGCCGGGTTGCACGACATTTGGGCAATTGTCTGGAGATTCATGGTAACCAAAAGGGTCTTTGACCCCATATTTGCTGCTGCAGCGGCGGCTTCCGAACCGGAATGCCCGGCCCCAACAACTATTATATCATATTTATCAAACATCTGTCATAATTAGTGTTTCACGTGAAACCAAACAGCTAACCATCACGCTTTTAGTTAGTAACATGCAATAACCGCAGACAAATATCCTCCTTTGCCCGCATCAGTATTTTTTCGCTTTCACTAGAATCATTATACCCCAACAAATGTAAAACACCATGAATGACAATCCGTTCCAACTCATGGTGAAAAATGCTGTTCATCTGGCCGGCATTATCTCTAACCCGGTCAAGGCTAATAAAAATATCACCTGAAATATAATGATCATTCTCTGAGTGATTAAAAGTAATGATGTCCGTATAATAATCGTGATTCAAGAATGTTTTGTTTATATGCAACAAATAATCATCGTGACAAAAAACGAAATCAATGCGTCCGACTAACTTACCATTATCGTTTATTACTTTTTCGATCCAGGTTGACGGAATAGTTGTATGAGAAATTCCATCAGGCCAATATAACTCATTGAATATTATCATTTTACAGCACGATGCCTTTGTGTTTGCTTCTCTAGATAACCTGCTAACAGATCTATTCTCCGCTGTGCCTTGGTATCAAACTGGCCAGTTGTGTTAAATAAAATATAAACAGCATGCCTTTGTTCATCAACTGTAAACCGGTCACTTATGGTCTGTAAGGAGTATATATCCTGGCCAAAAACCTCAGACAGCTTAGGTATAAAATCACTTTCTGCTTTCACTTGATTAAAAACAATACGAAACTCTATACCTAATCCATCTTCACTGTGAGACGACGATACTACCAATACCTCGTGTTCATAATGCCTGATGCATATATCAAATAAAAACTCAGAGGCGGAAACTATATTGCTGAAATAGGTCTTCTCCAACCCCAGGTCATAGCACAATTTCTCCACAAACTCCTCCAGTTTATGATAATGCTCCATGCTAATCAAAAGTTCAAGTCGGTTCATAAGCTTATTCGGTTTTGGATTGAAGCATGTATTCGTTAATTTTTTGTCTGTAGAATGGTTTTACAATTACAGGTGCCAGTTTCAAAGCATCTTCCTGTCTTCTGATTAATTCATTATACTCCAAAATTCCTGTAGGGTTACTCTTGAGGAATTCTTTTGGTTGCTGCGACTCTCTTTCTTCTTTCAATTCGCGTTCTCTCTGGGCATTTTCAGCTTTCAGAAGCCTCACCGTAATGTCCTCATTTCGTTTCAGCAAATTCTCACTGAGTCTTTTATTTACCAAATCTTCTTCCAACTTCTCCATATCCTTCAAAATTTCACTCAGACCGTCTCCTTCAATTCCTTCCGACTTAAACTGATCCATAAGTTTTTGCATTTGATTTCTCAAAGCTTCCTGTTGTGCTGCCATTCTTGCAATTTCTTCGCTTTGGCCATTCTCGCCGTCCTCCTTACCTGCTTTGCCTTTCATTTGTTCAATACTTTGTTTCAATTGTTCGCCAAGCGCCTGCTGTATATCTTTCATGTTTGAAAGACTTTCGCTACCACTTTGCCCTTCTTCACTATCTTGCTCGCCCTGCATAGGATTGGGCATTCCCATGTTCTGTTGCATCTTTTTGAGTGCTTCGGAAAGCATCAGCCCCAAATTGTTCAGCGACATCATCGAAAACTGCATTTCGGACAGTGAATTGGCGGTTCTTCTCTCCTTCATGTTCTCAAGGCTATTGTTCATTCGCCGATTGATCTGCTCAACTTCCGAAAAAACAAAACTTTCTATTTCTGGTTGTCTTTTGGCCAGAGCTGTCAAGGAATCTTCGATTATTGTAAAGCTTTCACGCATATTGCTTTGGTCGCGGATTATTTCCGTGTAGGCAGGGTCATCTCTTCTGAGGGCCTCCAGCCTCTGCATCAACGTTTCCTGACCAAGGCTCGCACGCAGAATGTTCTCAAGCAATATTCTGAGCGTCCGTGCATCTTCGGCCTTCCGCCTGCTATTCTCCTTCTTCATCATTTCCTTTAGTTCCAGGCTCAGTTTATTCATCTTTGACGAGGCATCAGATTTCTTTTTGTTGGCAGGTTTCTGAGCTTTCTCGGACTGCTTTTTTAGTGCTTCGTTCAAATCATTCTTGATGTCCATTTCTTGATTCTCTGTGGCTTCCAGTGTAAAAGGTTTGTTGAGCTCCTCGTTTTTCTTCCTAAGGCTATCCAAAGATTCGGTAAACTTATTAAACTGTTCCTTGATTTCCGTCGTTTTTTCCAGACTTTGTTTGAATTCAGTTTCAGATTGGGGGTCAGTTTCCGACTCCTTTTGAAGATCGCCGGCCATCTGTTCCAACTGAGAAATTAAACGCTGCATCTCCATTTCCAACTGAAGTTGTTTAAGCAATGAAAGGTTCCGGTCAAGCATTTTTTCAAGCTTCTCATTATTCATTTTCAGCTCGTTAAGCATTTCGCGAACCTGCTCCTTGTTTGCTTCGTCCATTAGCTTCTGCAATTCGTCGAGCAACTCCCTTAATTCATCGTTCATGATCTCCTCGAGCATCGAATCGAGTTTCTTTTGCTTTTCAAGCAATTCTCTATCCTTTTCTCTTCTCTCATCGTTTAATTGCTGCAGCTCTTTATTACTCTGTACCAATTCCTTTATCTCATCTTCAAGCTGTTTTTGCTTATCTATTAGCTGTTTCAGCTGACTTCGATCATTCCAGTCCAACTCTCTTTTTTGCATCATATTTTTTAAGAAATCATCCATTTCTTGTCTGACCTCCCGTGTCTCGTTCATTAGCTTTTCCAGCAGGTTTTCTTTCTCTGCCTCTTGTGTTTTAATCAGCGAATCAATTTTTTGCTGGGAAAGTATATCTAACTCAAAAACACCCGATCGCCGACTTTTTGGGCCCAGAAAAGCATCATTATCCCATACTTCAAAAAAGTAAGTAAGCTTATCTCCTGCCTGCAGGTTTATGCTGTCAGCCGAAAACATATAGTAGAAATCCTGCCTGCTTCGCTTAAGGTCAATGGGAATTGATTGCTCGAAAAGTGCTGATTCCTCGTTTAGTTCCGGATTTGTGATCCTGTATTTAAACCTTAGCTTTGTAAACCCATAATCATCCTGTATCAGGCCCGAAAAAAACCTTTCCTTACCTCCGTTTGATTCTGCTACGACAGTAACTGCAAGTTCGGGGTATAAGTCAGCAACAGCTTCAATATCAACCACTAAATCTTGCTTAAGATCAACCCGTGCATTAACAGGTCGCATTTTTAATACTGAATTACCCAACACATTTGTCGTAAACTCTGCTTTTCCATTATTTGCTACTGCCGTATTAAGTTCCTGATCCTGCAACCAAACAAGGCTATCTGCACTGCGAACATAAATTGTCCATAATATTTTGGAACCAATAGGTAAACTGATAAAACTCCGGTCGCGATAGATTTCATTTGACCTGTTCATATAAGCCGGAAATACAACCTCAGCTTCAGTGGATGAAAGAACTGGCCTTGGGAGCGCCACCAATGAGTATGTTGATGTTTCAAAAGATCCTGCAACCAGCCTGAAATCTGTATTCTTCTGCACATTCTTAAAGTCGTGAAAGAAACCTGATGTTCCATCCTTTTCCATTGTGTATCTGAACCCTTCTGCTACAATGCTGACTGAGGCAGGAAGCTCATCGCCTGTTACCGAAACCCTGAGTCTGAAATCAGATTGCTGCACAACTTCAAGACGGTCATTCTTAATTTCAAGTTGAAACGGAAAAGGGCGACTAAAAGGCCGGCTGTACGACGCTATTCTTTTCGATGGTTCAAGAATGAATGAAGGAGATACAATCATCAAAACGATTAAAATGAGCACCGGAACAAGTGCAAATCTTAGTTTTCTTAGGTTTTTCCTGATTGAAACTGCATGTGCAAATGGAATGGGATTAAGCTGGCGTATGCGCTGATCGATACCGGCCTCCAAAAGCGACAACGAACCTTCACTGTGTTTTCGTTCGCTTCTAAGCTGCAATGTATTCAGGAGTTTGTCATCTACTTCCGGAAAATGTGCTCCGATAATACGGGCTGCCTCTTCATAGGACATTTCTTTCCGGAAACGGATAATTTGATAGACAGGTAACAAGATAAACTTCACCAAAACGAACAACAACACGCTGATATACAGGTAAAAGAAGAAAAAACGAACTCCTGTTCTGAAATAGGCAAAATACTCGATACTATTCAATACCAAAAACAGTACACTTAAAAGAAATGATCCATAGATCAACCCCTTATACAGTTCGTTGGTATAGTATTTTTTAACAAACTTCTCTATTCTGCCGATGAGAACTTGGTACTCTGTGCTCATTTACTTAGATTTACCAATAGTTGTAAACAAAACGTTAGTAAAAAAGGTTTATTTTTGGCAACAAAGATACATCATAGGCATATGCCCCATTCCTTTAACAAACTTTCACTCATGAAACGCTTCCTATCACTACTTACAATCCTGTTACTGACTGGTTATCCCGTTTTTTCTCAGCAACATGATAACCATATTCACGACCGCTACTGCAGGCATTATTCCGAACAACATGAAATCGCAAGCTTTGCTTATCGCAACGACTGGCAAAGTCCGTACGTACACGACTATGACGTAAAGTTTTATTTTCTGGATATTGCAGTAACCAACCTTAACACCAGTGTAAGCGGAAAAGTCAGCATACATGCTCAGGTTTTAACGGAAGACTTCTCGGTGTTTGCTTTTGAATTGGTTCCGGAAATGACCATCAGCCAGATTGTTTTTAACGGACAGGTTTACACATCCTGGAGCAGGGAAGGTGATAATGTGTTGCTTACGGTTGCTCCCGGCTTAACTGTCGGAGATTCGTTTATTGCTGAGATCAGCTATGGAGGCACACCACCAACGGGGGGCTTTTTCTCCGGAGTAACCAATGCTACTTCGCAACAATGGAACAAGCAGGTAACATGGTCGCTTTCTGAGCCATTTAATGCCAAGCAGTGGTGGCCCACAAAACAAGTTCTTACTGACAAAGCCGATTCAGTTTGGGTATTCCTGACCACACCTGCCAATACCATGGCTGGTTCACAGGGCCTGCTCACTCAAATCACAGAGGCAGGCAACGGGCAACTGCGCTATGAATGGAAATCGAAGTATCCAATTGTTTATTATCTTGTTTCATTTGCTGTTAGCGATTATCAGGAATATAACCTGTATGCAAAACCAGAAGGACTTGATGGCGACTCGATTCTGATTCAAAATTTCATTTACAACCATCCTTCATATCTGCCTCAATACAAAAGCAATATTGATGTTACTGCACCAATGATTGAGGTTTTCAGCGATTTATATTCGATGTACCCATTTAAGGATGAGAAATACGGCCATTGCATTACTCAGCTTGGAGGCGGAATGGAGCATCAAACCATGAGTACCATGGGTGGTTGGTCATTTACACTGGTTTCGCATGAGTTAGGACATATGTGGTTTGGCGACAATGTTACCTGTGCTACATGGAGCGACATCTGGATCAATGAAGGTTTTGCAACTTACTCTACTTATTTGGCGCACGAAAACATAAATGACTTTAATTCAGCTCAAACATTCATGATCAATACACAAAACAATGTCATGAGCCAACCTGGAGGAAGCGTATATATTCCGCCCTCAGAGATCACCGAAGACAATATCTGGAGAATTTTTAACGGCCGATTGTCCTATGATAAAGGCGCAGCTATACTTCATGTCCTCAGGCATGAAATCAACAACGACGAAATGTTCTTCGATGTTCTGAGAACATTCCAGACACAATATGCAGACACCTCAGCAACCGGGGAGGATTTCAGGCTGGTTGCCGAACAGGTTACAGGAATGGATTTTGAATACTTCTTCGATCAGTGGTATTACGGCCAGGGATACCCGATTTATGATTTTATCTGGTATATGAATGGCAACGAATTGGTGCTGATCAGTACTCAGTCAACATCAACAAATATTACCCCTTTCTTTGACATGCATATGAGTTTCAGGCTCAATTTCAGTGATGATACTTCAGAAACTATTCGGTTGCATCAGGACGAAAACATCAAAACATTTATTGTTCCGGTTGATAAGGAAGTTGAGGGTATTACGGTTGATCCCGTCAACTGGACATTTGAAAAAGTGAACAGTCTGATTGTTGGAAGCCCTGAAAAAAGTAACCTGGTGTTCTTCTCCCTGTATCCTAATCCGGCAACAAACATGGTAACCATTTCTATGCCATTTGCAGCCAATGATCAGTCGGCCCTCCGGGTTTTCAATCCTGCCGGTCTTGAGGTAGCGAAAAGAAGTCTGTATGGAAACCGTTCAATACTTGATGTTTCGGGATGGTATCCAGGTGTTTACATGGTTGAAATAACCAGTGGGCCTCACAGGCTGTTTGAGCGACTGGTTGTTTATTAAACAGATATATTAACAGCAGGCTTTCCGTCCGTTCATTTGCGATGCAAGGCTACATTCTGTTGTTTTGGTGATCATCTTAGGGATATGAATTTTCCAATCTTAAGGCTTCCAATGACATCAAAATGCCAGCGAAACCGTGGAAACCAGTTTTGTCAATTCGCCTTCATTAAGCTGCCGTTATGTATCTTTGCGTAAAAATTCAGGCATGAATACTGTTCGCGTTCGTTTTGCGCCCAGCCCAACAGGACCTTTACACATAGGCGGGGTCAGGACTGCATTGTACAACTATCTGTTTGCCCGCAAGCATAAGGGCACAATGATTCTCCGAATCGAAGACACTGACCAATCGCGCTACGTTTCGGGGGCCGAAGAGTATATAATGGAGTCATTGGAATGGTGCGGTATTCATATTGACGAAGGTGTAAGGGAAGGAGGGCCTCATGCCCCTTACCGTCAAAGTGAGCGCAAAGAAATTTATCAGCAATATGCTCTTGAACTGATTGAAAAAGGGCAGGCCTACTATGCATTTGATACCCCTGAGGAACTGGAAAACCTCAGGAAGCAGGCCGAATCCGGCCATAAACCATTTGTTTATAATTTTGAAACGCGTTTGAGCCTGAATAACAGCCTAACACGCTCAATAACTGAGACTGAAAATCTGATCAAAAGTGGGCAACCTTATGTTATCCGTTTCAAAATTCCTGAACATTCTGAAGTAGTGATGCAGGATATTGTAAGGGGAACTGTAGTGGTGAAAACCGAAACCCTCGACGACAAAGTTTTGTTTAAATCAGATGGATTGCCAACATATCACCTTGCCAATATTGTTGATGATCACCTGATGCAAATATCGCATGTTATCAGGGGTGAGGAATGGCTTCCTTCTCTTCCGCTCCATGTGCTGCTTTATGATGCATTTGCTTGGCAACCTCCTGTTTTTGCGCACCTTCCGCTTCTGCTGAAACCTGATGGTAACGGTAAGCTGAGCAAAAGAGACGGAGACAGGCTGGGCTTTCCGGTCTTTCCACTTCGCTGGGTTGACCCGACAAGCAACGATGTTTCGAGTGGATACCGCGAATCAGGCTATTTTCCAGATGCGTTTATTAATATGCTTGCATTTCTGGGTTGGAATCCGGGAACGGAACAGGAATTGTTTACACTTGAAGAGCTTATAGAAGTATTCGCTCTGGAAAGGGTAAATAAATCAGGGGCAAAATTCGATCCTGACAAAACCCGCTGGTTCAATCACCAGTATCTGCAAAAGAAGTCCCCGGAAGAATTGAGCGCTTTATTCACTGAAGAACTTGCCAACAAAGGTATTCAGGCAAAATCCGATCTTATTACTGAGGTAGTGGCTCTTGTTCGCGAACGTGTGTCATTCGTGAAAGAACTCTGGGATGAAAGCTACTTTTTCTTTGAAGCCCCAAAAACGTACGACGACCAAGTTGTTCAGAAAAGATGGAAACCCGAATCAGCGCTCCAAATGAAAGAGATCGCCGCAATCCTGAGGCACGTTGAATTATTCGATACAGTCACCATTGATGAAGTTATTAAAAACTGGATATCCGAAAAAGGATACAATACCGGTGGGGTTATGAACGCTATTCGTCTGCTGCTGGTAGGCACCTCCAAAGGGCCTCATCTTTCCGACATTATGAAAGTTATTGGACGCGAAGAAACAATAAGCAGGCTGGATTCTGGCTCCAAAATTCTTGGTTAATTAAATGAATCATTAGCTATTTGAACCGTAATAATTAAATTATGCCCACAATTTCGATCGAAGGAATGGAGTTTTTTGCCTACCACGGCTGTTTTCCAGAAGAAAAAATCATCGGCACACGCTTCATCCTTGACCTGTTTCTGGAAGCAAACACGGACGAAGCTGAAAAAAGTGACAACCTGAATAGCACCGTAAACTACCTCGAAGTGTATAAAATTGTCAAAAAACAGATGGAGATTAAGTCAAACCTGCTCGAGCATGTTGGCAGGAGGATAATCAATGAAGTAAAGAATCATTTTCCTCAGGTTAGTGCAGTTGAGGTTAAGGTGAGAAAAATGAACCCGCCTTTGGGGGGTAAAATGGATTTTGTCAGCGTAACAATTCAGGGGTAAAAATGAAAATAATTGAGCCAGACCAATGTCCACGCTGCAAATCATCGTTTCATTGCAGCAAATCATCGCGATGCTGGTGCTACGAAATAAGCATTGAGCCAAGCATCCTCGAAAAAATCCAGGACACCTACAGCAGTTGCTTGTGCCCTGACTGTCTGAACGAAGTTTCAAAACAGGAAAAGCAAACTGACAAGTTTGCCAAATCATCCAAATAAATTATCTTTGCACCCCTGTAATGGTCTCGTGGCCGAGTGGCTAGGCAGCGGTCTGCAAAACCGTGTACAGCGGTTCGACTCCGCTCGAGACCTCAAAAAAAACCTGACAAACGTATGATTGTCAGGTTTTTTTGAGCCTTCCACGGGACTCGAACCCGCGACCTGCTCATTACGAGTGAGCTGCTCTACCGACTGAGCTAAGAAGGCTTGGTGAACAGGGCGCAAAATTAACCATATTCTTGTAATTAGATGCTGAACGAAAATATAGCCTACTCTTAATGATATGGATTTCAATATTGCAATATACCTTATTTTTGTAGCATGCACATTTCATCTACACCATTCAGGGTATTATTTGTCTGTTTGGGCAACATTTGCCGCTCTCCGGCTGCGGAAGCCATTTTCAGGGCGTTTGCCGACAAAGAAGGACTACATGTAATTGTTGACTCTGCCGGGACTTCGGGTTGGCACGAAGGCGAAAAAGCAGACCCACGGATGCGTGCGCACGCCCGCAGACTTGGCTACGAAATCACCAGCATTTCGCGTCCCTTTAAACGTTCATCCGATTTTGACCAGTTTGACTTGATCGTCCCCATGGATGACAGTAATTATTATGACTTGAAAGAACAGGCTTCAACAATAGCAGAAGCCGACAAAATAGTCCATATTAGCGACTATATTTCTGGTTCAGGCTATAGCTATATTCCTGATCCATATTATGGTGGTGAAGAAGGTTTCATGCTTGTGATCAACCTGCTCGAAAAGGCCTCGGTCAATCTGGTTGCTGACCTGAGTAAGCGAATGGTTAAAGATTAAAGCGATAAATCCCTTTAGTAATCTTTATCTCTTTTAAGCAAAGCCAATTTCTTCACTATTGATTTTCCTCTTGCTTTAAATCCAGCCGATCCGTAATCGATACATGCTTCTATGTTGGCCTGGACCTCGGGAGACAATTCCGGCTCCTGCAGACAAGCCAGATACAAAACCTGCATTGCATTACACCTTACAGCTATTGCAAACCGTTCAGAAGTCATCCACTGAATGCAGGGTTCAAATAAAGCCATTAATTCTGTATCATTCAATTCGAAATCAATGATGATTCTCAAAAAATTTCGCCTGATACTATCAATCTCTGTGTTCAATATTATTGCCACAATTTCACTCTGGTTCGCGACAAGTGACTCCGGATCCATATCCCAAAGATGACCCAAAACCCATGAAGCCCGGGATGCTATAATTCGTTCGGCTTGCCTGACAATTGAAAGCAAAACCACAATTGAACCCTTCTGCTCCATTGCAGCCAATGCCAGACTTTCGGAGGCCCGTCGTGTAAGTGGTTGATCGAGTAGTTTTATCCAATGCTTCTGATCATCTCCAAAGCTTTCCAAAGCCATTTTTTGGTGATAATTAACTAATTTTGTGCAAATTTAGCGAAATGGATGAGCTTTTTGAGATAGAACTTAAGGTACGGGATTATGAATGTGATATGCAGGGTGTGGTCAACAATGCCAATTATCAGCATTACCTCGAACATGCCCGGCATGAATACCTTCAAAAGATTGGCCTCGACTTTGCCACCCTGACAAACCAGGGGATTATACTGGTTGTAAAACGAATTGAAATGGATTACCATATACCCCTGAAAAGCGGTGATACTTTTAACGTCAGTTGCAGCACCGAAAGAATTTCTCCCCTTAGGTTTGGTTTTAATCAATCTATCAGAAGTATTAAGGATAACAAACTCATCTTATCGGCAAAAGTGATTGGAACATGCATCAATCGTGATGGAAGGCCCTTTCTTCCGCCAGTAATTGATCGTGCATTTTAAGCATCGGCATCGCGGCAAGTTTTCAAACAGCGCCTGACATATTTTGTTTCCTTATATTATGAATGTAAATTATTTTGCTCATCCTACGGTAATTATCGTAGTCAAACCCTAAGATTACCGGATTGATGCTGAGACTTTGAAGACTTTCCTTTGTCCGGCATCCAATATTTGGATGTTTAATAAACAACACAAATTTTAGTGATATGAAACACCTCAAAAAAAACCTCAGCCTGGCAATGTTTCTGATGCTCATCTGGAGTGGAATCATTGCTCAAAACACCCCCCGCTGGACAGCGGATTTCGAAAAAACAATAGAATGGACAAAGCTTATGCCTAATGGTATACTGCTCATGGGAACCAGTGACTTTGGATTACACGGAATAGACCCGGCAAATGGTAAAATTATCTGGAGCGAAGAAAAAATCATGCGTGAAGTTTCATCTGTTCGCGGTGCAGACGGCAAAAAACTTGATTATAGTGATCAGTTTATTTATCCGCTGGGACATCTTCATACCGAATTAATTGACTACATCTCTATCAAATTCACCGATAATGGCATGATGAAAAACTTCCTTGTCATCAACACCAAAAATGGCAAAATTGTATTTCATCCTTCAGAATTAGGTGCGCCCTCATTTAAGGTACTTGGCAAAACTGCCTACCAGTTTAATTATGGGGGTTCGGGAGTAATCCCCGAATTAGGTTTGATTATCTTACAGGTCGATTATATCGCTGCTGCCGAAAAAGGCAAGCCACACTATCATTTCAAAAAAGGAATTGACCTCAAGACAGGGGAGGAGTTGTGGAAAGTTGAGGGTATTGCCGGAGAGTTTTTGCCCTATGCGCTGAAAGACAACAACCTGTTGTATTTTAACAGTCAAATGCTCGCTAAACTTGAGCCCCGGAGCGGATTAGTTGCATGGAGAACCATCCTTGGAAACGATAAAAAAGACGAGATAAAACAAGTTACTTATGATTTAGATGAAAAAGTTGCCTATGTATTCGGGATTCTCAATAAGCGTGCAAGCATTGTTGCCATTGATCTTCAAACAGGCAAACAGAAATGGAACCATGAATTCAAAGCCAAGGGCGAGCCAGAACTGACTGCCACCCGAAGTGGCCTGGTAATGTCGGATGAAAAAAACTTCGTGCTGTTCGACTTCGAAACAGGATCAGAAAAATGGAAAGCCCGAAAACTTGAAGGAGATGTTGTGGATATGGGCAGTGACGGAATACTGGTGGCTGCACGGGAAAAATTCCTTACCTTGCTGGATGGAGCAACGGGTGCCGAAAAGTGGAGCAAAAAAGTAAAAGGAATCAGGATTGATCAGGTAACCGACAAAGGAATAATTTATTATGATGAAAAGAACTCACTTGGTGCTGTTAATTACAAAGGCGAGGAATTCTGGAAAAAAAACCTACCCAACATCATTACAACTACTCAGGCTAATTTTACCACGCTGGTGGTGCTTTCGGATAATGATCTGTATAAAATAGACCTTACTGATTTTTCACAAACACTGCTGGCAAAAAATATCAAATTCAAGGGCGATGAAAAACCCGAAACCATTGAGGCCTATGAGCAGGGTATCGTGATTTCCTCTTCACAGAATCATTGGTTGGTAGATCAGAACGGAGAAATCAAATACCAGAATTTCTACCGTGCGCCAGGCCATGGAATGGTAGTTGCCACAAAGATTCTGAAAACAACAATGATGGTTGCCGGAACCGCAATGGCCTCTGCAAATGCCTATCAGCAAGGTCTTGCCGGAAATCACACAACATTGGGAAGACAATATGGCAATGAACGAAAAGCTTGGGAAGACTTCACTAATGGAATCGGTAAGATTGATGCCTCAAAATCGTATAAGAAAGCCACGAAAAACTCTGAACGATATTCGTATGTTCTGACCAGGGTAGAAGAAGATGATCAAAAAGGTGTTGGTATCCTTAAGCTCGATAAAATGACAGGAAAAACTGCCGGTCAAATAATTCTGGATGATTCGAAACCAATCTACGAGGTTGATTCTGAATCAGGGCGGATCTTTCACAGGGTTTCGAAGAAAACCATTGCCTGTTATGATTTGTAAAACGAATCAGAAACTTAGTAAACCTTTGTTATTGCATCTAACAATGATTTATTAGCTTCCTCCAAACTATTCCGACCAGCCTAACCTGATAGTTCTAACGATCTGTCAGGTTAAGGTTTTTGTCCAGCGATATTCCAGTTATGCTCTTGTATATCTCGGCAAAATCAATCATTTCCTTAGTCCCCTCAAAAGCAGTATTCCGGTAACCAACGTTTGCATGAAGAGCCCATGCCGCTGCTTTTGGATTTTTAGTTAACCTGAGTGTGTGAAGAAATTTTTTCTTCATCACTTTAATATCGTAAATACGTTCCCATGCTTCATACATAACATCTCTCAAAAGGGAAGAACTCATATTAAGAGGCTCAATTACGGTGTTAAAAAACGTGTAATGTTCCCAGTCGGCGGGATAATTAGTATGTGTGATGCGGTTCTCTTTCAGCAATTTATAATAGGTTCCTGTTCCGGGCAGAGGGGTCAATATGCCTGCCTGAATACAATCTACTCCTGAATTGATATAATAGTCAACCCTTCTGTTTATTGATTCAGGGGTGTCAGAATCAAGCCCGAAAATAAAGCTGCCCAATACGGCAATTCCATTGCGGTGAAAGGCACTAAAAACTTTTTCATAGTTATCAGTACCTATTCTTAGATTCGTTTTCTTACCTGATGCCTGAAGCTGATCCACTACTTCTGATTCAATACCAAGCAAAACAACCCTGCATCCTGCTTCAGCCATAAGTTTCAAAGTAGCTTCATCTTCGGCGATGTGCATGGATGTGAAGGTATACCATTCTTTTTTCACACCACTATTGATGATCTTACTGCATATGTCTGCGGCTCTTTCCGCACTTTTTCGGGTATATCCATAGAAATCATCATCCACAATATAAACTTTGTTTTGCGGAATAGCAACGAACTCACTCACCACATCCTCAATGTTCCTATGTCTGTATTTACGTCCATTTATGGCATGCACGCTGCAAAAATCGCATTTCATGGGGCAACCTCTTGTTGTTTGTACAGCACCCAGTGCATAACCCCTGTGATAAAGATCTATCCTTTGAAAAGGGGAATCAACCAAGGGCAATAATTCGCCTTTATAATACCCTTTAAGTTTATTGTTCTCAAAATCATTAATTAAACCAGCCCAAACACTTTCTCCTTCACCCTCGACTACTGCATCAACATACTGGGCTGCTTCAGAAGGTATCATGCTTGCATGAATTCCGCCAAGGACCGTTTTAACACCCCTGCTTCTGTATATGCTTGCAATTTCATACGCCCTGTTAACCTGAGATGTTAATGCCGTTAGTCCCACCAGATCAGCTTCTCTGTAGGTAAAAACCTCGAAGTTCTCATCCAGAATCTCCACTTGCCAGTTTGGCGGAGTCAAAGCAGCAATAATACCAAGGTTAATTGGGGGAACACTATATTCCGAAGAGTTATAAATGCCTTTACGGTAGGAGTTTTTGGGATTGATCAGTAAAAGTCGTTGATTCTTAAGCGTAACTTTGTCCACCATAACTATCCGATCAATTTATTCAAGGGCATGCCGGGCAAATATAATCAATTGTTCATTTTATTCCACCTATTCCTGTTTTTAACATATTATTAACATATTTCAATATTATGTATCTGTTTTTGTGATACTTACCTTAATATCAAAACATTCATCTCTGCATTTCAAATTATTCTCGCACAGAAATCCCGTTAATGCATAACAATAATTCAGACTGCATTCAACATCAAAGGTTGTACCTTTACAACCTTCAAACAACCATCCAAAGTGAAATTCAACTTATTATTGATTCTGACTACTGTCATTGCCTCGTGGTATAAGCCGGTAGTATCGCAACAAGTATTGATCAATGAAATAATGTCTTCAAACGCAATCACCATGCTGGATGAAGACGGCGATGACAGCGACTGGATAGAAATCCATAATCCGGGAGTGAATGCCTTTGACCTCGGAGGTTTTGGATTGAGCGACGACGAATCGGAACCGTTTAAATGGGTATTTCCATCAATGACGATTCAGCCCGGAGAATACAGGTTGGTTTGGGCTTCGGGCAAGAACCGCACCAATCCATCAAACCCATTGCACACCAACTTTAGCCTGAGCAGTTTAGGTGAAGATTTGATATTAGTTATGCCCTCCGGAGAATTAATGGATCAAGTAGCCGGTGTTGCACTTCAGACTGATATTTCATATGGAAGAAAGCCTCAGGCGACAGATAACTGGCTTTTTTATACCGAACCCAGCCCTGGCGAGTCAAACACAGGACAAGGATATCCCATTTTACTCCAAAAGCCTCAGTTTTCATACAATGCCGGATATTATACCGATAGTTTAGTACTCAGCATAACTTCATCAATACCCGATGCAGTAATAAGATACACTACCAACGGTAGTTTGCCCACCAATAGCGATCCGGTTTTTATAAACCCGATAACACTTAAAAGCAGAATTGGTGATCCCAACACAATCTCGTTGATTCCGACAAACAACAATCCTGATCCCGGCCCGCCATATTATGAGGGATGGCAACCCCCTTTGGGCGAGGTGTTTAAGGCCCATGTCATCCGCGCCCGTTCGTTTCATCCCGAAGCTCCTCCGGGGCCTGTTGTCACAGGAACATATTTTGTCGGGCCATTGGCAAGCCAACGTTTCAGTTTACCCGTTTTTTCTTTAACCACAAATCCCGAAAACCTGTTCGATGATGAAGTAGGAATTTACGTGCACGGAAACAATACCAACTACTTTCAGGATGGAGATGAATGGGAACGAACAGCCCACCTTGAGTTATTTGAAAACGAAGGTAATCAGGCTTTTGCAGAAGACATCGGCATCAGAACACACGGCAACACAACCCGAAGCCGTCCGAGAAAATCACTCAGAATAATCATGCGCAAGGAATACGGAAACAGTTGGCTCGAATACCCGATTTTTCCAGATAAGGGGATAGCTCGATACAAGCGATTCATTTTGCGTAATTCGGGCAATGATTGGGACTGGGCTGTTTTTCGTGATGCATTGTCGCAATCGCTGGCATCTGATTTTGATGTTGACCGGCAATACTACCGGCCTGCCATTGTGATGGTTAACGGCGAATACTGGGGCATACACAACACACGCGACCGATATGATGAACACTATATTCTTAGTCATTATGGTATCGAGGAGCATGAGATGACAATCCTTGAAAATAATGCCGTATATAAGTTCGGAAACGAAGCCGGAAGAGCACATTATGTTGCCATGACCAGCTATATGAATACGTATAACCTTGCTTCAGACCAACATTATGCCGAGATAAACACAAGAATGGACGTTGAAAGTTTCACAGATTTTCAGCTGACCCATATATTTTCGATGAATACTGATTGGCCGGGCAATAACACTTTAATGTGGAGGTATATCCGCGATGGTTATGATCCTAACGCCCTCAACGGTAAGGATGGCAGATGGAGATGGATGTTGCTCGACCTTGATTTTGGATTCGGGCTTCCGTTCTTTTATGTTCCGGGTGTTGAGCAGGGCGCGGCACACAACACCCTGGCATTTGCTCTTGCAACCAACGGCCCCTCGTGGCCAAATCCGCCCTGGTCAACCTTCATTTTGAGAAATCTTCTGAAAAACCAAACTTATAAGAAATACTTTATTAATCGGTTCAGTGATCTTCTGAACACCAGATTCAGTGCAGATACTGTGGTGCATTTTATTGATTCCATTTCCAATATACTCGAACCCGAAATGGAAGAACACATAAAACGATGGAGAAGGCCGGTAAACATGGCAGAATGGATTCAAAATACCGAAAACATGCGGTCATTTGCTGCACAAAGACCAGGTTATCTAAGACAATACATCAACCAATATTTTCAGGCCGGGGGTCTGGCTACATTAAAACTTACAGTAGAGTCGCCTGAGATGGGATATATACGATTGAACACCATAGATATTCGAGGTCTCGGTGAATGGGAAGGCCAATATTTCAGGAATATTCCTGTTTCACTCAAGGCAATTGCGCTTCCAGGATACCGGTTTGTGGAATGGCAGGGTGATGTTCAGGATAATTCAGAATCAATTGAGGTTTCCTTACCTGCCAGCAAGCATATCAAGGCTTTATTCGAGCCCAGCGATGATTTTCAGGGCGATTCAATGAATCCGGCGGCCTACAGGCTTTCAAACGGGCCATACATCTTTTCTTACTGGGATCAGTCTAATGCCGAGGGCGTCTTTCCGCCATTTATGATCTTTCAGCAAAGCAGCAAAAACGATCCTAAGCTTGCTGATGAGATGACGCATCCATATCATGTTCCGCCAGGCGAATATCATTCAGACGATGCCGCAAGTGTTGGTTTTCCATACAAACTAACAAGAAGAACGAGACTTAATGGACTGGGCGAGCAGGGTATTTCGTTCATCAACACAGGCCGGGGACGTGATCTGGGTGCAGCTGTGCTGGCTGTGGACACACGTGCAATGTATGATGTTACTGTAAGTTGGAAGGCCGGTACACTAATTCCCAATTCAAGGGTTTACCGGATCAGGCTGCAATACCGGATTGGTCATGAGGGAACATTCATTGACGTTACAGATAGTTCAGGCCAGGTAGTGGAATATATCAGGAATAGTCAGTCTGGGCATGAAGCGGGTTTCGCTCCCGTTTTGCTGCCACAGGATGTTAACAACCAGGCTTATGTGCAGTTACGCTGGAAGTATTATTTCACTGGCGAACAACTTGACCCAAATGATGGAAGCCGTGATATGCTCAGACTCGATGATGTTGTCGTTTCAACAGTCACGATGAATACACCCGAATCTGCTTCCACCTTTATCGGAGGCTTAAACATTTACCCAAACCCAGCGTCAGGAAAAATGTTTGTTACGGGCAATACAACAGCTGTTGGTGATGCGGTTCTGACCATCTACAACCAGCAAGGTATTCCGTTGCTGAATAAAGGAATACCTGTTGTTTCTTCAATATTAACGCATTCAATTGACGTAAGTTCATGGAAAAATGGACTCTATATTGTTGTTGTCCGCACTTCCGAAAGACAATATGTTCAAAAGATACTCATCGGCCATGAATAGGTTGGGCTTTCTGTTGCTGATGCTTTTTGCTATTCGAGCCTCAGGTACAGATTTCCCTTCTCAGGACAGTGTCAGAAAGGGAGTCTGGCTGCCAGCAGGCCAATTATTCCCATCGCTGCTCTATGATCTCAATGAAGCCCGCACAGGTGGCTCGCTTTATGGTTTCAACATGAATGGGGAATGGCAAAACCGTGCATTTGCCAACTTTTCAGCAGGCATGAGGAAAAACATATACCGGTGGGACGCTTCAAGGGCATCCGAGGCCGGATTCGAACTATCAGTTAACACACAGTTTCTTTTCGAGCAGCCTTTTGAATTCTTCCAGGTAAACCTGTTTAGTGTTGATTTCAAGGTAGGTGTATTCTATCAAATGATTCTATCATCCTCATTGAAGTTTAGAAGCAGGTTATATCATGTTAGCTCTCATCTTGGTGATGATTTCATTTACAGGTTTTTCATAGATACTTTCCTCGAGAACAAGCGCATTTATGAGGTAATTGACGCAAGTCTGGCCTATGAAAGGAAAAATTTCACCTTTTATGGATTGGTCGGGTTTATTCCGCACACGGCCTACGAAAGAAAACCGCTGATTTTACAGGCAGGAGCGCAGTGGCAACACAAAGCAAAAAACAAGTCATGGCTGGCAATAACCGCCGGCGCCGACCTGAAAATGGAGCAGGAAACCAACTTTTATCCGGGCATTCATATGGGTTGTGGAGTCAGGCTGGGAAACCAAGACCAAATGCCATTTACAGTCATGTTTGATTATTATCAAGGCCCTTTACCACACAGTTTATTTGATAAAACCATTGTTGGCTGGATCGGAGCCTCCCTGCTGTTCCATCCATTCTGAATTCACTGTTAAAACGATAAAAAATGCTAAGAACAATCGCGCTCGTAGCGCACGACGGACGCAAAAAAGACCTGTTTGACTGGGTAGCACATAACCGCGAAAAGCTCAACTCACTGCATGTTTATGCAACAGGAACCACCGGCAAAATGATCTCTGAAGTACTTGATCATGTAACCCCCTTAAAATCCGGCCCTCTTGGAGGTGACCAGCAATTAGGTGCACTGATTGCGGAGGGAAAGATAGATTATATGATATTCTTTTGGGATCCGATGACAAGCCAGCCCCACGATGTGGATGTAAAAGCGCTGCTGCGGATGACGGTGCTGTATAATGTTCCTACGGCCTGCAATCGCTCAACAGCCGACTTTATGATCACTTCAGTATTGTACAATGATCCGGACTACCGGCCCATACTGAAGGATTACTCGGTTTATCTGAAAAGGTTGGAGGAATGATTTGCTGACTCATCTGAAAAAAAAAGACTTCAAAACCAAAAAAATTGATTTTAAAGCCTTTGTAGCCCCACCAGGACTCGAACCTGGATTTAAAGTTTAGGAAACTTCCGTTCTATCCCTTGAACTATGGAGCCGATTGCGAGCGCAAAATTAAGAACTTTTTACTGCTGCGCCAAATCAGGTTTTATAACCGGGTTTTCAACGTGTTTTCAAGTCGGACAATATCAGTGGCAAACTTTCGGATGCCCTCGGCAAGTTTCTCGGTAGCCATAGCATCTTCATTCAACATCCAGCGAAACATCTTCTCATCAGGATAAATGGGCTCAATGTCTAAATTGATGCAATCCGCAGCAATAAGCCGTGGCAATACCGGCTCTGATAGTTGTTCCAGTTCGGCAAGAAGTGCAGGCGAAATCGTCAGAAGATCGCATCCGGCCAGTTCGATAATCTCTCCTGTGTTTCTGAAGCTTGCCCCCATAACCTCAGTTGTGTGGCCAAATTTTTTGTAGTAGTGATAAATTTCAGTTACTGATAATACGCCAGGATCTTCTGCCGGAACAATAATATCTTTTTTCCAGAAAGCTTTATACCAATCCAAAATCCGCCCGACAAACGGGGAAATCAGTTGCACACCTGCCTGTGCGCAGGCGATGGCCTGTATTTTTCCAAACAAGAGTGTAAGGTTGCACCGAATTCCTTCTTTCTCCAGCAATTCAGCCGCTCTGATGCCTTCCCAGGTAGCCGCAATTTTAATCAGGATTCTTTCCCTTGGTATCTTGTTTTGCTCATAGAGTTTGATTATCTGGCGCGCCTTGTGCACCGTGGCTTCCGTGTCGAACGAAAGTCTTGCGTCAACCTCGGTGGAAACGCGGCCCGGAACAATGTTCAATATCTCCAGACCAAAATTCACCGAAATTTTATCAAGGCATGAGCTCAAACGTTCGCGCGCACTGATGCCTGTTGTTTTTGCATAGGAAATAGCCTCATCAGTCAGGTGTGCATAGCGGGGATCACCGGCAGAAGCAAGTATCAGTGAGGGGTTGGTTGTTGCGTCCTGAGGAAGATATTGCCGAATGCTTTCAAAATCTCCAGTGTCGGCAACGATTGTCGTGAACTGTTTAAGTTGTTCCAGTGTGTTCATCATTTTTCCTAATTAGTTATTTCACATCGCTGCCATTATGAAATTCAGCTGTTGGCTCTACAAAGCAAAGTTTTCCTTCGTTGTTTTCTGCCATAAGAATCATGCCGTTCGACTCGATACCTTTAAGTTGTCGCGGTGCGAGATTAATAAGGATGCACACCTTTTGCCCGATAATATTTTCTGGCCGGTAATGCTCTGCTATTCCGCTCACAACGGTTCGTTTGTCAATGCCTGTATCAATAATTAACCTGAGTAGTTTTTGGGTTTTTGGTACGATTTCGGCAGATAAAATGGTACCTGTCCTAATGTCCATGCGCGAAAACTCCTCATAAGTAATGGTTTCCTTTTGAGGTTTCAGGACAACCTCTGAGGCTTGCAGGTTGGATTTTTTGGTTTCCTGCAGTTTCTGAACCTGTTTCAAAACCTGATCATCCTCAATCCTGTCGAACAGCAAGGCTGATTCTCCCAGCTGGTGGCCACCGGGGAGAAGGCACGCTTGTGATGCATCATTCCATGCAGTCAAATTCACCGACAGCATCTTTCTGAGTTTTGCTGCTGTAAACGGCAGAAAAGGCTCCGAAAGGACAGACAATTTGGCTGCCAGTTGCAATGAAACAGCCAGTACTGTTGCTGTCCGTTGCTCATCGGTTTTATATGTTTTCCATGGCTCATTATCAGTAAGGTATTTATTGCCAAGCCTTGCCAGATTCATCAGCTCATTCAGGGCTTCACGAAAGCGGTAATTCTCAACAGAGCGGCCGATAAGCTCAGGATAAGCATCCATTTGCGCCAGTACTTCACGGTCTTTATCGTTAATCCATTCGAGTGAAGGCACTTTGCCGTCATAGTATTTTTGGGTGAGCACCAGGGTACGGTTCACGAAATTTCCAAAAATGGCAAGTAGTTCGCTGTTGTTCCGGGTTTGAAAATCTTTCCAGGTAAAGTCATTATCCTTTGTTTCAGGGGCATTGGCTGTAAGCACATAACGCAAAACGTCTTCCTTTCCAGGAAACTCATCCAGATACTCGTGAAGCCAAACAGCCCAATTGCGGGAAGTAGATATTTTGTCGCCTTCAAGGTTTAGAAACTCATTGGCAGGGACGTTTTCGGGAAGGATGTAGCTTCCTTCGCGATGCAACATGGTAGGAAAGATAATACAGTGAAATACAATATTGTCTTTTCCAATGAAATGAACCAATTTAGAATCATTGCTTTTCCAGTATGGCTCCCAGTCTTTTCCTGTTTTTACGGACCATTCCCTTGCAGCCGATATGTACCCGATTGGCGCATCGAACCAAACATACAACACTTTACCGTCGGTGTCGGGCAGGGGAACTTTAACGCCCCAGTCAAGATCACGGGTAACGGCCCTGGGCTGTAAACCCTGATCAATCCATGACTTACACTGACCATAAACATTTGTTTTCCAATCTTCTTTATGGCCTTCCAGAATCCACTCACGCAACCATGATTCAGCCTTATCCAGTGGTAAATACCAATGCTTTGTTTCTCTGAGTACAGGAATATTACCACTTAAAGTTGATCGGGGATTAATCAGGTCGAGTGGGCTGAGTGAGGTACCACAGCGTTCGCATTGATCACCATAGGCATTTTCATTTCCGCAATGGGGACAGGTTCCGGTAATATACCGATCGGCCAGAAAATGCTGAGCCTCTTCATCGTAATACTGCTGTGAATATTTCTCAATGAAATCGCCTTTCTCATATAAGCTTGTAAAAAAAGCTGAGGCAGTTTCGTGATGTATTGGTGCTGAGGTCCTTGAATAAATATCAAAAGAGATACCAAATTTCTCGAATGAGTCCTTTATCATCTGATGGAATTTGTCCACTACTTCCTGGGGGCTGCTACCCTGTTGACGTGCTTTAATGGTTATTGGAACCCCGTGTTCGTCAGAGCCACCGATGAACAGAACATCTTCGCCCTTCATCCTCAAATAGCGTGCATAAATATCCGCAGGTACATATACTCCGGCAAGGTGGCCAATATGTACCGGGCCATTTGCGTAGGGTAGGGCAGAGGTGATTGTGAACCGCCTGAATTGTTTATTTTTGGTGTCCATATAATATTAGTTCTGTGCAAAAAGAGCGGCAAAGTTAACCAATAGTTTGACAATGAGAACGCCCCCATACCTTATAAAGGGTGACCTGATTGCTCTGGCAGCTCCTGCCCGGCGTATAGATGAATCAATAGTTGATCAGGCTGTTCGTTTCATCAATAGTGAAGGTTTTGAGGTTAAAGTTGACCAGGAAGTGTTCAGTACACAAAACCAATTTGCCGGCAACGACTCCGGGCGGAGAAATCATTTTCAGGCCTTACTCGATAATCCGCAAGTGAAGGCAATTATGTGCCTCAGGGGAGGCTATGGGAGCGTTAGAATCATTGACCTTTTGGATTTTAACAGTTTTACAAAGGCGCCTAAATGGATTGCAGGGTTTAGCGATATCACCGTTTTTCACATGCATTTATTGTCGCATTTTCAGGTTGAAAGCTTGCATTGCACCATGCCTGTTGTTTTTAACCAAGTGTCAGAGCTATCTTTGCATACACTTTTTAACACGCTGGAAGGAAGGCCACTGCAATATTCCATTAATTCACATCCGCTTAACAGAAGAGGAAAAACCCAGGGAGTTTTGTTCGGAGGTAATTTATCTATTCTTTATAACCTGTTATCTTCAAACAGTTTTCCCGACCCGACGGGGATGATCCTTTTCATTGAGGATGTAGATGAATATTTATACCACATTGACAGGATGATGGTTGCACTTAAAAGGGCGGGAGTGTTAAGCAAACTGGCCGGACTTGTAGTAGGTGGTTTTACAGAGATGAGGGACAACCAGACAGCGTTTGGCAAGACAGCAGAAGATATTGTTTATGAACACGTTAATGATTATCATTTTCCTGTGTGTTTTGGCTTTCCTGCTGGTCACATAAACGAAAACCTTGCGCTTGTGATGGGCCGCGAAATGCTGCTTGATGTTGAAAAAACAACCGTTCGATTTACGCAACTCAATCATAGCTGACATGGCACAGCACAACGAACTGGGTAAGGCAGGGGAGGAGATAGCACTGAAGCACCTCAGAAAATTAGGCTATAATATACTTGCTGTGAACTGGTATTATGGACATGAAGAAGTGGATATCATTGCTATGGACGGCAAAACCCTCGTGATTGCCGAAGTAAAGACAAGGGCCGGAAATGATTTTGGTGAGCCTGAGTTTGCAGTAAACAAGCGAAAACAAAAATCCATTGTCAGGGTAGCAGATGCCTACATTCAGGAAAATGACCTTGATGTTGAAACCCGTTTTGATGTAATATCGGTGATCATTAAATCAGGTGATAAGCAACTTCATCATATTGAAGATGCCTTTTACCCAACGATGTAACTATTTACAGTGTATCTCTGGATTCCTTTCTAAAAGCAATGCAACAAATAAATCTTTGTTTTTGGGTGAAACATACACCCTTTTCCTGCCGGGTTTCGAAGTGATTTCGAGCCTGTCGAATGATGGAGCAGGCGCTGATTCGATACTTTTGGAAGGTTTGATAGAAACTATTGCCGAAATATCTAATTTTTTCCTGTAGAAAAAACCACTTCGAATGAGCAAAAACTGATCAGTTATTGTGTAAGATGTCCGAAAAAGTATGCTAGTCGTAATCAGGATCAAAAACAGCTGTAGTAATGTGAAATACCAGGCAGGCGTAAAAAGCAAAGGCAAAGCTGAAACCGCGATTATAGCATAAACCATTACAGCAAAACCTTTATCAGTTTTGGCCTTTAAATGAAAACTCTTCATTGGCGGTCTTTAAAAACAAGCATTGGTATTTCGCTTTGAAACAAAATTTTCCGGCTCAGGCTTGGTTTGAGGAGTTGTGTTATCAGGTTTCGTTTGTGCGATACGAGCGAAACGACATCAATCTCTTTCTCATAGATGAAGCTTTCGATCCCTTCAAGCAGGTCGGAAGTTTCCACAAGCCCGCATTCAATATTGAACTCCTGATATTCCCGATTAAAATGTTCCCGTAATCTCTTCATGTTCATCTCATCCAAAACCATGCTATCATTCAAGTTCACGTGTACGCAATAGATCTTTACCCTGAAAGGCCTTACGAAAGTTATTAACTGATGAAGTGCAAGAAAATCACTTTCCTCGAAACGAGTGATATAGAGAATTTTTTGCGGCTGCTTGAATGAAACCACATCATAATCTACAGGTATGGTTAACACCGGAAACTTTGACTTTTCCATTACCTTTGCTGTTGTGCTTCCCAACATTGGCCTGTTTTCTCTGTTACGCCCATGTGTTCCCATCACAATGAGGCCTGGTTTATAATCATTGGCTATACCTAGGATTGATTCAACAGCATTGCCTCTGACCAGATCAAAGTCAATATGCACTCCCTTTATAGCCTTTTCCTTTGCTGTTTGCCGCAGACTTTGACAAAAGCCCTCCATTCGTTTCCGTGCATCTTCTTCCTGTTCGTGCAGAATGCCCTCAAAATTAAGCTGATAGGCATATACTTCGTTAAATACCAAGGGCTCTCCGGCATTACTGAACCAAACGTGTAGCAAGCGTATGTCGGCTTTTAATGTTCTGCTAAGCTCAAGTGCGTAATGCGCAGCTTGTAGGCTCATGGCCGAAAAATCAACCGGAACAAGTATTCTTCGGATGCTCTTTAAGGTACTTAAAAAAGGTTCTTTTTGCTTTCCGGAGGCCATTCCGAATTCGGTAAGTAGCTTATCGGCTGCCAGCACATCCCTTTCTCTGATGTGAATTTCAACTGCACCGGCTGCGGAGCCTACTTGTCTGAGGAAACATGGAATCCCGGACTCTTCGAGAAGACTTTTAAGTAAAATCGCCCTGGAATAGGTGTGGCTGGAAAGTATTACAAAATTCTCATCCATAATCTTTTGCTTAACTGATTGAAGTATCAGGCCTGAATAGTTTCAGGTCCGGCTTTGGTTTACATACCAAAAATACGAAGAAATTGAACTTTTTCCAAACAATGAAACACTCTGTTGCCAATTGTCAAGATAGAAGTATCTTTGCACCCCCAAATCTATTGACAATGAACAAAAAAGACAGTGGTGGCAAAAGGCCTCGCATAATAAAAGTTACGAAAAAAAAACCCACAGAAAAACGTTCGGAGGCTATAGGTGGGGAAAGTACGGTTCGCAAATCAGTGCGGGGACCAAAGCCTGACGGGGCGCCACCAAAAACCAAAGCTTCTTATCAAAAAAATGAAGCAGGCGAGTATACAAAGAAAAGCACAGATCAGTCGGGTCGAAGATATAGCCCGGCAGAAAAACCTGAATCTGGCAGAAAAATGAGCCGAAATACACCTGAAAAGCGATTCAGGACCCAGGAAGGAGAAGGTTCAGGCAGGGAGTTGCCCGAAAAAACACGCGACAAAGGACGGTTTGAATCAAAATCCAAGCCCAAAACAAAGACTTATCCCGGAAAACCCAAATTCAGGGACGAAGCTGACTCATCTGAAAGAAAATCTGTCAGGCCTTCATTCAGCAAACACAAAACATCTCCAAAATCCGCCGGCAGAGGTGGTGAAGAAGTAAAACTTATCAGGCTGAATAAATATCTTGCTGATGCAGGAATTTGTTCGCGTCGTGAAGCTGACGATCTGATCAAAGCAGGTGTGGTTAGTGTAAATGGTCGCATTGTTAGCGAGGTAGGAACAAAAGTAAAACCTGATGATAAGGTTGTTTATGGCGGACAAACCCTGAGCAGGGAAAAATCACGGTATGTATTACTGAACAAACCTAAAGGATACATAACAACTTCTGATGATCCGTTTGAACGCAAAACCGTAATGGAACTGGTGAGAAACGCATGTGATGAACGTATTTACCCTGTTGGCCGTCTTGACAGGAATACCTTGGGTCTTTTGCTGTTCACCAACGATGGCGAGATGGCTAAAAAACTGATGCACCCACGACATGGAGTAAAAAAACTGTATCATGTTGAACTAGATAAACCTCTGACAAAAAACGATTTATTGAAAATTGCCGATGGTATTGAATTGGAAGACGGAATAGCAGAGGTGGATAAAATTTCGTGGGTGAATACTGATGAATCCAAGAAAGAGGTTGGCATTGAAATACATTCAGGAAAAAACAGGATTGTCCGCAGGATCTTTGAAACCCTGGATTATAAGGTTATGAAATTAGACAGAGTAACTTTTGCCGGCCTTACCAAACTAAACCTTCCAAGAGGTCGTTGGCGTCATTTAACGCCAAAGGAAATCGGCATGCTCAAATCAATCAAATAATCCCAATCAACCTGATTCTGAAAATAAAAAACTGCCACCCCGTTTCTGAGGTGGCGGTTTTCATTAATGGGTTTCTTAAGATTACTTAAAGGCTTGCGGCCTCAACCCTGATTGGTTTGGGTTCAGCTTTTCTGATAACCAGTTCGTCAATAAGGTTGGTGGCTCCTGCATATTTGTCAATGATAAACAACACATAGCGGATGTCAACATTGATTGTGCGCTGAAGTGCGGGTTCAAATGCTATATCGCCACTCATAGCTTCCCAGTTGCCGTCGAAGGCAATGCCAATCAACTCGCCGTTTCCGTTAATAACCGGACTTCCAGAATTTCCGCCGGTGATGTCGTTTGTCGTAAGAAAGTTGACATAAAGCATTCCTTCGACCCCGTAAGGACCGAAATCACGCGTTTCAATAAGGTTCATGAGTTTTTCGGAAACAATGAACTCGTCATTTGTCGGATCTTCCTTTTCAACGATACCATTCATAGTTGTGTAATAATTGAATCGAACAGCATCAGCTGCCTGATAATCTTTCACCGAACCATAGGTCATACGCATGGTTGAATTGGCATCAGGATAAAAAACCTTGTCCGGTTTCATTTCTCTCAGGCCCGCCATAAACAGACGCTTTGCGCTGGAAAGGGAGGCTTGTGCCGCTTGATATCCGCCCGAAACTTCCATCATTTTCGACATAAAGGCATTGCCAAGTTTAAACGCGGGATCCTGATCAAGCTTTTTAAATTCCGGATTGTTCAAAAAAGCATTAACCCGCTCTTCGGAGCTGAAAATAGATTGTTTAAAAATGTTTTCAGCCCACTTTTCAAAGTTTCCGTTGTTTTGGTTAAACCCTTTATAAATATCCGGTGACTGCAGGTTAATCGGGACATTGTTATAATACATTCCAAGCATTACGGCCAGTGATTTCTGATCGGCCGGAGCATAGTAGTCCTTGAAGTGATCTCTTGCTGAAATTTTCAGATTTTCAATAGTTTCAGCAATCTGCTTTTGCCTTTCTTCCGCTTGTTTTGCGGCTATTAGCTTATCCGATGGACGGTCTTTTTTGGGAACGGGCTGCAAAAGTCCGTGCAGTGCAGCAAAGTCGCGGGTAAAACCAGTGATTTCGGCTCCGCTCAATCCGGCTATACTGGTGTATAACAAGGGTTGAATGGTTCCGGACATGGCTTTATAGCCCGATTCCATATCTGATAATACATTTCCATATTTTTCAATACGTTGGGGATCCTGTTGGACCCAGGCCGCAAACTCGCTTTCTGTCTGTTGTTTTTTGCTTGCGACATCAAGTCTTTTCAAGCCACGTGTCTGACCAATAAGATATTTCCATGTATTGGCCGTTACGGCATACTTCGAAGCATACTGAATCTTTACCTCAGGCTTGGCGTCCATAAACTCTTTCCATGTTTCGAGTTTTTTTCCGAATAGATCAATAACTACGGGAAACTGATCATTAAGATTAAAATCAACTCCCCAAGATGAAAGGTAGCGGTCGGTTGATCCCGGGAATCCCCAGATCATGGCAAAATCGTCTTTTTCTACCCCATCGAGACTAATTGGCAGAAAGTGTTTGGGGTTGAGCGGAATGTTTTCGGGAGAATAGTCGGCGGGCGAACCGTCTGGAGCAGTATAAACCCTGAAGATTGCAAAATCGCCTGTGTGGCGTGGCCACATCCAGTTGTCGGTGTCTCCGCCAAACTTTCCAATTGCTGAAGGGGGAGCTCCAACAAGCCGGACATCACGAAACACCTGATAAACAAACAGGTAATACTCATTTCCTTCGAAGAAGCTCTTAACAACCACATGATACTTTCCATCTTCTGATGCCTCGGTTCTAAACTTACCGGTTACCTTACGAATGGCGGCGCTTCTTTCCTGTGCTGTCATCTGGTCGGTTACGGCAGCCATTACACTATCAGTAATATCCTGCATGTTTACCAGAAAGGATGCTGTTAAGGCTTCATTTGGCAACTCTTCATCAAGGCTGTGGGCCCAAAAACCATCTGCAAGGTAATTGTTTTGGATTGAGCTGTGCTTTTGGATAATATCATAAGCACAATGATGGTTAGTGAACATCAGGCCTTTGGCTGATACAATTTCTCCTGTGCAAAAATACCCATTTGGTGTTGGGCTGGTCGAAAGGCCGGCAATAGCATCTTTGATACTTGATTGGTTAATACTGTAAATTTCTTCAGCCGTAAGCTTTAGTCCTGCCTTTTGCATATCGGCATAATTGAGTCTATCGACAAACATAGGCAGCCACATACCTTCATCAGCAGTAACGCGAGTAAAGGTTCCCAGCATCATGATTGCCAGGACAAAGAACAGTTTTTTCATAAAGTTAGATTTTTCGGTTAACATTAATTTAGTGCAATTCGTTGATTATCAATTAATATACCAGATATCATAAATTATTGCCTTACAAATATTTGTACATAAAACAACACCCTGCCTTTTAAAATTTTGTACGATTTGGGGCAGGGTGTTGTGCGATTTCGGACATCTATAATCCTATCATATGTGGCCCCATCTCAAAATAAATATCAACAGGAATTCCTTTTTCGGTAACCCGGTCAAGATCAAATTGAAGTTGAGGTTTAATAACTCCTTCAGTTGCAATCCATGCCTTAACGGCATCATAATCACCATTTCCCTGTGCTACCAGAATTTTTCCAGTCATCATACGTCCGGCTTCTTTCATTTTCTCCAGATCAATAGAATAGGTTCCGTCATCGTTTCTGGTGAAGGCGCCTTGTTCGAGAAAATAATTAAATGTCATCATATTAGCTTTTCCGTGGGCACTGGATGCGCCAAAACGTACTGATCGGAAAAAACCTGCCATAAAGGTTACGTAGTTGTCCATAAGTTCGGTATCGGTATATTCCCCCATTTCATGCAGCTTTGTAACAAGGTAAAGTCCAAGGATATCGGCCTTGGCCTCTTCAAGTGGGGAATACTGCTCCATAAGGGCTTTACGCACCGACGTTTTTCCATCAACTGTATTTTTGATACCCATTCCATGAGCAACCTCATGAAACATGGTATTACTGAAAAAGGCGTCAAATTTTATGTGTTTACGTTGCTCCTGACTAATGAGCACATCGGCTATAGGCAGCAGTATATGCTCAAATTTGGCTTTCATTGTATTTTTTAGTTGAAGCTTTCGTGTACCTTTTGAAAGGTGTACGCGTTCATCGTTGGGCAGGTTGATGGCTATGGTTTTTCCGGCATTGTTACAATCGCCGGCATAATAGACGGCATCGTAAGCATTGAGGTCGGCATCTGAGCCAGGAACTTCTTTTTTATAAAGCGGTTCAACAGGCAATTGCTTTTGCAGTTCAGGCAAAAAGGAAGCATACCGCGATAACCTGCTGCTCCATTCAATATCCTTGATTAAAATAAATGCTTCGTGAGCAGCTTTGTAACCAAACAGTCCATCGGTATAGTTTTCAATCGGTCCGACCACAAAATCAATAGTATTGTTGCGTACATCCATCCACGCAAGATCACTTGCCAGATAATCATCACTCAACAGGGCTTCGGCCCGAAGCTTCAAATAATTGGAAAATTCAGCATCACGGGCAAGTGTTGAAGCCTTTATCAACAGTTCTGCCGCCATATTGATTCTTTCTGCATAAGCTTCATGATACCAGACTGATTTGAGTTTTCCATCTTCGTCCCTGACAATGAGAGTGTATAAACTGGTTTTGTTCGGGTCGTCAAACTGTTCAAATTCCTCTTTGGTCATATCAGCCGGATAGAACGCTGCTCCGGCAGGCTTAGTGCCAACTCCGTCAACAAATGGTTTCAACCCATCGAGTTCATCCCATGGTCCATAGTTTATCTGTGCAAACTGACGATGTTTCTCGCTTGTCAGGGTGCTCAAAAAGGCCTCTTTTTCTCCAATGTTTTGTGTCCAGAAAATCTCGTCCATCAAATCCGCCGCCAAAAACAACAGACGCAGCATTTCTTTTTCATTGTCGTTTAAATGTGAAATATCGGCCGTCAGGGGCACTTTCACATACTTGGCCAATAAAGCATCCATGGGATCAGCATTTGTTTTGGTTTGCGTTGCTGAAGTGCAGGCTGATAAAGCAAAAATCATTCCTGCTGTGAAAACCATAAAAATTAACTTCAATTTGTTCATTGTGGATCAGTTAAAGAGTTTAGGCCACGAAATTACAACAAATTGATGCTTGGTGCAAGAACACTACAGATCTTAGCTCAACGAAAATTATGCATTAAAACGTAGACTACCTGAAAGTTTCAGGTTTCCTGATGACGAAGGTGCGCGAAATGTTAAACCCAAAATATATATCGCCTTTATCCCATCGGCCCGCAGTTTCGGTTATAAACGACCGTTCAAACATAGCCTGGGCATTGGAAACGTGCAACTGAAAAACGTGGCCTCCTGTTTCAATATCGAAACCCACCGAAACAACATCGTTTCGCCGAATAGTAGTTTGATCTTCGGGATACCAGAAATATTCGGCATTGAATGAAACTCGCTGATTGAGTTTGTAGCGGCCTCCGAGTCCAAGGGCAAACGAGCTGTTCTTGTCTTCTCTGGCAGGGACAAGATTTTTATGCACCAGAGTTGGGGTTAGCTGTAAGCTAAGAGATTGGTTAAATTTACGAGCAATCAACAGCTGATGGATATATGCAAGCCTTGAGCTGAAATAATTTTTTCGGTCGGGCTGCTGCCATTTCAGGCTGTTCAGGTTAACCGAGCCGAAATAAGCGACAGTAACCGGAATGCTGCGTGATCCGGTACTTTGCCTTAATAGTTTAGCTTTAACAAAACCATCATAGGTTTTTTCCCATGAGCTTCTTCCTGCCCCAAAAGAAATAAAGTCATTAAGTCCATACTCAAGCCCAAGCCTTATTGTGGCCCTGTCGAGTCCAAACAATTCGTAAAAACCACTGTTCAGAGAGCCGAAATTATGCTGAATCAGGAATATAAGGTTTCCAGGCGCAGGATTTTCAACCGAATGACCATATACCAGCCTTGATGTTTTAAAGGTGGCGTAGGCATATTCAGTTTTTGGTTCGCTTTCGTCCTCAAAAAGACTGAGGAGTTCTTCCTGGGCTGATGCTGTGTTCATCATTAAAAACAACAGAGCAACCAATGTTGTCATGAAAGTCTTTCTCATTTTGGTCTCAATTAGTTATTTTTCTTACCCTGTTCAATCCAGGCTTCAATTCGGCTTATGTTGCAGTCAGAGAGTTTTGCGGCTCCCTGTGGCATGGCAGAGAAACCACTCTCATGCCTAATCGCACCCAGAAAACGGCCGCCATCAACCGAAGTAACTACTTCTGCATAGTTAGATAAACTCACCCCTCCTGAAGGTGCTGATCCCGAATGACAGGAAACACAGTTGTTGGTAATCACTGGCATTACTGTCTGCGAAAATGATACATTCTCCGTATTACATTTGTCCGGGTCGGGGTAAAGGTCTTCCTCGTTGTCTTTGTAGCACGACTGTAAAGCCACTGTTGCTGAAATAAAAATTAATAGTAAAACTGATTTTAGCTTAGTTGTTTGGTGTTCCATTTTCGATCCATTTTTTAAATTGGGTAATAGTACAATCTGATAATTTATTTCCATTTTTTGGCATGGGTGAATAGCCGTTTTGCCAGTCTATTGCAGCAAACAATGTCCCATTCCCTGCTGCTTCAGCTATTTCGCTGTGATTTGTCAGTAATATTCCGGCTCCGGGGTTGTTACCACTGTGACACCCAAAACAGTGTAATTGTATAGCAGGCAGGATGTGCGAAGAAAATGACACCTGAAGCGTATCGCAACTGGTTTCCTCACAACTATTGTTCAATGCACCTTGTTCAATCCATTTCCGGATTTTTGCAATTTTATCCTGGCTCAGGGGTGCATTTGGAACAGGAGGCATTCTCTTATCGGGGTCATCTTCGGTCAAAACCTCATACAAATCGCTATCCTCCGGATTGCCTGGTCTTACACCAGCGGTGTTCACGACTGAAAAGTAATCGGTCAGAACAACACCATCCTGCGCTGTACCAGGATCGTGGCAACCAATTACACCACAAGTTGATATCAACAAAGGCAATATTTCATTCTGAAAATAAACGGTATCAGGATGACAACCCGGTTCCGGATCAACAGGCTGAAAATCATTTATTCTGATCCATTTATCGATTTTGGCTATATCGCAGTCCGAAAGTTTATTTCCACCTTGAGGCATCGGGGAAAAACCATTAAAGTGACTGATACTTCCCAACAGGGCTCCGTTGGCAGCAAGAGAAGTGAGTTTCGTATAATCAGTAAGATCTATGCCGCCGGAGGTATTTCCGCTGTTATGACATGAAAAGCAATTGTTTTCAAGGATTGGTTTCACCGATAATTCATAAGTAACCGTATTGGTGTCGCAGTTAGAAGGGTCAGGATCGGGCACGGAGGGCATCACCGGATCGTGCTGACATGCCCCAAGGTACAATAATAAGCCTGCCAGCAGGGGCAGTAATCTGATTTTATATTTCTTCATTTTTTTGAAAAGTGAACGACAAAAATGGTCATAAATCAGATGCTGTCAGACGAATTAATGCTTAACGGGCAAAAAACCTTTATGAATAGGCAAATATAACAACCAAACAAAACTCTTGTTTTATGTTGATTACCTATTCCTTAGCAAATGTTTTGAAAAACACTTTTGTTTATATCTTTGAAACGATAATGCTTATGGTATTTAACCTTTCAAATGTTACCTGCAAAAGTCACCTGTTATATGTCTGTTAACTACTTGCTTAGGCTTACTATTTTTAGGTTACTCTTGTGTCTGTTACCGATGACCGGCATTCAGGCCCAAACTGTATTTTCTGTTGAATACTCCAGTCGTGCCGATGTCAAAATATTTGTTGTTGACTATGAGTCGCAGGCTGATTTATTGGTTTATAAAGTAAGTTATGAAAGCCAGGCAGGTAAAAACGATGGTAAATGGTTTTTTACTCAGTACGAGTCGCAGGCAAGTAAAAAGGTTTATTTTGTCGAGTACGAAAGTCAGGCTGATCTGAAGATTTATTTTGTGCAGTACGAAAGCCAGGCCGGGTGGCGCAAAAAGGAGAAAATGCACCTGTTATATTAATCAATCCGAATCGGTAAACAAAGAAGCCGCTATACCGTCAGCAAATAGTTTTCCGGAGGTTGTAAGAAAAAAACGGTGTTCGTTACACACTAATTTGCCTTTGTGAATAAAAGGTTGAGCGTTTTTGAAACAATAGTCAGCATATTGTTCTCCGAACACATTCCGGATATGTTCGAGGTCGCAACCCCAGGAGGTCCTCAGTGAAGTCATAACATATTCATTATAGCGCTGGTTAAGGGTCAAAATTTCTTTTTCGGCCAATTCCTCCGGACGCTCTGATAACTTAATGTATTTGTCCACTGATGAAACGTTCCATTGACGTGAATATCCATTGAAACTGTGGGACGATGGGCCTAAGCCCAGATAATTTCCTCCCAGCCAATACAGGCTATTGTGGCGGGAATAATGACCGGGGCGGGCGAAATTGGAGATTTCGTAATGAATAAATTTTTCTTCCTCAAGCTTTTCCATAAGTATTTCGAAATGCGCAGCAGCCTGATATTCGTCGGTTTGTTTCCGTGTGCCTTTCCTGATGAGCTGATGCAGGGCTGTTTTGGTCTCGACTGTAAGTGCGTAAGCTGATAAATGGCTTAGCCCGTAGTCTAAAAAAGTACTTATGTTGGCGCGCCATTTATCGTTGGTTAGTTTAGGGATACCATAAATCAGGTCAATTGTGAGTTTATCAATACCTGCATGCAGACAAAGTTCAATCGCCTTTCTAGCCTGACCGGCCTGATGAACCCTGTGAAGATAAACCAGATCATCGTCAAAGAAACTCTGCACCCCAATACTTAGTCGATTTACAGGCGAGTCTGATAATAAACTGACAAAAGACTGATTTAGGTCATCAGGATTGGCTTCGAGGGTTATTTCGGCATTCGGGGCAAGTTCGAAATGTACGGATAACCAACTGAAAATATCAGTTAATTCATTCCAGGACAACATTGATGGCGTTCCGCCTCCAAGATAAACCGTGTGAACAGGCTCGTTGTTTAAATAGTCCTTTCTTGAAGCAATTTCCTTTTTAAGTGCTTCAAGAAATGCTGCTTTGTCCCTTATCGAGGCAATGGAAAAGAAATTGCAGTAATGGCATTTCTGCCTGCAAAAGGGTATGTGGATATAAATCCCTGCCATTCTGATGAATTATTGTTTTTTTGATTACTAAAACCAGACAAAAGTAAGTCATTCGCTATCGAACAACAGGCATGGTTGTTCTTAAAAACATAACAGGAAGTTGGAGTGCTTGTGAACAAAATTTATTTTTTGCTGTTTAAGCAACATTGGTTCTAAACTTTTAACAAATCATTATCAATCATTTAACAAAGTGGATTTCAAATAAATCCGTACTTTTGCAAAAATTTTATGTTTAACAAAAATTAAATCCAACCATGAAAAAAATCCTATTTATTGCCGTTGCAGGCATGATGCTGGTGTCGTGTAATCAGGCACCCAAAACAGCCCAGGAAGCTGGAGAAGTAAGTCAGGCTACTCAGGAAGCTGTTGTTTATAAAGTTGATGTGCAAAATAGCGTGCTTAATTGGACCGGCGCAAAGATTACTCAAACCGTTCATTATGGCACTGTAAGTATTACTGAAGGAAGTCTTGCTTTTAACGGCGGACAGCTTGAGGCAGGCAATTTTGTCATTGATATGACCAGTATTGTTGTATCTGATCTCAACGAAGAAAATGGCAAGCTAAAACTCGAAGGACACCTGAAAAGTGGTGATTTCTTCATGACCGAGCAATATCCTACAGCAAAATTTGAAGTAACGGGTGCTTCGGAACTTACTGGTATTGAAGGAGCTACACACACAATTACCGGAAATCTTACCATTAAAGATGTAACCAATGGCATTTCTTTTCCTGCCAATGTAAGTGTTATGGACGGCAGCGCAACTGCTACTGCTAAATTTACCATTAACCGTAACGAATGGGGTGTTGTTTGGGGTGGAACAAAAACCGAACAAGGCATCAAGGATTTTCTTCAGAACAATCTGATCAAAGATGAGATTGAGTTTGATGTAAAGCTCAGCGCGGCGAAATAAATCCGTAAGACACACACAACGGGTTAAACTAAAAGAGGACGGCTAATTGGCCGTCCTCTTTTAGTTTAAGTGTAGAAATCTATATTGCCTTAACGGGTTGGGAGTTGAATGCGGAACGTAGTTCCTTCGCCCGGCAATGATTGCCTTACAAAAATTCTTCCTTTGTGATATTCTGAAATAATTCTTTTGGCTAGTGTCAGTCCCAAACCCCAGCCTCTTTTTTTGCTCGTGTATCCGGGGTTAAACACATTCCTGAATTCAGACTTTGACATACCTTTGCCGGTATCTGTAATATCAATAATCAGATAATTATTCTCTCTTTTCACATCAATAGTAATCTTGCCCAGTCCATTCATGGCATCCACCGAATTCTTGCATAAATTTTCAATAACCCATCTAAAAAGCACTTCATTCAGCGGAATGGTTTCGCTGGCATTGATTTGTGCGTTCAACTCATACTTTATCTTTTCTGAGGTTCGATTCCTCAGGTACTGAAGAGTTTCTTCGAGAACCATGATTATTGGTACCGGTTCCAGAACAGGAGGTGAGCCTATTTTTGAAAAACGCTCGGTAATAGCTTCCAGCCGAAGCACATCCTTGTCCATTTCAATCAGTGCTTGTTCGCGGTCTGCTCCACCCATTTTCATAAGTTCAATCCAGGCCATAATCGAAGAAAGTGGTGTTCCGATCTGATGTGCTGTTTCTTTCGCCATACCGGCCCAGACCTGATTTTGTTCGGCTCTTCGCGCATAGCTGAACAGAAGATAGGCTATCAACAGAAAGAGGGCAATAACAATTATTTGGAGCAAAGGAAAAAAGCGCATGTTCAGAAGCAAATCAGAACTCTTGTAATAAATATAAGTTTTGCCATGATCCAGAAAGTTTATTTCGATAGGTTTGTTTTCAGAGGCCATGATTTTGAGTTGACGCACTACAAAATCAGGATCTTTCATTCTTGGTTCGGTAATGTTACCATATTGTATCACATTGAGGCCTGTGCTGTCGGTAATAATCACGGGAACACTTGCAGAATTGAGCGCTACTTCGGTGAGAAATGAACTGACCAGGTCGTCGAGAACTTTTTTCAGATCAGTAAAAATCAACGACTCACGATAATACAAATACTGTTTTTTAGTCGGGCTTAACTGGATGGTTATTGGATCGTAAACCGAAAACTCGTTAAGTAGTTTACCTTCAAGTCTTTTTATTGTGTCCTGTCCGGGAACCAGATTTGCAGCGCTTAATATTCTTCCTTCTTCATCGGCCCAGATAACGGGTATGCTTTTGTTGTTACTGATTATTTCGCTGTAAAAAGTAAGATCGGGAGAATCCATATCTGTTAATACTCGCTTGTAAGTATTTGCCAGTAATTCAACCCTTTGCCGCTCCTGTCGGCGCACTTCGGTAAAAAAAGATTCGGTGTAATGCATCAGACTGGCCTTTCGCTGCACAGCATCGGCCCAAACCCTGACCTGATTGCGTTCTTCCCTTGCAAACTCGTTTACTAGGGCATTGGTGTAGTATAAGGAGGCAATAATGATAGATAGCGCAATGAAAGACAGTGCGATTTTCCAGCGCTTTTTCCGTGTATATAAATCCACTTTTTATTGTTTAAAACGATTAAAGAATTGTAAAAGTATGAAATATGGAAGTTTAAGAACTCTGTTTGCTTCTCAGTATTTAAATCCTTGTAGGCTTTTAGCTTCACTTTTGTCTATTTTTGTGTGAATTATAGTGGAGTTCTTTCACACAATTAATCACATAAATTATTAATAATGAATTATTTAAACCCAATCAGAGTCCTGTTGCTGCTGGTTCTGACAAACAGTTTTATCATGCTGGAAGCTCAAAATTTTGTTCCTCTTGAGGATTTCTTCCGGAATCCTGAAAAATCATCGTACAACATCAGTCCCGATGGAAATTACTTTTCATTTATGGCTCCTTACGAAAACCGGATGAATATCTTTGTTCAAAAGGCTGGAAGTAAAAAAGCAGAAAGACTCACTTCCGAAACCGATCGCGACATTGCCGGTTATTTTTGGGCAAACGACAAACGCATCCTGTTTTTGAAAGATAACGGAGGTGATGAAAATTATGCGCTTTTTGGAGTAGATATTGATGGTAAGAACTTAAAATGTCTCACTTGCTTTGAAAATGTACGCACACAGATCATTGATGATTTGGAAGACCAGCCCGATGAAGTAATTATCGGACTCAACAAGCGCAATCCGATGGTATTTGACCCTTACAGGCTTAATATTAAAACCGGTGATATGGTTATGCTTGCTGAGAACCCGGGAAATATACAGGGCTGGATGACTGACCATGCCGGTAAACTTAGGGTTGCATTTGCTATTGTTGATGGAATCAACACCCAGATTCTATACCGTGATAAAGAAACTGAAGATTTCAGGCCAATTCTGACCACAAGTTTCAAAGAAACCATGGGCGCTGAATTTTTTACCTTCGACAATAAATACCTCTATGCAACATCCAATATAAACCGCGACAAACAAGCCGCCGTAATTTTTGACCCTGCCACCGGTAAGGAAATTGAGGTTTTATATGAAAATGATAGTTACGATGTGTCGGGCATTGCCTATTCACGTAAGCGAAAAGTTATTACCGCCGCAGTTTATACTTCATGGAAACGCGAACGTCACTTTTTTGACGAAGAATCCAAGGCATTATTTAACAGGCTCGAAAAGGAACTTGTTGGTTATGAGATTTCCATTTCAGCATCCAGCAAAGCCGAAGATAAATACATCGTCAGAACTTACAGCGACAGGTCATTGGGCGCATATTACTTCTTTGATAAAAAGAAAAACGTTCTGACTAAAATTCAGGACGTAAGTCCATGGATTGACGAAAACCAGATGGCAGAAATAAAGCCCATTACCTACCGTTCGCGCGATGGCCTTATAATACATGGTTACTTAACTCTTCCCAAAGGTGTTGAGGCCAAAAACCTTCCTGTTGTTGTGAATCCGCACGGAGGTCCCTGGGCACGCGACAACTGGGGATTTAACCCGGAGGTTCAGTTTCTGGCAAACAGGGGATATGCTGTATTGCAGATGAACTTCAGGGGCTCGACCGGATATGGCCGAAAATTCTGGGAAGCTAGTTTCAAACAATGGGGTTTAAACATGCAAAACGATATTACTGACGGGGTTTATTGGCTGATCGAACAAGGAATTGCTGATCCAAAGCGCATTGCTATTTATGGCGCAAGTTATGGTGGTTATGCTACCCTGCAGGGCCTTGTGGTTACCCCAACTTTGTATGCAGCTGCAGTTGATTACGTTGGAGTTTCCAACCTGTTTACATTTATGAATACCATTCCTCCCTATTGGAAGCCACTACTTGACATGATGTATGAAATGGTTGGACATCCCGAAAAGGACTCGCTTCAGATGGAGGCAACCTCACCTGCACTGAATGCACACCGAATCATGACACCCTTGTTTGTCGCCCAGGGAGCCAACGATCCAAGGGTTAACATAGCCGAATCTGACCAGATTGTCGAAGCCATGCGTAAAAGGGGTGTTGAAGTTGAATATATGGTAAAAGACAATGAAGGACATGGGTTTAGTAATGAAGAAAACCGGTTCGACTTTTACAGGGCAATGGAAACATTCCTGGCAAAACATCTTAAGAATTAAACACCAGATTGATTATAAATCAAAACCCCTCGGCCGAATATCGGTTGAGGGGTTTTTTGATGCATTTCATTCGTCGTAACGCTCAAAAAAGATAATTTAGCCCGATATACAGTCCGCTGCGTCCATCCTGAGGGTTCAAGGCCTTGCCATAATCGCCCGAAAGGATAAAGTTTTCATTCATCACTGCTTTTAAACCTAAGCCGGTTCCAAAATGAATGCGTTCAGAATCTTTGCTGAAATAATCAAGCCATTCGTCATCAGTCAATTCAGGATTATTCAGTCGGGCAGCTTTAAGCTTTTCTCTGATATCAATTGGTTTTACAACCTGTCCGGCGTCAAGAAAAAAGTTCAGTGCAAAATAAATATTCTGTTTGAACCAGTTTGCCCGATAGAACTTATATCTGAATTCAGTATTTCCATAAGCAAAACCATCGCCTACGATCCTGTTCCGCATAATTCCCCTGAGCGATCGTTGTCCACCTAATCCCTCTGAATAGGAGCCTCTTAACTGAGTAGTAATCATCAATGGCTGGGCATAGAACGGTACATATGTACCCAGATTTCCCTGATAACCGATGCGGTAAACAAAAGAAAGTTTTTCTCTGATCAGGGTAAAGTACTGTCTGTGGATTATGCTAAGCCGCAAAAACCCCTTATTTAGTGATGAGGTTGTCTTTGGAGCAGCATATAGAATGATGTCTGTCCAGATTCCACTCATCGGGTTGGGCTGAAAATCTCGGCTGTCGTACATCAGACCAATTTTGACCGCAGAAAACAAGCCTCCGTTTTGGTCTTCATCAGGAATTAGCTTCCAATCAATGTACTTTTCATACAAACCTCTGGTGAACTTTGGATCTGGCAATTTATCAGCTTCATCTTTTCCCTTGTTGAGTTTCTCAACATTGACCGAATTAACCTTGATATCATAAAACTCTGCTCCCGCAATCCAAAATAAGTTATTGTTACTTAATTTACCAGTAAGGTCAGCATGAAAGCGAATCATGTTTCGTTCATGTTTGTAAAAAATCCTGCTGATATAATCCGTGCTTTTGTTGTCAGTCCAGGATTCGTTATATACCGATTCGGCGCCATTAAACCCATAAAAATCAATTGCTTGTTCGGGCATATAGCTAAAATCAAAAGTTGTCCTGATGTTCTTGATCAGCTGATCGCTGTCGTATGCCAGCCTGATTAATGCACTGCCTTTGGTATATTTTGACAGCTCAAAGTAATAAGTATGATTATACTTTGGGTATCTGCTTCCATCGCCGTAATGAAACAGATTTATTAGCCCACCGTATTGAAACCCCAGATCGGAGTTATATGAAACTGCGGGCAATACGCCTATATTCCAACCTTTTTTAGGCGCACTCTGTTGCAGGGTTGTGTCCTGATCACTTCCTTTTAGGTTAAACCAAAGGATCAAAAAACTCAAAAACAACAACTTACATTTCATAAACAGTCATCTGGTATTATTTAAAAATTGATCGGACGTGCTTATTTTACCAAAAAAGTGGCGCTATGTATCTGACGGTCATTCTGAACAACCTTGTAGGTATATAGACCTGGAAGAAGGTTGCTGATAGATATTGTTTTTTGTTTTCCGGTCCAGATATCTGTGAAAAGAGCCCTTCCGTCGGCCGATATGATGGTAACCACAGCATCGTGAAGCTCAACAGGACTATGAAGGTTAATAATATCATTGGCCGGATTTGGAAAATGCCTGAATCCCGTTTCAGGAAGAAGAGGAATATTGACACCGGTTTCAAGTTCAATACTCAGGCTGTCAATATGCATAATCGCCCCGGGTATAAATACAGAGGAACCGGTTGACATTATAATGATGTTCAATGTGTCAGGAATTTCGTTGGACTCATAAGAAAATGGAGCTTCAAAATAGGTCCATGATTCAGCAGGCTGTCCATACCATACAGCCATTCCGATTGTGTCTCTTTGCTGATCTCCTGTATATTTGAAGTTATAAGCCTGCACAAAAGCTGAGTCTTCAATTACACTGGAATATTTGTAATACCCTTTTATTTTTATGGGTTTATCCTGCATTGGGATTCCGCCGGTGATGCTAAAGTTGCCAGTAAGAATATCCGCAAAAAAATCAGCCAGCGTTATGAGACCCGGAGCAGCAAAACCGGCAAACAGTATTTTTGTCTCAAGTTTTGCAGAATAATTTCCAGATACAGCATCTTCGCTTTTCGTAACTACAACTACAGAAGCCAGGGTTGTGAATGGATTGGGGGTATTCCATGATAACGGATTCTCGTATGCTCCAAAATTCTCCCAGGTTTCAAAGCTGTGGTTCGGAATAGATTGCGCCTTTAGAAAAGTTGCAATAGCAGATAAAATAAGGAGGGTAAATAATCTTCTCATATGTTAATGGTTTTAAATTTCGAAACAAATATAATGTAATCATCAAACGATAAGAGAAACAATGAAAATGTTCAACTTCTATCCTTTTGTATGATTAATTCCTTGTTACAAAATCATATTTTGGAAAAAAAGAAAAAATGAGAAATAATCAGATCAAGCTTTCAAGCATCGGAACAAGGCAATTAACTTACCGGGGTTGATATCAGATACTCTGGTTTTTGGTTGAATATTTCGGTATTTTTTGGGTTGTTGTTTTCCATGTTGCGTATTCTAGTCTGCCTCACGGGCAGCCAATCAGCCAAATATTTTTATATTTTTGCGTTACATTAACCTTAAAGCCCAATGCCTATAATAGGAACGCTAATCAAGAAAGCCTACGAATTGAGGAATATGCCTGTTGAAATGAAAAAGCAGCGGCTAAACCCCATTCTGACACAAAATGCGCAATTAAAAAGCCTACTCAGAAAAGCAGAATTCACCTCCTTTGGCGAGCATTACGATTTCAACGGCATATTAAACAGCAAAAACACAGTGGAAGCTTTTAGAAGAAAGGTTCCTGTTTTTGATTACAACAGCATGTATAAACAATGGTGGTACAGGGCTTTGAATGGCGAGGCTTATGTGAGCTGGCCCGGTAAAGTAAAGTATTTTGCACTTAGTTCAGGTACATCTGATGCATCCAGCAAACATATTCCGGTAACAACCGAAATGCTTAATTCGATCAAAAGGGCAAGTATCAGGCAACTGGTTTCGGCATCAAAGTATAATTTTCCGGTCAGGTTTTATGAAAAAGGCATTCTGATGATAGGTGGCAGCACGCATCTGCAATACAATGGAACCTACTATGCTGGAGATCTTTCAGGAATCACGACGGGCAATATACCTTTTTGGTTTCAGCATTTTTACAAACCGGGTAAGCGGATTTCAAAAGCACCAGACTGGGCAACCAAGCTGAATGAGATGGTAAAAAGTGCCCCTTCATGGGATATTGGTGTGATCGTTGGAGTTCCGGCCTGGGTACAAATACTTTTGGAGCGTATAATTGCCCATTACCACCTGAAAAACATTCATGATATCTGGCCGAACCTGACTATCTACGTCCACAGCGGTGTTTCATTTGCTCCCTATGTAAAAAGTTTCGAAAAGTTATTTGGAAAACCGATGCTTTATTCCGAAAGCTATCTGGCTTCGGAAGGTTATATAGCCTATCAGAATGGATTTGATGTGAAAAGAATGCAAATGGTTGTTGACAACGGCATCTATTATGAGTTTATACCTTTTGACCACTCTAATTTCGATGATGACGGTAATCTTCTTCCTGATCCCAAAACCCTTTCGCTTGCTGAGGCCGAGAATAACAAAGAATATGCATTGTTGCTTTCGACCAATGCCGGCTCCTGGCGGTACCTGATCGGTGATACAATTAAGTTCACTGATGTGAGTAAATGCGAAATTGTAATTACCGGGCGCACAAAACACTATCTGAGCCTTTGCGGGGAACATCTTTCGCAGGAAAACATGAACCGTGCCATCGAGATACTTCAGGAGGAGTTCAATCTTGATGTAAGGGAGTTTACTGTGGCTGGTGTGAGGCATAACAATCTGTTTGCCCATCATTGGTATCTCGGAACCGACAGTGATTTTGACCCTAAACTTGCCTCTGCCAAGATTGATGAGTATTTATGTCAGCTCAACGATGACTATATGGTTGAACGCATGGAAGCGATAAAAGAAGTATTCGTAACCATATTGCCAACCAGTGTATTTTATAATTATATGAAAAGAATCGGCAAGGAGGGAAGTGCTAATAAATTCCCACGTGTTATAAAGGGCCAAAGACTCGATGAGTGGGTGTCCTATCTGAAAGAATTAAATCTGGGTTAGAATATTATGATGACTCTTTTTTTTGAAGGGGCATTACTTGGCCTAACTCTGGCAACGTTTTTCGGATTCGGGCCTGCTTTTTTTTCGCTTGTTCAAACCAGCATTCACCGTGGTTTCGCTTCTGCTGCTGCCTTTGCTGCAGGCATATTCCTCAACGATCTTCTGATGGTAGTTCTTTGTTTGATGGGTTCCATACAGATTGTAACTGAGCCAAGTAATTATTTATGGTTTGGGCTTTCGAGCGGCATTATACTGATCATTTTTGGCCTGGTTACTTATAGCCGTAAAGTTGTTACCGAAGTTTCCGAATCGGATGTTGTAGCCATAAAAGTAAAGGGTCCACACTGGTTGACTTTTGTTATTAAAGGCTTCTTTATGAATATTGTGAATCCCTTTGTGTGGATATTCTGGGTGGGTGTTGTGGTCGGAATCTCTGCCCGTTTTGGAGGCAACGAACAAGAATTAGTTGTTTTCTTCAGTGGTACTTTGATTGTTGTGCTGGTCAGCGATCTGTTTAAAGCTTACGGAGCATTTTCAATCAAACGTTTTTTCACTCCCGGGATGATACGGAAACTAAATAAAACTTCGGGTATAGGCCTCATTGCTTTCGGACTTTATCTGATTACCCGCGTTCTTATTGAAAATACCTAATAGACAAAAACCCATGAAAAGCAAAAATCGCCGGCAGAATTCCATACCATATATATTAAGTGGTATTCTTGCATTGTTCTTGTCAGCCAACGCTCTTATTCTTAAGGAAGGATTGCTTGACAGGCTTTTCTCAATTCTGGGTGTCGTAATTATTTTCTCAGGATTGGCCCTGATGCTTTCTTCCTTGTGGCAAAAACGAAAAAACAACCCATACCAGAATTCCTTAATTGCATCCATAGTGCTGGTTTTGTTTGGCATTACACTTTTTCTGTTCACGGGGGCATCAATAAAAGTTGCCATGATTTTGGTTGGCGTGTGGTTTGTGTTGCTTTCGCTATATCTGTCCTACCAGTTTATTAAGGTGAAGCCCTCAGGAAATTCCGGAATAATCATGTTGATTTCTGCATTCCTTGGTATGGGCTTTGGAATCCTGCTCTTGTTTTACCCAATGCCTGAAATGAAATACCTGATTAATCTGGCAGGACTGATTGCTTTGGCCGAAGGCACGCTGCTTCTTTGGCTGGGGATTTACGTGCTAACTTTTAAAAGGCGATAACACTCTATTGTTCGAATCTGATGTCTTTCACGTTTAGCTGAAGAGATATTCTGCCTTGCCACTCGTTTTCTTCAAGATGGTAACAAATACTAAACGGTTTGCCGCTTCTGATCATATCGAATTGATGTCCCTGCTGAAAAGCAATGCCTGAAAACACCAGACTCTTTTGTTTAAGTTGTTCCAGTTCTAATTTCAGGTGGTTTTTTCCAACGATTCTTGATCGCCCTGTATCCTTGACCCCCGATGTTCTGAACACAGGAGACATATTTCCTGGTCCAAAGGGGGCGAATTGCTTCAGAATCCTCATGAATTTGGACGTCAGTTCTGCAAAATCAATATCTGCATCAATTTCAATTTCCGGAACTAATGTGTTTTCATCAATGTTGCTTTTAACATAATTCTCGAACCGGATTCTGAATTCTTCTAGGTTCTCAGATTTAAGCGAAAGGCCTGCTGCATACTTATGACCGCCAAAATGCTCGAGCAATGAGGAGCAATGATCAATAGCATCATACACATCGAAGTTTTTGACCGAACGAGCCGAACCGGTAATCAAATCACCCGAACGGGTTAGGATAATTGTGGGTCTGTAATAGCTATCGGTTAGCCGTGAAGCTACGATACCAATAACTCCTTTACTCCAGTTTTCGTTGAACAATATTGTACTTTTTGAATGTTTAAAGGCTTCATTTGCCTCAATCATTGCGAGGGCCTCTTCTGTAATATTGTTGTCAAGGTTTCGGCGTTCTGTGTTCAGGTCGTTAATAGCACTTGCAAGTTTTTCGGCATGGCTCATTTTGTCGGCAAGCATTAGCCTGACCGAATCACTGGCACTTTCGATCCTTCCTGCTGCATTAATCCGGGGTCCGATCAAAAAAACCATATCGCTGATGGTAAGCTCGCGATTGAGAAAAAGTCCCCGCTTTTCATCCTTTATTTCACGTTTATTGATGTTTGAATACTTTAAAACCGCCTCTATTCCTGGGCGTGGTGATGCGTTCAGCAGTCTGAGGCCAAAGTGCGCCATAATCCGGTTTTCGCCAGTAATTGGCACAATATCAGCAGCAATACTGATTGCCACAAGGTCGAGGTAAGAACTCATTTCCTCCTGCTGGTCGTTAAGGGCAGCAGCCAGAGCCGAAATTAGTTTATAACCTACGCCACATCCCGACAATTCTTTGAAAGGGTAGTTACAATCAGGCCTTTTGGGATCAAGAACGGCAACGGCATTTGGTATGGAATCGCCCGGTCTATGGTGATCGCAAATGATAAAATCTACATTTTTGCTGGTAGCATATTCTATTTTCTCCACAGCCTTGATCCCGCAATCGAGCGCAATTACCAGATTAAACCCCTGTGCTGAGGCATGATCAATGCCTTTGATCGAAATACCGTAGCCCTCGGTATAGCGATCTGGTATATAAAACTCAATTCGTTTTTTAAAGTGCTTTTTCAGATATGAATAAACAAGTGCAACTGCTGTTGTTCCGTCAACATCATAATCTCCATAGATTAGTACCTTTTCCTGATTCTTTATGGCTTCTGCGATACGCTCAACAGCACGGTCCATATCCTTCATAAGGTAAGGATCGTGCAGGTGCTCAAGCGAGGGTCTGAAAAAATTCCTGGCCTCATCATAAGAAGAAATTCCTCTCTGAGCCAATAAATTAGCAATATTCTCCTCAATGGATAACTGCTCCATCAAATGCCTGATGATCTCTGCACTACCCTGCTCTTTAAGCACCCACCTGTTGGTCATCATCGGTTTTTTAATCCGTAAAGATAGCAAAATACCGAAATCACTTATACTTCCTTGCCTGTTGAAGGGCCTCTGGCAAAAAAAGTATTTCGATTAATCAGGTATTGGCTGCGGTAGAAACTGCCCTTATGTGAACATTGGGTCAATAACAAAGAAGAGTAAAAATAATCTGGTTAAAAGGTAGACCTCATTGCTTCGACTGGATCAAGTCGCGATGCTGACCAGGCAGGCAGAAAACCCGAAATAAGCCCAATAAAGGCTGAGACAAAAACGCCCAGCAGGATGTTTTGAATCGAGAGTATTAAGTCAAATGATGAGAAATGACTCACCAAAACGCTGAGTAAAGAAACAATGATAAGTCCAACCACACCACCCATTACTGAAAGGAATATCGATTCAAAAAGAAACTGAAGAAGTATGAAATAGTTTTTCGCTCCAAGTGATTTTTGAATCCCGATCTGGCTGGTTCGTTCTTTAACTGATACAAACATGATGTTGGCAATCCCGAATCCGCCAACCAACAGTGAAAATCCACCAATTATCCAACCAACAATAGCAATAATATTAAAAAACTGGTCGAAGGACTTATTGATGATGTCCATTTGGTTGATAGCAAAATTATCTTCTGCTGTTGGTTTTAGTTTTCTAACAGCACGCATAGCGCCAGTGAGCTCATCCTTAAGTTCTTCATTGCTGACGCCGGCTTTTGCCCTCACCATAATTGCTGACCCCACATTCCGGATTTCGATCAAATTACGGGCAAAATTCACTGGCATGATTATTTTGTCATCGTCGGAGTTGCCAAATATGTCTTTCCCTTTCTTTTTAACCACACCAATAACATTTATTTTCAGCCCGAAAATTTTAATGGATTTACCCAGAGGGCTTTCACCAGCAAACAGGTTTTCAGCAATATCCGAACCAATAATAGCTACATTGCGTCCACTTTGCGATTCAATGGGCGTAAAATACCTGCCCTCCTGTAGGTCAAAGGGCATTACTTCGGCATAATCGTGTGAAACAGCATTAACCTGTGTTTGGCTAATGGTAGTATTATTGTGGCTTACATCCCTGAACACACTAACCATAAATGCAAATGCCTGTGCTGAGTGAACCCTTCGTTCAAGCTCCTGCATTTCGCCGGGTGTTGCCTCCGGCCGCTGCCAGTATTTCCACCAAGGATAATCGCTTCCTCCTGCCATCCATGGCCATTTCTGCACAAAGAGTATATTATCACCCAATGAACTGATATCGTCGCGGATGGCCTTTTCAAGGCTGTCGAAGACAGAAAAGACAGAAATAATAGAAAAAATGCCAATGGTAATTCCAAGCAAGGATAATATTGTACGCACCTTATTCACAATCAATGCCGTAAGTGCGAACCTGAAGCTTTCTGAAAGCAGTCTTACAAACAAAAGCATAACCACAAACTTTTTTATCCCTTTACCGGAAGAGGCATGGACAGCACAAAAATAAGCTGAATTAAGTTGCAATTGAGGCCGATTATTATTAATCTTGCAATTCGTAATACACCAAAACCCGAGAAATTGAAAAAGATTAAAAAAGCCCTGATTTCAGTTTATTATAAAGACCGGCTTGACGAGGTCATTTCGGTACTAAAACAGTTTGGCGTAGAAATTTATTCCACCGGTGGAACCTATGATTTTATTGTTGACCATGGGTTCGAAGCACACACTATTGAGTCACTAACAGGATATCCAGGTATATTAGGCGGACGAGTAAAGACACTTCATCCAAAGGTTTTTGGCGGAATACTAGCCCGCCCCGATCAAGATTCAGATATCTCAGATCTTGGTCAATACGAAATACCTCTATTCGACCTTGTTGTTGTAGATTTATACCCCTTTTCTGAAACTCTTGCAAAAACCTCTAATGAGGATGAAATCATTGAAAAAATAGATATCGGTGGTATTTCGCTCATCAGGGCAGCCGCTAAAAATGCTGCTAATGTGCTCATTGTTCCTTCATCTGACTACTACGATGAATTACTCATGTTGCTGAAAACCAAGAATTGTCAAACAGAGCTGGTTGACCGAAAAAAGTTTGCTGCATATGCCTTTGCTGTTTCCTCATCTTACGATACCAATATTTTCTGCTGGATGAACAATGAATTTGGGTTGCCAAAATTCAGACAAAGCATTGATGTTTCCCGAAAACTCAGATACGGCGAAAACCCACATCAGGAAGGTAACTTTTTTGGAAATCTTGACCTTGTTTTTGAGCAGCTTCACGGAAAAGAACTATCCTACAACAACCTTTTGGATCTAGAGGCGGGATTGTCGCTTATCCAGGAGTTTGAGGAACCTAGTTTTGCCATACTCAAACACAACAATGCCTGCGGCATTGCAAGCCGAAATAGTGTAAGCGAGGCTTATCTTGCTGCGCTGGCCGGCGATCCTGTTTCTGCCTTTGGAGGTGTGCTTGTATCCAATCGTTTCATTGATGAACAAAGTGCTTCAGCGATCAACGAATTGTTTTTCGAAATCATTATTGCTCCCGGCTACGACAAAAACGCATTGAGTCTCCTTGAGACAAAGAAAAATAGAATAATTTTGCAGCAAAGAGATTTTCGTTTTCCGTTGAAGCAGTTTCGTTCTCTGCTTGGAGGAGTACTTGAGCAGGATCGCGATTTGAAAACTGAATTTGAGGCAAACCTGAACCCTGTTACTGCGTTGAAACCAGGAACAGACGAGACCGTTGACCTGATATTTGCCAACAAGATTGTCAAACACACCCGATCGAATGCAATTGTTCTGGTCAGGAACAAGCAAATGCTCGGTTCGGGAATCGGTCAGACGTCAAGGGTTGATGCCTTGAAACATGCAATTGCCAAAGCACAAGAAAACGGATTCGACCTTCAAGGCGCTGTAATGGCTTCAGATGCCTTCTTCCCTTTTGCCGATTCGGTAAAATTAGCAGCAGAAGCAGGCGTCAGGTCAGTGGTACAGCCCGGGGGGTCGGTGCGTGACCAGGATTCGATTGAATACTGCAATCAGGCAGGTATAAGTATGGTTTTTACAGGTACCCGCCATTTTAAACATTGATTAAGCAAAAGAAATATGGGACTTTTTTCATTCCTAACCAAAGAAATAGCCATTGACCTTGGCACTGCCAACACCATCATCATGTATAATGATAAGGTCGTTGTTGACGAGCCTTCGATTGTTGCCATTGAGCGCAACACTGGAAAAATTATCGCTGTGGGTAAGAAAGCCATGATGATGCACGGCAAAACCCACGAAAACATCAAAACAATCAGGCCATTACGTGACGGTGTAATTGCGGATTTTCAATCAGCAGAGTTCATGATCAGCGAGCTTATTAAAATGATTGGGCTCAAGAACAGATGGTTTGCCCCGGCACTCAAAATGGTCATTTGTATACCTTCAGGTATTACCGAAGTGGAAGAAAGAGCTGTAAAAGACTCTGCAGAGCAGGCAGGTGCGAAGGAAGTCAGGTTGATACATGAACCAATGGCTGCTGCTATCGGAATTGGTATTGACGTGCTCGAGCCCACTGGCAATATGATCATAGATATTGGCGGGGGAACCAGTGAAATTGCCGTAATTGCTTTGGGTGGTATCGTAAACAATAAGTCTATTCGTATTGCTGGTGATGATTTCAATGCTGATATTGAAGAATATATGCGCAAACACCACAACATAAACATTGGCGAAAGAACAGCCGAAAGGATCAAGATCGAGGTTGGCTCGGCACTTGCTGTACTTGATAATCCTCCCGATGATTATGCTGTTCATGGAAGAGATATGCTCACAGGAATACCGAAGGAAATTAAAGTAAACTATACTGAAATTGCTAACTGCTTGGATAAAAGCATTTCAAAAATTGAAGCCGCTGTGCTGAATGCGCTTGAAATGACTCCACCTGAGCTTTCAGCAGATATTTTCAGGACAGGAATTTATCTCGCCGGAGGTGGTTCGCTGCTTAGGGGACTAGACAAGAGGATCCACCTGAAAACAAAACTTCCGGTGCATGTTGCCGAAGACCCTTTAAGAGCAGTTGCCAGAGGTACTGGTATCGCACTGAAAAACTTCGATAAATTTCCCTTCCTGATCAAATAGGATTGAGACATCCTTCATAACCATGCGTAACCTGTTTCGATTTCTGCGGCAATACCATGTAATTCTGCTATTTGTATTGCTTGAAACAATTTCTGTTATGCTGCTCATTAACAGCCATACCTATCACAGGGCTGCAACAATATCTTTTACCGGCGGGATTACAGGTGTAGTTTACGAATCATGGAACAGCATCACCTCTTATTTTTCACTCAGATACCAGAATGAGAAACTAGCTGCCGAAAACGCAAGGCTCCGTTCAGAAATAACCCATCTCAAAGAACTCAGCGACAGCACTTCTCGTTTGAACTCAGATTTCAAATTCACTCATATACCAGCAAAAGTAGTGAGCAATTCTGTGCATTTTAGAAACAACTACATCCTGATCAATAAAGGCAGGCTTAATGGGGTGAAACCAGATATGGGTATTATTTCGCCGGATGGGGTTGCCGGAATTATTACAGGTGTGTCCGATAATTATTCAACAGCTTTGTCTCTCCTTCACCACCATGCCAGAATCAGTGTGATGTTTCATAAAACAGGACAGCTGGCAAATCTGGGTTGGGATGGATATGACTATAAATTTGGAATTGTTGAAGATATACCTTCGCACCTTGTTGTTAAACCAGGAGATACTATAGTAACCAGCGGACATTCACTCATTTTTCCTGAAGGATTAATGGTCGGGACTGTTACGGAATATATTAAACCCCCGGGAAGCAGCCTGAATAAAGCCATCCTCCAGTTTTCAACTGATTTTAACAAACTAAGGCAGGTTTATGTGGTATATAACATCCAGCAAACTGAAATTGATTCGTTAGTAAACTCCCGGCAGGATGAATAGATATTTGAAACAGTCTGGCAGATTTATTTTTCTGATCCTCCTGCAGGTGTTGATACTTAATAATATCAGGTTTGGTGGCTATATCAATCCATTCATATACATATTATTTGTGTTGATGCTGCCTTTTAACACAAAACCCTGGTTACTGCTTTTGATTGGTTTTTTTACCGGACTTACTATTGATGCATTTGTGGCATCACCGGGCCTTCATGCAGCTGCTACTGTTTTCATGGCATTCACGCGTCAAAGCATTATCAGATTAACACTCGGACAGCGGCTTCCTGAAGGAAACCTCCAACCTACTGTATATGATATGGGTGCCCGTTGGTTTTTCACCTACTCGGCAATCATGGTGCTGATTCATCACCTGATATTGTTTTTCCTCGAAACATTCAGTTTCAATCATGTTACGGACACGCTTGCGAGGACTTTTCTGAGCAGTCTTTTCTCAATATTAATCATCATGCTTTATTCATTTATTTTCAACAGGGGAGGAAATAAAACCTAAGTGCATGATCATTTGTTTAGATTTGTGAACAAAAACATCATCATCATGAAAAACTTCTTTTTATATCTGCTGATTCTACTGGCCATGTCTTCCTGCACCTCAACCAACAAGCCTGACCAGTTTTCACTTGACATAACCATATCAAACGTTGATGGAAAAAAAATATTCCTGAACGAAAGAATTGATAATAATTGGAAAGCTATTGATTCAGTGGTAATTGTAGAGGGAAAAGCTGCCTTTAAAGGAACAGCTACCGGACCAAAACTCATTAGAATCGGACTTGAAGGAAGCAGGGCCATGCCATTACTGTTTATTGAGCCGGCGAACATTCTGTTAACCCTCGAAGCTGATAACCTCAATCAAACTAAAGTAATTGGTTCAGCGACGCACAGCAGATATGTTGCCTTCTCCGAAGGTCATAAACGTTTTGATGAAGAAATTGAGAAAATTTACCAGCAATATGTTGATCTCAGAAATAACGAAGAAACCGAAAAAGCTGAGGAGGTTTACAAACAAATAGATGTATTGATGAGCCAGCAAACCGACTATCTGGTTCAATTCATCAAAGACAATCCTGCTGATCTTGTTTCTCATTTTTTGCTTTACAGGTACTCCCATATTTTTGAACTGGAACAGTTTGAACCACTGGTCAACGGCTTCGATCAGGATTATGTTTCTGAATATCTGCTCGAACTCAGGAAACGACTCGTTATTCTGCAAAATGTAGCAATTGGTAAGCCCTTTACTGATTTTACACTTAATGACCCTTCGGGAAATCCTGTTGCTTTGAGCAGTAAAGTCGGGAGTAAATTATTACTGGTTGATTTTTGGGCATCCTGGTGTGGGCCCTGCAGACGCGAAAATCCAAATATTGTTGCCATTTATAATGATTACAAAGAAAAAGGTTTTGATGTATTTGGTGTTTCACTCGACCGAAACCGCGACCAATGGGTTGAAGCTATTGAAGCAGACCAGCTCACCTGGACACATGTTTCGGATCTTGCCTATTGGGATAGTGAGGCCGGAAAGCTTTATGGAATCAACTCTATTCCGCACAGTGTGCTCTTGGACGAAAATGGAATCATTATAGCCAAGAACCTCAGTGGGGAAAAGCTGCGTGAAAAAGTTGCATCGCTTTTAAACTAAGGCAAGCCTAATTTTTTAGACATCTCAGTTATTACGTACCTTATAACTGAACCTAAAACAGTAATTACTTATTGCTTTCCTGCTGTTCTTTCCATTGCTGACTGAAGGACTTTTTGGCCATTCGGGGCATAATTCTGCGACTCCCCCATTGTTTCGAAAACATATATTTCAGTACCAGATTTTTGGTGCTTCCTTTGGCCATATCCATCAATTTTCTGCTTCCCAGGATTTTTTTAGCTGATATCATGCTCCATTTTTCAGAACCTCTGATAAATCCTTCAACAACAGCTTCTTTCCGGTTGATAAGTAGTAGTTCGTGAATGGGTATTTTAACCGGACATACTTCTGTACACTGGCCACAAAGCGATGAAGCAAAACTGAGGTGTTTCCATTCGTCCATGCCTTTCATCAATGGAGTTATTACTGCTCCAATAGGTCCACTATAGGTTGTTCCATAGGTATGTCCTCCAATATTTTTGTATACGGGACAGGCATTCAAACACGCACCACAACGGATACACGACAATGCCGACCGTTGTCGCTTTTTTGTCATCAATCGCGTTCTTCCATTATCCAGAAGAATAAGAATCATTTCACGCGGACCCTTTTCTCCTTCGGCAGATGGTCCGGTAACAATTGAATTATAAACAGTCATTGCCTGACCTGTTCCGTGGGTTGATAACAAAGGCCAAAAGAGGTCGAGGTCTTCAACCGTGGGAATCATTTTTTCTATGCCTGCAACAACTATATGACAATCGGGCTCCGACATTGATATTATTCCGTTTCCTTCATTCTCTGTAAGTGCAATGCCGCCAATATCAGCCAATAAAAAATTGGCACCGGTGATCCCCGCGCCGGCTTCTCTGAAATACGCGCGTAACCGTTTTCTGACAAACGCAGTAATTTCTTCAGGAGTGCTGTCGCTGGGCGTATCAAATTTTTGATGAAAGAGTTGCGAAACATCCTCTTTCGATTTGTGCATGGCCGGAGTTACAATATGATACGGTTTCTCGCCCGAAAGCTGCACTATGTATTCACCAAGATCAGTTTCTACTGCTTCTATTTTGCTTTTATGCAACCAATGATTAAGTTCTATTTCCTCAGTAATCATTGATTTGGATTTCACTACAAGTTTTACTTTCCTCTCTTCAAGTAATTTAACGATCGCAGAAGCAGCCTCTTCGGCATGTCTTGCCCAAATAATTTTTCCGCCATTTCTAACAAAGTTTGTTTCAAACTCAACAAGCAGCTTATCAAGGTGGCTGATTGATTTGTGCTTCAGGTTGGCTGCCTTCTGCCTTGCCAGCTCAAGATTACTGAATCGTTTCTTGCCTTTCAGAACAGCAGCATCGTATTTTCCGATGTTAAAATTTATTTTTTTCCGGTGCTCTTTATCAAAAGCAATCTTGTTGCTTTTATTTCGAAAATCGTTGCTTTGTTCAGTCATACTATATATTATTGTATTCTACCTATCTTACTCACCCTGCCTGAATGCCTGCCGCCTTCAAAGTTAGTTTCAATAAAAACCTTAACCATTGACCAGGCAAGTTCAAATGAAACAAATCTTCCGGGTAAGGCCAGTATGTTGGCGTCATTATGTTGACGGGCAAGTGATGCCAATTCAACATTCCAACATAGTGCGGCTCTGACGTTACCATATTTGTTAGCGGTCATCTGTGCCCCGTTTCCACTTCCACAAATGATTACTGCTGTTTTTAGCTTTGTATCATTGACATCTCTGGCAATGGGGTGTATGAAATCAGGATAGTCCACACTTTCCGGGCTATTCGTTCCATAGTCAACCACTTTCAATCCAAATTCAATTAGCTTTGCCTTAAGAAACTCTTTCATTTCGTAACCGCCATGATCGCAGGCAATACCAATCAATTGTTCTGATGATGGCATGTTCATAATTTTTATACAAAACTATCCTTTTTTTAAGGTCACAGAGATTCTTCTGGAGTAAAAATGAAGCAATTAGCCGAACTATAGATTCATGTATTACATATTATAACTATCATTATCAATTAATTGTGAATTGTTAACATAACACTGTTAATATTATCAAAACTGTGTTATTTACTTCTCAAAACTTGCCTGCCGGAATGAAGTTGGTACATGAAGAAATGGTATGATGTTCATATGTAGTGTTTTTTCACGAGTTACCAGGCAGGTATCAACAGCATTGACTATGCCTTAACTGTACAATTTTTTAACAATATTAACAGATGTTATCATATTGCTTACTCTTTATATAATTAATTATCAATTATTTATATATTAAAAATGTTTAATATCCTGTTAACAAATTCTCATAACTCATATATTCAAAAATATGACTCAAATGTTATCAGGCTTATCAACAGTATATAATAAATATTATATTTTTTATTTAAAATCTTTTTTAATAATAAGCTTTTTAAGGTCTTACAAACATGCGGACATTTTTTGACTCTTGAAACGATGAACGAAATATAGTACATTTGTTGTTTCGTCGAATCATACATTAGTCCGGGTTAATAGTATCTTGTTTATGGAAACACTGGCAAAAAAAATTGCAGAGTTAAAACTTGAGAAGAAGGCTATTATCCTCGCACATTATTATCAGGTTGCTGATATACAAGATATTGCTGATTATGTTGGAGATAGTTTGGGATTGTCACAACAGGCCGCAAAAACAGAAGCTGATATGATTGTATTTGCGGGTGTTCATTTCATGGCGGAAACTGCAAAGATACTTTCTCCTGATAAAAAGGTTATTTTACCAGATTTAATGGCTGGATGTTCACTTGCTGATGGATGTCCTCCCGATACGTTTGCTGAATTTTTAAAGCTTCATCCCGATCATATTGTTATATCCTATATCAATTGTTCGGCAGCGATTAAAACCATGTCAGATGTGATTGTAACATCAGGCAATGCAGTTAAGATTGTGGAGTCGTTTCCAAAAGATCAGAAGATAATTTTTGCGCCCGACCGCAATCTTGGCGGATATATAAACCGTATTACAGGAAGGAATATGGTTCTATGGGATTCAAGTTGCGAAGTCCATGATATTTTAACGACCGAAGCTATTATACATCTTAAGACACAGCATCCTGATGCCAAACTTATTGCCCATCCCGAATGCAAGGCACAGGTGCTTGAGCTTGCAGATTTCATTGGATCAACAACCGCTTTGTTGAAATTCACACAAAGCGATACAACTCAGAAGTATATCGTTGCTACTGAAACAGGTATATTGCACAAAATGAAACTTCAGTCACCGGACAAACAGTTTATAATTGTACCCTCTGATGAAACATGCAGTTGTAACGACTGTCCGTATATGAAAATGAATACGCTCGAGAAACTCTATCTTTCGATGAAAAACGAGACTCCTGAAATACTATTGGACCAATACACCATTGAAAAGGCAAAGAAACCCATCGAAAGAATGCTCAAATTATCAGAAATAGCAGGATTAATCAAATAGTTGAAAATATGGTACTTAAAAAATTGATCATAGCATTTTTTGTGGTTAACACGATTTTGTTGTCGGGATGTTCGCGTACGATACTATTTACACATGCAATGCGGCAGAAAATTCATCAGGATGGATTGGATATCAAGGAAGTACAATTTTATAATTCGAGAAAAATAGTTTTACAGCGAAATTTATCATATGAAGAGACCAAGATTGCTCAGGGAGAAATAAGGTTTGAGAACGGAAAGTTTATTGAGCTTATTGAGATTAAGAAAAGAACGCCGGGTGTTTGCGAGTCGGACGACAGCAAGTCATTGGATATTTCATTTGAAACAGGTGAGAACAGAAAACTTAAGTTCATGGTTAATGCCAGAACAAACTACCAGATTACTGCTCTGGAATGGAAGGATAAATTTGGAAAAGTTAATTATGATACACTAACATATTATATTGCACCCGGTGGAGATAGAACATTGCTTAAGGTTAGAAAGGATTATATTTACAAAATTGATAAAAAGCACAGAGTAGCTCCCGGACGTAAAGTTTCATCTGTAAATCAAACTGAAACGGTCGAAGAATGAAAAATTCTGTACTGTTTTATACCCTTTCATTCTTTTGTACTTGCCTCGTTCCTTTGGTTTCGAATGCTCAGGAACCTGAAATTACGCGATTTTTTCACGAGAATGGAGTTGTTTCGAGCGAAGGAATCCTTGTTGATGGAAAACCTGATGGATTTTGGAAAACTTATCATCCCAATGGACAATTGAAATCGGCTGGAAACAGGATTAATTTTGAGTTAGACAGCCTGTGGCAGTTTTTTGATGAAAGCGGAAGATTATCCCTCGAAATCAACTACAAAAATGGCAGAAAACATGGCGAGAGGATAACTTATTCATCAAGCGAAAAGATTATAGAATATTTTGAAAGTGATGTCAAGCAAAGAAATACCTTATATATTGATGCAGAAAACATCCTGTTTCTGAGCATTCCTTTTCTTGACGGGCTGGAGGAGGGGCTGGCCCGCAGATATGCCGCTGATGGCCGTGTTATTGAGCTGATGAATTACAGAAAAGGCTTTCTCGTCAGTCGGGAGAGAATAAATATGTTTGATGTGAATGGCTTAGAGCACGGAGTATGGAAATGGTTTGATGGTGAAGGTAGGTTACGTAAAGAAGTGGTATTCAAACATGGAAT
>Ga0351882_1018_pt1 | contig 61530 bp, 56 predicted proteins | sample BONcelFGM3001F13_FD_206762 | JGI IMG/M metagenome (GOLD analysis project Ga0351882, IMG submission 206762) | Enriched cells from coal bed in the Powder River Basin, Montana, United States - BONCAT cells FGM rep3 HSBNCT.FGM.300.1.F13 ... | reverse complement strand
GGAGAGGCTCAGGCTGGGGGAATGCCCTCTCCGAGAGGCGGATCAGATGTAGCGTTCGCGGAGGAGTTTGGCGGCGGATTCGTCGAGGAGTTCGCGGCGGCGGATTTCTTCGAAGCGGTCCACGAGGTCGTCGGGGCGGAGGCGGCGTTTGTCGGCGCCTTGGAAGTCGTGGGCGACGCGCCCCTTGTGAAGCATGACGATGCGGTCGCCGAGGTTGACGGCTTGCTGCATCGAGTGGGTGACCATGAGGGTGGTGAGGCGGCCCCCGGAGACGACTTGCTCGGTGAGTTGGATGACCTGGTCGGCGCTTTTCGGATCGAGGGCGGCGGTGTGCTCATCGAGGAGGAGGAGCTTTGGCTTAATCCAAGTCGCCATGAGGAGAGTGAGCGCCTGACGCTGACCGCCGGAGAGAGAGCCGATGGCATTGTCCATGCGATCCTCCAGCCCCATCTTGAGAGTGGCGACGCGAGCGCGGAGTTCGGTCATCAATTTGCGATCCAGTGCCCAGCCGAGGCCACGGAGCATACCGCGCTTGGAAGCGAGAGCGAAGTTCTCGGCGATGGAGAGATTTGGCGCGGTGCCGCTGAAGGGATTCTGAAAAACGCGGCCGATGTAGCGAGCGCGGCGGTACTCGGGCCAGCGGGTGATGTCCTCACCGGCGAGCAGGATGGTACCGGAGTCGGGAAGGAAGGAGCCTGCCACGGCATTGAGGAGGGTGGATTTACCCGAGCCATTCATGCCGAGTAGCTGAACGAAAGAGCCCTCGGCCACCTCCAGGTCCACGCCTTGCAAGGCGCGGACTTCATTGACCGAGCCGGGATTAAACGTCTTGCGGAATTGACGAATGGTGAGCATGGCGGGTCAGTTGGCAGCCTCCGCGACGGCGCGACGGCGAAGTTTTCCGATGAGGCCCGGAAGGATCAGGGCGGCGAAGACGAAGAGGGCCGTGATGAGCTTGAGGTCATTCGGGTTGAGGCCCCAGCGAAGGGCGATGGCGACAAGGAGTCGGAAGAGAACCGAGCCGAAAACTGCGCCGACAATGGCTAGACCAAGACTGCGGGAACCCGTGAGAGCCTCTCCGATGATGACGCTGGCCAATCCCCAGACGACCATGCCGATACCCATCTGCGCGTCGGCAAAGCCATTGTACTGAGCCAGCAGGGCACCGGAGAGGGCAACGAGGCCGTTGGCAAGACCGAGTCCGAAGATCTTCTGGCGGTCCACATTAGCCCCCATGGCGAGGACCATCTGGGAGTTGTCTCCGGTGGCACGCATGGCGGTACCGAGATGCGTACGGAAGAAGAGGAAGAGGGCACCTCCGATGAGACAGGCGATGAGCACAGTTGCAATGAGCACCGCGATGTCCGAAGAGGCCACATGCCAGCCGGCAAGACTGACGCGCTCCCGGCCCGTGATCGCTTCCCCCATGGCCCCGAAGCGTTGGATCAGGGAGGCCGAGCCCATGAGCGGGATATTGCTGCGGCCCATGATGTGGAGATTGATGGAATACAGGGCGGTCATGACGAGGATGCCCGAGAGGAGGGCATCGATCTTGAACCGCGTATTGATAACTCCTGTCACCATGCCCGCGACAAATCCGCATACCGCCGCGAGACCCGTGGCCAGAAAAGGATCGTGGCCTTTGACAATGAGGGCTGCGGCCACAGCGGCACCGAGCGTGATCGAGCCGTCGGTCGTAATATCCGGCGTGGAAAAAATCCGGAAGGAAACCATGACTCCCATCGCGAGGAGGGAGAGGATCAAGCCGATCGTCAGAGCACCAAGTAGAAGAGTCATGATTGCAAATCCTCCGTAAGGGGTGCCAGCCAGCACGCTCCGCGAGCCAGAAGGGAGTCCCCGGCACCGACGGGCTCCCGGATGTCATTGATGAGATGCAAAACGCTCTGAAGCCCCTGAGCCTCGAACAAACCACGGATGGTCTCCGTCAGATCCACCCGGCCCTTTCGCAAGGGGCGGTAGGGAAAGATGGCCGCATGAAGATGACCCAGAAGGCGCCCCTCCGCATCGATGGGACGCAGGGAAGAAGCTAACGGACTATCGGGTCGTCCAATGGCTCCGACGATCACGGCTGTGGAATCCCGGAAAGAGCGCTCGCTGGTGAAAGTGAGGTATTCCCGGATGGCGGGGAAGGCGAAGGGATCGGTCACGTCCTTCCCTCCCGGTGCATGTCGGAGAGAGGCTCCGACAAAGCCCGCCGCCTCGGTGACCATGACCACGGCAGCGGTGGAGCTCGCCGATTGATCGAGCAAAAAGCCAGCGGCCTCCGCGAGGGGGATCGCGCGGCTCTCCGGCTTCGCATCGAAACGGCAGAAGCGGCTGAAGCCAGCCTTCGCGACGAAACCATCCGCCAACCATCCCGAAGGAACCAATTTCTCCTCGGTGATCATATAATCCGGTCTCGAAGAGGAAGAGGCCGGCAGGTGGGCAGCACATCCGGCCACCGCCAGAAACTCGCCCAGCAAGGGAGCGGCCTCATCTGCCGTGGTAGCGAAAGCACCGCATCCCAGAGCGAAGATGTCTGGAGCGAATGTCACCGACTCGCCTTTTGGCGTGGTGATGGGTTTCAGCGTTGCGGGAGTGGACGATGTTTCCTGAAAGATCTGCCAGAGAGCGGAAGCGGATTCGTGAGATTCACCAACGCTGGCGGATTCCGACGTGACCTCCTCCACAGCGAGCAGGGAGGAGAGGCCGGAGAGCTTGAGGATCTGAACCACTTCCGGTGAAGGGGCTCGCAGGAAGAGTCCGCCCTTAATGGCCTTCAGTTGACGGTGGGAAACAATAAAGACCCGGAGACCGGCGGAGCTGATGTAATTGACTGCCTCCATGTGGAGCGCGATGCGGTGCTCTCCGTTACGAATGGCGGTGGAAAGTGCGGTCTCCAGATTGGCGCACCAGGAGGCGTCCAGGCGGCCCTCCAATTTCAGGACGTAGGTCTCGCCGTCTTTCGATGCAGTAATTTCCATGAGAGGGAGGCTCCTTATTTTTCCACGACTTTCTCCATTTCCGCCAGGAAGGCGGGCGGGAGTTCCATGCCGACCGCGCGGGCATTCGGAATGCTGGCCTGCATGACGACCTTGGGTGAGAGAGCGAAAGGGATCTTGCCAGGAGACTCGCCATTCATGACCCTCATGAGGACTTCCGCGGTGACGACGCCGGCATCATGATAGTCGCGACCGAAGACGACGGGAGCACCGAGAGGCAGGGTGGTGCTATTGAGAGAAAAGAGAGGCTTGTGGCGCTGGCGGGCAGCCTGGGTAATGGCTGAAAAACCCGCGCTGGAGATATTATCCGAAATCTGGACGATAGCGTCGATGGGCTTGGCTGCGAGAGACATGGCGGCATCGGCCAACTCGGAAGGGCTATTTACGGCCACCGACTCCAGGATGAGACCACGCTTCTCAGCCTCGGCCAGGAGAACCTCACGGAGATAGACGGAATTGGCTTCGGCCGGGCAGAAAAGAGTGCCGATCCGGCGGTAGGCGGGGAAATATTTTTGCAGCTTGTCCAGCATCTCTCCGGCCGGAGCCATAACCGTGATGCCGGTGACATTTGGCAGATGGTCCTCATAGGATGCGCCAGCACCGGCGGCCATGGGATTTGCCACCATGGAGAAAACGATGGGAAGACTTTTGACCCGCTGGAGAGCCGATTGGAGAGAGGGAGTCGAGAGAGGAATGATGATGTCACTCTTGTCCTGCATGGCATTGTCCATGAGGGCACCGAGAGCGCCGACATCACCCTGAGCATTGCCGACGCGGAAAGTGTAGTCCTGCCCCTGCCCCTGCTTCAGCGGCCAGGTGGCCATGCCGTCCTTGAGGCCCTGAAGAGTCTCCTCGGCGGGTAGAGACTCACTGTAGAGGATGATGCTGAATTTCCATGGCTTGTCCCGTTTCTTGACGGTCGGGGCGGGGGCATTTGCGGCGGCGGGGCCGGGAGCCTCCTGCCCCTCGCGATCAATCACGAGATGGACGCGATTGCGAACGTCATCCGGGAGGCGCCAGCCCTTGTCCGCATAGCGTGCGAGAGTGGCCTCGTTGATCATGAGGTTCTCCGGCATGAAATTCACGATCTCCACGGAGGCGGGATCTCGGCCATTCAGGATCTCGGCGGCAAGGCGTCCCGCCTCCAGACCGACGCGGTGGTAGTCAGCGCCGATGTCGAAGAGAGCCCCCTTGCGGACACTGGGCGGGGTCACGGTGAATACCGGTACGCCCGAGCGATTTGCCGCGGCGATGAGAGTATCCATCGAGACCATGACCATGACATCTCCGGGCACAAAAATAGCCTCCGCTCCCCGTGAGCAAACGGCAGCAGCGGCCTCCCCCACTCCAGCGGAAGAATCCACTGTGGCCTCCATGAGCTCGATGCCGGCCTGCTTGCAAAATTCGCGCGCGGCTTTCACCTGGCCCTCGGAATTGGCTTCCGAGGCATTCCAGACAACGCCGACTTTGCGGAGTTGAGGATTCATGGCGCGGGCTACCTCAAAGGCTTCCGGTACCGGCTGCAAGGTGCCGTAACCGGCCAGCCAAGAGGGGTGAGCGAGGGGGTCCTTATCGGAAATGCCGACGCCGGTAATGGACGGCTTGCTGACCAGGGCGAACACATGGGGACGTCTGGTGGTTTGATTCGCATTGGCCACGGCCTGGAGGGAGACGGTGCTGATGGTCAGCAGGAGATCGTAGTCTCCATTCACCATATCGCGGGCGATGGTATTGGAAACGGTGGTATCGCCCTCGGCATTATAGCGACGCAGCTGCATCGAGCTGCCATCCTGAAAACCCGCCTCCGCCAAGCCGTCCAGCATGCCGCGGGTCCCGTCTTCCAGGACACTCTGGGAGGCATGTTGCAGCAGGGCTACACGGGGAATTTTCCGCTGAGCGGGAGCGTTCGAACGCGAACCTAGGTCGGAAAACAGCAGCAAGGCCGAAGCGGCCAAAATCAGGAAAACACCGAGAGCCAGACGGCGTAGTATGGTCAGCATACGCCTACATCTTCTCCGGGCAGACAATCCCCAATAACCCCAGCCCATGAGCAAGTGTACGCGCCGTGAGGTCACACAACGCAAGGCGTGACTGGCGGACGGCGTCCTCCGCCTTCAGAACCGGGCAGGCCTCATAGAAGGAATGGAAGGCATTCGCCAACTCGTAGAGGTAATTAGCCAGGAGATTTGGGCGGAAGTCATCGAGAATCGCAGGGACGGTCTCCGCGTATTGCTGAAGCTTGATGCCGAGAGCGCGCTCCTCAGGGGTGCCGAGGACAATGTCTCCCTGCGCGGCGGCTTCCCCGGCCTTGCGGAAAATGGAGCGGATACGCACATAGGCATTCTGCAAATAGGGTGCGGTGTTGCCCTGGAAAGAAAGCATCTTGTCCCAGGAGAAGACGTAGTCCGTCATGCGATGCTGGGATAGCTCGGCATACTTCACGGCACCGAGGCCCACGTGATGAGCGATGGATTCCCGCTCGTCCTCGGGCAGATCGGGATTTTTCTCAGCGACCAGAGTGCGTGCGCGGGAGATGGCTTCCGTGAGGACATCGGCCAAGCCGACATTCTCGCCCGAGCGGGTCTTCATGATCTTGCGATCCTCGCCGAGGATGCTGCCAAAGGCGATGTGCTGGAGATCGGCCTTCACGCCCAGAAGGTGCGCGATGCCGAAGATCTGCTGGAAGTGCAACGCCTGCGGGGCTCCGACGACGTACCAAATCGCATCGGGGTGCCAGCGCTCCATGCGATACTCAATGGTCGCCAGATCGGTCGTGGCGTAGAGGAAGCCGCCATCCGCCTTGCGGATGATGGCCGGCTTCTCGGCCAAGGCGGGGATATCGCGCAGGAAGACGCAGAGTGCGCCATCGCTGATCTCCGCGATGCCCTGCTGCTGGAGGCGCTCGCAAATGGGGCCGAGAGCGTCATTGTAGGAACTCTCACCGAGACGCTCGTCAAAACGGATGCCGAGGAGGTCGTAGAGTTTCTGAAATTCCGCCCAAGAACACTCGACGCAGTCCTTCCAGATGGCGAGATTCTCGGCGTCGCCCTGCTGGAGTTTCACGAGTTCCTCACGAGCCTGTCGGGCGACGGCTTCGTCGGTCTTCTCGAGTTCGTTGACTGTGCGGTAGAGGCGGACGAGTTCGGCGATGGCGTCTTTTGCCAAGGCATCGCGGTCGAGGAAGTTTTTCCAGCCGTAGATGACCTTGCCGAATTGCGTGCCCCAGTCACCGATATGATTATCCGTGATGACCTTGTGCCCGAGGAAGCGGGCAATGCGGGAAAGACAGTCGCCAAGAATGGTACTGCGGATGTGGCCGACGTGCATCGGCTTGGCCACATTTGGCGAGCTGTAATCGATGATGATCGTCTTCGGAGAAGAAGTCGGGGTCACTCCCATGGCGTCATCCTTGAGCAGCTCCTGAAGGCGTTGCTGGGAAAACTCCGGCAGGATGCGGAAATTAATAAAGCCGGCACCGGCTACTTCCGCCGGAGCGGAGATATCGCTCACGTCGAGATGCGCGATGATCGCGGCGGCGACCTCGCGGGGATTTTTGCGCTCCTTGCGGGCGAGGGCCATGGCCGCATTCGCCTGATAGTCGCCATACCGTGTGTCAGCAGCCTGTGAGACTTCCGCCTGGAAGTCCGTAAAGCCAGCCGCTTCAACCGCCTTGGCAAGGCGGGCACCCAAAATTTCCCTTAATGTCGGCATTATCCGCGTGGAGAACGATTCTCGAAAACTTTCAAAATCTGGCTGGCATCGGTGGCATTACTCAACTCCTCGCGAACAGCTTTGTCATTGAGGAACTTGGCAATGGCGGCCAGCGTGCGAAGGTGCGTCTGGAATTGATCCTTGGGCACCACAAAGAGGACAATAAAAAATACTGGCTGCCCGTCGAGGGAATCGAACTCGATCCCCTTCTTTGAGCGACCAAATGCAGCGACCACCTGAGGGACTTTGTCGGAAGAAGCGTGGGGAATCGCGATGCCGAAGCCGATTCCCGTGCTCATGGTCTGCTCGCGTTGGCGGATCGACTCCAGTACTGCCGACTTATCGGCAGGGTCAACCTTGCCGACCTCGACTAAAAGGTCAACGAGCTCCCCTATTGCTTCCCAACGGCCCTCGGCTTTCATTGCGGGCAGGATTTGCCCGTCCGAGAGAAGGTTTGCCAGCGTCATTGTTATAGCCCGCTGAGGCTAACGGTATGGTCCTCTTTGACAAGCGCGTTTTCGGCAACGGGTTGGTAAGTCATGGTTGGAGCTGGTTGATTTCCCACTTTCCGTCGCCGGTCTGGACATAGCGGAAGCGATCATGGAGACGATAAGCGCCGCCCTGCCAGAACTCGATCTGGCGGGGAACGACGCGGAATCCACCCCAGAAATCCGGGAGAGGGACCTCCTTATTGCGGAATTTTTCCATCATCTCGTGAAATTTCGTCTCCAGAAGCTTCCGGGAAGAGACGACTTGGCTTTGGTGGGAGACCCAGGCGCCAACGCGGCTGCCGAGGGGGCGGCTCATGAAGTAGGAGAGGGACTCGGTGGTGGATATCTTCTCCACAGGGCCGGAAATGGAGACCTGCCGCTCCAGTGGGAGCCAGGGGAAGAGGAGGGCGGCCTGAGGATTCTCGGCGATCTGGAGCGCTTTCTGGCTGGTATAGTTCGTAAAGAAGACAAAGCCGCGGTCGTCGTAGGCCTTGAGGAGAACCGTGCGGGCGGTGACGAAGCCACTGCGGTCCGCGGTTGCTACAGTCATGGCATTCGGCTCCAGAAGGCCAGCCTCCCGTGCCTGGTCAAACCAGAGGCGGAATTGAGACACGGGATTCGGATCGAGATCCTCCCGGCTGAGGCCGCGGGTGGTGTATTCGCGGCGCAGGTCGGCAATCTTATCAGAACTCTCCATGCCCCGAGTATCCCGCAGGGCTGGCGGGCAAAGCAAATGGAAAGCGGGGATTCGCACTTGGGGTTCGAATCCCCCCCGCGCGCGCCTTTTTCCTTGCTCAAGAGGGGGAGGCAACCGTAGTAATGGCCCTCGCGATAAGACAGGTCATCACCTGTCCTCGCTTTTAAGGAAGGGTGGCTGAGTCCGGTCGAAGGCACTCGACTCGAAATCGAGCGTGGCAGAAATGTTACCGTGGGTTCGAATCCCACCCCTTCCGCCAGTTTTATGGATATCGCCTCCTCTGGTTGAGGCGGGAAGCCCCCTATTTAGGGGTATAGGCGCGCTCGCATTCCCCTGATAGACGGTATAAAAGCCGCATTCTTTCAAGCCAGCACGCGCTTTGGGAAGGCCAATGAATTTTATGAATCTGTCCGCACTCAAATCCACATGCAAAGGTCGTGTTGCCCAACAGGGCGACGCGGACTTCCTCGAACTCATCCACGGGGATCTCTGGAACAAGCTGATCCCTGATCGGGCTCCGGAAATCGTCGTTCGTGCAACGGATGAGCAGGACATCATCGCGGCGGTGAATTTTGCCCGGGAGAACAAGCTCAAGGTGGTGGTGCGTGGAGGCGGCCACAACTGGTGTCAACCGACCCTGCGCAATGGCGGGGTGCTGATCGATATCCAGGATTTCACAAAAGTGATCTCGGTCGATGTGGAGAATCGCAAAGCGGTCATCCAGCCGATCATCAGCAATCGCGATGTGCAAAAGCTGCTCAACCCCAAGGGGCTGGCCTTTCCTACCGGCCATTGTCCGCAGGTCAAGGCGAGCGGATATTTCCTCGGAGGAGGGATGGCGTGGAATCCCACAGTCTGGGGCTCCGGCGCGGAGAGCGTCGAAGCCATCGAACTGGTCACGGCTCAGGGCGAGCTGATCAAGGCCAGCGCCACGGAAAATGCTGATTACTTCTGGGCTGCGCGGGGGGCTGGTTCCGGGTTCTTCGGAATCGTCACGAAGTATTACCTCAAGCTATATCCCCTCCCCCGGGCCATTCATGGCAGCACGTATTTTTACTCCCTGAGTGATGCTCCCGCCGTCGGCAAATGGCTGGGAGAGATGGCACCGAAAATCTCGCCCACGGTCGAGTTGAGCCAATTCATCGTGCAAGCTCCCCCGGAGCTTCAGGAAAAGGCTGCCGCCGACAAGGGGTGGATCTGCATGGTGACGGGTGCGGCTTTTGAAGACACAGCTGAGGCTGCCAAGGCTGCGTTGCAAACTCTCGAAGAGAACCCCATCCCCGCGCTATCGAGCATCTTTGCGATGCCTGCGACCTTTGAGGAGCTCTTCGATGCCTCTGGTGCGCTGTGGCCGGAAGGCACTCGTGCCCGGGTCGAGGCCACATTTTCCAACAGCAGTCCCGGAGAAATGATGGAGGCTGTCCTGGCGCAGTTGACGGAGGCTCCCTCTCCGACAACGGTTTTCCTTTTCACGATCTTCTGCGGTCCGAATGTGCCCGCCCCGCAAAAGGACATGGCGCTCTCCATGACGGCGAAGGTGTATGGTGGTCCCTGGACGATGTGGTGGGAAGCCAAGGATGATCAGGTGAACAGTGACTGGCACAATGAGCTGATCACGACGCTCCGGCCCTTCAACGTCGGATACTATATCGGCGAGTCGAATAGCGTGGAACGCCCCGCGACTGCCGTCCAAGCCTATTCGCCGGAAAAGTGGCAACGGCTTTGCGATCTACGAGCCAAGTATGATCCCGAAGGCGTCTTCTTCGGTTACTTCGACGGATTGTCCAAAACCTCCTAGCCTCGCTTCTGAAATCTCGCCTCCCGGAGGTGCCTTAACATTACTTATGAAAACCCCCTTTAGCCTGTCGCTGGCGCTGATGACACTGATGGCTGGCGGCCTTTACGCCGCTGACGCCCCCTCCTCCTCTTCGGAAGATGTGCCATTGGTCGAGCAACTTCTCGGTCACGCCCCCTCGTCCATCACGGGCAACCCGGCAGCAGAGACTGTCGATCCCGGTACGGGGCAAGTGGGGCGCTGGCTGCAGATCCCCGAGAGCACCGGACTGCGCCTCGGGGGCGTGTGGGTCGGAGATACCAACGGGCTGATCTCTGGTGGAGCCAATCCGGGAACGTGGAGCTTCAACAGCATGCTCATCGTCGGGGCAAATCTTGATGCCGAGAAGCTGGTGGGATGGAAGGGCGCTTCCTTCGGCATTCAGTTCCTGCAATTCAACGGACAGGAGATCAATGGCAAGAACACCAACCAACTGGCTGGCAGTGTGCAGGGATACAACAGCCTGCCCGGCCCTGATCCCCTCAACCGATCTGAGCTATATCAACTCTGGTATCGTCAGAGCTTTTTTGACGATCGCGTGTCCTTCCGCATCGGCAAGCAAGTGCCGACGTATGACTTCAACAATGTCGCTCGTCCTGTGGCCACGCAGGGGGATGCCCTGTCGATCCCCTCGGTAACTGGCCTGCTATACACGCCTGTATTTGTGAACCCCACATTGCTGGGTGCGATCGGAGGCTACTACAACTCCGTGGCGGGCATCGCAGTCTCTGTGGCGCCCACCAAGAACACCTATCTGCGCTACGGATTTTACGATGGCAATGTCGCCAATGGAGTCCAGACCGGCATGACGGGGCCACAATTTAACGGCTATACATTCAACATCTGGGAAGGCGGGGTTGATTGGGTCATCGCCGACAAATATCCCGGCAACTTCGGGGCGGGGTTGTGGTATCAGAGCGGCGTGCTGCAGGCGGGGGATATCTCGCAGAATGGCACGGGCGGTTACTACATGTTTGGCAGTCAGCGTATCTGGTCAAATCAGCCTCCGGTGGCGCCGCTGATGTCTGAAAAAACCGCCGATGGGAAGAGCAAGATCATCGTTCCTTCGGAGCCGTCCTACCAGAAGGCCTCGATTTCCACCTTCTTCCAGTACGGGGTGAACAACTCCGAGACCCTGCCGATGAATCAGTATTTCGGCATTGGCTTCACGGGCTTTGGCTTGGTGCCTCATCGCCCCTCCGACTCCATGGGTGTCGGCATGTCCTGGGCGTGGATGAATCCGAATATTTTCAATCGCAGCAGCGAGTTGATGTTTCAGGGTTACTATCAGGCACACCTTGTGGGTGGGGTCTTCTTTCAGCCCGGCGTGACGTACATCCCGACACCAGCCGCTGACTCCAGCTTGGGGGGAGCGTGGGCAATGACGTTCCGCCTCGCCGTGCTTTTCTAGAGCAGCCTCGGCAAGGTGGAAATCTCGCTACCCGCGGCGATGGCGGCGAGAGGCGAGAGCCAGAAGTCCCACAAGGACAAGAGCGGAGGCGGCGGGCTCAGGGACGGCGGTAACGGTGAGGATCAGATCATTCCCATAAACACCGCTGCCGCCACTGACGCCGAAGGTAAGACCGCCCCCGGCGTCGAAGGTGCCGCCAGCCGTCAGATTGCTGAAAGTGCCGCTGATATTACCGACGCCGGTATTATCGAGAATGGTGAACTGATCATCGATATTCACGCCACTGAGGTTTCCGAGGAGGGAGAACTCAAAGACGGCATTGGAATTGATGGTGATGCCATTGGCGGCCACTTTGTCGGCGGTACCGGCGATACCGTTGAGCTCGAAGGCGAACTTGGCATCGGAGAGCATATTGAGGCTTCCGGTGATGGTGAGAGTTTCGGCGCTATTGCCCGGAGCCAGGACGGCATCGCCCGAACCTGAACTATTGCCGATGGTCACATTCCTGGTGATCTGGCCCGAGCCGCCCAACGTGCCGGCATTGACAGTCACGATGCTATCGATCGATCCTGCTCCCCCTACGCCTACGATGAGGGTGCCGGCATTGATGGTGGTGTTGCCGGTGTAGGTGTTCGCGCCGGAGAGCGACTGCACGCCCGAGCCATTCTTTATCAAACCACCTGTGCCGGAAATGACGCCGGCGAAAGAGGCGGAGGCATTATTGCCGCCGGTGGTGAGAGTACCGCTCCCCATGATTACATTGCCACCAGAGGCTCCGCCGCCGGAAAGAGAACCGATGGAGATGGAGCGACTTGAGAGATTGAGAGCCACATCGGCGACATTCGCGAGAGATACGGCGGAGTTCACGCCGAGGGTCGCCGTGGCACTTGCCATCAGGACGGTGCCGCCCAAGATATTGGTCGCGCCCGTGTAGGTACTCGCTCCATTGACGGAAATCGTGCCTGCTCCTTTTTTCGTGAATCCCCCATCCAATGTGGCCCCCAGCGCGGAGTCGTGGAGAAGATTGGCAAAAAGCCGCACGTCGTTTCCATTCGTATCGAAGATGGCACCTCCCGCTTTGACATAAGCAAAGACGCCTTCCGTCTGGCTCATGATATTCTGACTGGCCCCCACGGTGGCGACGAATGTCCCGCCATTGAAATTCACAATACTGATGGCCGTAGTGCCGCCTGGGGCAATAGCGCGGGCTTTAAGAGTGCCGCCGTCCAGGTTCAAAGTGCCGGTGCCGGTATTCGCGCCACTTTCCACCACGGCGAGAGAGTTTGTTCCCAAGTCGAAGAGCCCCGAATCGCTAATGGTCACCGTTCCTGTACCGTTGCGGGTAATATAGTTAGCCGTCGTAGAAGAGGTGACGGAGCCGGTTCCCGAGATGTTAAGATTAAACGTATCTCCGGCTGTAAAGGTGCCTCTATAGGACGTGGTAATCGCCATGGAGCCTGCGCTGATATTGTAGGTGCCTGAGCTTCCGGTGCCGGAGGTTGATTCATTTCCCAAGCGAGCCAAAGTCACAGTTCCGCCCGTTTGATTCACGACACCCTTCCCACCAACCACGGTGGAAAGATACATGGCGCCGAGGTCGTGAGTACCTCCTTTGATATTTAGGGTAGCGGTGTCGCCGCTGGCTGCTCCCAACGTCGTATTTGCGGTGGTTACTCCCGAGGCCGACTCCAAAACGACGGTGCCTGCCTCAATACCGAAACCGGCATTTGCCACAGGAACTCCGCTGCCCACCAAAGTCGTTCCCGCTGCGGTCAGTGTAAGGGTACCGGTGCCGGTTTTCCGCAAGCGAATGCCAGAGCTTCCTCCTGCCGTGATCGCTCCCCCCAAGGTGACTGCTCCGGCTCCGCTCACACCGAGATTTTTGACGCCCGCGGTGCCTCCACTCGCTCCGCCCTGAATGGTGCCCGCAAGGGTGAGGCTATTGGTTGTGCTGTTGTTCGCGACGGAGTAGGAGCCTGCCGTAGTGTCGGCTCCGAGCCGGAGATTCGTATTGATCAACTGATCATTCGCCACACCGGAGGCCATGGTTATGGTGCCATTGGTCTCCAGAGTCAGCGAGCCGACTCCCAGAGTATAGGCATCCGCCCCATCGGCAAAGGCGATGTTCCTGATCGATGTGGGAAAGCCGGTGATGGTGGTGTTGCTATTGTTGATCAAGCCAAAGGTGGCCGTCTCGCCCACGGAGGTCCCGGGGTAGGTCGCCCCGGTCCAGTTGCCATTCGTCAGCCAATCCGCGCTCACGCTGCCATTCCACGTGCCGCTGGCGGCTTGGCTGGAGCCGATGGAGAGGAGAAGAGCTGTGATTGCAAATCCTGCGGCTGATTGCAGAAAGCAGGATTTGAGGAAATTTCGGAACTGATTTTCTGTGCGCATGGTGGGAGGGGGATGTTGAGAGGCTGGAGTACAACCTCATTAAAAGACGCTCCCCCGGCCCTCTCAAGGGGCGGGATGTCGTGTTTATGGTCAACTTGTCTCCCGATGCTTCCCGATGTCTGACGGACGAACCCTGGAGCAAGATGCCGGACAAGCGGCGGGCATCTCCCGAAATCGGTTGCTTTCCAACCGCATCCGCGCCAAATTTACGCCGTGGGCTCCCCGCACCCATCCTAATTTGGAGGCAGCCCACCCATTCTGGCGGACAGGCCTGTCTTTGGTATCCTACAACAAAGCCAGAACGCATGAGAGCTTGAAGCAGTACTCACAAGTGGCTGATTCCTGAGTCTCACGCCCAGTTGCTAGTATGAATTATCCAAGTATTATTCAGGGTGGAATGGGGGTCGCTGTCTCCGGATGGCCATTGGCTCGAGCTGTGTCAATGCTCGGTCAATTGGGGGTAGTATCCGGCACCGCGCTCGATGTCGTCCTCGCTCGTCGATTGCAAAAAGGCGATCATGAGGGTCATCTCCGGCGCGCCATCGCGGCCTTCCCACAGGGCGATGTCGCGCGGGAGGTCATGGAGGACTATTTTGTGCCGGATGGGAAGACGCCCGATGAGCCATTTCGCGGACTTTCCTTGCTCTCCCTGGAATCATCGATGAAGCGCGTGGGGTTGATTGTGCTGGCAAGCTTCGTCGAGGTGTTCCTCGCCAAGGAGGGTCATTCCGGAATCGTGGGGATCAATCTGCTGGAGAAGATCCAGTTGCCAACGCTTCCCGTGCTCTTCGGTGCGATGCTGGCGGGGGTGGACTATGTGCTGATGGGCGCGGGAATTCCACGATCCATTCCCAGCATTCTCGACAGCATGGCTCAGGGCAAGGATGTGGCCCTGAAGCTGGATGTGGCCGGAGAGACAAAGGGCGACGAATTTCAGAGCACGTTCCGTCCCAGCGAATTTTGCCAAGGAGAGGTGCCGTCTCTAAAACGTCCGCGATTTGTGCCGATCGTATCCTCCGCGACGCTGGCCATGACCCTGGCCCGTAAGTCAACGGGGGCCATTGACGGATTTGTCGTCGAGGAAGCGGTCGCCGGAGGGCATAACGCTCCACCGCGAGGACCGATGCAACTCAGTGAGAAAGGGGAGCCCATCTATGGGGAAAGAGATACCCCTGAGATCGAAAAGATCAGGGCTCTGGGGTTGCCCTTCTGGTTGGCGGGGTCTTATGCCACACCGGAACGGCTAGCCTATGCGCGCCGTCTCGGAGCAGCAGGAGTCCAACTTGGAACGCCCTTTGCCTTTTGCAGAGAATCCGGCATCGACGCCGATCTCAAGGAAAAGGTCGTGCAGAAAAGTTGCGAGGGCACTCTGGAGCTTTTCACAGATCCCAAGGCGTCTCCGACGGGATTCCCTTTTAAAGTGCTGCAAATGGAAGGGAGCATCTCGGAAACGGAAGTCAGTGAAAAAAGGACTCGGATATGCGACCTCGGCTATCTGCGGCAAGCCTACTGCAAGCCCGATGGTTCCATCGGCTATCGGTGTCCGAGCGAGCCGAGCAAGGTCTTCCTACGCAAAGGGGGAGAGCCTGAAGAAATGGTCGGGCGGATCTGCGTCTGCAACGGACTCCTCTCGACGGTCGGGCTCGGGCAGCAAAATGAGGTGACTTACGAACCGCCCCTGTTGACCGCAGGCAATGACGTGAAGCATCTCGGACGCTTTGTGGCCGAGGGAGAGACATCTTATTCCGCTGCTGATGTCATCAGTTACGTGCTGTCTTAAGATCCGGAGCTAGTCATCCAGGACATTAATCCTTCCCATCATCGGGCAAGGACCGCTCGTCCTGAGTAGAAGCTCCGTTCGTCCCAAATAAATGGTGCGGACGGAGACGAGAGGCCATGTTCCCGCCATGAGCCAAAAGACGCATGGTGGGATTCTCCGGAAAGAAAAGTCGCCCCAGAGGGACGAAAGAGTCCATCTCGTGGGGAAGGGGCTTGAAATCATCGTCTTGGCTTGATTATTGAATCCCGTGCCGAACGCCGAACCATCCACGCCTCAGGCCTCGCTTTTCCGTAAAGCGGCCCTGGCGAAGATTCAGTCTCCGGAGCAGCTCGATACTTTGCTGCCAATCACATCCCCCTTGAGTTGGCTCGCGCTCCTCATGGTGGGATTTGCCTTGGCGGTGACGGTGATCTGGGCCTTCACCGGCACAATCATGCGCACGACGACCGGCCAGGGCATCATCGTGCGAGACGGTCAGCGGGGCATCACCTCCATCGGCGGGCAGGGCTCGGGGGCGATCCTCGATATCCTGATCCAGCCGGGTGATGAAGTGCTGAAAGGCCAGCCTATCTTCAATCTGGATCTGGCCCTGCTGAGGGCACAGCTCGAAAGCAGCAAAAAGACTCTCGAAGCCCTGCTTGAGCAGGCGGAAATGGAAGACGATGATGAAGGGGATCGGCTGACCATCCTCCGTGAGAAGCTGACGAATCAGGAAGACCTGTACCGCCGGGGGCTGCTCACGAAGTCTCCTGTGTTGGAAACCATGACGGCCATCTACGATGTGCAGGGGCGGCAGTATGCGCGAAACCAGCAAATCCTCGATCAGCAGTCGAAGATCAAGGATCTGGAAACACGGCTACACTATGAAGGCATCGTGCGCGCTCCGTACTCGGGCGAGGTGCTTGAAGTGGACGTGAATATCGGTGATTTCGCCCAACCGGGGCGGGTATTGGCTCGATTGCAGAGTCTGGATGGTGACTACGAGGCCATTGTCTTTGTCCCGGCAGGAGAGGGCAAAAAGGTGAAGAAGGGAATGACGATCCGTGTTTCGCCTTCGACGGTAAGACCGGAGGAGTTCGGCTACATCCAGGGGAAAGTGAAATCCGTGTCCCTCTATCCCATCAGCAAAGAAGACATGATGACGGAACTGGGCAACGAGATCATGGTGGACCGCCTGCTGCAGAGCGGCGAGGTCATTGCCTTGATCGCGACGCTGGAAATGGACCCTGCCACCCCCAGCGGCTTCCGGTGGTCATCGTCCCGGGGACCGAATACGATGATTGAGGGCGGCACGCTCTGCCAAGCCTCGGTAGTTCTGGAGAGACAAAGGCCCGTCACACTTCTCATCCCCTTCCTGAAGAAGCAGCTCGGGATGTATTAAGATGGTGGAGAGACTTCCCAATCGGCGCAAACAGACGCCGACGGTGATCCAAATGGAGGCCGTGGAGTGCGGAGCCGCCGCACTGGCCATCATCCTCGGGCACCACAAGAGCATCGTCCCGCTGGAACAATTGCGGGAAGAGTGCGGTATCTCGCGCGATGGTAGTAAGGCTCTGAACATCCTCAAGGCCGCTCGTCGCCGGGGGATGGAGGCCAAGGGATACAAATACGATCTCAAGGATCTCTCCAAGGCAGAGTTGCCAGCCATCCTTTTCTGGAACTTCAACCACTTCGTGGTGCTCGAGGGATTTGGCCGTGGGGGGAAGGATTTCTACATCAATGATCCGGGCTGCGGACGGAGGAAGATCAGTTTCGAGGAGTTCAACGAGAGTTACACAGGTGTCACCCTTTGCTTCACGCCGGGGCCGGATTTCCAGCGTGGTGGACAGAATCCGAGTGTGCTGGCTTTTCTGCTCAAGAGGCTGAGCGGACATCGCACGGCCTTTCTCTATTCCCTGATCTGTGCATTGTTCCTGGTGATCCCCGGGCTGGTGGTGCCGGCTTTCTCGCGCATCTTTGTGGACGACTTCCTGGTCGGAACAGAGAAGCTCTGGATACGACCTCTGTTGGTGGCGATGGGGCTGGCGCTGGTGATCCAGATGCTACTGACCGGGTTGCAGCAATATTGTCTGCTGCGATTCCGGGAGAAACTGTCGTTGTCGAGTTCCGGGAAATTCTTTGCCCATATTCTGAGGTTACCGTTGTCGTACTTCTCGCAGCGATTTGCCGGAGAGATCGGGTCCCGGCAGGCGCTCAATGATGAAGTCTCCCATCTCGTCGGTGGTGAGTTGGCAAAGATCGCGCTCGACCTTGTGCTGGTGGTCTTCTTCGGGATCCTGATGTTTTTTTACGATCCGGTCTTGGCCGCCATATCGACTTCCGTTGCCTTGCTGAATACCGGTGTGCTGCAATTCTCGGGCCGAATGCGGGCGGATCGCAACCGAGTGGCCACACAGGCGCATGGAAAGGTGGTCGGCACGGCCATCAACGGCCTGCAGATGATGGAGACGCTGAAGGCCTGTGGTGGAGAGGATGAGTTCTTCGGTCGCTGGGCGGGATATCAGACCAAGTTTCTGACCGAGAGGCAGTCCCTGTCGCTTTTCTCTCAATACATCATGATGGCACCGACGGTATTGAATGCCATCTGCACGCCTCTGCTGCTGGGCGTGGGTGCGTTCCGCATCATGAATGGCGACATCACGCTGGGTACCTTTGTGGCATTTCAGGCTCTGGCCGGGCAGTTTACCGGACCGCTGAATTCCCTGATCCAGTTTGCCAATAGTCTGCCGATGCTGCTGGCGAATATCACCCGTATCAATGACGTGATGCGGGCCGAGCAGGATCCGATGTACGGCGCAAAACCCAAAGCGGACTCCTTTGCCGGAGTGTCACGACTCACGGGACGGCTGGAACTGAAGGGGCTTACCTTTGGCTATTCCCCGCTGGAAGCGCCCTTGATCGAGAATTTTTCCCTCAATCTGGCTCCGGGAGCCAGGGTTGCCCTAGTGGGAGGAAGCGGGAGCGGAAAGTCCACCGTCGCCAAGCTCATTGCCGGCCTCTATCGCCCGTGGAAAGGGGAAATCCTTTTCGACGGGCACAAGCTTGATGAAATTCCGCGCGAACTTTTTGCGGCATCCGTGGCGATGGTGGATCAGGAAATCGTTCTCTTCTCGGGAACGGTGCGGGACAATCTGACCTTCTGGGATTCCTCCATCCCGGATCGCACGGTGAACCGCGCCTGTCAGGATGCCGAGATCGCGCAAGTCCTACTGACGCGCCCCGGCGGCTATCGCAGCGAGATCGCGGAAGGCGGCGGTAACCTCAGTGGCGGACAAAGGCAGCGTCTTGAAATCGCCCGCGCCTTGATTCACAATCCCACCCTCCTGCTGCTCGACGAGGCGACGAGTGCCCTGGATGCCGCGACCGAGGAAGCGATCGACCGCAACCTGCGCCGAAGGGGTTGCGCCTGCCTGATCGTCGCCCACCGACTAAGCACCATCCGCGATGCCGATGAAATCATCGTGATGGACAAAGGGCGTATTGTGGAGCGCGGCGACTTCAATACCCTCTACGAAAAGCAGGGAAAACTTTTCCAACTGATGCAGCAGTAAGGAGCAAGCGATGACCGAGAATACTACTGCATCCCAAAACACAACGGCGCACCGGCTCTTCACCCTGGGTGAGGCTGGCAGAAGGGTGCTGCGTGTCCAGAGCGGCATCGTCAACCTCTTCATCGCCGCCCGGAAAGAAAATCAGGAGCAGCCCTGGCGTCACCTGCTGGACGTAACGGAAGGACAGTGGATCTTTGACTACGGCTTTGAAACGCTGCCAGAAGATTTGGAAATCTTCGGCACCGCGCAGCCGGGGACGCAGTGGGATATCTCCACTGCGGAGGCGCTGCCGCTCGACGAAGTAGTCGGCAAGCTGGAGGACTGGGAAACATCCTTGCTCCATGCCATCGCGCGGATCTCCGAAGAGGATGAGGCAGAGATTACCGGCTATATCCAGCCGGGTCCCGTGCCTGCCCTACAAAGTGCGGATGTCATCGGTCTGCGCCAGGGCTTTGCGTGGTGGCAAACTGCCGAAGTCGATCAGGTGCTCTATCTTCTGAGAAAGCCGGAGACGGGAACGCTGTTACCGCTGATCCCCCGCCTAGGAGTCCTGGTCATCGGAGCCATCAAGGAATCCGTGGCGCTGACCACTTTGGAGTTCATCACTCGGCCGGATTGGCAGGAGAAGCTCGCCTTTACCCAAGCGAATTTCGCCCAAATTCTTATTCGGTCCATTTCCCAGCAAGAAAGTCGCGAGTTGCGGGAAACCGCCGAGAGAAAAGCGCTCAGCCTTGCGCGGGAAGGAGATGCCTGGAGTGAAATCTCCAGCGTGCTGCACTCCGCACCGACGATAGCGCCCACGACATTGCCTGGTAGCATCGAATCGACCCACAATGCGTTCCAACGTGTCGCGGGGCACATGGGTATCGAGCTTCCTGCGATGACGCAAGCGGTGGAGGCCGACTCCATGTTGGAGGGTGTCGCTTTGCTCACCCGGCAGGCCTCGATCCGCTGGAGGCAGGTCCTGCTCACAGGAAAGTGGTACCGACACAATCACGGCCCCCTGATCGCCACTGTGGGATCATCACAGGAAGCCGTGGCACTCATTCCCTCAGGATCCCGGCGCTATGACCTGATCCGCAATAATGGCACAGTCGAAAAGGTAACCCCTGCGCTCGCGGCCGAGATTGCCCCATCCGCGGCCTGTCTCTATCGCAGCCTGCCCTCCCGCAAATTGAAGCTGCGTGACATTTTCCGCTTCGCTCTTGATGGCAGCGTCGGAGACTTTTCCATGGTTCTGACGATGGTCATCGTCACCGGTCTGCTAGGAATCGCGACGCCGGCTCTGAGTGCCCGGATCTACGATGTGATCATCCCGCAATCCGAGAGGGGATTGATGGTGCAGATCACCTTGATCCTGATCAGCGCGGCCCTCATCAGTGGCGTGTTTGAACTCGTCCGGGCTATCGCGATGCTGCGCATCGAGAATCGTGCCGACAGCCGCCTCCAAGCCGCCATCTGGGATCGCCTGCTGAAGCTCCCTTCCGGCTTCTTCCGCAAATTCACCGCTGGCGATCTTGCAGACCGGGCTCAGGGTATTTCCGAAGCCCATCAGGTGCTAGCGACCGCGGGGGCCTCCGTCCTCTTCACGCTGCCTGTCGGGCTCTTCAATCTGCTCGTGATGTTTTACTATAGCCCCCAGTTGGCGCTGTCGGGACTGGGCGTTGCGCTGGTCGGTGTCGCGCTCTCTGTGGGACTCAGCGTGGCGCAGATCCTGATCATGCGGAAACAATACTCCATCCGCGGAGAACTGGCTGGTCTGGTCTATCAGTTGATCAGCGGTGTGGGTAAGCTGCGGATCGCGAATGCCGAGTCCTTTGCCTTTGCCACATGGGCCCGCGTGTATGCCCGGCAGGAAAAGCTCTCCATGAAATCCGGGAAGTGGGGCGTGGCCTCGCAGACATTTTTCTCCGGTTTCTCGCTGCTCACGACCGCCATCATCTTTGGACTGGTGGCCTACGAAGCGCTGAAACCTCAGGGATCGGCACATACTGCTTTCACCACCGGCACCTTCCTCGCTTTTTACAGTGCCTTTGGCGCTCTCATTGCCAGTCTGATCAGTGCCTCGCATAGCTCACTGAGCCTCCTGCAACTCTTCCCCATTCTCGAGCGGACGCAGCCTATCTTCGAAGCAGAGCCCGAGGTCACCGAAGCCCGCGCGCACCCCGGCGAGCTCAACGGCGAGATCGAACTCACCGGCGTGCGATTCAGCTACAGCGAAGATTCTCCGCCCGTCATCAACGGGCTTTCCCTGAAAATCAATCCCGGCGAGATGGTTGCCGTCGTGGGGCCCTCCGGCTGCGGCAAGTCCACCCTGCTGCGCCTTTTGCTGGGATTTGAAACCCCGAACGCAGGGTCCATTTTTTATGACGGCAAGGATTTGCAAACTCTCGACCTCAGAGAGGTGCGACGGCAGGTCGGCGTCGTCTTGCAGGCCTCCCGGCTCATCACGGGGGATATCTATCGCAACATCGTGGGAGAATCGAATCTCACACTCGAGGACGCCTGGGATGCCGCTGACATGGCGGGTGTCGCCGCGGACATCCGGGCCATGCCGATGCAGATGTTCACCATGATCAGCGAAGGCGGCGGAGGCTTCTCCGGCGGGCAAAAGCAGCGCCTCGCCATCGCCCGGGCCTTTGCCCACAGGCCGAGGCTGATCTTCTTCGACGAAGCCACCAGTGCCCTCGACAACCGCACACAAGCAATTGTCAGTGAATCGATGGAGAATCTCCAGGTCACCCGCATCGTGATCGCCCACCGCCTGAGCACGATCGTGAAGGCCAATCGCATCATCGTGATGAATGAAGGCCGGATCGTGGAACAGGGAACCTATGACGAATTGATGGTACGCGAAGGCTACTTCCACTCCCTCGCCAAAAGGCAGATCGCATGATGACCCTATCGTTGCGACATAGTTATCAAGCTCTGGCATTGATTACCCTGCTCTTCTGCATCGGAGTGACAGCCCATAGCCAGGAGTCCGAGCCGAATGCGGATGAGCCGAGCGTTCTGGACCCCAATACCACGGCTACGATCGACGCCGACCTCGATCTTACTCCCGATCTCCTTCCCTCCACTGTGCCAAAGGCCGCACTGACTCGCGCTGACCTCGACGCCATGAAAGCGGCTCGGGAAGAAGAGAAAAAAGAGTACTCCCCCTTCTCCCGGCAGGAACTCGGACTGACCCTCCCACGCGCCTCCGCCATGAAGGTCGTCCGGGTCACGCTGGACTTCAATCCACAGGTCCTCACTCAGGATCAGACGGTACGTGGCAGCGCGGGTTTTGTCCAAGTGCAGCAGGGCGTCTTTGATACTCACGTCACAGGCCGTATCGCTCCGAATCTGGAGTTGAACGATCGTAGCATCACCAACCGCGCCAATCCCTCCCAGTCTCCGGCTCCCACCCCGTATCCGAATCCTCTCCGCGCCCGTCGAAGCGTTTCAGAGTACGAACTCGGTGTGCGCAAGATGCTGGAAAACGGTATCATCATAAATCCCTCGGTCGGCTTCAGTCATCGTGCCGATACTGACTACGGCGACTTCACCAACGAAAATCAAGGTACGGTCAACTTTGCCGTGACAATCCCTCTGGCGCGGGGAGGCGGCACCTTGAGCAACAAGGCGCCGGAAATCGCGGCCCGTTTTGACCTGCTGGCCAGCACCCTGCAACTGCGTCATATCACATCGCAAAGTGTGCTCGCCGTATTGCGAGCTTACTGGTCCTGCAAAGCCGCCGAGGAAATCTACAAGCTACGCGTGGAGTCGGAGGCCATTGCCACGCGCCTCCTCGGCGTGGGTGAGTCCCTGGTGGAGGGGGACGAACTGGCCCCTGCGCAGTTGCCCCAGATCCTTGCGGATCGAGACAGCACGGCGGCCATCCGTATCCAGTCCGAGGCAGAATTGATTGCGAGCCGGCAAAATCTGGCCACGACCATGGGATTTGCGGCCTCCTCGCTCCTGCTGGCTCCGCTGGCGAAGGACGAATTCCCCATGCCGCCGGAGAAGGAAATCTTCCCCCAAGTACAGAGCCTGATCGATACGGCACTAGCCCTGCGCGATGATCTCCGAGCGTCGCGGCAGACGGTAAAGTCGAAGAAAGTCCTGATGGATGCGTCGTATCTGAATCTACGCCCCATCATTAATCTGGAGCTGGTCGCCAGCTATCTTCCGCTGGAAAACCGCAACAGCAGCACCATCACCACCGGCAACACGTGGCAGGGCAGAGCAGGCTTCACCCTCGATTGGCCGGTTGAGAACAACGAGGCGATTGGCAACGTCATCCAAAGCCAGGCTGCCTATGAAACCAGTCAGATCTCCGTTGCTGATACTGAGCGCCAAATTGTCTCGGAAGTCATTACGACCCTCACCGGCCTGAGGGCTGCGGCGATGAATGTGGAGCTGTATCGCGAGTCGGTGCGTTGGAATAAGTCGGCGCTCGACGCGCAGGAGCAACTCTTCGCTCTGGGGCAAGGCAGTCTCACGGACACCATCACGGCTCGCCAGAGATTCGTCGATGCCCAGGTCAGCTACGTACTCGCGCGGCAGAACTACGCCAACTTCCTCGTGCAGTTGCGCTTTGCGACGGGCACCCTCTTTTTTGCTGACCGAGAAGGAAACTGGATCGACCAAAACGTATGGAATATCGTGCCTTTTGCCGGAGGGAAAAAACGATGAGAAGCCTACCGTCAGTCTTACTGGGGCTGCTCCTGCTCATCGGGTTCGGTGGTTGTCAATGGTCACGCATGCAAGTCGAGAGTTCCGCCTATGTCACGGCGCAGATCAATTGCGGTGATATCGGAAAGATCCTGCAATCCGTAGAGGAAGGCATGGCGGCCCATGGCTATGAAGTCACTCCTGAAGGGGATCCTCAGGAACCGGCCTTCCTGCCAGCCCACCCCGGCAGTCTGGGGAACCGCACTCTGACCTTCCTGCATGGAGGCCAGGATCGTATCCGCATCATTGCCAAGCCGATGGGCGAGGGATGGAAGCTCTATGCCATGCCGGAACCGGATGGATACGATACGAGCTTTAATACCGCCCTATGCCGTCGCATTCTGGCAGAGGTACGGAAGCAGTACGAAAGCACCGCCTCCCGTTAGGTCCGGCGAAGAATAAGTTTCTCTACTTCTGTATAGCGGAGAAAGGAAGGGAGGAGTATCGTGGACTCCGAATTCGCCGCTGCGTGATAGCTCCGGCCACAGACTCCCCTCATTCCTATGGATCTCCCCTCCTCACCGCTCACCAATGGGCGCATTTTGATCAACCATCTCGGGTTTCACTGTGCAGCCACCAAGACCGTGATTGTCAAAGACACTGAGGGAGGCACGTTTGAAATCCAGGATATGGCTCTCATACGCCCGACGGGGCAGATGGAGAAGGAGGACTTCCAAGCCATCTACACAGGGACGTTGGTGGTGCGGGAAACGGAGTTGGGGAGATTCGCGGTGGGGGATTTTTCCGCTGTGCAAAAGCCGGGGATCTATCGGGTCGTTCTGCCGGAGTCGGGGGAGAGGTCTCTGCAATTTACGATTACGGATGGGGCCTTCTCGTGGCTGCCGGAAATTTTCCTGCGCTTTATCCATGCGTGGAGGTCGGGGGAATTTGAGAATGCCTGGCGCGGTCCGTCGCATCTGGACGATGCGATACGCGGCGACTCAGGAGAAGCTCTGGATGCGGTGGGGGGATGGTACGATGCCGGAGATACACGCAAGTGGATGGTACACTCCAATCTGCCGGCATTGGCGCTGATGGATGCGCATGAAAATATTCCCTGGGAGCGCAAGGATTGGGAGCAATATCCGGAAGGGTGGACGCCGTGGTTGCTGGAAGCGCGCTGGGGCTTGGACTTCATGCTGAAAATGCAGGATGCGCAGACCGGCATGTTTTACGAAGACATCGGAGGCGGTGGCACTGCCCGCAAGGGACCGGGGATGTCGTGGTGGTATGAAAATCACTCCGGCTGCTATGCGGACAATGTCGACAATCGCTTCACAGACAATCTGTCCGGGAGCGGAGATGAGCGGCCCGTGCGTATTCAATATAACCCCATCGTCCAGTTTACCTCGGTCGCCATCCTGGCTCGTGCCGCCAGGACTTATGCCGTGCTCGATGCAAAACGCTCTGATCGTTATCGCAAGGCTGCGAAGCAAGGATGGGAACTCGGCCTTAATCCCGATCCGAAGTACTACGAATCTCGGGATGAGGACTTCGGGACTTGGACATCGGTCCGGAGTTGGCAATGTCTTGCCGCGCTGGAGCTGTTTCGCGACGGGCAACTCCCCTGGAGCGAAGTCATCGCACGGACGGAGAGCTTATTGGAGAACTTCTCACCCAGCCTAGGGTTTTGGATCAATAAAACGGGCGAAGAAGAAGCCTACCGTGGCATCCTGCATTCCGCCCAGCCTCTGATCGCGCTGGCGGAAGTCCTTACGCATGCGAATGATGAAGAGTGGATTGAAAAACTGAAAGCCGTCCTCCGCTCCTGCCTGGAGGGATACGTGATGCCGCTTTCCGAGACTAATCCCTTTGGGTTCATGCCTTTTGGAATTTATGGCCAAGCCGCGAGTGAGGGAGACAAATATCGTCCGTGGAAAGACGGCAGACTTTTCCGTTTCTTCATGCCTGCAAATCATAAGCAGAATATCAACCATGGATTGGGAGGGCACTGGACGAGTTGGGCGCACGCTCTGGCCTTGGTCGGAAAAGTGCTGAACGATCCGCGGGCCACACAGCTCGCCTGGCAGCAGATCCACTGGCTGACGGGGCAGAATCTGCATAACTCCACTTTGATCAGCGGTGTCGGGTATAATAACCCTATGGCCTACAGCCGTTTTCTGGGCACGTATCCAGGGGGATTCTGTTCGGGCTTTTGCTCCACCTCGGATGACTTGCCTTATCTCGATCAGAAGGCAGAGCCTCAATGGAACACCACCGAGTATTGGATGGTGCCTCTCAGCAATATGATGATGGCACTTGCGCACCTCCTCCCCAAGGACTCACCTCAAGAGGCGAAGCTGGGGTATCGGTTAAAAGGGTGAGGATTCACTCGATCACTCGATCACTCGTCTGTAAGGGGGAACCGAAGGTTTATTTTTCCGTTGTTCTTCGGAAGGGAGTTGAGAATCAGAATCCCGACGCGGCGTGGCCTTGTCGGGCTTAGGAATCGGCTTGGGGGAGCTCATGGTGGAGAGTGTGACGCCTTCATCCCTGAGAAGCAATCAGGCGATACCATGATAAATTTTTCATGGTCTGGGCATTAACTCACTGAGCTTGGGGACGGAGGACTCGATTCCATAGCGTCAGTGAAAAGAAAGCCCTTCGCCGGCTTCACCGGGGTGCCCAGACGACGGGCACGGACATGAGTCCACTCGGCTCCCAAGAACAGAATCAGAGACGAGAAATAGACCCAAAGGAGCAATACGACGACCGATCCCGCTGCGCCAAAAGTCGAACCGACACCACTCGTGCCCAGGTAAAGGCTAAGGCCATACTTGCCCACAGTGAAAAGTAGGGCCGTGAGAAAAGCTCCGCCGAGGACACTGCGCCAGGAAATGCGGATATCCGGCACGACCGAGAAAATCAGGGTGAAGAGCACGGTGATAATGCCCAGTGAAAGGACAAAGTCGGCCATCTTTGCCAAGACCACCAGCTCCGGTGAAAGCCCTCCCACCCAGTTCACGATGAAGGCAACAGCCGTCGAGATCAGGAGAGAGACAAGCAATAGAAACCCCATAGCCAGAGTGAAACCGAAGGAGAGAAATCGATTAACAATCAGGCGCTTCATCGTGTGCCCGGCAGCAACCTCGACCTTCCAGATACGATTCAGACTGGCCTGCAATTGACCGAATACGCCCGAGGCGCCGATCAGTAGAGCGGCTCCGCCGACGAGGGTGGCCATCCAGCCAGCTTGAGGTCGCTCGCCGGCACTTTGCACGACGTCCTGCATCGCGCGGGCTCCTTCCGTTCCAATCAAGGAGTTCAGATGAGTATAGATTTGACCGCGCGCGGCTTCCTCTCCGAGAAAAAATCCCGCAATAGCCATGCAGATCAACAACAACGGAGCCAGTGAAAACACTGTGTAGTACGCCAACGCAGCGCTCAGCGTCGGGGCGTCATCGGCCAGCCAATCCGAGACGGTCTCTTGGGCGTGGGGCAGCAAATTCCGGAAACTCATGGTCGTGAATCGTCTTCCGCACGCCTTCAGGAGGTATGGCGAAGCTCAATTCTCAGGCCTGAGAGCGATCAGGGAACTTGCTTCAGGGGAATAAAGAAGGAAAAAGCGCTGCCCCGGGCGCGATTCGGCTCGACCCAGATACGTCCGTGATGAGCTTCAACCAGTTCGCGACAGACAGACAATCCCAGTCCGCTGGAGTACTTGCCAGCGGATGCGATGCTTACGCCTTTCAAAAAAATCCGATCCACATCTGCGACTGAGACGCCGATCCCATTATCAGCGACCGTAAAGACAATTGAAGTGTGCCCGTCATTCTGACGCAGGTTGGCTTCGACAGTGATGATTCCACCTGCAGGGGTGAATTTTACGGCATTGTTCAGGAGATTCACCAGTACGTGTATAAGCTTCTCCCCATCGGCATAGAAGTCAGGCAATCCGCTCATATCATCGCAGACAAGGCACTGGGACTTCTTCTCGGCAAGGGCGGCGACTTGATCCAACGCGCTGGCGACAAGATCCTGTGCGCGGCACTTCCTTTGCAGCAATGAGTTACCCCCATCAACATGCTCACGGGTTGCCAGTATGGTCTCGATCATTTCTGAGAGAGCCTTGGCATTTTTTTTAGCCATGCAAAGACAAGTGCGACGAGTCGCCTCGTCACAGGTGGGCGAATCCGCGGCCTCAAGGCTTAAGATAAGCGCATTGAGGGGCGTACGCATATCATGTGCAATCATCCGGACGTCCATGGCGATAGCTCGTTGAGAAAGTCGGCTTAGTGCAGAAACTGTGCTCTGACACGTCCAGCAATGCAAGGAGGATCGCTGTGCCCTGAAAACCAGACCCAGCCATCCAGAGTCCAGATACGATTCCCATGGGAAACATCCTATCCTATGAGAAAAAAAAGCCGCTGGTTTACTTTGCTTTCGCAGCGCTGTGCCAAGGTTGCCGGTAAACCTGGGACCTTTGCTGTAGCCGCTGGCATACTGGTCCTGTGGGGTGTGACGGGACCGCTTTTTGGATTCAGTGACACATGGCAACTGGTGGTCAATACGGGCACCACCATCATCACTTTTCTGATGGTTTTCCTGATTCAGAACACTCAAAACCGCGACACAGAGGCCATGCAAATCAAACTGGACGAGCTCATTAAATCTTCCCGTACCGCTCGCAATTCCCTCTTAGATCTCGAGGAACTTGAAGAAGACGAATTGGATCAAATCCGATCTCACTACGAGGAACTCGCTGACAAAGCGCGAGGGGCCATAGGCAAGAGATCAAAGACGAAAACCCAGTAGGCCAGGCTCCCTTCGCTGGCATATCCACTAAGGTTCTCCCCCGATCATCAGCTCAGGTCAAAAAAGAGGGGCAAACAATGCTGTGTCATTTCCGATTCCCCTCAACTCGGCATCTATGAAAACTCTATCTCGCACTCAGGAAATCCATCCGCTTTTTTGGAAGGAAGTCTTTCAAAATCCCTTTCGAGTAGGAGCGATCGGGCCGTCTTCGCATACGCTGGGAGAGATGATGGTTCATGAAACGGGGGTAGCAAATGCCCAGACCGTCATCGAGCTCGGATCGGGCAGTGGAGCCATCACGACCTGCATTGCCGAGAGCATGCGATCGGATGCTCGTCTTCTGGGGATCGAGAATAACTCCACCTTCATCGAGCCGTTGCGACAGCAATTCCCACAAGCGCAATTTATCCAAGGATGCGCGAGTCGAGTCCGGTGCATCGCCGGAGAAAAGGATTTCCTGTTTGCGGATTGCATCCTCTCGACATTGCCGTGGTCGATATTCACGCCTGAATTGCGCGATGCGGTGATCGGTGCCGTTCATCTGACACTGGCGGGGAACGGAGTCTTCGCCACGGCTGTCTGCTATGGCACGCAACATCTTCCCGCCGGACGGGATCTGGAGAAATCCCTGCGAGCGGTTTTCCGCCGGGTGAAAGTATCGCCGCCCGTGGTCTGGAACATGCCACCGATGAGGGTCTATTACTGCTCGAAATAGCTCCGAGCTAAATGATCTCGAGGTAATCGCGATCCGGCAAAGGGGGAAATATCCGATGGGGTTCGGATTGATACCAGAAGGCCACGGAAGCCAGATCATCCTGCAAAGGAAGGAATCGTCCGCCGCATCGCCACCCGAGAGCCTGGATAGTCACTCGTAAGTCCCGCTCAAAACGAATGGGGTCCATGATATGCCAACGGTAGAGACCGAAGCGGGTCTGCGATTTGTACACACCATCCGGCCTGATGACCTGAGGCAGCCCGGCATAGGGCGTGGTGAATTCCTGATATTGGTGAGTCTCGCTGTTCTCAAAATTATACGAGCCACAAAAATAATCCTCCGTCCCTGTGCCACAGATGGTGGGAAACTCTTCGTCGCCATCGAGGAAGAACTTGATCTCCCCCTCACCCCACCAGCCGGAGTTATTCACTCCCCATGCCATGTAGGTACCAACATAGTGTCCCCAGCCCGTGATGCCGTCGATAATCGTAAAGGGAGTCTTGTAAGGCAGAGGGTTTTGACGGCGAAACTGTGCATGAAAATAGGCGGCATCCTCGGGAACTTCCTGGAGGACGTAATTCATCTGATAGTACAACACGGCGGCCTCATCGCCGCGGTTTTCCACGGTCATCCGACAATGTTTGCGAAAGGGCATGGGCCAGTAACAATTGAAAGCTCGCCCGGGATTCACGCAGACCGCAAGAGATGAGACTTGAGCAAACTGCCCCCAACCACAGGCGAAGAAATCGCCCACGGGACATTCGATAGACGGAGTTTCCTCCTCATCCCAATAGACGCGCAGAATAAGCGAGCGCCAGGCCCCCGTAGGAGTCATCCATATCTGCTGCACGATACCAGGCCCTTCAACATCCATGATGGTGGTAACCTGACCGGGCGGCAAAGTGATGAAAGGTCGCACCTTCCAGCCACGCCCCAGATCGCGAGCGGGGCCACCCCCTTCCCTGCGCTCCGAGGCTTGGCCGATGCGGATGACTTCCGCCTGAGTTTCGCCGGAAACTTCAGCCATGCCGCCACGCCCTTTGTCTCCATAGACATTTTCCGGCGATACGGAGCGAGTTTGACCACGGCTGAGGAGTGGAAGATTGCCGAGGGAGTGGGCGAATAAGCTGGAAGAATTCATAAGGAGATGGTGAATCCTAGGAATTTCAAACCTCTATTTACAATGGACGTTAGACGGGAAAACTTGTGCAATGTTAGGATTCCATGAAGGACATCAAACGCTTCTATCCCAGTCCGCGACCAGGAAGCGCCCGTTTTCAAATCAATGGGATTGGCATTCGAGAAACGATGCGCCCGGGTATTGTGCATCGTCCCCAGGGCACCGGGGATTTTTTAAGCATGTGTTTTCACACGGAGGCTCTGGCTGCCAGCGAAGAGACGACGCTATGGCATGGTCCTGAAACGCTTATCATCTGGCAACCGGGCGAGGGTCAATACTATGGGAATCCGCAAAGTGAGTACCTGCACTCTTGGATTCACTGTGAGGGTACAGCGGTTGCGAAATTTTTCCTCGAGGCAAAAACGTTTCGGGGAATCCCTCTGAATGCAGAAGGAGGCAGGAAACTCCTCGTCTTCCTGGAGAGTCTCTACGAGGAAATCGCGGATCATCCCAAGGCGGATGCGATCATCTGTGAAAACCTCTTCGAGAACTGGGTGCGGGATCTCACGCGCGGCTTGCATGGGAGTAGTCGGCCCATTCCCGAGCGACTGCTCAAAGTGCGACGGTATATGGAAAACAATCTTGAGATCTCCATGGATCTCCCACAGCTCGCCAAGATGGCTATGTGGTCCGTACCGCATTTCTGCGAGGAGTTTCAGCGGCACTTCGGCAACTCACCGATCAACTGCCTCATCCGATGGCGCATGCATCAGGCTGCCTACCTACTCCAAGACATCAACCTCTCCATCAGTGAGATCGGACGCCGGGTCGGCTATGACGATCTTTATCATTTTTCAAAGCTCTTCAAAAAGCACTGCGGGATGAGTCCCCGCAAGTTGCGAGAATCGCTGCGATCTACCTCCACGAGGTAGAATGAGCTAGCTTTTTGAAAGGCCATTGAGTGGCTCTTTCAGGACTGCTTTCCAAGCGATACGCTGGAGCGCTCGGTGCTGGGCGAGGGCAGCGGGGTCGGCCTTTCTCTCTTCGGGAATGAGAGATACCATTCCCTCGGGATTGCGGCCATAGATCGCAGAGAACCAGCAGTAGGCCGTGAGAGCTTTCAGGGCTGGAGATGGATGTCCTTTCTCATCCACGAAGAGTTCTGAAATCTTGGTAAGGCCGGGAACACGTCCCGCTTCGATTTCGTCCACCAAATCCAGCAGGGCGGAGCCGACAGGAACAAGAAACACGAAGTCTTTCCCATGGTACTTATTGAGGGCCTCCGCCTGCCCCCTGGCCGTACGGACATAGTTGTCCTCCATGGTGGCGAGTGCCGCGCGGTTGGTTTGAATCGTTTGCAATGGATAATCGGGCCAGGAAATCTGGACAAACAGCCGGATATTCGGATTCCGCGCATGCGCGATGCCGGCAAAATGATTGATCCCGCGATCGGGAACGAGGCGATGCGGAGAGAGAGTCAGCACATCGACAGCCCCCTTGGCCAAAGCCTGCTTGGCGGGATTTTTTTCATCCGGGAGATTCCAATGATCAAGGACCGTCGAATTGCCGATCATCGATTGACCGACGGTGCGGTGATTTGAAATCCCTGCCTCCGCCGCCAAATGCGCGAGAGGCTCATCGATGAAAGTGTGGAAGCTGTGACCGCAGATGAAAATTCTCATCCCATTTTGCTCATCCTGTGGAAGGGAAGAAGACTCCTGTGCCGATACCGCTGACAGGCGTGTAGCGACTATCAGCGCCATGCAGGCACACAGGATTTTCCGTTTCACGAAGAAGACGATAACTCAATGCACCGTCTGCGCAAATGGTGGCTCCGGGAGGAATCGTTACCGAGAAAACACCAGGACAGTCTGCTCGGCAGGAAGGGTGCTGCGGTTGAACAGGACGGAATTTCCCGGCAGGCGATAGACCTTGGGGAAGCCGGAGGCCCAAGCATCGAAAGCGGCTCTGCGGCCCATCGGGATAATGACCCGAGGGCGTAGCTGAGCGATAATCTCCTGTCGCTCCGCATCGGTGAGAGAGTACGGCACGCCTACGGGCAGGAACAACACGTCCACCGTGCCGATCACCGCTAGATCGCTGGAAGAAAGAGGGTTTTCCAAGTTCCCCAAGAAGCAGAAGCGGATGCCATCCATGATCCAGGAAAAGACGAGATTCATGTCCCCGCGATTCTGGCTCTGGGGGTCACTGTAGGTGGGAGTTCCACGAATGCGAAAGCCGGCCGCGTTATTAGATCCGATGCCGATGCTGGAGCGAAAAACGGTCGGTACGTTATCGAACACGGCATCATTGGTTGCTTCCGGCTTCTCATGGCTCATGAGAACGACCTCGGGCTTGAGGTCCTTTGGCATTTCTCCCACCACGGTGCCGGTCGCAAAGGGGTTGGTCACGATTTTCGTACCGTGAGACGAGGTCAAAGAGAAGCTTTCGAAGCCGAACCAATCCACACGTACCGTACGATTATCGACAGGCTCCCAGTTCGACGGAGGCTGCTCATGGGCACAGGAGGCAAGGAAAACAACGATGAGGGTGAGGAAGCAGGAACGGAGCGGTAATGCCATAAATCGGAAAACCCGCGCATGCTATCGAGACGCTCGGATTTTGAAAAGCAGGAGCTTGCGAGCCGAGACCAGAAATATTGTATGCCCAAAACCAAAAAATCCCGGAGCCCTAAAGCTCCGGGATTTAAATTTTTGCTCATCACTTCCCTGAAGGGAGAATGATGATCCAATGTCAGCCGACTTAGCGGGAGTAGAGCTCGACGACGAGTTGCTCGTTGACAATGGGGTTGATCTCTTCCCGGGTGGGAATGCGAACAACCTTGCCGGTGGTATTTTCCTTGTCGACGATGAGCCACTCAGGAGTGGTCAGAGCCGATGTCTGGTCAACCGCCTTGGCAGCGAGACGCTTGGAGCGCTCAGCGGTCTTGATGGAGATTTCATCACCCGGCTTCAGATTCATCGAGGAGGCGCTGGCTTTGCGGCCATTCACCTGGACGTGTCCGTGACCTACCATCTGGCGGGCAGCGCGGATGGTCTTGGCAAAGCCCATCTTGAGGACGACGTTGTCCAAGCGAGTCTCCAGAAGCTGGAGGAGGATCTCACCGGTGACGCCACGCTTGTTGCTGGCGAGCTGGAAGTAGCGACGGAACTGGCGCTCCAGCACTCCGTACTGGTGACGGAGCTTCTGCTTCTCAGCAAGAGCGATAGCGTAGTCGGAGAGCTTGCGGCGAGCGCCCTTGGGACCGTGCTGGCCCGGAGGATACTGCTTGTGTTCAAATGCCTTTTGCGAGCCACCGAGGAACGTATTGTAGCGGCGACTGATCTTGGTCTTGGGTCCTGTATAACGAGCCATGTGCGGAGATAGTTAAATGAATAATTTCTATGAGGCAGGGCTCAGACGCGGCGCTGCTTCGGAGGACGGCAGCCGTTGTGCGGTACCGGTGTCACGTCACGAATGACGGTGATTTCCAAGCCGACAGCCTGCATGGCACGGACGGCGGACTCACGTCCTGATCCTGGGCCTTTGACGCGTACTTCGACTTCTTTCAAGCCATGTCCCATGGCCTGCTTGCAGGCGTCCTGAGCGACGACCTGAGCAGCATAGGCTGTGCTTTTACGGGAACCTTTGAAGCCCATCTTACCAGCACTCGACCAGCCGATCACGCCACCCTTGAGGTCGGTGATGCTGACGATGGTGTTGTTAAAGCTAGCCTGAACGTGGGCGATGCCCTGAGAGACGTTCTTGCTGCCCTTGGCCTTGATGATCTTCAGAGGCTCGATGGTGTCATCGAGAGAGATGCTGACTTTGGCGGGTTCCGCAGCGGCTTCCTTGGCGGCCTTGCTGGTCTTCTTGGGAGCCTTGGCCTTGGGGGCCTTGACTTCTGCAGCGGGCGCGGCAGGAGCGTCGGTCGCAGGAGCAGCAGGTGCTTCGGCAACTGGAGCCTCGGGAGCGGCGGCGACTTCGGTCGCGGGAGCCTCAGGGGCAACGGCCTCGGGAGCAGGAGCTGCCTCGGTCGCGGCAGGTGCCTTTTTCTTGGCAGGTGCCTTGGGTTGTGTTTCGGCTCCGGTTTCTTCCGGATTCGATGCGGGTTCTTGAGCTTCGTCAGCCATATTTATTGCGATATTTGTCGGCGCTTACCTGCCGGATGGCACAGGGGTAATCGCCTGGGATTACAGTTTAGACCTTGCCAGCTTTGGCGTTGGGGTTGCGTTGTACGCCCACGGTGCGGCGAGGCCCCTTGCGGGTGCGGGCGTTGGTGGAAGTACGCTGTCCGCGCACGGGGAGGCTGCGGCGGTGGCGGATGCCCCGGTAGCAGTTGATCGCCTGGAGGCGCTTGAGGTTGCTCTGCAACTCGCGGCGCAGGTCACCTTCGATGACGATCTTCAGGGAATTGATGGCGTGGATGATCGCGTTGAGCTGTTCAGGCGACAGGTCCTTGGCGCGGATATTGGGGTCAATTCCGGCGATCTCAAGGACGCGCTTGGTGTTGCTCGGTCCGATGCCGTAGATATAAGGCAAGGAAGCTTCGATACGTTTGTCGCCGGGGATTTCTACTCCAAGTAAGCGGGGCATAGTATAGGGCAGTTAAGATTTAAAATGGGGCAGAAGCGAGTTATCCCTGCTTTTGCTTATGCCGTGGGTTTTTGCAGACCACACGGATGACGTTTTTACGTCGCACGATTTTGCACGTTTCGCACAGGCGTTTGACGGAGGCTCGGACTTTCATTTTACGTTTACAGGTTTCGGATTATCAGATTTGTGCCGGAAGGTGATCCGGCCTTTGGTGAGGTCATAGGGGGACATTTCCACCATGACTGAATCACCGGGAAGGATACGAATGAAGTGCATACGCATCTTTCCGGAAATGTGAGCGAGGATGCGTTGCCCATTCACCAGTTCGACTCGGAACATGGAGTTTGGTAGCAGCTCGACGACTTTCCCTTTTACTTCAATAGCGTCTTTCTTGGCCATGTCAACACTTCCGCTTCGCCATCTGTGACGAGAATTGTGTGTTCGAAATGAGCAGAGGGGAGACCGTCTGTGGCGACGACTGTCCATTTGTCGGACAGGACACGCACATTGGGTTTACCCATGTTAATCATTGGCTCGATGGCAAGGGTCATCCCGGCCTTCAAGACGGGGCCGCTATTACGCTTACCGTAGTTGGGGATCTGTGGCTCTTCGTGCATCTGGCGGCCAACTCCATGGCCGACAAATTCCCGCACGATTGAGAAGCCGTTTTTGACGGCCGTCTCTTCCACAAAAGAGGATACCTCGCCCAGGCGATTTCCGGCGCGGGCGAATTGGATGGCTCCGTTGAGCGCCTGCTCGGTGACGGAGAGAAGTTTTTCCGTTTCGGGCGAGATGACACCCGCCGGGACGGTGATGGCGTTGTCGCCGATCCAGCCGTCTTTCACAATGCCGACGTCGATCGAGACCACATCGCCGTAGAGAATCTTGCGAGGGCCGCCGATACCGTGCACGACTTCCTCATTCACGCTGATGCAGATATGGCCGGGAAATCCACGGAAGCCAAGGAAGGCACTACGCACGCCGGCGGCACTCATCAACTGGGACGCGGTGCGGTCCACCTCGCCGGTGGTCACGCCGGGAGCGATCATGCCGGCGAGTTCATGAAGAATGTCAGCGGCAGCTTGTCCAGCGCGGCGCATCTTATCGATTTCCTGACCTTTTTTGATCGGGATCATTTCGCGGCCTCCTCTTCTTTAATATCAAGGTAGAGGGTATGAAAAACGGCATCGCGCCCGGGAGCAGCGTCGATCATGTGCAAAAGACCACGTGAGCGATAATGGTCTGCCACGGGGAGAGTATGCTCGCGATACTGGGCCAGACGATTGTCGAGAGCCGCGAGAGTATCATCATTACGGCGGGTCAATTCCCCCTTGGCGCATGTCGGGCAGGTGGCACCCGAGGAGAGATTGTGAAATTTTTCATTGAAGACCGCTCCACAGCTCGAGCATGTCAGACGACTGCTCATGCGTTCGCGAATCGTGTCTTCAGGAAGATCCAGGAAGTAAACCCGGTCCAGAGGAAGATCTCGCTCCTCCAAGCCGGCATCGAAAGCCTCAGCCTGGCCGACAGTCCGCGGAAATCCATCGAGGATAAAGCGCTTGCGCCCATCGATCCATTTCCAGACCACACGGAGGGCGAGCTCATCCGGAAAGAGGCGGCCCTGACTGGTCCAGCTATCGGCTTCGCGGCCGACATCGCTATCCTTGGCTTTTTCGTCCCGCAGCATGGCTCCTGTGGAGGCAGCTGAGATGCCGAATGTCGCAGAGAGTAGAGCAGCTTGCGTGCCCTTTCCCGTCGCCGGTGGGCCAAGGAGAACGATCCTATTTTTCACTACTGGATCGCCGCTAGCGTGCGAAGTATATCGTTACGCCAGCGATGACGAGGATGCCTACAAGGGCGTAGATCAGAACGAGAGTTTCGTCCTTGAGAACAGACCCTGCGCCGAGGCGGGGGCGATTCTCGCGAGCTCCACGTAGTTTTCCTTTGCGAAGGAATCCATCATAGTGGCGCTGCAGGAGGTGAGTCTCGACTTGGCGCATGGTATCAAGTACCACGCCCACAATAATCAAGAGACCCGTACCGCCAAAGAACTGCGCCGTCATGTAGGGGACCTTCAGCCAGTTGGAGAGCAACTGAGGAAGAACTGCAATGATCGTCAGGAAGATAGCGCCGGCAAATGTGAGCCGGGACATGGTGTAGTCGAGGAAATCTGCCGTGGGCTTGCCCGGACGAACACCAGGGATAAAGCCACCGTACTTCTTCAGATCGTCAGCGATCTGAACGGGATGGAACTGAGTTGCCACCCAGAAGTAGCTGAAGAAAAAGATCATCACGCCGTAGAGCACATAGTGCAGCCAACCGACAGCGAGGAGTGTGGCGATCTCCTGAGCCGTGCGACTCTGAGGGAAGGCCATATTGATGATCGTGGACGGAAAAAGCAGGATCGCCTGAGCAAAGATGATCGGCATGACACCCGCATAGTTGATCTTCAGCGGCATGTACTGGGTCTGCCCACCGTAAACCTTACGACCGACAACGCGCTTGGCGTACTGGATGCTAATCTTACGAACAGCCTGGGTCACAGCGATGACGGCTGCGATGACGATGACCAGGAACAAGCAGAGAATAACGAGAACGATCGGACTGACCGCCGTCTCAGTGCCACCGCCAGTGGGAACAAAAGTCCTCCAAGCCTGGATAAGGCCTGCCGGCAACTGGGCAAGGATACCCACCGAGATGATAAGAGAGACACCATTTCCAATGCCGCGCTCTGTGATTTGATCACCGAGCCACATCAGGAACATGGTACCCGCTGTCATCGTAAAGATGGTCAGCACTTGAAAACCAATACCTGGTACAGGCACCAGATCCATTCCCATCCGATTGATGGTATCCATGATACCCGGCAGGAAGGGATTGGCTTGAGGAGTCTCGAAAGAACGCGCCAGCAGATAACCCTGGAAAATACACAGGGCAATCGTGACATAGCGGGTGTACTGCATGACCTTCCGGCGTCCACCATCTTCACGGGAAAGACGGCCCAACTGCGGGACGACAGCCGTAAGGAGCTGCATCATGATCGACGCGCTGATGTACGGCATGATGCCCAGCGAGAAGATCGCACAATGCGCCAGAGCTCCACCGCTGAAGAGGTTGAACAACGCAGCAATGCCGCCGGCGCTTTGCGCATCGGCGACATTTCGGAACCATTCCTGGAGAATTTCCGCATTCACCCCCGGGGTGGTGATGGCGGAACCCGCACGGATGATAATAATCATCGCGAGGGTGAAGAGTACCCGTTGCCGAAGCTCGGGGATCTTAAAGATGTTGGTAAACGCGGAAATCACGGCGGAAGGATGAGATCAATGAATCGGCTTGAGAAGCTTTACTTCTTCTTGGCCTTTCCTTCTTCCTTCTTGGTGATCAGGGTGATGGATCCACCAGCCTTTTCGATTTTTTCCTTGGCGGATGCGCTGACAGCGTCGGCCTCGACGTGGAACTTCTTCGTCACGTCGCCGCGACCGAGCAGTTTCACACCGTCAAAGGAACCGCGAACGAGACCGGCACCACGGAGGAGCTTCTCGTTGATGGCGGCACCGTCTTCAAAGCGCTTCTCGAGATCATCGAGATTGATAACACCGTAAACAGTCTTAAAGGCTGCGTTTGTGAAGCCGCGCTTCGGCAAACGACGAATAAGGGGCATCTGACCGCCCTCGAAACCGGGACGGATGCTGCCGCCGGAGCGGGCTTTCTGACCCTTGTGGCCTTTGCCTGAGGTCTTGCCTTTGCCGGAGCTCTCGCCAATACCGAGACGCTTGCGGCGGTGTTTGGCACCCGGATTGGGTTTAAGATCGTGAAGTCTCATGAAAATGAAATGGGATAACCGTGTTTAAGAGGAACCAAGCCGCTATCAGGCGGCAACTGGCTCGGGAGTGCTGGTTTTCAGAGTCTTTCCACGGATCTGGAAGATCTCTGCTTTGGGGCGCAGGATCATCAGCGCGGCCAGAGTGGCTTTCACCACATTGGACGGATTGCTCGATCCAAGGGATTTCGCCAAGACGTCGCGGACACCTGCGGCTTCGATGACGGCGCGGACACCACCACCGGCGATCACGCCAGTACCGGGAGATGCGGGGCGCAGAAGAACGCGTCCACCACCAAACTCACCGATGACTTCATGGGGAATGGTATTCTCATGGATGGCAACCTTGACCATGTGCTTGCGCGCATCGTCAGTGGCTTTGCGAATCGCTTCGCTGACCTCATTCGCCTTACCGAAACCGATGCCGACGCGACCTTTATGATCACCGGCAACGATCAGCGCACTAAAGCTGAAACGGCGTCCACCTTTGACAACCTTTGCACAACGGTTGATAAAGACGACCTTCTCGCTTGTTTCCTTGGCTTCTGCGGATTCCGCGTTGCCGCGTGGGCCACGATTGTTGGATTTGTTAGGATAAGCCATAGGATGATTAGAATTCGAAGCCGGCTTCGCGAGCAGCGTCGGCGAGGGCCTTCACTTTGCCGTGGTATTTGTAACCGCCGCGATCGAAGACGACACGCTTGATATTCTTGGCGGCAGCGCGCTCAGCGATGAGCTTGCCGACTTTCTGAGCGGTCACCACATTGGCACCGGTCGTTTTTTCCGAGCGGATATCGGCTTCGGTCGTGTGAACGGAAGCAACGGTCTTGCCGACCTGGTCGTCGATGACCTGGGCGGAAATGTGACGCTCCGAGAAATAAACCGCGAGACGGGGACGCTCGGTGGTACCGGCGACCTTCTTGCGAAGACGACGGTGACGGATCTGACGTTTGTTGTTTGAAGCTGACATGGCTTATTACTGGACGGTTTTGCCTTCCTTGCGGCGGACCTGCTCTCCGGCGTAGCGGATACCTTTGCCTTTGTAAGGCTCGGGCGGATAGTAGCCCCGGATATCAGCAGCGGTCTGGCCGACAATATGTTTATCAATTCCCTCGATGGCAATCTTGGTATTGTCCGTCACCGTGATTTTAACGGATTCCGGAATATGGAAATGGATGGGATGGGATTTACCAAGGCTGAGATTCAGGATCTGGCCCTGAACTGCGGCTTTGAAGCCAACGCCTTGAATCTCGAGATCACGCTTGAAGCCGTCATTGACGCCAGCGACCATATTCGCCACGAGAGCGCGGGAGAGGCCGTGCAAGGCACGGGCCTGACGGCTCTCGTCCTTGCGATCAAATGTGAGCACGCTGCCTTCGACACTCGCCGAGACGAGGGCTGGAAGCTGCCAGGAAAGTTTTCCCTTGGGTCCTTCGACGGTTACTGCACCTTCCGCGCCAATGTTGACTTTAACCTTGGCCGGAACTTCGATTGGTTTTTTGCCGATACGGGACATTGTCTTACCAGATGTAGGCGAGCACTTCGCCGCCGATGTTTTGTCTGCGGGCTTCGTGTCCGCTCAGGACGCCGCTAGAGGTGGAAAGAACAGCGATACCCATTCCTCCGAGCACGCGAGGAATTTCATCAGCTCCTACGTAGCGACGCAGACCGGGACGGCTGATGCGCTTGAGGCCAGTGATGGCGCTAGTCTTATTGACGAACTTGCTCTTGATACGGATCTGGGGCTTGCCGCCCTCTGGAGTCTCGAGTTCGTAGCTTGTGATGTAACCTTCCTTCTGAAGGATACGGGCGATTTCGCTCTTCAGCTTCGAGTAAGGAAGCGTGAGTTCCGCCTTGCGGGCGGTCCCCGCATTGCGAAGGCGGGCGAGCATGTCAGCGATAGGGTCAGTCATGTTTTAATGTGGCAGTAGTTAGTCGGCGGACCTCCTGATAAATCAGGCGGCTGCTGTCGCTTCCTCTTGCTGCCCCTCAGGTTTTTGCACGGGCTTTTTGGCCTTGTCAGAGAACGGCATTCCCAGCTCCGTCAGAAGCAACTTGGCTTCAGCATTCGTGCGAGCGGTGGTGACAATGGTGATGTCAAAACCGATGTTGCGTTTGATTTTATCGAGTTCAATCTCGGGGAAAATGGATTGGTCGGTGACGCCCAAAGTGTAGTTACCGTTGCCGTCAAAGGCCTTGGCGGGAACGCCACGGAAGTCACGGATACGAGGCAGAGCCGTCTTGATGAGACGATCCAGAAACTCATACATGATGCGGCCGCGGAGAGTAACCTTGGCACCGATGGCCTGGCCTTCACGCAGCTTGAAGTTGGCGATGCTCTTCTTGGCAACCGTGGCAACTGGACGCTGACCAGTGATCTGGGCAATTTCCATCTTGGCGATTTCCAGAGCTTCCTTGCTGTCAGCGCCGGCGCCGACGGAGGAGTTCACGACCACCTTCTCGATCTTGGGGATCTCGTTGACGTTCTTGTAGCCCTGCTTTTCCTGGAGAGCCGGAACGACGCGGGTTTTATATTCGATGTACAGCTCGGGTTCGAGTTTGGTGGCCATGGGAGCTTAAAGTAATTTGTTGCCTGTCCGGCCGCCTCGCTTTGCAAGGTTCAGCCTGGGAATCAATCCGTAAATCAGGCGGCTTTTTTCTTGGGTTCGGGCTTTTCGGACTTCGCGCGCTCGACGAGCTTCACGTTGGAAATGTGCAGAGGGCCTTCGCGCTCGATGATGGCGCCGTTAGGCTGATCTTGGGACTTGCGTTGATGCTTCTTGATCATGCGCACACCTTCGATGATGACCTGCGACTTCTCCGGGATGACTTGAAGGATTTTCCCGCTGGAGCCATTGAAATTGCCGGAGATCACCTCAACGGTGTCGCCGCGACGGACATGAAATTTGGGCTTGCTCATAGGACTTCCGGTGCCTGGGAGATGATCTTCATGAAATTTTTGTCGCGTAGTTCGCGAGCAACGGGGCCAAAAATACGAGTACCACGGGGATTGTGGTCCTTATCGATGATGACAATGGCATTGTTGTCGAAGCGGAGGCTGGAACCGTCTTCGCGACGGACAGGGTGCTTGGAACGAACAACAACGGCGCGAACGACGTCTCCCTTTTTGACAGTGCCACCAGGAGAAGCCTCTTTGACGTTGGCGGTGATGATATCGCCGACGTGGGCCGTAAGGGAACGCTTGCCGATGACGCCAATCATGGTCGCCATGCGAGCTCCCGTGTTGTCAGCCACATCGAGGCGTGAACGAATCTGAATCATAAGACAGAAGTAGGTAAAATGGAGAAAGCGGCGAGATCGCCGCTAAAAATCAATGCTTCAGGATTTCCACCAAGCGCCAGCGCTTGAGGCGGGACAGAGGGCGAGTCTCAGCGATGCTGACACGGTCGCCAACCTTGGCTTCGTTCTTCTCGTCGTGAACGTGGAATTTCTTGGTGTGCTTGACGATCTTCCCGAATTTCGGATGCGGAACGCGAGTGATCGAACGGACAACAACGGTCTTGTCCATGGCATCGGAGACGACTTCTCCGACGCGAGTTTTGCGAATATTGCGCTCGGAAGCGGTCTCGGCTGGGGTGTCTGTAGCGGTGTCGCTCATAAAATTACTTGGCAGATTGGTCCTTCAGCTTGGTCGAGAGCACAGTCTCGATGCGAGCGGCATCGCGGCGCAGAGCACGCAGCATATGCGGCTTCTCCAGCTGCCCAGCCTGCTGCTGAATGCGCAGGTTGAAGGTTTCCTGTTTGATCTCGCGCTTGCGGGCTTCGAGTTCCTTAGTTGTGAGTTCTTTAATTTCCGCGATTTTCATCTGGCTGGTCCCCTGGGTTTTGGGGGACAAAAAAAGCACGCCATCGTGCTCTCATGGATTCCCCGTCATTGTGCGGGAAGTGAGAAACTATTAGACCCACAGAGAGAGGCAAGCGAAAATTTTAAAAAAATAGAAGCCCCTTTAGGCAAAAGCGCACTCAATGTTTCGGAGCCCTCACCATGCTGGCCTCCAGATCATCACGATGTCGGCGCAGGATCTGGGTGGCGATTTCCTGCACCATCTCCTCGATCAGGTGCCGGAGGTGGCTGCCGGCGCGGTAGTCCGAGGGTGCGATATGACGCACGCGATCCGCGTGGGCGCTGAGCTGGTAGCATTTTTTAAAGCTGGCCCGGGAGGCGTCCTCGCTATTGTAAACGGCGATGGCCTGGCCCCCGTATTTCCGCATGACGGTAAAACAAGGCACGTCGGTCGGCCCATCTCCCACATAAATCATATGCGGAAAGGGGATGGGCCGGAGTTCCGGTGGCATGTGGTCATTCACGTCATCGGTGGGATCGAGAAGGCCTTTGTTGATGCGGAAGAGGAACTGGGTCTTCTGGGTGTGGCTGATCACACGGCGCGGGAAGGTGATACGTCCCTGGCTGTCCTCGGCGAATTCGCAACCAAAGATGGCCCGCACATAGGGCGCGAGGCGACTGCCGTCCAGCAAGGCCTTCAGCCCGGATGAAACGATGTAGTGCTCCACCCGGATGCCATATGCCACCTGATCGGGAGACAGCAAACCGTGCTTGAACTCCTCAAACATCTCGGTGACCCCTTTGTAGAAAGTCAGTTGCTGCCCCAGGGCGCGAAGGTCGTCATTCGTCGGGCGGTCCATCTCCAGGTAGTCGAGCATGACCTTCATGTACGCCAACTCGTTGTCATATCCCTCCTCGCGGACCAGATCCTGACAGCGCTTCCAAAAGGCTGCGGCGTTGATGCCAAAAGCGGGGAAAAGCGTCTCCTCCTGCATATAGGTGGGAGAGAGGGTCTGATCGTAATCAAAGATGATCGCGATGGTATTCTGCGGTACGGACATCGATCACAGCAGAAAGCATGAACCGAAACTTGGCGAATCAAAAAGTGAAACCAAATCCGAACTGCCAGGCTCCAAAGGGATCCCCCTCACCGCGGATCATATTCGCGCCGTAATCGACACGCACGGCACCGAGGGGGGTATAGAAACGAGCTCCCAGCCCCACACCGATACGGGTTTCCGAGAAGGAAAAGTCCTCCAGTGTGTAGGCCAGATTTCCCACGTCAACAAAGGCAGCGAGATACAGAGCCCGCCAGACGGGCCATTGCAACTCGGCATTCGCCAGGAAGGAAGCCAGTCCACCCACCGGATCGCCATCGCGATCCCGGGGCCCCATGCCATCGAGTTGAAAACTGCGGACGGATTCCGGGCCACCGAGAAAGAAGCGCTCCTGTACAGGTACTTCCGAGGTGTTGCCATAAGGCAGAATGAGGCCGACCCGGTGATTAAGGACAAAAAAGGGAACGAATGGATTTTCCGGCACGATCTCCCGCAGGGGCTGATACCAAGTGGCTTGAGCGGATATCGCGCCGAATGAGACATTTCCCCCGAGGAATTCAGAAGCCAGCCCTCCCTCCCAGGAAAGGAGATAGCCCTTCATGGGCGAGAGGATGTCATTCCGCTTATCCAGAGTCTGGCGAAAGGAAAGGCTACCGAGGGTATAATTCAAAGGCCCGGTATCGGTCGTATCTCCGAAAACCTCGGTATTGCTGTAGTTACGCCACTCATAGCTGACGGCCCAGCCTGTGGTGTTGCCGGGATTGAATTTGCGCTGAAGAGTCAGAGCGCCACCGCCGTAGGTCGTGCGATAGGCTGGCGTCTCCGTCCGCATAAAGAAGAGCGAGACACTCCCGATGGCATCCTGGCCAAGGAACCACGGATCGCTGAGCGTGGCCATGGCCCCGTAGTTACGAAAAGAGACCATCCCGGTAACTTCAAAGCGATTGAGAGTGCCTAAGAAATTGCGATCCACATAATTCAGATTCAGGAATCCCTGAATCCATTGGCCATAGCCGACGGTGGCTGAGATTTGCTTGGCACGGCCTTCCTGTAGGCGGATGTCGAGGTTGATATCCCCTGCCGTGGTGGGGGTCTGCACGGGCTCCACATTCTCAAAAGCACTGGAGAACCAGAGGCGACGGATGGCGTCATCCACGACCCCGGAGTCGTAGATCTGACCGGGCTTCAGGCCGAGCCGCTTCATGATCGCAGCCGTGCGTGTCACCTGATTTCCCTGCACGGAAATCTTTCCCAGCCGATATTGCCTGCCAGGCTCTGCCTGCAAGGAGATGAAAGCGCGATAGCCATCAACGGATACGGACTCGGAGACAACTGCGTCAAAAAAGCCCTTCCGCCTCAAGCCATCCAGCAGGCGCGAGCGCAGTAGGATCTCATCCCCTGGACGATAAGGGCTTCCCACCGAAGCCCGGAGAGACTCACTGAATCCCTCGGAAAGTCCCTCCGTGGGGAATGAGATGGAGTCGATCAGGGTACGTTCCCCTTGATCGATGGCGACGGCGACATCGACCATCCGTCCATCGCGAGCGGAGGTGGAAGACACGGCTGCCTGCAAATATCCTTCCCGGGCATAGGCTTCCCTGACGCGATTCTCCGCCCCTTCAATTGCCGTCTGCACATAGCGCAGCCTCCCGAGGGGAGTGTGCGTCTCCTGGCGCACCTGCGCCTGGAAAATGGCGGAGACGCGCTCGGTCGGAAGAGCCTCTCCGCCCGAGATCGTGACATGGCGAAGGAAAAAGCGAGGTCCCTCAAAAACCCGAAAGACCACCCGATCTTCTGCAGAACGGAAATCGTACTCCACCGTGGCCTCAGGAAACCCCCGGCTCTGCAGAAAATCCGCTATAAAAAACGCCGCATCGTCAGCCGTCGTCCTCTCAATCGGACTCTGAAGAGAAATGTCATACCGATGAAGGCCACTGACCAACTGAGCCTGAGTGAAACCTTCGTTCCCCTCAAAAACCACCTGCGATACCGTCGATGACAGAAGAAGTCCTCCCGGCGCCACCGCCAGCAGTACCCCCATCAACCATCTCATCGAAACTGAAAGCGGTAAGTGGCCCCCACGTTGTAAAAGCCCAGTTCATCCTGCTCACTCATCAGAGAAAATTGATCATAGACACGGAATCGTGCACGCAAGGTCGGACGGCCGCCTGAAGTTTGCGGAGGCACCGAGGTGACCTGTAGGCGATTGAGGAAGGAATCCACGTCCACACCACGCCACTCGAATTGACGGGCAAACGCGCGCAAAAGCAACATGCCTCCCTGCCCCGCCGCGGCCTCTCCGAAACCCGCTCCCGAGTAAAAGCCCGGCGCAAAGCCCGTCGTGAGCAACAATATGATCGCTTCCTGAGGAAGTGGGGGGTCCGATCTCAGGATGAGACGCCCCTCATTCAGCGGACCAAAGGCAAAGGCCTGTATGTCGTAGTCCAAAATCTCCGACGATCCCCGTACATCGAGGTGAGGAATCCAAGGATCACTCTCAACGAAGTCGATCCGCCCTTCCTTGATCAAGAGAGTCGAGAAAGGCAGGAAGGCCCGCGTGTCGGTGAGCTGCACATGACCGATCGGACGAGGATGTCCCAGGGTGCCCACGATCCGCAGATCGGGATCGATGGAGCCGGAAGCAATATTTCCAACGAGCAGGAAAGGCGTTTCATTGCGAATGGTGATATCAACCTTCCAATTTGCAAAAGGCGGAGGCACGAGCCCGTCCACTTGCGGGGGAGTATACAGGCGATCATCCTCCAAGGGAGACGGGGCGAGCAGAGGCGTGATTTCCAGACGTCGATAGATCCGACCATCCACGAGGCCCACGGACCCGCTCAGCAGACCTGAAGCGGCATCCCCACTTCCTTTCAGCTCGATATTTGCCCGCAAGCGTAGGTCCGAAGAACGCATAAGGAGGATCTGCTTCCCCGAAAAAGTCAGCTCATAACTCGGATTTTCCAGCGAGGCCAAGTTGACTCGCCCACGCAACTCAAAAGGACCCGCATTGACCTCCCCAGTGAGCTTGTCGAGGACTGCTTCTTCAGGAGTAAATCTCACCGTACCGTTCAAACTCGACAGGGAAGGCTGCCTTGGAGAAATGACCACCCCGCCATTTTCCAGCGTCACCTGTCCATTGATGAGTGGTTTGCTTGCCGTCCCGGTCACATCCAGGCTTCCAGCCACCACCCCTCGCAGTGAGGTAATTTGAGGCACGAAAGGTTTGAAGATGCCTATATCGGTCCTGGGAAACTCCGCTCGGACTTCGAGAGCTCCATCGGGATTGATCCATTGCAGCGAACCATCCTCCGCCTTGCGAAGGCCAAAGGGAGTCTTTCCCTGCAAGCGTGCGGCCGGAAATCCCTGTGTCGCCAGAGTGCCTGCCAAAGTCGCTGAACCCTCTGCCCCCTGGATGCTTACCTCCAGTCGCGCTTCCGGGCTTTTGCCAGCCTCGGATGCCACTGTGAGACCTGAGCCCACCAAGGCCCCATTCATCGTGAGTGCTTCCGGCTTACCCGCCACATCGATGTGCGCCTTCACCGTGCCTTCCAGAGGCGGTTGCTGCCCGATCAAATCAAAGATATCCGACAAGGTCAGATCGCCTTTCGTTGCCAACCGTACATGCAGTGAACGCTCCAAATCCACCGCCTCCCCCCACGGCTTGCCGGCCATGATGACAAAGGGATTTACGGGCAGGAAAAGTTCTCCCTCCGCCAATTGTCGTCGGCCATTGGTCAGCGAAACAGAGTCGAACTTGATCCCCGACTCAGCCAGCGTGATGCGCGAGGCCAGTTGCAGCTTTCCCTGCTGAAGCTCAAGACCACTGAAATAAATATTCTGCGGCGAATAAGTTCCTGCAGCCCGCCCGGTCAATCCCGTGGGGGTGAAGTCCGACACAAAATCCTCCACGGAGACTTGGAAGGCTCCCGAGTGGGCGGTCCAAGTCCCATCACCCTGCCAGCGCAGTTGCACATTGCCCGCATAGAGGCTCTCCGCTCCGGGAGCGCGGAAAAGCCAGGCATAGCTGGCGATATCCGCCATCCTCGCATGGATCTCTCCTTGATAACGATGGGGGGCCGCTATCTCCAGACTCCCCTGTGCCAACACCTGATCCCCCTCACTCCAGATCTCACATCGCGCCACTTGGGCCTCTCCTCCGGCAAAAAGCACATCGGCCTTGAAAGACTCGATCGTCCGCTCGCGGAATCCGATTGCTGAAGCCTCCGCCGAAAGATAACCCGACGGCTTGGTCGCAGTACCACTGAGGCTGCCCCGCAGGGTCATGCGCCCCTGCATCTCGTCAAACGGAGGCCCGATCAATCCCGCCAAAGCTCCCAGATCCTTGATTTCTCCAGAGATATTGAGCAGGAACGGAGTGTCCATAAAGCCTGCCAGATTTTCCGAGAGTGTGGTCTCACCGTTCATGACCAAGAGATTTTCCTTCTGCTGGAGATGAAACTCATTCAGCACCAACCGTCGATTGATCAGGCTCGCCCCGGCTTCAAAAGACTCCCAGCCTCGATTGTTCCAGCTCAGGCCATCGGCCGCGATACGCACGGAAGCTTCCGCATCGATCAAGTCGTCCGGCATGCCCCGGAAGGTCAATCGAGCCTCCCGTAAAGTGCCCTTGGACGCCTCGCCCAATCCCAAAAAGCGAGACAGTTGCCCCAAATCCACGCGCGCTCCCCAGACCGCAGCCTCCATGCCCAGCATGCCCTTCATTTCCTCATAGGTCACACCACCACGCAAAGAGCCACCGAAAACCGATGCCTCAAACCCGAGAGATATTCCTCCTGGGCGCGCGAGATGAGCCTCGAAGGCATCGATCTTAACGCCCTCTCGCAGACTCATATCAGCCAAGTAGAGAGAGCCTTCCTTCCAGGCCGTGGAGGCACGTAAAGCTCCCAGCGACTGATTGAGAAAATCCGTCCGAATCTCAGCACCCACCGCATGAAGCTGGCCGAGTTCCGCTTCATCAAAAGAGGCATTCAGCTTCCAAACTTGGTAAACCTGACCATCAGCCAACACCTCGACGTCCAAGTTTTTCAACCCGATCCGCTGAGGCAGCACCCTGAGAAGATTATGCGCTTCCCCGCGCTGCTGCTCTTTGGTCAGCTTTGGCAGGGGCTCAGGTGGAGGCATCGCAGAGGTACGGAAATCCAATACTCCGCGACCGTCATCGACACTCAGGCTCCTAATGACGCGACCGTCGTCACCGAAGAACTTCCACGGCATATTCAACACGATCTGCACCCTCGCCAAGTCAGCCGCTGTCAGGGAAATGGAGGGGTCAACGGCCCGCAGGCGCACCCGTTCCAGTGTGATCGGCTGAAAAAATCGTACATTCACCTTTCCGACCTCGATTCTCAATCCAGCCATTTCCCCACCCTTTGTAAGGGCGTATCGCAACCCCTTTGAAAGGAGGGGCGGATGAAAGATCCAGCCTACAGCCAGCAGCACCAGCAGAGGCACGAGCCACCAAAGCAGTCGGCGAGCACGTGACCGCGGAGGCGGTGATGGGGGTGTAGGGTCTTGAGTTTCGGGTTCTTCCACAATGTCAGCAATAGCGTCCTCCATGCGTCGGGCGCAAGCACGTCCAAGTTCGTCCTTGCGAGGGAAATTGGACGCACCTAATAACAGAACGCATTCTGGCATGTATCAGCCAGCATTGAGCCATTATGAAAAGCAAGAATACGGGGGATTGGATAATTGCGTGCTTGGTCGTGATCTGTAGCTGTGTGCTATTTGCCGCTTTAGCCTTCGCCTTATCCGGAGCCACCTTTGGTGCGTCGGGCCGCACAGTGCGGGTGAATTTCCAGCAGGCCATTGGCATCTCCCCCGGCTCGCAGGTCCGTTACGCCGGAGCTTTGGCCGGTACCGTGGGAGGCATGCAAATGCGCAGTATGGAAGAGCGCATGGCATCTCAGGACCCTGAGAATGCGGTCACCGTTACGCTCAATCTGCTTGAGGCCGTCCCCGCTCTTCCCTCGGATATTAAAGTCATCATCTCCTCTGACACCCTTCTGAGCGACAAAGTCGTCCAGCTCGAAGGAGGCAGCGCTACGGCTCCGGTGCTGGACGAAAACACCGTCCTCCAAGGAGAGTCCCCCGTCACATTTGACCGCCTCATCTATACCGCTCATGGCACCCTGCAAGGGATCAACGGGGTCATCGGGGGTACGGAAGGCCAAGCCGACAGCGTATTTTCGCAGATCCGCTCGGTCCTCGACCAAGCTCAAGAGCTGCTGACTGAGACGAAGGGACTCATCAACGATGCCAAGCCCGTCCTCGCCGATGCCAAGGCACTGGCCTCGGACGCCCGGGGGCTGGTGGCGGAAACCCGGGAGCCTCTTCAGAGGAGCCTGGTTCAGCTGGATCGCACGGCGACCTCTCTGGAACAACTGGTCCAGCGCGGCAACACTTTGCTGAAGGATAATGAAAAAAATCTCACGACTTCGCTGACAAATTTCCGCATCACCATGGAGAATCTCACCGTCACGGCCACCTACTCCAAGTTCCTCTTGGACAGCCTGGCCAGACGTCCTTCCCAGCTCCTATGGGGCAACCGACGCCCCCCCCACCCTGCCCACGGAAGAAGAGATTCTCTCCGCGAGGAAGCCCATTCCGCTCAACTAGATCGAAGCCGCAATGGAAAATGCCTGACTTTCCGCTCTTGCACTCTGCAAGAAACCATGCGAGACAAGGCACCCCTCAGTGCTACGGGGCGTAGCTTAGCTTGGTAGAGCGCCTGGTTTGGGACCAGGAGGTCGCAGGTTCGAATCCTGTCGCCCCGACCACTTTTCGTGTGGCAGAGATCAACTCGGATCTCGCCGCATCGCCATCCTCATGCCGCCAAGGTCATGCCGCCAAGGGCGTGAAATGGTAATGGAGAGACACGTCGTCCTCAGCGCGATCTCGATTGATCCAGTAGACCCGCCACCCCTCGAACTCAAAGTCCGGGATCAAGGGATGAAGCATCTCGTCCTCAAGATAATCCTCCGCCGTCTCATCGGCTTCCAGGCAGTGTTCATCCCTCTGTGCAGGAATCCCAAACGATGCCAGTGCCAGACGGGCAATGGCGAAAGCTTGGGAAGACGTCGTGGGACGATCCTCAGCGAGAGGGGGCAAGAGCAGTAAATCCAAAGGCTCGGAACCGTGATCTCTCAGGTCGATGATTTTGAATCGATAAGAATACTGATTCATGGGAAAACCTCCTTGCTTAAAATTTACGCCCATCATGGGAATTCGCAACCGATCAGAGATCTTTTCTTTTGATGAGAAACGCTCAAAGGAATCTCATGATGAGGACTTTACACTTCATCTTCGAATCCTGAACAGGAGCTCACTGGAAAATTTCTCATTTTTTTCTGCTTTTTTTGAACAACGCTCCCCCCATCCGGTCAAACGTATTGGTTAAGGCAGCAATTCGGGCCACCGCGGTTCAGTTTCCTTTGTTCTGAGCAACCTCGCGAGTGGCCCGAATCTTTTTCCCTCCTTGCCACTTTGGCGCGCATCGACTATCAGCGCAGTACCTGTGCAAGAGACAATCCTGATCGTTGAGGACGAATCCGATGTTGTAGATCTGTTGCGCTACAATCTTCACAGGGCGGGATTTAACGTATTGATCGCCAATACGGGAGCAGAGGGCTTGGAAGCCGCTCGTAAAAACCGCCCTGACGTAATCGTATTGGACATCATGCTTCCCGGCATGAACGGCTATAATGTTTGCAACGCCTTGAAGAAGGATCCGGAAACGGAATCCATCCCCGTGCTGATGCTGACCGCCAAGAGCGAGCCGCATGAGCGGGTCAAAGGTCTGGAACTCGGTGCCGATGACTATGTCACCAAGCCCTTCAGTCCTCGGGAACTCGTTTTGCGCGTGCAGGCTCTGGTGCGTAGACTCAAAGCCAGTGTAAAATCAGATCTTACTGATATCGATTGCTTTACAATCGATAAATCGGCCTTTGAAATTCGCATGAGCGGCGAGCGGCTGGAGCTTACGACCACAGAGTTTAAGCTTCTGACTCTTCTCATTGAGCGAAGGGGCCGCGTGCAATCTCGCGAGACTCTCCTATTTGATGTCTGGGGCTATCAAAATGCCATCGACACCCGCACCGTAGACACCCATATCCGGCGCCTGAGGGAAAAACTGGGACCAAACGCAGACCGATTGGAAACGATTCGAGGCGAGGGCTATCGCTTTAATGCGCTTTCATGAGCCTGCACGCAGTCGAAGTCGTTGTCATTCTGCTTTTTGTCGTCGGGGGATTGCTCCTGTACTTTCAGGTGATCCGCCCGCTCGCCCATCTGCGGGAGGCGCTGAAAAGGCTGGCTGTGGGCGATTACCGCCCGGTCTTGATCAAGACAAGGCTGGGAGCTTTTCGGAAAACGGCTCTGCACGTCCGCAGTATTTCCGAGTTGCTTCAGCAACTCGATCGCCAGATCACGGTCGATGGGTTCAGCTTGCGAGCCATCCTGTCCAGCATGGTCGAGGGCGTGCTGATCGTGGACCATTCCCAGCGCATTCGTCTGGCGAATGACTCGCTTGAGCGCATGTTTCGGCTGGGAAGGTCGCCGGTCAATCGTTCCGTCATCGAAGTCTTCAGGAGTCACGAACTTCAGATCGCCTTGCAAAACACACTCAGCGATGGTTTGCCCCAAAGCATCGAGATCTCTCTGGATACCCAGACCAAGGATGGCTACGCCGTCCGACACTTCGAGGTTTACGCCAGCGCTCTGAATCCCCAACCCCGCGGTCCGGTGCGTGGAGCCGTGGTAGTCTTTCATGACATCACGACCGTCAAGGAACTCGAGACGGTCCGACAGGAATTCGTCGCCAATGTCTCGCATGAATTCCGCACCCCCCTGGCCATCATCAATGGCTACGTAGAAACATTGCAGGACGGTGCCACCGATGACCCGGAAATGGTCGCCCATTCCCTGAAGGTCATGCACAAGAATAGCCAGCGCTTGACGGTCCTCATCGAGGATCTGCTGACCATCTCAAGACTCGAGCATCGCAGCTTTCGCATGGATTTTCAGCGTACCAACCTCCGGGAAACCCTCCATCGCGTCATGGAACGCATGGAGCCAGCCATCCGAGATCATCAGGCCAAGATCGAGATCGACTGGCCTGTCGAGGCCGAGATCGTCGAGGCCGACCAGCCCCGCATCGAGCAGATTTACTCAAACCTCCTCGAGAATGCCCTTCGCTATGGTCATGCGCAGGACAATCGCATCATCATCACGGCCAGAAAGAGCGCTTCCTCAGTGGATGTTGTCTTCGCCGACAACGGGCCCGGCATCCCGCTGGAAGATCAACCTCATATTTTTGAGCGATTTTACCGGGTTCACAAAGATCGCTCACGGGTGGCCGGAGGAAGTGGACTCGGTCTCTCGATCGTGAAACATATCACGCAGGCCCATGGCGGACATATTTCCGTAGTGAGCACACCAGGCAAAGGTGCCGCGTTCACTGTAGAACTCCCGCTGACACAGAATAACGAGAGTGCTTCTTCGCGAGCTTTGCGCCCCTAATCTCTGGTCGTAGAGCTCGGGATCGAAAGCTCCCCTTCAGCAGTGGGGATGAGCCGCCTCCATTTTCTACCGACGCATTCTCTGAAATGTGTGCATTTTTTCATTTTGACAGATGCGCGGCCTTTGATAGTTTGATCGTCCCTCGCTATAAAAAGGGATCGTGGTTCCGCCCGTTTCGCAGGATGCGAATACGGATGGGATCATTCACCCTTTTCACGGCGCAGGAAAACGCTTACGCGTCACTGTTCTTTTCATACGGTCCTAATCCGAAAAAGCCCATGTAGCTCAGTTGGTAGAGCACGTCCTTGGTAAGGACGAGGTCACCGGTTCAATCCCGGTCATGGGCTCCATGAATGAACAGACGCAAGCCTTAACTTAACGCAAACTCAAGATGGCAAAAGAACAGTTCCAGAGAAACAAACCGCACGTGAACATTGGCACGATCGGCCACGTGGATCACGGCAAAACCACCCTCACGGCGGCGATCACCACCGTGCTGGCTAAGGGCGGCAAGGCCCAGGCCAGAAAATATGACGAAATCGACGCGGCTCCTGAAGAAAAAGAGCGCGGTATTACGATTAACACAGCTCACGTCGAATACGAGACCGACGCTCGTCACTACGCACACGTCGACTGTCCCGGACACGCTGACTATGTGAAGAACATGATCACCGGTGCCGCCCAGATGGACGGAGCCATCCTCGTTGTCAGCGCCGCTGACGGCCCGATGCCTCAGACACGTGAGCACATCCTCCTCGCCCGCCAGGTTGGCGTGCCTTCGGTCGTTGTTTTCATGAACAAGGTCGACATGGTGGATGACAAAGACCTCCTCGAGCTCGTCGAGATGGAAGTCCGCGAACTCCTGAGCAAGTACGAATTTCCTGGTGACACCATTCCGATTGTCAAGGGCAGCGCCCTGAAGGCTCTCGAAGGTGACGCCGAATACGAAGGCGCCATCAATGACCTGATGACAGCCGTTGACGAATACATCCCGACTCCGGAGCGTCCGAAAGATCTTCCGTTCCTGATGCCGATCGAAGACGTCTTCAACATTGAAGGTCGCGGCACCGTTGCCACCGGCCGTGTGGAGCGTGGTATCCTCAAGAAGATGGAAGAAGTCGAGATCGTTGGCATCAAGCCCACGGCCAAGACCACCGTCACGGACATCGAAATGTTCCGCAAGCTCCTCGATAGCGCTGAAGCTGGCGACAACGTCGGTGTGCTTCTCCGCGGTATCAAGAAAGAAGACATCGAGCGCGGTCAGGTCATCGCCAAGCCCGGCACCATCAAGCCCCACAAGAAATTCAAGGCTGAAGTTTACGTGCTGAGCAAGGACGAAGGCGGCCGTCACACGCCCTTCTTCGCCAACTACCGTCCGCAGTTCTATTTCCGTACCACTGACGTTACCGGCTCCGTGAATCTCCCAGAAGGAGTTGAAATGGTCATGCCTGGTGATAACGTATCCATCGAGGTCGAGCTGATCACTCCGATCGCCATGGAAAAGACGATCCGCTTCGCTATCCGCGAAGGTGGTCGTACCGTTGGTGCCGGACGTGTTTCGGACATCCTGGACTAACTAGATAGTTCTTCTCTTGCCATTTAAGGACAGTAGCTCAACTGGTAGAGCAACGGTCTCCAAAACCGTCGGTTGGGGGTTCGATTCCCTCCTGTCCTGTTTGGCGGGGATAAAAGTCAGTCCGCATTTATCCTCTCGTATCGAGAGTATGTCCCCCAAGAGCATCTCCTCCCATTTCTAGACGGGAAAAGCTCCGTAACAGCGCAAGTCACCATGATTGGAAAAGTTCGAAAGTTTGTCGGCGAAGTCCGCATAGAATTGGGCAAGGCTCAATGGCCTTGGGATCTCAATGAGAGGGGCTTCAAACGGTTCAAGGAACTCTCCGATTCCACCATGGTGGTTCTGATCGCGATGTTGATCCTTGGTGGATACATCGCATTTTTTGATTTTATTCTTATCACTGTGGTGAGTGCCCTGACTCATCAGTAGCATTTATACAATGGCTATCGCACCCCGAGACCAATGGTTTGTCGTTCATGTTCTCTCCGGCTTGGAGCAGAAGGTGAAGGACAACCTCGACCGCCGCATCAAGTTGGAAGAAATGTCAGACCTCGTCTTCGAGGTCCTCATCCCGACGGAACGCGTACAGGAAATCAAACGGGGTAAGAAGACGGAAACGACCCGTAAGTTCTTCCCTGGCTACCTCATCGTGAACATGCATCTCCTCGATGAGAACAACCAGTTCATGGAGAAGACCTACTACTTCGTCCGTGAGACGGATGGTGTGATCGGCTTTGCCGGCACCAAGGATCGTCCTGTGCCGATGCGTAAAAAGGAAGTCGACAGCCTCCTCGCCCAAGTGCGCGAGCGGGAAGACACCATCAAGCCGAAGATCAGCTTTGAAGTTGGCGACAAGGTCAAGGTGGCCGACGGCCCCTTCCAAAACCAGAACGGTATCGTCGAGGAAATCGACCCCGAGCGCGGCAAACTCCGTGTATCGGTCACGATCTTCGGTCGCGAAGCTCCCGTGGATCTGGAATACTGGCAGGTCGAGAAGGCCTGATTTCTCAGAGACCTCACTACAATACTTTGAAAAAGGCTGCCTTTACCGGCAGCCTTTTTCTTTTGCTCCTCAGAGCTGCCCTTGAGTCAGGCTGCTGGTTTGAGACAGAATTGCAGAAATCCAAAAAATCTGTTGTCTCTGTACCCCGCTACAGGGTTTAGACTGCTCTCATGAAACAGTCAGACTCGCTCCTGACGCGCGGAGGATTGGCACACGCCACAGGCGTACATATCGAGACGATCCGCTTTTACGAAAAGAAGGGTATCCTCGGGCAACCTGCACGCACGGCGGCGGGATATCGCCAATACCCGACTAAGACGGTTCAGCAGATCCACTTCATCAAGAGGGCGCAGGATCTGGGATTCACCCTGACGGAGATTGCCGAGTTGCTGAAACTCCGCTCCCTACCGGAAACGAGCAGCAAGGAAGTCCGGGATATGGCGCAGGAGAAGATTGCCTTGATCGACCAAAAGATCCGCGACCTGCGCTCCATGCGAAACACATTGCAGGGGCTCACCAAGCGATGTGACGGGGAGAGCGCCGTGACTTCCTGTCCCATCATGGCGGCCATGGAGGGAAGCCCATCATGAGCGAGTCTCATCACTGCTGCCATTGCTCCGGCGAGAAAAGTGATCAGCCGACTATCAAGCCAACCAAGGAATGGTTTTGCCCCATGTGCCCGGGGGTGGAGTCTGACAAACCGGGAGCCTGCCCAAAATGCGGCATGGCTCTTGAGCGCAATCCATCCTATCGCCCGGCCGCCATCTACACCTGCCCGATGCATCCGGAAATCCAGCAGGATCATCCCGGCGCATGTCCGCTCTGTGGTATGGCCTTGGAACTCGTGGCGAGTGCCGCTCCGGAAGAGGATAGGGAACTGCGAGATATGCAGCGCCGCTTCATGATCGGAGCCGCCTTGACCATTCCCGTGGTCATCCTCGCTATGGGCGCTCATTTCCCAGGTATCAGTTCCATTCCGGCGCAGATCTCAGCTTGGATACAGGCCGTGCTATCCACGCCTGTCGTTCTTTGGGTTGGCTGGCCATTCCTGGTACGGGGGATGCAATCGTGGCGGAGTGGACATCTGAACATGTTCACCCTGATCAGCCTCGGGACTAGCGTGGCCTATTTCTTTAGCTTGGTGGCGATCCTTGCGCCAGGCCTCCTGCCACATGCCCTCACCCATGACGGTATGCTGCCTGTTTATTTTGAGGCAGCGGCAGCCATCACCGTCCTGGTACTGCTGGGGCAGATCCTGGAATTAAAGGCCCGGGCCAGTACGGGGGCTGCGATCCGTGCTCTCCTGGATCTATCGCCTGCCACGGCACGACGGATCCATGATGGCGTTGAAGAGGAAATTCCGCTGAGTCAGGTGCAAAAAGGAGACCTTCTCCGAGTACGCCCCGGAGAAAAAGTCCCCGTGGATGGAGCCCTCACCGAGGGGCGTAGCGACATCGATGAATCCATGATCTCGGGCGAATCTCTCCCGGTCTCAAAAGCTGAAACCGACAAAGTCATCGGCGGTACGCTGAATGGCGCGGGGAGCTTCATTATGAAGGCGGAGCATATCGGCGCTGAAACCGTGCTTTCGCAAATCGTGGATATGGTTTCACAAGCTCAGCGCAGTCGGGCTCCCATTCAGCGACTGGCTGATCGGATTGCCGGGTGGTTTGTACCTGCGGTTTTGGCTGCTGCGGGGATCACTTTTATCATCTGGAGCATCTGGGGGCCTGCTCCGGCTCTGACATTTGCGCTAGTGAATGCGGTCTCGGTGCTCATCATCGCCTGCCCCTGCGCGCTCGGTTTGGCCACCCCGATGTCCATCATGGTCGGCGTGGGACGAGGAGCGGGGCTGGGCATTTTGATCAAAGATGCGGAAGTCCTCGAAACGCTGGGCAAGGTCGAGGTGCTTGTGGTGGACAAGACGGGTACCCTCACGGAGGGGCGACCTTCGGTGGTCGAGATTCGAACGACTGAAGGCTTTTCCGAACAGGACGTTCTCGGCATGGCAGCGGCTTTGGAAACTCAAAGCGAGCACCCGTTGGCTTCAGCGGTGGTTCGCACCGCACGTGAGCGCTTAAGGGATATCCCTTCTGCCACGCAATTCACGAGCCTCACTGGGCAGGGAGTAAAAGCCTTGGTGGAGGGCCAAAATCTGCTTTTGGGGAAAGGGCGGCTTTTGGAAGACCACCACATCACCTTGCCAACAGATCTATCCCATCAAGCTTCAGCCCTCCAATCCCAAGGCCATACCGTGATCTGGCTCGGGATTAATGGGAAGGCCGCAGGTATCCTGGCCTTGGCCGATCCCATCAAGACCACCACGGCTGCCGCGATGGAGTCACTGCATAGCCTGGGTATCAAAGTCGTCATGTTGACTGGTGACAATCCTCAGACCGCAGAGCGGGTAGCCTCCACTCTGGGGATCGACGAAGTCCATGCCGAGGTCTCTCCCCGGACCAAGCAGGATCATATCGCGCGCCTGAAAAAAGAAGGGGCCGTCGTCGCAATGGCCGGGGACGGGATCAATGACGCTCCGGCCTTGGCGGCTGCGGATGTCGGCATTGCCATGGGTACGGGTACCGATGTCGCAATGCAGAGCTCCGGCGTCACCTTGCTGAAGGGAGATCTGCGCAGCATTGCGATTGCCGTTAGGCTGAGCCGGGCCACGATGCAGAACATCCGCCAAAACCTGGCCTTTGCCTTCCTCTACAACGGAATCGGCATCCCCATTGCCGCAGGCGTGCTTTACCCAGCATTCGGGCTCCTACTGAGCCCTGTCATCGCGAGCGCGGCCATGGCTCTAAGCAGTGTCTCCGTCATTGGGAATGCCCTGCGGCTCCGCCGCGCCAAGCTGGACGCGGCGGTGGAGTGATGCGGGTTTATTGCCCGCCGCGATTCATGCGCATTTGTTGTTGCTGCTGACGCTGCTGGAATTGCTGCGTCTGTTGTTGCTGCTGTTGACGCTGCTGCTGCTGTTGTTGTTGCATCTGCTGTGCCCGCATTTGTTGCTGCTGCGGAGCTACCGCGTTTGATCGCTGCTGACGCTCCTTTTCCTGCTCTTTGCGCTGCTCGGCTTCGCGACTGGAGTTACGTTGTTGCTGGGCTTGTTGTTGCTGCGACTGACGCATCTGCCGTTGCTGCTGATACTGTTTCTCCATGGCTTGTTGTTGCTGCTGGCGTTGGGGCTGTTGCTGACGCTGCTGGGCCTGATTGTTGGAGCTAGGAAAAGCGGGGGCTTGGCGTTGTTGCTGGATTTGCTGCCGTTGCTGCATATCGCGTTGCTGCTGGATAAGACGCTGCTGATTGAGCTGGCTCTGCTGAGATTGCTGACGGTTGGCCTGCTGTTGATTCACCCCACCTGCTCCGCTCATGCTTTCCTCGCGGCGCTGTAGCTCTCGTTGCTGTGCTTCCACTCGCTGCGAGGTCTGCTCACGCTGAACATTTTGCGAGCGGAGCTGCTGCTGGCGCTGCTCAACGGTGCGCTGTTGCTCACGAGTTTGAGCACGGACAGCATCCGCACTCCGATTTCCCTGCAAGCGCGCCTCTTGTTGCTGACGTTGGGCTTGCTGGCGTTGAGCCTCGATCCGCTGCGCGCTCTGCTCGTTTTGTTGACGGAGGTTCTCCCCACGTCGGTCTTCATTTTGTTGACGCGCAGCGGCAACCGACTGACGCGACTCGGCTTGAACGCGATTGCGCTCCCTGATCTGAGCTGCCGCTTCACGGTTGGCACCTTCCCAGCCGCGACTCAGTTGCTCCTGCCGCACTTGAGCTGCCACTCGCTCGGGACGGGCGTTTCCAGCATCTCGTGAGAAGCGCGGGGTGAGCACATCCAGACGGCCATTGCTCCGCTGTTGAGTGAAGCCCTCATCGCGGAGGCGCTCCGGGTCAAAGTTGGTACGGCGGTTGAGTTGATAGCGGGGAATGGGGTTGGAACCATTATATTGATTCAGATAATTCACATCCGGCCCGCCGTTGTAGATATTCGTATTCTGGACCGAGATATTCGTCACGTTGACGGTGTTGTTGATGATCGTCGTATTGCGGGAACGCGGGACAATCACCGGGCGCAGATAGCGCGACCCGAAGGAACCGACCGGGCAGAAGTTGTAGTAATTCGGACCGATGTCGTAGTCGTAGTCGATCGAAACACCAAAGCCGATCGACGGCCTCCACCGTGCGGCGGGGGGCAATGGAGCCCAGCCGACATAATTTCCTCCCGTACGCCAGGAAACCCACGCAGGAGCCCATTCATATCCGGGTACCCAGACCCAACCCCGTCCACCCAGCATAGTCCAGCGTCCGTAGTGATAGGGGCCCCAGCCCCAAGGCTCATTGCCCACCCAAGTCCAACCGGCATTCGTGTAGGCCCAGGAACCATTCGAGTAGGGACTCCAGCCCTGATCCACCCAAGGTTGCCAGCAATAGCCGTAGTCTTCCACCTCTACCCAATCTCCATAGGGAGAAAGGGAGTCATAGAAGACTTGGAATGAGACCTCGGTCTGGGCCTGGACTCTGGAAGTACTTGCCACTGCCAAAAAGATGGTGACGGCCAGCAAACTCAATAAGCGTTTCATTTTATTTAACGGGGTTAACAAACAGGTAACGCTCAACCCTGCCGTTTTATTTAAATTTTTCGTGTTTGATTTCACCAGGCGTCGCGATCCTTCCCAAGAGGATCGGGTGCCCGGGGCCAAACGGATGGACGAAACCGGTCTCCAGCCAGATCAGGCCGAGCCGATAAGTATGCCTGTAAGGAACACAAGCACCCCACCTACAATAACTTGGAACGCTGCCGAGAGCAGCGGCGTATCCATATACTTATGCCGGATCCAGGATATGACGGCGAGCTCTATGGCGACAACCGCCACGGCGACGATCATGGCGAGCTGGAAGTTTCCAATGAGGAAGGGAATCGTATGCCCTACTCCGCCAAGGGCTGTCATAAGACCGCAAACGACGCCGCGGACATAGGGACGGCCGCGTCCACTGATCACACCGTCATCCGAAAGCGCCTCGGCAAAACCCATGCTGATGCCGGCCCCAATAGAGGCCGCCAAGCCCACTACAAAGGCATCCCAGCTATCACGGGTGGCAAATGCCGCCGCAAACACCGGAGCCAGCGTGGATACCGAGCCATCCATCAAACCTGCCAGCCCGGGCTGGATTACCTGAAGAACGAAGAGGCGACGCTCTGACTCGTCATCGGCCTTGTCAGCGCCGGTCTTCTTCATGTCCTCTCCCAAAGTCCCCGCGAGATTCTCATGCTCACGCTCCGCTGTTACCAGCTGGTCGAGCAGGATGCGCACCTGCGGGTCAGTTGCGTGTTTGGCCGCTCCGAGATAAAACCGATAGGACTCGGCCTCCATCACCCCGACCATCTCGCGGACCTTGGCCACGGGCAACACCTTGGCATTCCACAAAGGCTTGCGTTGAATGAAGCCCTTTACGTCCTGACGCCGGATGAATGGAATGTGATCCCCGCAACGCTCATGGTGAGTTTTGATCAACCATGCTGCGTGCTGTCTCTCCTCCTGCGCCATGCGGGAAAGCATTTCCGAGGTCGCCGGATAGTTCTCTTTGAGCCGCACGGCGAAGTCCTCATAGATCCGCGCATCATCTTCCTCCAGAGCGATGGCCAGAGCCAGCACCTCGCTCACATTCAGACTGGAAAAGGGTCGAGCCATCGTTTTGAGGCGAGACTTCGTCAAAAGTAAAAAGCTGGCAAGATGACTTTAGTAAATTTTGCGCAAAGATGCTCCTCGCTATCGCCCTGAGGCCAAAGTCAGGAGATTCCGAAATTGCCATGGCTCGCACAGGAAGGTATCACGCCAGAGTGCTGAATCTGAATCCGGATGCGCGGTTGGCGGGAGTCTTGGCTCCTGTATTTTCATTGAGGGGGGAGAATGATCTGGGGATCGGTGATACCGCTTCGCTCAAGGAGTTCATTTC
>Ga0351882_1016_pt1 | contig 69723 bp, 52 predicted proteins | sample BONcelFGM3001F13_FD_206762 | JGI IMG/M metagenome (GOLD analysis project Ga0351882, IMG submission 206762) | Enriched cells from coal bed in the Powder River Basin, Montana, United States - BONCAT cells FGM rep3 HSBNCT.FGM.300.1.F13 ... | reverse complement strand
AATCGTAGCTTCATGCAACTCTTATTATGTAGAAGCTCAGAATTGTTCCGAGTTAACTGAGGATTACATGGATCAGTTATTTGCTGCCTGGAAAACCGGCTTTACTTATACCGGCGGTTGCAATGCTGAAGACAACAGTGCTGCACTGGAGGCTCTGGACTGGAGAGATTATGCTAACCTCTATTACGGTGGCACAGTTTCATTCACCTACGAAGTTTGGGATGACTGCAGCAGCGATGAAGTTACCTGTGAATTTGTTATTCCAGAGTGTATATACACTTGCGAAACTGCCTATGGCCGTCTTGAAGACGAAAATGGTAATTCGCTGGGAGACTGCTTCCTCGAAAATGGTTTCAACCGTTGGGGCTGGTCCAACCTGATTACAGAATCAGAAGAAGACTATGTCCTGCCGCTGTATGCCGGCGCTGCTCATTGCAATCCCGAAAATGGATGGGGACAGATAGGCACGGCAACCATCAGCTACAATGATGGTGAAATGGTTGTTACCTACCAAATGGATGCTGGTCATTCCCTGGACGAAGTACACATTTATGTGGGTTGTGAAATGTTCCCTGTGATTAACGGAACACCAACCGTAGCTCCCGGACAGTATACCCATAATGCAGGCAGCCTTGACAATGTAACTGAATATACTGTAACTTTTACAGATGTTCAGGGACCTGTCTATGTAATTGCTCATGCAGTGGTATGCGATATTCCTGGCATAGGAACTGTAACAGGACCATTCTATAATGAAGAAATAGACTGTGGTCCGGGTGAAGCAGCAGTGCTTGCCAAAGGTCAGATCGACCTTAGCATTGCTCCAAATCCATTTGTTGATGTAACTGAGATCACTTTCAAAGTTACTAAAGACACAAGGGTTACTGCTGAAATTTACGATCTCCAGGGCCGACTGGTTACTACTCTGTTTGAAGGCGACATGCTTTCAGGAGAAAGTCGTTCGGTTACCTTTAAAGTGGCGGACGCTCAGAGCCAGGCTATGCTCATCTGCGTTATCCGTACTTCAACTGCCGCCAGGTTCCAGAAAATCCTGCGGATGCATTAAAATAATCATTGTTAATTAGAGAAAAAGCCTCCCTTCGGGGAGGTTTTTTTTATGAACTTGATTTTGGGAAGAAAGGTAAATCATCCGCAAAAAATAAGCAGTTAGAGGTTTATTCTCGTTACAGATAGATTAGTTTTTAAAGACCATATAAATAATTATATCGAACCAGAGAGCAATAAGTCGAGAATCTGATTTTCTTTATCTGAGCAACAGCCAATCCGGAGAAGAAATGGTGCTGATGCCGAAAACTACATCACCCCAATAATACATCATCAACATAATAACCACAGCACCAACAAGATTTAGAAACAGTCCTGTTCGGGCCATTTGAGCCACGCTAATCCGCGATGTTCCGAAAATAATTGCATTTGGAGGTGTTGCCACAGGCAGCATAAAAGCCATTGATGCTGACATGGTTGCGGGTATCATCAGTAAAAGCGGATTCATATTTGAGCTGATTGCCACTCCGGCCAGTATAGGAAGTATCATTTCGGTGGTTGCGGTGTTGGATGTTAGTTCTGTCAGAAAAGTCATTACCAGAGCAACAACCAGAATAATCAGCATCGGATGCAATGCTGTGAGACCGGTAAGATTTTCACCAAACCACAATGAAAGTCCTGATTCCTTTATTCCTGTGGCCAGTGCAAAACCACCGCCAAAAAGAAGAAGAATCTGCCATGGAAGACCAGAAGCAGTTTTCCAGTCGAGCAGCGTTTTACCTTTGTGGTTGCGCGAAGGAATCAGGAAAAGCACTACGGCCATAAAAATCGCGACAGTTCCATCGTTTATAAAAGTGCTTTGAGGGAAAATGTTTGACCAACCGGGAATCACCACTTTGCCAAAATCCAGATCAACCCTGAGCAACCAGAGCAATGCGAGAAGAAGAAAGATCCAGGCAACCACTTTCTGCTCGAAGTCAGCCTTACCCATTTCTTTTAACTGCAGATGAAACGTGTTTTTGTCAATAGCCACCCATTCGTCCCTGGCTGGCCTGAAAACAAAATACAGGAAAGCCCAGGTAATCGCAAAAATAATCAGTGAAACAGGCAAAGCAAAAATCAGCCAGCCTGAAAATGATATTTCAGGAGCCAAAGGGAAATAAATGTGGAAAATTCTGCTGAATGAGAGGTTGGGCGGAGTTCCTACAAGGGTTGCCATACCTCCGGTTGATGCGCTGTAAGCAATGCCCAGCAACAATCCGACACTGAATCTGCTGTTTCCGCCGTTATTCATGTAATTGTCAAGCTGCTTAATGATTGACATTGCAATTGGCAGCATCATCATTACAGTAGCGGTGTTTGAAATCCACATTGAGAGGAAAAAGGAGGAAATCATAAATCCCAGCAGAATGCGAGCCGGGCTGACCCCGGTTCTGGATAGAATATTTAAGGCAATGCGCCTGTGCAGATTCCAGCGCTCCATGGCCAATGCCACCATAAAACCACCCATAAACAGAAAGATCACATCGTTAAAGTAAGCAGATGACACATCTTTGCCGTTCATGATGCCAAACAGCGGGAAAAGGGCAACCGGGAGTAACGACGTTACAGCAAGTGGCACCACTTCGGTGATCCACCAAACAGCCATCAGAAGTGCAACACAAAAGGTATAGGTAACCTGTGGTTTTCGCGGAACAAAATCCGCAAACAGCAAAATAAAGAGAATGACTAAAGGAGTAATCAGAAAACTTATTATTTGCTTGAAATTCATAGTCTGCAGATTAGTTTCAGGCAATTCGGAATAACAAACTTACATGAATTAATTATAATTCACAAGAGGGAATGGGAATATGATAATGTGTTTGGCTGACAACTTTTTAGGAGTGCTATATGAGTCCAATAAATTACTTTCAGAGATAGTATAGCAAAATGATATGGCACGTATTCAAACCTTCAGTTTATATCAAAAAAAAAGCCCCCTTCTGGGAGCTTGAAGCGGACCGGACGGGACTCGAACCCGCGACCACATGCGTGACAGGCACGTATTCTAACCAACTGAACTACCGATCCGAATTTTAAAGAACTTGTCTCAAATGAGAGTGCAAAGATAAATACTTTTTTTAATTCCACAAGCTACTGTGAAAAAAAAATCCTGATTCCTGATATTTTTCTACCAAATAATAGGTTTGCTATATTGCAATTTCAAATTTTAGAACGTTCTTCGGCATATCCAAACTCCGTTTTCGAACGATCTGCGTCCGCAATCGGACATACATCTATATATATCCATTTGTTTATTTTATCCCAGCCACCTTCTATACTCCACTATTAACAGGCGTTTCAGATTTTGGCACAATTTTTATAATTGACCCATTTAACCAAATTATTAATCATTTTAAAAACAAAAAAATCATGAAACGCTCACTTTACGCCTTATCAGCAACCGGAGCTGCAATAATCTTATTATCGTTACAATCATTCGCCCAATGGTCAGCTCCTGAGGTATTATTTCCCTGGCAGGCAGTACCTGCTCAGTTTGGAGACGAAGATGTGTCTCCCTTTTTAGCTTCAGTCAATGATGCTTCCGGAACCATCCACCTCGTGTGGAGTAATGAAAATCAGGGTCAAACCGCTCTGGTTTATGCAAAACGCGAAAACGGCAACTGGAGTAACATGAATACCATTACGGATGAAAATCCATATTCAGTGCTGCCATCGTTGGTTATTGATGCCGACCAAACACTCCATTGCGCATGGGTTGATATGGATTTCAACTTTAACTTCATAATATCCTACTCCCGCAAATTTACCAGTCAGGATTGGGAAGCCCCCGTTGTTGTTTCTGACCCGGAGTTCATGTTAAACACTTATCCTCAGCTTATTATTGATCAGATTGGAAATGTTCGTCTGTTTTATACTGCCGCAGATTTTTCAGGAAATAATACTTTTTATTTCCTCAAACATTCAATCATTGATCAATCGAATACGGGAACACCCATTCAGCAGCCTGTGCCTCAGACATCCCCGGACAACCTGGCAAATCATTCCATAGTAGTTTCCGATGGTCAGGGTATTCTACATTGCTCCTGGCATGATAGTGAGGGGGGTGTAAGTAATATTTCTGTTGCCGAATTCGATGGCTCGGAGTGGGGCATGACAACCAAACTCGCCATTGACGGCCAGGGCACAACACTACAGGATGAAATGCCGATCGTATTGGCCACCAACAGCAGCAATGAAATATATTCATTCTGGGCAGCATCAATGGTGGGCCATGCACAATACAGTGTATTGAACAATAGCACCTGGACTCCAAAACAGAATATCGATGATTCTCATTTCAGAAATGCGGTTGGACTGTTTGATGGCAGCGATGTATTGCATATGGCCGGCACAGGACTAACTATGGATGGTGGTGATCTTTACCATCATACACTTCAAAATGAGAACTGGGAACACACGCTGATCGAAGCTGGCACCTCAACCTCAAAACCCGGATTTCCGACTATGGTCATCAGCAATGATACGCTTTTCTGTTATTATGTGCGCATTACGCAAGCAGCAGGTTATCAGTTGGTTGAATCCTATCTCCCGCTCGACCTTCAAACCGGAATAGAACAATCAGATCCAATGTACAGGTCAATGTTGGCTGTTTACCCAAATCCGGCGAATACTTCCAGCATGGTGAATTTCAATACACCAAGCCCCGGACCTGTTGTATTCAAGCTGCACAACCTTAGTGGGAAAACGGTGAAATCCAACACAATACAGATTGAACAGTCAGGTATTCAGACATTTGCCTGGAATCAGATATTCGGCAACACATTGCCCATAAATGGCCTATATGTGATAGAGGTTATAAGCAATGGTTTTCAGCACTCCGGAAAGGTAATTATAGCAAACTAAGCCCTGATATATTACAACTTCTTTATTCTACGGACGATATTGCACTATTGAAATTATCTTAATATTATAAGGCTTGTAAGGCAATTCCACCCTACAAGCCTTATTTTACTTCATGAAAATCGAATAAGTATCAGATTAAATAACAAGCCGATTCACTTACTATCCACAATAATAGATGCCGGTTTTTTGGCATCCATAAAGATCAGCTTTGCATTTGGTGATGTAGCAATGGCTTTGATCATCTCATATTGGAGCTGCTTGTCGCTGAGACCGGTACTCAGAATGGTCTGGTAATCAGCGATACCTTGAGCTTCAACCCTTTTTCGCTCAGCTTCCTGCTTTTCCTTTTGCAATACGAAGGTCATCTTCTGAGCTTCCTGTTCGGCATTGATTTTTGATTCAATGGTCGTTTTCACCGATTCGGGCAGGGTAATATTCCTGACAAGAAGTTGTTCCAATTCAAGTCCGCGGGCTTTAAAATCGGTTTCAATGGATTTAAAAATCCTGTCCTGAAACTCATCTCTCTTTGTTGAATAAAGCGCTACCGCATCGTAATACACGGCATTGTCCCTGATTTTTGTGCGGCAAAGGGGTCTCACAATGGTATTTTTATAATCTGTTCCCAACTCCTTCAGAATCCGCGGAGCTTCCGAGGGCGTTACTTTATATAGGACCGTCAGATCAATCACCACTTCCAATCCATCGGCTGAAAGAACACGAATGGCATCATCGCTGGCTTTGTCGCCTTCGTCATTCACGCCTGACATGGTGTAATTCTGGGTGCGGATATCAAAAGTAACCACTTCAACCAATGGGTTGATGATGTTCAGTCCGCTTTCGAGCGTCTTATTGCTTACTTTTCCGAAAAGTTTCTGCACGCCAACTTGTCCGGGTTCAATCTGAAAGACAGCTGAAAAAATTACACCTGCCAGCAAAAGCAGAAGCCCGGCAATCTTAACAATCCCCACATAAGGTTTCAGTGGAGTTTCAGCTTTAGCCAAAGCAAAAGCAATAATCAGCAATACAATTCCAAACAAAATAGCTGCCATAATACAGAGTTTTTTAAGATAGGTAAAGATATAAAAAGACAGTTCAGTAAATAATTAATTCTTACCTTTTCCAAACATATCTGCAACAACTATCGGAGATAGGTGTTTATCAACAAAACGCATAAAAATGACTGATTATAAAAGCATTGCAACCAGGTTCAGGCTCACGGAATTTGAAGCAAACCGCAAACATTTTGAAACGCTTGGGCGAAAACAGAATCCTCACACCCTTTTTATCGGGTGTTCTGACTCACGGGTTGTTCCATCTCTGATCACTCAGTCTGTGCCGGGTGAACTGTTTATTGTACGCAATATTGCCAATCTGGTACCGCCTTACCGTGAGTCAGAAGAGTATCTTGCAACCACATCTGCCGTTGAATATGCAGTACAAATACTCAATGTTAAAAATATTATAGTCTGTGGTCATTCCAATTGCGGGGGCTGTGCGGCTTTGTATCATGAACCTTCTGAAATGGAGAAAATTCCTCATACCCGCAAGTGGCTTGAACTGGCTTTACCTGTAAAGGAAAAAGTGCTTAAAATATTGCCCGAAACAGATCATGCAGCCCGCGAATGGCTTACAGAACAGATAAATGTGATAGAGCAACTTGGCCATCTGCTGACATATCCATATATAAAAGAGCGCGTTGAGGATGGAAGCATCAGGATATTTGGATGGCATTATATTATCCATACCGGCGATATTTATCAGTACGACAATGAATTGGAGCAATTTGAGTTGCTAAGCACTTGAAAAATGGCAGTACTGATTCTATTGGACTCATACTCCTAATCTTATTGAGCCAGAGTCAAACAGGCTTTACCCACTAACCCCTGACAGGGTTTAGCAACCTGCCAAGTTGTTAGCGTTTATCTGGCTGGTTTCTCCTCTTGATGGTACGTAACCCTGTCAGGGGTCGTCAGCCTTGGTAGAAATATCGCGCCAAAAAAATAGACATCAATTTTGAAGATAAGATACCAAAACGGCTTGCGCACGTTTGTAACTTTCCCTTACTTTGCCCGAAAAAAATGAGGGCATCCCAAAAGCTTATTCTACTTTCTACAGTACTGTTTTTTACATCTTTACAAATTTATTCCCAGGAAACATCTTCGCCTTATAAACTAACTTTAAATGGTTTTGTGCGTGCTGATGCCATTTTCGACAGCCGTCAGGTGGTGGAGGCCCGCGAAGGCTTTCTGCTTTTTTTTCCAAAAAAGCCTGAGTACGACAAAAACGGACGAGATATAAATGCCCATCCATCGTTCAATCAATATGCAATGACAACGCGCCTTACAGCCAAAGCAACCGGACCCGATGTGCTTGGCTCGAAAATATTTGCCCTGATTGAAGCAGACTTTACCGGAGCTTCCAATATTGAGAACAATAGTTTGCGGCTCAGGCATGGATACATTTCGATGCAGTGGACCAAAACCCGGCTCATGCTTGGGCAATACTGGCATCCGCTCGATCTGCCTGAAATGATTCCCAATGTACTTTCGTTGAATACCGGGGCTCCTTTTCACTCATTCAGCCGGCAACCTCAGGTACGGATTGATTACAAAAACGGAAACATTAATCTGGTTGCTGTTGCTGCTGCTCAGCGCGACTATGTAAACTCAGGTCCGGCCGGAAGCACTTCAATTTATCTGCGCAACAGTGTGATTCCCAATCTTCATGCCCAGATTCAGTTTAAAAAGAATGGTATTTTCGCTGGCGCAGGCGTTGATTATAAACTTCTTACCCCGGGTCTTGTTACCGACAGTGTGTACACCGGAAATGTTGCCCTCAATTGCATCTCATACACTGCATTTCTCTCCATTTCAAGGCATCAATTCTCTGTAAAAACACAATATGTTTATGGTCAGGCATTGAATGATCATCTGATGCTTGGTGGTTTTGCACTTGCAGATACCGATCCCGAAACTGAACAAAGGAGTTATACCGCGCTTAACCATCATTTTGTTTGGATGAATGCTTCGTACACCATCGGCAAATGGCAGCCTTCGGTTTTTGCAGGATATACACTAAATGCCGGTTCTGATAAATTGGCGACAGCGCAGATTTATGCCCGCGGTGCTGACATTGCTTATATTTACAGGTTCGCCCCCATGATCACTTTCACCACAGGCAAATTCAGCCTTATCGGAGAGGTGGAATACACAGCAGCAGCTTATGGAGAAAATACCGAAAAGTTCAAGGTAATAAATACGAAGGAAACAGGAAATTACAGAATCGGACTGGGCGCCGTTTACAGCTTTTGATTTCTTTACGGATGTTCATCGAGCAACCAATAGAATACATCTTCTGCTTCCTTTCGTGAATCCCCGCAAAATTCCAATTCAGGTTTAAACCCGATACAAACAGCAGGCCTTTCGGGCTTTCCGAAAAGTTTGCAATTTAACTCATCGTCTAATTGAACGCAGGGAACCATAGCCGGCTTCCCATCAGGCATTCCGGGAATGGACGAACTGATGGATGGATAAATGCAACAAACGGCACAATGGGAACGGCAGTTCATTTTATAGATGCGATTTTGTGGCGCAAAGGTAAATAAACTCAGATCAAATGCGGATAAATACAAATTCGTTATCCAACACAACTACACTTTCTCAGATACCAAATAAAAAGGGGCCTGAGCCCCTTTTTATTTAAAGTTGTGGTCCGGCAGCAACCAGGTGCTTGCCTTCATCGTTGTCGGTGTATTTTGCAAAATTATCAATAAACCTTTTCGCCAGATCTTTGGCTTTTTCGTCCCAAACAGCTGCTGATGGATAAGTATCTCTTGGGTCGAGCACCGCAGGATTTACACCATGAAGTTCGGTTGGTACTTCCAGGTTAAAATAAGGGATCATTTTGGTAGGCGCATGATCAATTGAACCATCAAGAATGGCATCGATAATAGCGCGGGTATCCTTGATGGATATACGTTTACCTGTTCCGTTCCAACCGGTATTTACCAGATAAGCTTTTGCACCAGCACTTTCCATGCGTTTTACCAGCTCTACACCATACTTTGTGGGATGCAGGGTAAGGAATGCGTTACCAAAGCAAGCTGAGAAAGTTGGCTGCGGAGTGGTTACTCCACGCTCAGTGCCGGCAAGTTTGGCGGTAAATCCGGAAAGGAAATGATACTTGGTCTGATCAGCGGTAAGCTTTGAAACCGGAGGTAAAACACCAAAAGCATCAGCGGTAAGGAAAATTACCTTTGTGGCATGCCCACCCTTGGAAACCGGCTTAACAATGTTCTCAATGTGATAAATGGGATAGGAAACACGGGTGTTTTCGGTTTTGGAAGCATCTGCAAAATCAATGGTTCCGTCAGCAAGTACAACCAGGTTTTCGAGCAAAGCATCGCGGCGGATGGCATGATAAATATCTGGTTCATTTTCTTCGCTCAGGTTTATACACTTGGCATAGCAACCTCCTTCGAAGTTAAAAACGCCATCATCATCCCAGCCATGCTCATCGTCGCCGATAAGTGCGCGTTTGGGATCTGCTGAAAGGGTAGTTTTTCCGGTTCCGGAAAGACCGAAGAAAATAGCAACATCACCATCTTTACCCATATTGGCTGAGCAGTGCATCGATGCAATATTCTTCAGTGGCAGATAATAATTCATCATTGAAAAAATACCTTTTTTCATTTCACCGCCATACCAGCTTCCGCCGACAATCTGAATGCGCTCGGTAAGGTTGAATGCAACGAAATTCTCAGAGTTTAATCCCTGCTCCTGCCACTGCGGGTTTACGGCTTTGGCTCCGTTGATAAGCACAAAATCAGGTTTGAAATTCTCCAGTTCTTCGTCGCTGGGGCGGATAAACATATTTTTTACAAAATGAGCCTGCCATGCAACTTCCATAATAAAACGAACGCTCAGCCGGGAATCGGGATTGGCTCCTGCAAAAGCATCCACTACATAAAGTTTTTTGTTGGATAGCTGCCTGCTAACGATTCCCTTGAGGTGTGCCCATATCTCAGGTGTGATGGGCTTGTTGTCGTTTTTGCCGATGGTACTCCACCATACAGTATTTTCGCTTACAGAATCGCGCACAATGTACTTGTCTTTTGGCGATCTTCCGGTAAAAACTCCGGTATCCACCGAGACCGCCCCGGTTTTGGTAAGAACACCACGCTCAAAACCTTCGAGTGAGGGATCCATTTCATGCTCAAATAACTCTTCGAATGAAGAATTGTAATAGATTTTTTCAACATTGGTAATGCCATACAGGGAAAGATCTATCGACTTCCCTTTTAAGGTAAGAACATTGTCAGACAGGTTGGCCATCAGAATTTGTTTTTAATATAAGTGGTTGGTTGTATTGATTCATCTAAATATGATCGACTGCGCCATAGGGTATATTGCAATCGATTGCAAAAGTAATAATTTATTGTAAATCCATCATTCATATTTAACTTTTTGATTTTGAAATTAAAGTCAGCTAGACTTAAGGGGAAAAGGGAATATCATACTGATGGCTGAATAGTGCACTATTGTAAGGAAAAACGAAAAGGCTACCCGTTGGCAGCCTTTTCAGTTATCTGATTGAAGAAATAAGAATTACTTCTTTTTTGAAGCTTTCTTTCCTTTTCCTTCGTCTTTTTTGGCTTTTTTTGCCTTTGCAGATGAGTTTGCAGCAGCTTCTTCCTTAATGGCAGCCTGAGCAGCAGCCAAACGTGCGATGGGCACGCGGAAAGGTGAACAGCTTACATAATTCATTCCAACGGTATGGCAGAATTCAACCGATGAAGGCTCTCCACCATGCTCACCACAAATACCAACTTTAAGGTTTGGACGGGTGATACGACCACGCTCGATGCCCATACGTACCAACTGACCAACGCCTTCCTGATCAAGAACCTGGAAAGGATCGTGCTTCAGTATGCCTTTGTCAAGATAAACGGGCAGGAACTTGCCTGCATCGTCACGTGAATAACCAAAGGTCATCTGGGTAAGGTCGTTTGTTCCGAATGAGAAGAACTCAGCTGATTCAGCAATACGGTCAGCAATAAGGGCTGCTCGTGGAATCTCGATCATGGTTCCAACCAGGAAGTCGATTTTTTCCTTGCGTTCAGCAAAAACCTGTGCTATGGTATCACGAACGATTTTTTCCTGCAACTGCATTTCCTCAAGGGTACCGGTAAGCGGTATCATAATTTCAGGAATAGCTTTTATGCCTTTTTTCTTCAGGTTGAGGGCTGCTTCGATAATGGCGCGAGCCTGCATTTCTGAAATCTCAGGATAAGTGTTTCCAAGACGGCATCCACGGTGACCCAGCATTGGGTTAAACTCTGCCAGATCGTGAACTTTCTGCTTCACAGCTTCTACAGAAATGCCCATTTCTTTGGCCATTTCAAGCTGATTTGCTTCTTCGTGAGGAACAAACTCATGTAAAGGAGGATCGAGCAAACGAACTGTAACAGGAAGATCCTGCATTGCTTCGAAAATTCCTTCGAAATCAGAACGCTGAATCGGGAGAAGTTTTTCGAGACCTTTGCGGCGTCCGGCTTCGTCGTCGGCCAGAATCATTTCGCGCATGGCTTTGATGCGATCGCCTTCGAAGAACATATGCTCGGTGCGGCAGAGACCAATACCCTGAGCGCCAAAATTACGGGCAACTACTGAATCGTGAGGCGTATCGGCATTGGTGCGGACAAGCATGCGTGAGTATTTGTCGGTCAGTTTCATCAGCTTTCCAAAATCTCCGCTAAGTGCTGCATCCATGGTTCCGATTTTTCCATCGTAAACCTCACCGGTGCTGCCATTCAGAGAAATCCAGTCGCCTTCTTTAAATTTAACCCCATCAATAACGAGGGTGCGGGTTTTATAATCAATCTTAAGTGAACCTGCTCCTGAAATACAGCATTTACCCATTCCGCGGGCAACAACAGCTGCATGTGAAGTCATACCACCGCGGGCGGTAAGAATACCTTCGGCAACATTCATTCCTTTAAGATCCTCAGGTGATGTTTCGATACGGACCAGAATTACTTTGTGTCCTTTTTCAACCCATTTTTCAGCTTCATCGGCAAAGAAAACTATCTGACCGGTGGCAGCTCCCGGAGAAGCGGGCAATCCTTTTGCAATAATTTTGGCTTTTTTCAGCGCAGCAGTATCAAATACAGGGTGCAGAAGTTCATCAAGTTTTGCAGGCTCGCAGCGAAGGATGGCTTCTTTTTCGGTAAGGATACCTTGTTTCAGCATGTCCATAGCAGTTTTTACCATGGCGGCGCCGGTACGTTTACCGTTACGGGTCTGAAGCATCCAAAGTTTACCATCCTGAATGGTGAACTCAAGATCCTGCATATCGCGGTAGTGATCTTCAAGTTTCTGCTGAATATCCATAAGTTCTTCATAGATAGCCGGCATTGCTTCTTCAAGAGAAGGGAATTTTGCAGCACGTTCTTTTTCAGTAACATTGGCCAGTTTTGCCCAACGTTTCGAACCTTCTTTGGTGATTTGCTGCGGAGTACGGATACCTGCAACCACATCTTCACCCTGAGCATCAATCAGATATTCTCCGTTGAAAAGGTCTTCTCCGGTTCCGGCATCGCGGGTAAAAGCAACACCTGTTCCTGAATTAAGTCCCATATTGCCAAACACCATGGCCTGAACATTTACGGCAGTTCCCCATTCAGCAGGAATACTGTTGAGTTTGCGGTAATAAACGGCACGTTCGTTCATCCAGCTATCGAAAACAGCGGTAATTGATCGCCACAGCTGTTCCCATGGATCGGCAGGAAAATCATGTCCGGTAACTTTCTTAACAGCTTTTTTGAAGCGTTTTACAAGTTCTTTAAGGTCAGCAACGGTAAATTCGGTATCAAGTTCAATGCCTTTCTCTTCTTTCATGTGTTCCATGATTTCTTCGAAAGGATCTATATCTTCTTTAGATGCAGGTTTCATTCCAAGTACCACATCGCCAAACATCTGAACAAAACGGCGGTATGAATCCCATGCAAAACGCTCATTGCCTGATTTTTTAGCTATTGCTTCAACAGCTTCATCATTAAGACCAAGGTTTAATACTGTGTCCATCATTCCGGGCATTGAAGCACGGGAACCTGAACGTACGGATAGCAGTAGCGGATTTTTTTTATCTCCAAAACCTGATCCCATAATTTTTTCGACATACTTAACAGCAGCTTCAACTTCTGTTTTGATCATGGCGATGGTTTTTTCACTGCCAAGGTTATTGTAGTCGGTACATACTTCGGTAGTGATGGTGAATCCCGGAGGTACCGGAACCCCGATCAGGTTCATTTCGCAGAGGTTGGCACCTTTGCCACCAAGCAGATTCTTCATACTGGCGTCACCTTCGGCTTTTTTGTTACCGAACGTATAAACCGATTTTCTGGTCTTTTCTTTTCCCATTTTACTTAGGTTTTATAGGATTTAGGTTAATATTATCAAGGCTTGATTCTATGCAGGTTAGCCCCGCCTTAACGCGGGTGCAAAGGTACAAAAAAATATTTTTTCTTTGATGTTGAAAATGCAAACGGAATCAAAACCATGAAATGGAGGTTCGTTTTAAATAAAAGGAGATCATCTCCCGGGTTAAACGGTATTTGATCAAATCTGATTTATCAGCAAAACTCATAAAATGATTCCTTCATTTTTAATATTCTCGTAAAAAGGAGTTTTAAAATGTTTTGATTCCCATTCGGGTTTGGCCAATACAATTGGGCTGATAATGACTCCTGTTTCAAATTCTATATCATATAACGGGTATTTGATCTTTTTGACATCTTCCCTGCTAAGATTTGCTTTATCCACCAGAATCAGTATATCTATATCCGATTCCTGATTTTGTTCAGACCGGGCATAGGACCCATAAAGGATAAGAGTAGCTCCGGGGGCTGTCGAAATTACTGACTGTCTGATAAGTCCGATTATATGATCACTTTTGGTCATGTAGCAAAGTTAAGCATTTTTATAGCCTACTTCCCAAAACTGTTTACTCTTTTGTTCATTCAGACACACTTGCATACAATAACCATTCTAAAAAAAAGCCGGTATTTATCATCCCGGCTTTTTCTTAACGCATATGCTGATAAATTACCTGCGATAACCCATAATGTATTCATCAAGTTCTTCAATGCTTGACTCAAAAGTAAAAGCATCATTCAAACGGTAGTAGTTGCCGATGTCAAATGTGTAGCCGTAGGCATATTTAGCCAGATCAAGGCGGGTGTCCTCAAAGGTAAAAAGTAACATAATTTCCTTTACCTGATCGCTGAGCAGACAATTGGATGCGATTACCTGTTTGGCAATTTTCAGCTTGGTATCGTCGAATGATTTGCTTTCGATGGATTGCTTTACACCCTGGAAATCGCCCGGATGCATAGGATAAGCACAACCTATCGGTCCATTGTAACCCGGCAAAATATAAGCTTGCTGAACCGGCTGAGACTGAACAGGAGCATATCCGCCTGAAGTTGTGGTGGTTGAGTATGAAGTGGTGGTTTGGGATGTGGTTACCTGCGTGCCTGCCGGCATCACACCACCCACATTGATGTTCATATTCACCCCCAGTTCAGGGTCGTTGATGTTGATGCCCATGGAAACATTGCCCTGAGGTTCGCCATACGATTCGGTATAAGTGGTAGTGGTTTGTGTAACTGTGCCGGCTGCAGGGGGCTGGGTGTGATAAACAACAACCTGCTGTCCCGGTGCCGGCGGCAACGCCTGATTAATCGGCACTTCGTTCATCCAGCGGAGAACATATTCGTTTTTCTTATTTTTTGTGATCACAAAAGTAGTTTCGGTGCCCTGGTTAAACATCAGATTTTTATCCAGCTCTCCCAGATTGGGATCGTCAAAAATTACCTTCAGTTTATAATTGGGCGCAATCAGGTCGGTAACCTTTACATTGGTTTCAGGAGTGGTGTTTTGCCTGATTCCATTCAGGATTACGGTAAACCGCTCGCCCTGTTCGGAGAAGAAAATAAGATTGGTAAGCTGAGAAAAGGCATTCGATGAGAAAGCCAGAGCCGCCAGCAACAGCAGCATGGGTAGTTTTCTTTTCATGTTGTGATGGTTGATTTGATTACAATTTGAATTTGGACTCAATGTTTTTGGTAAAATACTTTCGCTTTAATCCCGGGAACGGCAAAAAGTAATTCATGAACCGGGTTTCAAATATAATGCCAACGAACATCTGTCAACCATGGGGCTGATAATTTATACTTGTTATAAATAAGATGGAATGCTTCGACTACTTCTTTATCAGCTTTGAAGTGACCGATTTATCGTGGAGACGCAGTTGAACAAAATACAATCCAGACTTAAGCATCTTAACATCAATGGTTTGATTTTGATTACCTGATAACCTGCCTGAAATTCTTAACCTGCCAGTGACATCAAAAATCAGGTATTCTGCTGAATTTAACGGCATTGTAGATTTAAGGCCAACCACATCATCTGCCGGATTGGGATACAAAATCAACTGGTTTATATCCCCGGGTCTTTTTACATCTTCAAACCCTGGCGCCACATCAAAACATGAAGCAGGGAAGTTTTGGTTGTAAAACTCCTGAACCTGATCGGCATACTCCTTCAACAACACAAAACTATCAATATGATTGCCATTCATGTCGCGTGCAGTAGTAAGAGCCAGGTCAATGCACACGGCATCGCCTGGCCTGAAATCATACACTGGTTCAACCAAAAGTGTAAAACTGCGGTCTCCAGGATCATTTCCTTGCTGCAATTCGCTCCAGGAACCAGCAACGGAAGGATCGCCGGTGTAGATAAAACTCACCGTATCGCCCTGAGTACATGAAGGGTGACCACAGCCATTACCAATAAGAGGAGCACCGCTGCTCCATAACCCGTTCATCAAATTAATTAAGCCCTGTTTATCATTTGGAGAGTTTTCCCAAATACTGCTGTTATTATTGAATGTGCCATAAGGGATAAAGCCAACAATATTCCGGTTTAACAGCATAACCGACTGTGCCGGAGGGTGAAAACCGTAACCTGCAGAATACCCCTCGTATTCCTCATCATTTTCATCCCCATTGAAAAAGTATCCCATATTCAAAGGCAGGTGGACGCCCACAAAATCGTCATTAGGGTTTCCAAGGTCAGCATCAGCAAATACCGATAATTTCAACTCATTGAGCGTAATATCTCCCCGGTTGTATATCATGTAATTAATAAATAAGGTATTGTTCAACGCCTTATCTCCCGGCGAATCGAATGCATAAACCATGCAGTGAATTTCAGCGCCCAAGCCCACACCATTAAAATCAGTATGCGGAGACCTGATGTCGTTATAAATATAGTATAAAGCCTGATCTCCGCGGATCAGGGGATAGTCCCCATTTTCAGGATCATAAAGCCCGTTGTCATTAAAATCGTGATAAGGAGCCAGCACTGTAGCCTGACCTTCCTCTGTTTTTCCGTTGGCTGGCCATGTTTTTATATTCTGAGGTATTGAATAACCTTCTGAACTAAAATTTTGTATGTGGTTAATTATCTGACTTTTGCTGAGCTTCCAGACTTTGCGCCAGGTACTGTCATATGTCTGGCCATAATATTCTGTGTGACTTACAGGTCCAGGATAAAAATCCCTTCCGCCGAATTGCTGATAAATGGCCCCGGATAGAAACTCACCCCCTTCGATGGAGGTGCCAGACAGACTAAAACCCATGTTGAACATGGTATGCAATCCACTTCCTTTCGGAAATTCGAAATGGCGATAATCTTCATCTTTAAAAAGATTAAAGAACAAGGTTCCGTAAGGATTTATCATTGCACTTATATTGTTGATATCCAGGGTATCATAAGCATTATTGCTCACATTAAGGGTAATGATTGCAAAATCAGAGATCAGTCCGTTCTGATTGTCGCGTATTCGGTATTTAATGGAATCTATTCCTTTAAAACCTCGATTTATGGCATAAAAAATCGTACTGTCATTGAAAGTCAAAGTTCCAGTATTCGAACCGATTACCTGAACAATTCTTGCTGTATGTCCAACATCCACAATATCATTGACCATAGGTTTAAGTGGATAAACCACATCGGCTATGACGTTGTAAAAATCGGGAATGGCTTCAGGTTTTTTATCCTGTGCGGATGCCTGAAAAGCTGAAAAAGAAAAAAAGGCTAAGCAAATTAAAACAGTTAAATTTCTCATATTAAATACATTGAAAGTTTAATATTTGATAAAACGATGGACTATTCTTCTGAAATCGGTTTCTAAACTTAAGATATACAGGCCAGGAGAAAGTGCGCTTACATCAATACTTACTGATTCTCCATTGAATTCCGGCTGCAGACCGCCGCACTCCCTTCCGGTTATGTCGGCAATTTTAAATGCTTTTTCTGTGATGCTCGTTCTTTCGGGCAGGATTACTTTTAAAATGCTGCTTACCGGATTTGGATAAATAACCGAAGCTGATAAATGATTCTCTTCCAGCCCGACAATCTGACTGTAGTAGCTCATCTCAAAACCTTTTCCAACAATAGATTGATCGGTGCGAAAGACTACCCTGACTTTCCCTCCTTTAATTGTAAAAGGCTCAGGAATCTGATTACCCGATACGAGTTTGATCAGGGTTTCGGGGCTCGTTGCTGCGTTATAGAATTCCAACCTGTCGCGGTTGGGTTCGGTATCCAGTTTATTGAAAGTAAAAGTAATTCCCTCTAAATCAGGTGGCTCCAAAAGCCATTGACACAATGAATTATTGAGATAGTTATATCCGTTGCTGCCGTTGCTGATGGTTCCATCGCGGGCAGTTAATGTTTCAACTGAATTACAATACTCCGGAATAACCGAGGTGTAACTGAAATGAAACCCCTGTGCAAGCATTGATTCCGGAGAAATCCTGACCTTAACCAATACTTTGTTGACTGAACTTTCAAATTCCCAGGGAGTCTGTGTTCCTGCAAAACTGACAAGCAAAGGATGCTGATCTGATGGTCCGTCATAGAAAAAAAGTGTATCCTCAGGCATCAGATCAAAACTTCCCATTTTAATTTTTATCGATTTAACCGAATCAATTTCAGCACTTAACGGCGAAATCAACCATGAGCAGTCTGCATCCGGCCTCATAAGAAAATTGCCGCTTCCATCGTAAATTGTGCCGTTTATGCTTCGGATCACTGCATTTTGAGGACAAAGCGAACCCTTGCCGGCCAGAAAAGAAAAAGACCATCTGGCTTCACCTGAGTTTGATATCGATGTTAAACAGTTTGCTCCGGAATTCAGGTGTATTCCTGAAGGTTCCGTATCAGAAGTTAGTGTATGAAGAGGCAATCCAGTGGCGATGGTTCCTTCATAAATCCTGATGGTGTCGCCTTCAAAGAGCTGAATCAACTCAGGAATCAGCTGAAAAGTCGTGTAGCTGCTTCCGGGATTAAAAACCCTGGTGGCATTGAATCCCGTGGGTTCCGCATTTGGCCAATTCGGATTGCATAATGTACCGGATGTTGTGCTGATGGTCAATTCCTGAGGATGATCAACCGGTGGAGGTGCAAGCCCAAAAATGGCACCCTGCGAAGAAGAAAAATTATTGCCGCCGACAGCCAGATTTTCGAGGTAATAAAACCCATTGGCAAATCCTCCCCAACCCCAATTAAAATGGAAAAAATCTTCTTCATAACCATCGCAAACCCATGCATGACCCAACCAACCCGATGAACCTTTGTAAATCACCGGATGAAGGCTGTCTATATTGTTTCTGAGCATCTGCTTCCATTCCGGATCGGCAAACGCAGATTTAACAAGAAATTCAGCATCAGGCTGATACCCGAAATACTGAATGAGCGCAGCCGGAATATCCTCTGTCTGGGCTCCTGTGCCAGTTGGCGAAAAGCTGGCCTCAACAGCTACTCCGCAATGATAAATCAGTTGTGGAAGAAATGTATTGTGGCGGTCGGGCCGGATAAGCATGCCGTCATAATTGTATATGGTACTTTCAAAATTGGCCTTCAGTATGCCATAATTGTTCAGGGTATAGGAATGAGTACCTGTTCCGGAAGAAGGAGACCTGTGATAATAAATGAGCTGTGCCATTGCCACAGGAACGCATCCTGCGTAAGTCCTGCCGTTTGGACCGGCGGCAGCGGCAGGGCATGAATCGTTATAAAACACTCCCTGATGCCAGTTTGATAAAGTTAGCGGCGTAAACTGTAGTTCACCTGAGCCCGATTTAATATTTTGCAGATTACTCCAGGCTGGATGCTCCGGGAATGCATTATGGTTGTTTTCACTATTTATTTCTGCAATCTGAAGGGCATAGTCTCCAATCCATTCATTCACATGATCCGGTAATTCTTCTAAATTAAAATCATTTTGCTGAGAGTATGCCAACACAGGAAAAGCACGCTTGTCGGCTGAAATAAGTATAAATCCCTGATTTCCTACACTGATGTGATAAAACAAGGTTTGATTATCCATTGTCATGGAATCAGCAACAGTTAACTTGCTTTTGTCTGTATCTTTTGATATTTTCAGAAATGCAGCTGCTGCTTCAATGGCTTCAGAAGGAGATACCTTCTGCGAATAGAGTCTGGCATTGCTTATCAAAAGAAATGCAATCAGTACAATGAGCCGGATATATGTTGTTGCCTTCATAGTTCTACAAACTTAAGCAAAATTTCATATACTGAATCATAAGTTTCAAAAAAACCGCCTGCCCGGCATAATTAATTGCAATTAACTTATATGCAGGTAGTTGATAATATCATTTGAAGAAAACCGGATGAAATGCATTCTATTTCCATAATCAGAAATCAGAAATATGCTGGTAATCGGGGCTTCTATAATTCTATCTTACCCACCTGACCCATTACCCTGAGGATATTTTGCTGCCGGCGCTGAATATAAGAAGTGGGATTCGCCGGGGTCCAGCGACGCGGATTGGGGAGCACTGCGGCAATGAGTGCGGCTTCGTGCCGGGTAAGGTCAGAAGCAGGTTTGCGGAAAAACTTTTGTGAAGCCATTTCTACACCATAAATACCGTCGCCCATTTCAATTACATTTAAATAGACTTCCATTATCCTGCGTTTGCCCCAGAAAATTTCAATAAGTCCTGTAAAATATACTTCCAGACCTTTGCGCAACCAGGTACGGTCAGGCCATAGAAAAACATTCTTTGCCGTTTGCTGAGATATTGTGCTTGCCCCAAGCTTGCGATTGCGTTTTTTGTTGAGTTCACGGGCTTTTTTAATTGCTTCAAAATCAATACCGTGATGCTTTTGAAAATTATTGTCTTCTGAAGCAATTACAGCCCGGGGCATATTGGGTGAAATATCATTGAGTTTCACCCAATCGCGTTTCATACTTATTTTTTCGCCTTCCGATATCTGCTCTGCCACGCGGATCAATTGCAGCGGTGTAACCGGCGGCCTGACAAAACGGTAAACAATGGTTACAAAAATGGTGGAAATAAAAAAGAAAAACACGGCAAATCGTATGATCCTGAAGATTTTTCTGAAGATTTTCCGGGCAACCGCCATATCAGTTAAAGGGTAAATTTTGTTGCTGCAAACTTAGGAAGAAAAAAAATCCCGTCAATGATAAATTGAAGAATGGTTTAGTTTGTTACGGATTCCTGACTTTATACCTCATCGGATTATGCTATCTTTGCCGGATGTCGGAGGTCGGAGGTCGGAGGTCGGAGGTCGGATTTTCGGATTTCGGATTGTGGATTTCGGATTGCGGAGGGCGGATGACAGAGGTAAAAGGTCAGAGGTCAGAGGTCAGAGGTCAGAGGTCGGAGATCAGAGGTCGGAGGCCGGAGGTCGGAGGCCAGAAATCCGAAATCCGAAATTGGAAATTGGAAATTGGAAATTAGAAATTAGAAATTAGAAATTGGAAATTAGAAATTGGAAAATACCCCTACCCTCTTCCCTGTTGATCTTCAGCTCTGCAGCCTTGCCAGCGGCAGCAGCGGCAACTGTTATTATGTGGGAAGCAGCACCGAAGGCGTGCTGGTTGACTGTGGCATCAGTGCCCGCCGCATCCGGAAAGTACTCGAAGAGATTGGCGTTGGTATTGAAGCCGTTAAAGGCATTCTGATTACACATAACCATATCGACCACATCAGCTCTCTTACCAGACTCACCAAAAAGCATCAGATTCCTGTTTATTGTACCGAAGGAACCTGGAAAGGAATTATGCGAAACCGCATGACCTTTGATGCCGATCCGCTGATGTATCGTCCACTGAAAACTTTCGAAACTTTGCAGATTGGGCCATTGCGTATTGAAGCTTTCCCTGTTTCGCACGATGCACATGAGGCCGTTGGATATCACTTTAGGGCTGCCGGGCGAAACCTTACCATTGCTACCGACCTGGGCGTAATCGGAGATCATGCTGCTCATTACCTCAAAAATTCAGATGTGATGGTGATAGAGTCCAATTATGATGAATTTATGCTGCTCAATGGTCATTATCCCGATCATTTAAAACAGCGGGTCCACGGCTCAATGGGACATATGTGCAATGCGCATACTGCTGAGTTTCTGGCCGAAAATTATCATGCAGGCATTTCGCACATTCTGCTGTGTCATCTGAGTGCTGAAAACAACACGCCGGAGCATGTGTTGAAAACCCTTTATGACACCTTCAGCAATAAAGGTGTTCAGATTCATACAAATACAGTTGTGAAAGCACTTCCCCGCGGAAGCCGGTCGGAAGTTTTTATTCTTAGCGGAGAACAATTATAATCTCCGGATTCGCTGATTCACCGCATTTCCGTTTCCGGGATAATTTTCTACCAGTCGTAATACCGGTTAAACAGCGATGATCGCAGGCCAAACCATACCCAGGTTGTCTTCCGGTCAAACTGCTCAGAAGATTCGTTGCGGAGGATTATTCCGGCACTCAGCTGAAGGTTTGTTGCCGGATTCACCAGCCATCCCACCTTCAGATCATGCTGATTCAAATGGGTTTTTAGTCCCTGGGCAATGGTATTTCCAAATTCATTAACATAATTATTGTACGATTTATAAATATCAGAGCCGTAATTCAATCCTGAAGTATCTGAGCCGAAAGTGCTTGTAATGAATTTGTAATCAAACATCCAGCGCTGCATGCGATAGGAAGCAATCATTACACCTTCCCTGAAGTTGGCACCCCGGGGATGGGCAAGCGGCTGACTGTAATGGCCGTAATTCTGCAGCGAAACATTGTGAGCATAGGTATATGGCCGCACGTGGTTATACTCTGCCTGAAGATTCAGGTTTGAAATTCCGAACAAATCAAAAGCCTTGCCTCCCAGCTGAAAACCGTGTTTATTTGCCCACCATCCATCACCTTTGCGCACATGCTCAAGTTTAAACTCATCAAGCATAAGCTGAGCAAACAGCATATACTTTTTTTGGATGGTGAATCGCATACTTCCGCCCAATAGCATATTGTCGGGTGAAGAAAGCGAAAACTCAACCGGGCGGTAGAAAATTACGGGGTTCAGGTAATTAACCTCAAAGCCTCTTTGCCCGGTGGTGTCGGATGCCTGCCAGACAACAGCTTCAAAAATGCTGATATTGAACCAATCGGTTACATTCCAGCTCAGGTGGTGCATGGTAGCATATTTCTTATTCCAGGGAGCCCATGAACCTCCGGTTTTCGACAACTCCTGAAACTGAGCGTAGAGGTTGGTATAATGCAACTTCCATACTTTGGTGTTGATCATCAGGTAAGGGTAATTGAACGCGGCATCTGAAAGCAGCAACGACCTGTATCCGTCGCCGATAAAGTTTTTGCCGTGCCCGAATCTGAAGTCGAAATACTTTGAGGGTGCATACACGAAATGTCCTTCGGCAAAGGCATAATCGAATCCGGTTTCCTTAAATCGTTTGATAAAAGCCTGTCCGGGAACCACCGCCAACTGATTGGTAATGCTGTCGATCCATTTTGGGAAAACGGCCTGACTTTCGTAAAATGCAGTGTGAAAACTAAATTTCTGACCAATGGTACCATCGGCTCTGAAACCACGGGTATTGACCCATGTATTGCGGTCAGCAGATAGCTCGCGGCCCAATTCAAAACTTACCAACGGATCAATAATAAGGTTGAAATCGGGATTATGCACCCTTAGCAACGATTCACTGAACAACTTACGTCCCAGCCAGGAAGATGAGCGTTTTCCGGGAAGTGGCCGCAGATCGTTATAAAGCAATGTATCGCTTTTATAATCAATAACCAACGGCCAGACCGAATGAAATTCTCCCCGCGAGAGCAGTTCTTTTTCGTAAGTCAATCTCAACCCTTGTTCAAAACTAACCATAACCGGCTGAGCCATAGAAATGAGGCTGAATAGCACAAAAGAGAAAATGACCAAAAGAAACCGGTTACAATTCATGGCAGTATGATTTATATGAAAATATTATGATACAAAATCCTTTATTCAGTCGCCTTTAAGAAGCAGCTCATCAGTTAAATACAAAAATGATTATGCTGGTTTGTCGAGTGACTGATACTCAGAATTGTTTGACCTGAACTCTGGCACAATTCTTTTAAGCTGCGCCACCACTTCTACCCTATCGTAAGTGTTAAAAGAATCCTGAAGATCAAGAAACATGGCATCTACTTCAGCTGGCGGATAATGGCATACCTGAGCTATGGTTATTTTGGGATGGTGGGTAGGGAGGTTATTCTCGCCGTTGCTGAGCAACTCCTCAAAAAGTTTTTCGCCGGGCCGCAGACCGGTATAAATGATATTTATGTCTTTGCCAGGCTTTAAGCCTGAAAGGCGGATCATTTGCAAGGCAAGGTCATTTATTTTTACCGGTTTACCCATGTCAAATAAAAATATTTCTCCGCCCATTCCCATGACGCCTGCCTCAAGCACCAAATGGCAAGCTTCAGGGATGGTCATAAAATAACGGATAATGTCAGGATGAGTAACTGTAACAGGCCCCCCAGATTCAATTTGCCGTTCAAACAGAGGAATAACCGATCCGTTGGAACCAAGTACATTGCCAAAACGTGTAGTGATGAAAGCCGTTTTATTGCCTGGCCTAAGGTTGAGGCTCTGAATATAAATTTCTGCTGTTCGTTTGGAGGCACCCATTACATTGGTTGGATTAACCGCCTTATCGGTGGAAACCATAACAAATTTAGAAACTCTGAATCGCGAGGCTGCATCGGCAACAATTCTGGTGCCGAAAATATTCACTCTGACGGCTTCAAAAGGATTGCTTTCCATTAAAGGAACATGCTTATAGGCAGCAGCATGATAAACCATCTGAGGTCTGTACAGCCTGAATAACCGCTCAACTGTTTCGCGGTTGCTGGTATCTCCAACCACAAACTCAAAGCGTGCGGTCATTGCCGGATAGCTTTTAATCAATTCCTGCTGCAAATTGTAAAGCGGTGTTTCCGCCTGATCAAGAAAAACAATCCGGGCAGGGTGCAAATTGCATAATTGTCGTGAAATTTCACTGCCTATACTTCCGGCAGCTCCTGTTACCAATATAATTTTATCTCTTAATTCTTCCAAAACGTGAATCATATCAAGCCTGATCGGAGCACGTTGAAGTAAATCTTCAATACGAACCTTGTTGAGTTGTTTGAGCGAGAGTTCGCCATTGATCCAACTGCTTGCAGGAGGAATTTCCCTGACAACAACTGCCGCCTGTGATATCAGATCAGCAATAAGTTCCCGTTTTTCTTCAGGTGATACATTCTGAACAGAAAAAATTACATCTTTCACCTTAAAACGGTCAAGAAATGCTTCATCAACTATTGAAGGTGAATACACTGTTACACCTTGCATTACTTTTCCCTGCATCAGCAGGTTATGATCAAGAAAACCAATTACTTTATATCCGGAATCCTTATCGGCATTGATCACACTAAGTGTTGTTAATCCGGCTTTTCCTGCTCCATAAATCAATACATTTCTAAGCGGAATACCTGAATGAGAAAAGGAACTGAAAAGGACTTTAATAATCATTCGTGTAGTGAGCAACATAAAAAGACCTGTAATCAGATAAATAATCAGAATGGAGTGAGGCAAGGCAGGAAACTGCCCCTTTCCAAATACTGCATTTGTCATATTCAGCACGAATAATATAAAGCCTAACAATAACATGCTTTTACTTAACCTGATCACATCCTCCAGACTTGTATGTCGTATTATGCCGGCATAAGGCTTGAAAATAAGAAAACTGACAAGTGCCATTGCCGTTGAAACGACAAGATGAAACCACATCTGACTTACTTGGCCATCGCTAAGTGAAAAATTGAATCGCAACAAATAAGCAGCAATCATTGCCATTGCAAGCAATGTTATGTCTTTCAATAAAATGACCCACCTCGAAACAAAATGATGAGCGAATGAAAGAAAGATTTTATGTATCATACGTTTTTGCTTAACGAAATTGCATCAATAACTATCTTTGATACAAGTACGCAAAGTTATACAGTTTTTTGCTAACATTCCCACGAGATTTTGTAAAGAAATTGTTATTCTAAAGGTTATCCTATATCAGCAATTATGTTGCCGATGCGATGAAAGTCATTAATTGACTTGATATTTTTAAGTTTATGCAGCATGCTGGTGCAAAAACAGCGTGGTATAAATTATTTAACATTGTTGAAGATCGCTCATTTGGACCTGAATTTCGTTCAAAGGTGTATTCAACTATGATTCACATATTTTCATATTTTTGCCCTTCATCTTTCCAAAAAAATCACATGAGCGATAGCAGCAAAAAGTCAGGATTTAAATCTTTCCCGCGAAATTTCTGGACAGTTATTGTAATGGAGTTCTTCGAACGGGGGTCTTATTACGGGGTTATGTCGGTTTTATCGGTTTACCTTGTTATGTCAACAAGCGAAGGCGGACTGGGCTTCAGCAAGGAAAGTGTGGGCGTGATCAAGAGTACCATTACCCCTTTGCTTTATCTGCTGCCAATACTTGCCGGTGCATTGGCCGACCGCTTTGGTTATCGCCGGACATTAATGATGGCTTTTGCTGTAATGAGTACCGGATATTTTCTCACCAGTCTGTCAACTTCCTACAGCCTTGTGTTTCTTAGTCTGATTCTGATGGCCATTGGTGCAGGCTTTTTCAAACCCGTTATTTCAGGAACCATTGCCAGGGTAACTGATGAAAACAATTCAGGGCTCGGCTTCGGCATTTTCTACTGGTCTATCAACCTGGGTGCGTTTATCTTTCCGCTTATTCTTGTTCCTTATCTGAAAGGCATCGGATGGAATTATATTTTTATAATGGCTGCAGTTGGCACCGGCTCAATGCTGCTGCTCAACCTTTTTGTTTACAAGGAACCTGAACGACCTTCAAATACAAAACCATTATCGGAGGTACTGAAAGGCATCATTCTGGTGCTTAAAGATTACCGCTTTGTGCTGATGATAGTGATTTACAGCGGCTTCTGGATTCTCTATTTCCAGATGTTTGATACTGTGCTCTGGTACCTGAAAGATTATATGGACATGACTCCGGTGAATAATGCCATTAACAGTTTTCTGCGACTATTTGTGGAAAACGCGAACTGGGAATTTGACGCAGAACATGTTACAGTAATCAATGCAGGTGCTATCATAGTTCTGCAACTGCTTGTTTCATTAATTGTTAAGAAAACTCCTGCCCTGCCAACCATGATTGTTGGTATAGCCATGGGAACATTGGGCATGGGAATCCTGGCAATTTCTACCTATGCATGGGTATTTGTAGCCGGGCTGATCATTTTTTCCATCGGCGAAATGACCGCACATCCCAAATTTATTTCCTATATCGGACTAATCGCTCCTCCTGACAAAAAAGCACTGTATCTCGGTTACTCATTCCTTTACGGAGTGATAGGCAGTGGAATCGGAGGTATTCTCGGGGCTACACTTTACGTAAAGTTTGTTGATGACATGGGCCGCCCGGGAATTTTATGGTTCATCTTCAGTATGATTGGCGTTGCGACCATAATCGGGCTGTTGTTGTTTAACCGCTATCTGAAACCGAAACAAGCTTAGGCTGAGGCTAAGGTTTAGGTTAAGAACTCCTCAATCTTAACCTCAGCCTTAACCTCAGCCTCAACCTCAGCCTCAACCTAAGCCTCAGCCTTAACCTTAGCCTCATTCTTCTGCAAAGTTTTTAAACCTGATGGTATTTTTATAAATTTGCGCCTCCGCTGAAAATGAAGCATTAACAAAGGAAATTCAAAAAATAAAATTCAACATGAAAGGTTCAATTGCAATACTGGCAGGAGGTGGTCCTGCTCCCGGCATTAATTCGGTAATCGCGTCGGTTGCCAAGGTTTTTCTGAAAGACGGTTACCGCGTTATCGGTTTGCACGAAGGGTACAAAACCCTTTTCACAGATGAACCTCATATGATGGACATCGACTTTGTGATGGCCGACCGCATTCACAATCAGGGAGGGTCTTCGCTTCTGATGAGCCGCCACAAACCGAAAGATCAGGATTTCAACACCAAATTTTTTGTCAATAACAATGTAAAACTGCTGGTAACCATAGGCGGCGACGATACTGCATCAACCGCCAACCGCATATCCAAATATCTGGCAACCAACAACATCAAAATACAGAACATTCACGTTCCCAAAACCATCGACAACGACCTGCCCCTGCCCGACGGAATTCCTACTTTTGGCTACCAGAGTGCAAAACAGGAAGGCGTTCGCCTGGCCACAACTGTGTATGAAGATGCACGCACCAGCGGAAACTGGTTTGTGGTGTCAGCCATGGGCCGTGAAGCTGGCCACCTTGCTTTCGGAATTGGAGCTGCCTGCCACTATCCCATGATCATCATTCCTGAAATGTTCAATAAAGTTGAAGTTACCTTCGATCGCATTCTCAGACTGATTATTTCATCGATGATCAAACGCAAAATTCTTGGCATCAGCTATGGCGTGGCAATCATCAGCGAAGGGGTTTTTCACTTTATGACCAATGAGGAAATTACCTCAACAAGAATCACTTTTACTTATGACGATCATGGCCACCCCGAGCTGGGCAATGTAAGTAAAGCACACATTTTTAACCTGTTGATGCAGGAGAAAATCAAAGATCTGAATCTCAGCATAAAGAGTCGTCCGGTGGAACTGGGTTACGAGCTGCGCTGTGTTCAGCCCATTGCTTTCGATATGCTCTACTGCGCGCTTATGGGCATTGGCGTAAAGCATCTGTTTGATCAGGGGCTTACCAGTTGCATGGTGGTGAGCGGTCCGAATGGCGATATCAGCCCGCTTTACCTCAAAGATGTTGAAGATGAATTCGGCAAGGTAAAACCCCGTCTGGTGAATATGGAAGGTCAGAAATCAAAAATGGTATTCGACGACAGCCTTCAGTATATTGAACCTGCCGATTATGAAGCTGCCAAAAAGTATGTGCCTGATCCTGAAAATTATGATTTCAGGAAGATTTTGAAATGGTAAGATGGACCTAACAAGTCTTCTTCTGTCTTGTTAGGTCTTTATAAAAAGCCAAGCGATCGTTTTTTTTTCAGATGCAAGAAGATTGGAGCCTGTAAGCATCTCGCTGTAAGACCTTGTTGTATCTTTGAAAAAGAGAAAGGATTTCGTTTTTTATCCTGACATTCGTTTTTCTATTCAGACCTCACAAGTCGAAAGAAGACTTGTTAGGCCCTTTTAAACGAAATAAAATATTGACGATTGATCGTTTTGTCCTTCGACTCCGCTCAGGAGGACATCGTATTTAATTGACAATGAATTAATTGAGATGTAACAACGCTACCCAAACACGCATGTCACACTGAGCGAAGTGTTTTTGACATCTCCGCGTTTTTAGTTTTTCTTAAAAACAATAGCCACCACCGTGCGGTCATCACCACCCATATTAACGGTAAGGCCGTAAGGGCGATCGGCAGGAATGCTAATTTGTGAATTGCCTGCTTTGCCGGTCAACTGCTCCCAAATGGTAACTGCCTGATGCACTCCTGTTGCTCCTGTGGGATGTCCCCAACCAATAAGTCCACCGGTTGTGTTTACGGGGATTTTTCCATCACGGGCTGTGTGGCCTTCAATTACAAAATCAGCACCTTTGCCTTCAGGAGCCAGTCCGATGGCTTCCATTCCTAAAATTCCTGCAATGGTAAAACAGTCGTGGGTTTCAACGGTTGCCAGATCGGCGGGAGTAATTCCTGCTGAAGTCAGGGCTTGTTTTACGGCATGGGCAACGGTAGTGAGGCGGGTCAGATCTTCAGGAAGCGCGGTGATATCATCGGCCGCATGGCCAATACCAACCACCTCAACCGCATCAGAAACGGAAACACCGCAACGTTTCAGACCTTCTTCGCTCACAATGGCTATGGCTGAAGCTCCATCAGATACCTTTGAGCAATCAAACACATTCAGATGATCGGTGAAAGAACGCGGACTTGGCTCCATCAGACCCTGAGTCTCAAGATCGGCTGTTTTATTATCAAACTCCTGAGCGGTGGGGCAAAGGCGGGCATTCTCAATCGCGTTTTTATACCATCTGGCGAAAGCCTTGCGTGCTTTTTCGCGGCCAACCTTCTCAAAATATGCACCGGCTCTGTCGCTGAACTGACCGGGAAAGAAATATGCTTGTCCATCCTTGCGGCGCTGAAACCATCCGGCTCCGGCAAGAATATCAGCGCCGTAAATTGCTTTAACTGTATTCTGAACTTCAACGCCCAGGGTTAAAACGACATCGGCAGAGCCCGAAAGCACCGATTTGATTCCGGTAACCAGCGCGAGTCCGCCCGAAGCACAGGCTCCTTCAACACTGATGGAAGGTTTGAGGCGTAGTTGCGGATCAATCATCCCTAGAAAAGCACCCAGATGCGCCTGTTTGTTGAAACGTGCAGCCATAAAATTACCGACCACGCCTTCATCCACTTTTGTGGCACCTCCAATCTGCGAAAGCGTTCCCTGTCCTGCCTCTTTGAGGTAATGCTCTAATCCCGGCCGTTCCTTTTTGGGATTAAACTCCTTGCGACCGGTTCCCATAGATACAGTATTGTATCCGGCAATCATATATATTTTCTTGTGTGGTTTCATTTGCAGCTCAGATTATTTAACAACGAAATCATTGACAGGCCCGTAAGCATGGAAAAACCCGGTAAGCATTACGGTATTCACATCATCGGCAGAACGGGCAACGCCATCACTCACGAGCTTAAGACCAATTTCGCGACTGCTGCGGGCATAGGCAAGAGCAATGGCTGCACCTCGCTTACCCAGATTCCTGTAAGCTTCGAAAACTTTCGCTGCCAATTCATCCTTATCGGGTGATTTCACCAGATTTTTCCATGGCAGAACTTCAGCAGGAAGCTCACCAAGCCATGCATCCACCCTTGCAGCGAAGGCGGCAACGGGCACATATTCACCGGTTTCAGGATTACAAACCTCAACAATTTTCCCTTTTTCGTATTTCAGGAAACCATCTTTCTGGCTTCCATCGGCAAATTGCCCACCTTTCACTCCTCTTGTAAACATTGCATCCAACATTGGTGAATGCAGGGTTTCGTTACTCATGTAAGGATCCATCACATTCATGATGAACCTCACCACATCCACACCCACATAGTCGATGAGTTGAAAAATGCCCATCGGACGCATCAGATAATCCTGAGTAATGCGGTTGACGGCGTAGATTGCTTCATGCAGCGGCATTTCACTTTTTAGCTTGAGGGCTTCATTCATTCCGTGCAACGCATCGCGCATAAAGTGGCCGTTGCCGATAAAGCCTGCAATATCGTTGGAATGCACTACTACTTTGCGCATATTTTTCGCAAGTTGAAGTGCAAATTCTGTGATTTCCTGTCTGTTTTCGGGAATGGTGATCAGCTCAACCAGTTTTTGAATGGCTGGAGGATTGTAAAAATGGAAACCCAGCACCCGCCCTTCAAGGCCCGCCGATTTATTTAGGCCTCCGATGGGCACCGAAGAAGTGTTGGTAAAAAACCACGGTTTGTTCGGGTTGTTTTCGTTGATCTGCCGGAAAAGCCTGATTTTCAGATCGGCATTTTCACTTACCGCTTCAAAAATCAGGGTGCTGTCGTAAGCAGCTTCTATTCTTGTGCCCGGTCTGATGAGCGACATTACATCGGCGATGTATGCTTCAATGATATCGCTGTTTTCGATCAGATCCTTGCGGTTGGCATACAATTTACGCAACAAAACGGTCTTTTTTTCAGCAGCTTTCAGCACCTGCGCTCTGATGTAAGCCATCAGCCCCGGCAGCGCTGAAGAGGTAACATCTACGGCATTCACCACAAAGTTTTTGTCTTTGTTTTCAGGTTTCAGCATATGATCAGCTGCTTCAAGCGCTGAAAGCAAAAGAATGCCGCTTCCCATCTTGCCTGCTGCACCAAGCACGGTAATGTTGGTTAGTTTTTCGGTATAATCCATTTTAAGTTTGTGTTTATCAGTATTTCAAAGTCTTTAGTCTTTGGAAATTAGTCCGGCTAGCTATCGGGATTAGAAATTAGAAATTAGAAATTGGAAATTAGAAATTGTCTATTCCCACACCGGTTTTCTTTTCTCCAGAAACGCTTTCATTCCTTCTGCTCCTTCGTTTCCGAAAGGATCACCAAAGTGTTGCTGTTCGAGCATTTCCGCAACTGAATAATTCATTTCAATTCCTTTGCGGGTAACCTGTTTTACCAGCTTAACTGCCAGTGGTCCTTTGGCTGCGATCAGGTTGGCAAGTCTGCGGGCTTCATCAAGCAGCGCTTCTGGTTCGGTAACTTTCTGAACCAACCGCATCTGCAGGGCTGTGGTGGCATCTATCACCTCACCTGTGGTAAGCAGATACAATGCATCGGCCAGGTTGGTAAGCCTCGGAAGTCGTTGCGTTCCGGCATAACCGGGAATAAGCCCAAGATTTACTTCGGGCTGACCGAACTTTGCATTGGAGGATGCAATCCTGAAATCGCAGGCCATGGCAAGTTCCATACCTCCGCCAAGCGCAAAGCCATTGATGGCGGCAATAACAGGAAATGGCAAAGCCGACAAACGGTTAAAAACTGCTTGTCCGGTAGCTGAAAATGCTCTGCCTTCGTCAGGCGACATATTAACCATTTCTGCAATATCGGCGCCAGCCACAAAAGCTTTGCCTTCGCCGGTAATTATCAAAGCGCGTATGGTTTTATCATCCTGAACGGACGAGATAAAAGAATCCATTTCGCTGAAAAATACTGAATTTAAAGCATTTAATGCGGAAGGACGGCTGATGGTCAGTATCATTACCGGACCCTCGGCTAAAGGTTTCAAAATGGCGTAATTCATTTAAAATGAGGCTTAGTTTATTGTTTAACTCTTAAACATTACTAATTCCAAATGGTTCAACAAAAAATGGATGTGGCAGCGTTGAGGCAGTGAGGCAGGGATTCCGGGGTAGAATATCCGGAAGGAAACAAGAGAATGGAGGCTTATGGGGCGTGGCCAATGGCGCAGACTCTCACACCTCCATCTTTTTAAGATAATTGATTGCTTTGCAATCGCCTGATTCGCATTTGAAAGCAAACCAGTCGATCAGGCTGAGTGCAAAATTATGGTCGAGCATTTCAACCGGCACAGAAGAAATGAAATGAGTGAGTTTCTGATTGGCTTTATCGGGGTCAATTGCCGATTTATCATCTTTTCGGGAGATGCGCAGAAAAAGAAGTTCTTTGATTTCTATATCGACCAATCCCGGTTTTGACGAGACGTAGATGTATGCAACACGGGTATTTTTGTATCTGGAACCACTGAAGAAGGATAAGAATTTCAGGAAAGATGTCTTAGATATTCTACGGCTTGAAGAAAAAATATTCAGATGATTGTCAAGATGCGAATCTTTTGAGCGGCCATCAATTTTACCAAAAGCAGAGCGGGTTTCCATGGGCAATTTGTTCACCCTTTCGGTAAGATTATACAACTCTTCGAGAAAAGCATTGAAGCTGACAGCTATTTGCGCATAGTTTTCAGAAACTTCCTGCTTCTTGCGTTTGGCCAGATTTGCCTTTTCTGCGGCTTTTCTTTCCGGATTATTTCGTTGTTCTTCTTCGTCGAGCCAGTGAGACATGGGAATATTAATTAAAAGACAAACCTACATGAATTAAAGCTTAATTACAAACATTATGAGTATCTCATGCAAGTTCATAATGACAAATTTAATCAAATAATTAACAGAAGGAAATCAAAACCTTCATTTCTGCTGGGTTACAAAATCACAATAATTAATCAAACCGATGCTATGCCAACGTCGGATTGTTTGTCATTTCAAATTCTTTAAGTGTCTTGCCGCTCTTGCTTTTCCATTCAGTCAGTCCGTTTGCATTACGTCCCATTACAATAACTGCCGCAGTTGATGGACTGCTAAAGATATAGTCATCTGAAAATTCATAATATTCTCCTTTGTCAACAAGAACTCCTTCGTCAATTAGTTTTTGTCTATATGTGATGAAACTTGAAGTCATTGAATTAACAATTATTGCTGCCGCTTTAGAGTTTCTAAAAACCACAAATCCGTCAGAAGTTGGCTCACCTTGTCCGTCTGCACCACGAGCCGCCTTAATATAAAATGTTTCTTGCTTTCGCTTTGGTTTGAATTCTCGTTTCTCATCAAATACTTTGTGTCCTAATGTGTTTACCAGCATTTTTATATTCTCAATAAATTCTTCCATTTCCGCTCTATCTGATTCAGAAATTGATGATTGAGTAGGAATTATAAAATTGTCAACTTTGTATCGTTTGGCAGATTTTGCAATGTCGTGTAGTCGGTTTTCCAAGTATTTGATATGAGCCTTGTTAAGGTTTTCGTCTTTGCTAATAAACACAATTGCCTCGTTCCAAAAGTCCTTTTGTGTCAATTGTTGGTTTAGTCGCTTTAAAATTGATTCAGCTTCTCCGATATAAACTTTGTCTTTGCCTTCATCGTCTTTGCCAAATAGCAAATAAACTCCTGTGCTTGTCAGGTCGTCACGGTCAGTGCAGTCCTTAATATTGATTCTGGGAATTTTATATGCCTTTCCCGACCAGTTTGAAAGCTCGCAGCTCATCCGTCCGTTTGGGTCTCCGTCTATGAGAAATATTTTAATTGTCTTACCAAATTTCATTTTTAGTAGTATATCGTTCAACAATGAGGCATATGGCAAAGGAATTTCTCCACCGTTTCAACACAAATGTATAAAGAATATAACAAAATTCAATGCAATGCAAACAATTAGCGCAGGTAGTGGGGGGATATTGATTCCCAGCAATACTTTTTCTCATTATTTTCTATTAGACTAATGAATCGTAACATTCAATCGCTTATTTATCAATAAATCAAGTACTGTCATCACTCCATTCAGTGCTTTGATTTTCTGTTCATCACTATACGTTGGTGTTTGAACCTCGGCACCTGAATGAGAATACAATTTGCCTCCGAATTCAAAAAAATACGTAATGCCTTTCGCACTTAAGCGGGGCACCAATTCACTCTTTGAATCTCCACCGGAAAAAACATTGGCGAATTTACTTTCGTATTTGTTGTCGGTTAAGGATTTATGGAAAATGAAATAATAATCATCACTTTTAAATTTCTTACCTGATTTAGCGCCCCTGTTTTTTGGTAGCAGAAATTTATCAATACTTTTAAAATTTATGCTCAGAGTATCATTTGAAGCCAAGTTGGGATTGTGATCCATTTTTTCTGAGATTCCGGCAAAAATCAGCGTGTCTGGCTTAATGTCAATCAATCTCAAAGTTCTTTTTGTTTTGTCTTTAAACTGTAAATCATAAAAACAGTTTCTGTATAAGTAAAAACCTGTTGGACTATAATTAGCCATGTTATCTTTTATCTGTGGCTGATTCTCTTTTTTAAGAATCATTACATTCCAAACACTGTCTTGTTGCCCAAGTGCATCAATCTGAATCAGCGTAAGAAAAACAATCAATATCCTAAGAATCATTAGCTAATCGTTAAGTTTGAAATCTGGGAATGGATACCTTTTTACTTCAGCACCTTAGCATTTCCAACGGTTTTGCCCTTATACACCAGTCTCAAAAGGTAGATTCCCTTTGCCCACTTTGATGCATTAAATGAAACGACTTGTTGCCCCTGACTTAACTTCTGTTCATCGATAAGCCTTCCATTTATATCGTAAATCTGCAGAATGCTGTACTGCTGATAATTGCTTTGACGGGTTAGTGCATTGCCACCGTTATTTTTATTATGGATGCTGACAAATTCAGGCAAATGAACAAAGAACTTTTCAGTCACCGGGTTCGGATATACTTCAATCTTCTCATTATCAGCAAACTTATGAGTGAACCGGGAATTTGTAACCACTTCACATCCATCCATGTAAAGTGTATCGTAGGTAATTAAACCCTCTCCACATGCATAATCGTAAATTCGGCTGGCTGTATAAAGGCTGTCATCTTCCAATTCAGCATTGAGTTTAAATAAGAGTGTATTATGTTCAGGAAACCCCCATGGATTATTAACACCGCATGAACCGGTTAACAATATTTTATTGTCAGATGTTGTTGACATGGTAAGCCCGATTCCTTCAAAATGCTGAAGTAATTCTCTTTGATGCAACACACTCCCCAATGTGTCAAAAATGTATGCCGAGTATTTTCTAAATAAAGTATTATTCTCGAAGATATAACCAGTAATTGCCAGTGAATTATCGCTCATGGCAGATATTCCCGTAAAAAAACTATCAAGATTTCCACCTTGAAACAAAAAATATGGAGAGTAATTATCGTTGACATTGCCAATTCTAAGGCTGGAATATGGATCAAAATAGCTGATCTCCGAATACAGAAATGTTGAACCTACAGAAAATATTTTCCCGCTTAATGATTGATAAATCTGACTGTCCATACCGCGAACTGTATCAACATCCGGATACATTAAGGAATAATCTATCATTTCACCTTCCGGACTGATATAAATTCTGATTGGTTTATATCCATCAGTAGTATTGCTATGTGCTGACCCTGTAACCACGAAATTACCATCGTTCAATGCACTGATTCCTGCATATATTTCGCTGTTTACTTCTTCGTTATCATAATTAAACATCCATTTAATATTTCCGTCATAGTCCAGTTTGGTCAGAGAAAAAAAATGGTTATTTGCTATATTACTTACAGTCATTCCAACATATCCTCCTTCTACCTCTATAACATTGTTTGTCCAGATACTCTGATCAGAATTACTGATAATTTTGCACCATTCTATCTGTCCGCAAGCATTAAGTTTCATATAAGCCTGATCACGCTTTAGATCCGGATCAAAGTAAGTTTTACGTATAAAAATCAATAATCCCGAGTCTGATGTAGTAATCATATGGTTGGCTATTGAGAGCGTATCTCCGAAAAGCAGGTTTCTATGCCATAAAAATTCGCCGTTTATATCGGTTTTAACTATCCATCCGGGGAGATACCTCTGACCATTAAATGATCTGGCAAGAAAAACGATCCCTCCATCGTATGTCTCCCAGATATTTAACCCATTTGATGAGTTTTCCTCATCTGTAAATATTTTAGGCCAGGTCTGGCAAAAGGAAACGGTTGAGAGAATCGTCAACATTGAAAATAAGAGACTGAGTTTTTTCATGATAAATGGTATAAAATCGATAATTTAAAAATTCATATTTCCGGTAATTTCGAGGAAAAATCAGAAGCTAATATTTCATGGAGCAATGGAGCCTTAATCAATTGTTTTCAAAAATACCTTTTCTCTCATGATTCTGTCACAACCAACAAATAATCATCAAAACCTTATCTACTAGCGGATAAACTCTCATAAGGGCGGGTAAACTTACTGCTTTCCCCATTTCTTTCCAAATTCATGAAAAAATAAAAATTACCTGAGGATTATTCCGAAATGGAGGCTTGGTTAGGAAGGTTTTTGTTTTTCCTGGGGTCATAATTATTCAGATTCCTGTTTCTGAATTATTTCTTCCATTTCTTCATGCGATACTCCGTATGGATATCCTCCGCTTGTATATCCGATAATCATTGCAAAGTTTTCATCACTTTCAAATTCACATCTGGCATTTAATGTATCCTGCCGTTTTTTCTTCATTGAACATCTGTGCTGTTTGCGCGCTTCCATCGATTGACGTAATTGATTCTCATATGCTTCCGGAATTTCAACCCCTGACATTCTTAATTCCATTACTGCACATAATTTGTCAACAGCATACTTTTTTGAATAGACTTTAACTATATTGTTTCCTGAATAAGTTTTTATCCAAGCCTTTGCCAAACGAAGTCTGTATTCTCTTTTTGGTGTTTCTCTCATTTTCTATACTCAATTTTGACTGAGACAGTTATCATTACAATCTTCAACAGGGCAGTTTTTTAAAATCGATTCTCTAATCAAACGGCTCTTTGGGCAAGGCTTTTAAATTCTTAACATATCGTTCAATGCTAAAAGGCTTACCAGATTTGAGGAGATCAAATAATTCGACTGCTATACACTGTCCTATCAATTGTCTGGTTTCAAAATCATCATATCCTTCTTTTCGTAATCGGTCATAGGTTGCTTTGGTCTCAGGGGGGTTGTTATCTCTGATTTGATTTTTTACAATTTCAAAAATCTGTTCTCTAACTATTTCATTTGACTCCATAATTGAAGGGTTTTTGTGAGTAAAAGGGAATAATAGTTGAATCTGCCGAAAATTTCATCATGTTACAAAGTTAATAAAAAACGATCTTTTCAGCTCATTGATGAAACTCACTTTAAATCATTTCCAACACAAAAATATAAAGAAAGTAAAAAGACTCAATGCAGGGTGTATATTTAGCCGGGACGAAGTCCAGTGTTTGGCTGACATTCCGGTTTATAGTCTGCATAAATTATCCAATCGTAAGCTTAAAACAGACTTCTGGCAAAGTTTAATTCCACAAACTAATTACGATAATCAAAAAGCCATACCAAATGATATTCCGGGCCACACCCACAATATCATATCTGGACCTAGTTCTTTATCCGGACCAACAACTACAGGCATTAGTCCTGCTCTGAACACAAAATTACCTTCCGGTTTTTGGAATCTATAACCCAGCCTTCCGGTCAAATAACTGCTATAATCATATTCAACAATAAGATTGGAAGGAAAAGTGATACAAGCACCAATCTCAAAATGATGTTTGTTTGAAGAAAATAAGCCCATTAGCCCGATTGGCCATCCTATTAAACCATATCCAATCTGACCGACAGCTTTGAATTTGGGTTGGTTTACAATCACTCTTTCATAATAAACTGCTCCTAAGACTGTATATCCACCAAATTCAATATTAACACTGTTTTTTTTAAGGAAATTCTGATTATTGAGATCAGTGTTTTGTGGAAACAGAAAAATGGTTGGGGAAAAAAATAAAACCAAAAATGAAATGCTTTTCATGATCTTCCATTTTTAATGTTTTAAACCTTTACCTTGACACACAACATAAAGAATTTTATTTGCGGTTCAGTACAAATATACAATGAAAATAACAAAATTCAAAACAGCATAAAAAATTAGATGAAGTTGCTGAGCAATAGAATTTTACCTGCTCATTTTGAGATGGTGAGCTTAAGGATGGCAAGCCGGGTGATGCTGACTGCACGTATGCCAGTTTATTACCTGGCGTTTTCCCTCATTATTTTCTCAATTTCCAAATTATCGAAAAATATTGTAATCCATCCTTCAAGGCTAAATTTGAAGTTTATTAATTCATCTTCCTTTTCTTCAAAGTCCATTGAGCCAATTAAAAACCTGTTGTTAAAGCTCAATTGGAATTCAATATAGTCCGGAATAAAAAGCTGTTGATTTCCCTCTACTTCAAAAACTGACCATCGGATATTAATGTTCTCGATCCGTTGTCTGATAATATTTTTCCAGAAATAATCACTTTTGGTTTCCAGTTTTTGAGGTTCGTTTCCAGTGTAAAGTGTTTCAAACCCGGCGAAAGCAATATTATGAAAATCATATTTTGAATCCCACCCGAAACAGAAATGTTCATTATTGTCTAACCTGATTTCAATACCTCCGTCAACAACTTGTCTGTCACAATCTTTAATATCATATTGTTGTGTATTAACATTATAGAGGTTGACTTCTTCAATTACGTTTCCGATAAGTCTGGATTTCAGCAGATTTTCTATTTGTTCTTTGGTTTCCATATGAAGTTCAATAGTTTAATAATGACTAAAGCAACCCACTTACACTCATTTCAAAAACACTTAATCGTCGCGGCTGCCGGGAATTGTTGATAAAGATACAAACTTCATTTGTACTAAAACCTGCCTGTTTGCGGATAGATTTTGCTGAATCTGAAAAGGTACAAAAAGCTGCATTACATCAAAAAACAGCTTTCTGTTTTTCACTTCAATCTGATTAAAAAATGTCTTTAAATGCATAGTCAACAAGGGGGATGCTTGCCAGGCAGTCAGGCTTGTTCAATCCCGATCGTTATCGTAATTGCTGACCGCCCAGGGTCCTGTTTATTACCAACCGGGTTTTCTTATACTCTGTCAATGGTTTGAGATATTTTATTAATCCATTTATTATGTTTTTCCGCCTTTAAAATTTAGTTTTTTTAATGACTCTATTAGCAGCTAATTTGCCAGTAAGTATTGACATAGGCACACCTGCCGGACTATAAGCCCATTGACCGGCCTGAAATATGTTGGGTATGGGGGTAAGAACAGATTTGTCTGATCTTTGGATTTTGCTGACTACAGGTACTTGCTCTTCAAATGACCATCCAACAATAGATCCATCTGTACTTGCAATCCTGTTTTTAATACTGATTGGGGTGAAAGAAAATTGTTTTAGTATTTTATCTTTTAACATCGGATATACTGATTCTGATAGGATGGAAATAATTTTTATTTCAATTTCCTGGACGAAATCCTCATAGAATCCTGATTCTTTTACTTTTTCGAACAAATCAAATTCAATAATAAAACTAATTATCAAGCCGGATTTGTTTGCAGGAACAAGGTCAGGGTCTTTTATCCCGGGAATTGAAATCTCAAACGTATTATTTTTCAAGAACCTATCCATCCAAAACAAAACATCTGCTTTGCCAGTTTCTGCCCAATTGGAGAGCATTTCTTTAAGTTCACTTCTGTGAATATTACCCAATCCTTTTCTGGAAGGAGTGTAGAAGAAATGTCCATCGGCAATTTCACTGAAATAAGAAATAGGCAAATCTACTTCCAGATAGAGTGAAAATACAGATTCGCTGCCCCTACATGCCATTACTTTATTTTTGGTATTCTCAAATTCTTTCTGAATTACTGCGTCCATTTTATCAGTCAGTGTAATATTGTAAAAAGTTTTCAGGTCGGCAGCCCATATAAGATTTTGATAATAATATGTTTGCCCAAGATTATCAATAACAGTTTGTTCATCAGCTATAATTTTTTCAATGGAGGTATCTGGCTTAAGATCTCCACCGAAATCGATAATTTTCTTAACCATCTCATCTATGATCTTTCCAACACCTCCTTTCGGATAAAAATAGTCAAGGTATAAAGAGAAATAACTTAATGCAAAAAAGGCAGGTGTTCCTTTAAAAAAATGCTGTGTAATAATGTCTTTTAGTGATGGATTTTTTATAAGCCCATCTAAATATGTTTCAAAAGGAATATTTAACCGGTTAATTTTATTCACCGTGAAAAGAAATCTGGGTAACCAAGGCAATAATTTTTTAAAAATATACTTTCTGTCTTTTTTTAAGTCTTTAAATAGAGGGTTTTCAATGCCATATAAAACTTCGAGCATCTTCATGATTTTGCGCATGGCTTGAATGAAACCATCAACCTCCTCTGCACTTTCCGGATATAAAGAAACCAACATGTTTCTGTATTCCTGTATTGAACTTAAATCCTCAATACTTAAAATCCGGTCTTCAATGCCGATGGACACTTTGCTGCGAACCACTTCTATTTGAATGTCTAAATCGCTGAGCATAGGCAGAATAATGCCTGCACTTTCCAGTGCTCTCACTCCTGCTTCAAAATGAAAACCATCGATAATAAATGTATTGACCAATCCGCCAAATTCATGGTTTTTTTCAAACAGTAAAACTTTTTGTCCTGCCTTTGAAAGATATGCAGCAGATGTAAGCCCTGCAATTCCTCCTCCAACGATGATGGTGTCGTATTTTATGGTATCCATGTTATTCTAATTTACCCATTTTTAAACTTATGCTCCATAAGAGCTTTGCAATGTCAGTATCTAAAGCCGGTGGTGCAGGCTCTTCAATCGTTGTAAGATTAAAAAAATGACCGCTTACAGTTTCTATCTCATTTGATAAACTAAGGTAATAAATAGCTTCTGCAGAGATGGTAGCCGGTCTCAAGGTTTTATCCAAAATATTTTTTTTATACCATTTGTATAGCCAACCGTTTTCTTGTCCGGTCTCAGTTTTTACAGCCCCGGGATGCATCGCATTGATAGTAACACCGGAACCACAAAAAATTTCATCAAAGCATCGCATTGAAAGAAGTTGTGCCAACTTAGCCGATCCATAACTTTTCAATCCTGAATACTTTCTTTTTGACCAATTTAAATCATCGAGTCGAAGACCCCATGCTGCAAATCGGTGTCCTTCGGAATTAACCATAATAATTCTGGCTTTATTTTGTGCCTTAAATTTATCGATTAATTTATAGTTTATGATGAATGAGGAAAGATATTGAACCATAAAGACTTTCTCAATTCCTTCTTCTGTGAGTTCTTTATGCGTAAGATAAACACCTGCGTTATGAATAAAAACGTCAATAGGCCTATCTATCTTCAGTAAAAAATCAACAGCAAGATTTACCTCCCTTATGCTGCTTAAGTCCGCTATGAAATAGTCACATGTTACACCAAATTCATTTTCAATCTCTTGCTTCAGGTGTTCAGACTTTTCTTTGTTTCTGTTAATACATATAAGGTTAGCTCCTTTTGATGCAAATTTTCGTGCAACATAATAACCTATCCCTGACGTTGCACCAGTAATGACAACCAGATGGTTTTTGCAATCAATCTCACATATACGGGGGTATTTGCGGTTATTCTTTATCATTGCAAATACGTTTGACCATTGGTATTCCTTAAAATACCTGCCAAATCTTATTCCGTTTTCTTTCATACCAATCACCCGAATTTTTTTTTCATAAATCTTCGGTAAATCTTACCAAATCGTGGGATATTATCAAAAATATCGCCCCATAAATCATAATAATCACGTTGTTCAATTATTTTACCCTGATCATTGATGGTCAGCCGACTGGCACCGTACATAACAGAACTTGGATACTTTTTGTAACTGATGGTCATTTCCCATTCGATAAAAAAATCAAAATCCTGCTGAACAGCTCTTACGAGATGCATCTTCAAATCTTTCGATCGCCTGGTCAAACGTTCAGTCATTAATTTAAACTCAGTAATTCCTTTTATCCCCTGAATGGAGTCCCTGAAAAAAATCTCTTCGTCGTAGTAAGGCAATATATGCGACCAGTCGGGTTTCCCTTTGGTGTTATATGTTTTTGTCCACAATTCCTTTACAAGCTCCAATGTCAGGATGTGCGATTCCTCTGATTTCGGAACAACCTGAATTTCCTCATCCATATTCATCTATTTATTTAAAAATTATGTATTTAGGTTCGCGGGCGATGATCGTGTCATTTTAACTTCAAAAATGGTTTCTTTAAAATCCGGCAACCCAAATGCTCCATAAAAGTACAAAAGTTTCTTTTACAACAATGTGACCGTTTGTACTTAGGTTTTGTTGGCTGCCGGTTTTCGTTCTGGTATGGTAAAGCCATGAATAGTGAACTCATTTTCTGCCGGTTAGCCCATTCTTGCAAAACGAAAAAGGCCGGGCGGCACAACCCTCAAACTTCAATATTTCTTCATATAACTCAACTTGTACTTTCTTCGCGAAGCGGTGCTTTTTTAAAAAGTGTCAACCAACTTTTTCGGGCTTGGCAAAATCGGCGATTTTACCATCACAACAACAATCGGGATTGACCTCTGACATCTGACCTCTGAACTCTGAACTCCGCTCCGTCTATCGGAATCTGACCTCAGACACATCTCCAGGATTCAGGAACAGAAAAATACCGGAAATTTAAATTTCCCGCCCTTCTTCAATTAATGCTTATTCATCAAAACCCCCATTCAATAATCACGACTTACTTCCGGCATTGAAATTATGCGTAATTTTACCATCCTCTTTTACTGATAGTTATACAAACTAAAAAGCAGACTAAAGTTAATTTCATGGCTAAAAAAAAGATTCTTGCTTTTGTGATCTATACCGTTCTTCTCATTACTGTTGTCATTGTTGCCATTCAGTTAAGCTTTAGCTATTACTTCAATAAAAAAATAAAAAACGACTTGCAGAAGGAAGTTGTAAGCCAGAGTCAGGGTGAATATCAGTTGAAGATTGAAAAACTAAGTACCAATATTTTCAACCAATCTATCTATTTAACTGATTTTCTGTTAGAACCGGTCAATATCATTGATTCAACAACCCCAAAATATTATGCATCAGCAAGCAAAATAAGCCTGGTCGATTTTAAATTATTTGCATTCCTGTTAAGAAAGGAATTAATTATTTCCGGCATGGAACTGGAGAATCCTTCCGGAAATATCTTCAGAAACAGTGCAACAGATACCAGCGAATCGAAAGAGAGTAAAAGAAAATTCTCGATTTACAGCCTGATCAGCAAGCACATTCATTCATTGCAGATTAACGATATCAAAATCATCAATGCCGATATCATGATTTATGATGATTTCGGTGACAGCATTCCATCCATTATCAGCAAAGAAAATGAATTGACTATTTCAAATCTGCGCATTAACAAAGAAGCCGAAGAAGCCGGAAGATTGTTTCTGGCCGATACAGTTAACCTGATTATTAGAAAATTCTCCTACAATACGAGCGACGGACTTTATTCCGTTCGCATAAAGCAACTTGCGGCATCTTACAGCGACTCAACACTTCGTTTGGATTCCTGTGAACTGATTCCAAATTATTCAAAATTGAAATTTGCAGGTAAAGCCGGAAAGCAAACCGACCGCATGGATGTCTCTGCCGAAAGCCTTACTTTCAGCAGCATGGACGTAAAACTGTTTTTTGAAAGAAACTGGTTTATAGCCGACATGTTAAACATCGACACCTTACACATTTCAGCTTACCGCGACAAAAATGACCATAGAATCCCGGTGGTTTCAAAGTCGGTACAACAGCTTTTGAAAGAAATTCCGTTTTATACTGTAATTGATTCCATAAAAATTAACGATTCAGAAATAGTTTATGAAGAGATAGCAGCTGGCGCATCCACATCCGGCAAGATATCATTCAATGGGGTGAATGCAACAATGACAGGTTTTACAAGTGACTCAAATCTTTTTTCAACATACAATGCTTTAGCGTTAAATGCCACCTGCAGATTTATGAACAAGGGCAAACTGAAGGCACATTACAGTTTCCCGTTAAATACTGATAAAATGGTATTTGACTGTTCGGGAGAATTGATTGATATGCCATTGCAGGAGCTCAATTCGATACTTATACCAAGTGCGAACATTTCCATAAAGGATGGAACCGTCGAATTCATGAAATTTTCATTTCATGCCAATGAGTTCGTATCAAACGGGAAAATGGAAATGCGCTACAAAAACTTAAAAATAGAGCTATTGAATAAGAAAGACGGTGAATCGGGGCTGGTTGAAGATGTACTTGCATTTCTGGCGCATAAGTTCGTCATCAAGGAAGATAATCCGTCGGCTGGCCAACCCGTAAGAGTATCTGAAATAGGTTACCATCGGGATCCAACCCGTTTTATTTTTCACTACTCATGGAAGTCATTGTTGAGTGGCATTAAGCCAACCATTGGGATACCTGAAAAATCGAAGAAGAAATAAGGGGGAATGAGTGGTAAAATGGCCGGACAGGAATTTTTTACTTTTTTTTCGGATAAGACTTGTTTATTTTATTTTTATGCTTAATTTTGCAGTCCCAATTCGGGGAAGCATTCCTTCTTAGCTCAGTTGGTTAGAGCATCTGACTGTTAATCAGAGGGTCGCTGGTTCAAGTCCAGCAGAGGGAGCCAGAAAATCAGCCACTTACATTAAATTGTGAGTGGCTTTTTTCTTTTTCAACATACAAATCAACATACAACTTTGAAAATTACGGGTAATCCTTTTCTCCTTTTTATAATAATAATAGCGATAATCAGGTGAATGGGAAAATTAACAAATAAAGAAGGAGCTGCACAGATAATATGTACAACTCCCCCCTTAGTTTTCTCATTTTCAGTGGTTTTACTTTTGTTAAACGGGTACCATCTCAAAACGAAGACAAAATACAGCATAACCCGTTATAAAAGTCTGAACAGGATCTTTACTGCATAAGGCAGACCGATCAATTTCAATTAACTTCTATGTTTTAATTAATTTTTAATGGTGAAACCCCGATCACTTTAATTGCGACCGGGGTTGTGTTCTTCTAGGATTAAGACAGAAACCAGCTATGAGGACTGTCTCCTTCGAGTGCCCTTGTGATTCCCTGAGTGAATGTGAATGCATTGACGGAGCGGTTTAGAAATGCATCTATATAGCTACTCTTGTTTGATCCGGTGAATAGGCCATACAGCCGCCACAAGTTAATGTCACCGTTATCATCTCTGCAGAAACTCTTGTCACCATAATAGTCACGAACAATTGTGTTGAACTGACTATCATTGAATTCCAATGCAGGAATATCCTTCTTTTGTCCAGGTGGAAGATATTGGTACAACCTTGACTTCCCAATTATCTGAGCGAATTGATGCTCATTTAGCTTGTAATTCACGAAATCCTGCATGGTGTGCAAGCTTTTGGGAATACTGAACTGTGCTAAAAGCTCTATTGCCTTTTTGACCAGATCATCATAACTTGATACACGGGTGTCCAATGCAACGCCATCTGTCGAAACCAATAGATTCGTACATACCAGATTCTTAAAGCCTACAAAGAGTTTGAATTTCTCTATCGACTTTTTTGAGAATAAGGATTCATGATTGAGCGCACGTACACCACCTATTGTGAGATTAAGACGATTGCCGTTTACGACTTCCGTAATGGACGGAATTTCAATCATAAATATCATTCTCTCGTAGTATCGCGTTTTCTCATATTCCTCCAATTCGGCAACTTTTTTATGCAGTGCTGAAGGAATTCTTCCATTAATCGGATGTGAAACACGAATTTGTGTCGGCAGGACATCAATACTCCCGAAATGTTGCTGTGTTGCAAATTCCAAAGCGTCGATCATCTCGAAGTGGCTGATGGTCTTTTCGTTATCCCGGAATGTTGGAATTACACAGTCATCTCGAAGGTGCGAAAGAGTTACCGATTCGGTATTGGCTTCTACAAAGGAGCGGACGCTGGGTTGTTCTTGCTGAACACTGTTAACAGAAGCATATTCTGCATCTTCAACATCTGCAAATCTTTCAGAAGTCGGAATAACCTGATTAGAGGTTCGGTGATTAATTAGTTGCAGTTCCATAACCGTTGCCTCCTCTCGCTGCACTTCCGTTTAACAAATGACTGATTTCCTGAAGCTCTTGTTTTCTCCTGGCGAATTCAGAAACAAGGTTCTCTGACAATTCTGGATACTTTCTATAAAGAGCATTAAGTTCATCAATAGTAATCGAACCATTGACTAGTGCACGGACTGTTTCAACCATATCTTCACCCTCATTGCACCAATCCAGAATAGTTTTACCCGTTTCCGGAGTAATCTGAAACTTAGGTTTTCCGGTGAATAATCCAGTCCTGTCTTTGCTGATAAAGGCATGGTGCTCAGCATCAATGTCAAATGATAAAGTTACCTCGAACTCAAAACCATCACGGGTAATCGGAGCCATTCCTACCTTCTGGGGCACTTGCTTTCCATTTCGCTCGGTTAACACATATTCAGTTTTTGACCTGATGGTGCTGATAACGTGACATTTGCTTTTCAAGATTGAATCGATGAAAGCCTGATGCTGCGGAGTCACGGAAGCCCATGCGGTGAAACTGTTGGGAACCCTCATTGCAGAGGTTATTTGTTCATGCATTTCAAGACAGCCACCCTTTCCATTCCATTCGTGGGTAATACTGTCAATGATTATGCATTCAATGCCTGAAGCTTCGCAAAGTAGGATTGCTTCTCCATACCTTTTAGGCGTGTAAGGCTCGTTTAAGGAAAGGACGTAATACTGTCCCAACTCTGAATAAAGGTCAGCAGATTGATTCTCTGTGTCAATAACGGCTATCTTTTTCCAGTCTCCAGTGAGACCGAAAGCAAGTAGTAATGCGGAATATGTTTTACCACTTCCACTAGGACCCTGTAGCGCGATTCGGATGCGTGCTTTGGAGCGTTTGGCTTGTCTTAAATTCATGGGGTTTAAACTTTTAGAGGTTAGTACTGGACCTTATAGATTATGCGTAGCATTAATGAGCATCACAACCGGTTTAAAACTTATGGAGATTAATATTGGACCTTAAAGATTATGCGTAGCATTTATATGGAGTATTACATCAGGTACGTCACCGTTTCCATGAGGATAGCAGCCTCTTCTGAGCTTACAAACACAAAATAAGGTTTGAATCTGTACTGCACTGATCTTTTGCAGGGTAAATGGCCGGGGGGTGCAGGGATAATTAAAATCGACGGGGGTTTATGTATTAGGGGCTCCATCCTCTCGATTGAATGGACAGGGGGTGTCAATTATTTGAGAGAAAGGGGGGTATAAAGTGAGATAGCTATATTATATATATGGTGAGAGAAGTTTTAGTCGAGAAGTGGAGTTTAGAAAACCCTATGTTACTGAGTAACTCTGCTCTCGTTCACGTGGATGTCGATCCTTACTTTTTTCATAATTGATTTTAGTAATATCAATAGAAATGAACCAAACAAAGGAAATCCGGCTAAGCAGTGATCACTATTCTAGAATGAAGAATTTCATCGATCTATTATGATCAAAATTTACATCATAAGAATGCTGTTTAATTTGATATAATAGGGCTAAATTGTTATCTTCCATATATTTTCTAAGCAAGTCGCTTCTCATATAATTAAATGCATTCTGGAAGAATTGATCTTCATACTTTATACAATGAAACGAGTCATTTAAATTTGAATCCAAAATTTTTCTTTTACGGGGGTCTGCTTTAAGTCTCAAATATTTCCCCATATTAATTGATGGATAATACTCACTATACCCCTCTAAATTGATGCTTTCTGATTCCCATGAGTAATTGACTAATGTGGGAATTGACTCAAAATGTAACTTCTCCGGCCTTGTCTCTTCTACCTCTTTGCCGATGTCTTCATATTTGTAAGCCCGGTCTCCCAATATATCCTGAACTTCTAACTTCCGCGTTATATTTACATTTTTTCCAGTTGGTATGGAAATGCTATCAAATGAAGATTCAGGAATATTATCCGCCCAATACAATTCTCCAAAATAAGCTTTTCTTAATTGATCGTATGAAGCATGAATATCCATTGCCCAAGCAAAAACTTGATTCAGTACATTCTGTTGTAAAAGTCCGAAATTTTCATTTTTTCTGATAAAAAATGTTTCTGCAAGTAGAAATGATCGAATTGCATATTCTTCATCAACTCTTTGATCGATCGAGCCATAGAGCATTATATATTGATCTTCAGTGAATAGTCGCTCAAAATATGGAGTAATGGAATCAATTTTAATTTCTCGATACCATTCAGGGTCTTTGTTCTTATTTTCTAATAAATTTCCCGGATAAACTCTAATCGGGAGCTTGTAATCGAATAAAGGGAGGCTGATGTCAATATCTACATCATCCAATCTCTTATAAGATTTTTTCCCAGATTCTTTTTGTTCATAAACATTTAAATGACCCTTCTGTAATAAAAATCCTGCAAAATCAAAAAAGCCTTTCCAGGAGTATTTTTTTCCAAGTCTATCAACTTTTCCTTCATAACCTGGAATTTTATGCCCATAATAAAAGTTTTTAAATCTTTCATCAGTATCTTCAAGGGATTCAATATCTTTATATCCAATCTCGAAAATTCTTTTGTAAACATTTGCAATTGCCTCCCTTTCATCATTATCATCTTTAATTAATCTTGGTATTGTATAAATTCCGAAGTCCATACCAATTGGTTTTGGCAAAGACATTCGATTGCTTTGATTAATTAGATTACGTTGCTTTTTTGTTGGAGGAATCCATTGAGAAGGAACATGGAATTGGTAATTATCAATATTATTAGCTCCCAATTTACTTTTGGATATTACTCCTTTGTGAACAGCAAGATCTACTATATGTTTTATGGAATCAATAACAATATAATTATAAACTGGAATTTTAGAAGGTTGAGAGAATTGTAATTTAAACAACCGGTTTGCAATTACAGGCAAGTTATTTTCTATAAAATCAGTATCATTCTGTAATATAAGTGCTACCCCATAGCAACAACTAGATAATCTTTCATAAATATAACTATCAATTATACAAGTAGAATATTCCGTCAATTCAAGAAGAGATAATGGATATCTTTTACCAAACTCAATTAAATACATTGTCGCACGATCTCTAAGTTCTCTTATATTGGTCGCAGTAACATAAGCAATAACTTTCGCTACTAACTCATGATATTCTAGATTCTCTTCATTGCTATTCATTATAATTTTGATATTCAAATCTATAAGTTCATAAAAGGAATCCGCTTCTTTGTATATATAAAATGTCCAGTTAACATCGAATTCCCACATTTCCAGTTTTTCTAAAACTTTAGATATAAAATGAAAATTTAAATCGTTGGCTGGATTTAACCATTGGCTCGAACTAGCATTCAATATATATTCTATATTCGACTTACTACTCAATTCATATAAAAGATAATTGGAAATATCTTTATCATGATTACTTTCAAATCCATTATACAAGTACCACCATGACAAATCCTTACTATCCTCATCCTTCAATGAATAAATTAACTCAGGATTTATTGCAATTAAAAATTTGAGTACATCCAATCTCAGTTGATGGTGCTCGGCCGGATCTACCCCTACTATCTTTTGGCGAAACTCACTAGAGCTTAGTAATTCTTCAGATGAGCTATAAAGATCGGATAACATTCTAGCAAGTAAATAACCTCCAACTTCTTGTTGTGTATGCTTTACAATCTCATTGTTGCGGCCTATATTATCTTTGATAAAAATTAAATACCCCTCAAGTATCAATCGGGCGATGGAGTTATCTCGTGACACATCATCATTTTTGTCAAAAGCATCGCTAAACTCGTCAAGTGAAATAATTGCTTCGTTATTAGCTAAAAATTTTTTCGAGCTTTCAGTTAGTCCGTCAATAATTCGTTTTGCTTTTTGCAGATTTAACCTATTCTTAATTTCAATTGTAAGGCTTGCTATATAATCTTCAAATATTTGTAGGTAAGTATTGACATTTAGATATATTGATTTTTCCTCCTTCCTAGATTCGTTGGTAAGTTTACAAAATAAATCAAGTAGCAAGGGAACTCTGAAGTAATTAAGATCTGCAGTTTCTATATTAATTGCATTAATCTTGTAGTAATTGAAATACTTTGTACAAGCCTCTTTTATATCCTTCTGAAATCCTTTAATTTCGAGTATTGCTCCAGGTTTAATTCGCCAAATATTCTCAATATAAGAGGTCCTTAGAGTACAGATAAAATAGCAGTGTGAATACAACCCAATTAGATTAATAAACTCTTGCAAATGATTACTCCAAATATTGCTAAATCCAATTGAAGATTTTGTGGTCTCGTTTAATGCATCAATAATGATAAAACATCGTCTGTTTTTGGATATAGCAAAATTGTTTACTTGGTCCAATATTTCAGATACATTGTACCCGTTAGGAATCTGCAATAATTGCAAGAGTTTTTCATATAGATTTACATTATCGCCATTAAATTGTTTTGATTTGAAGAAGATAACGTAATCTCCATTCGATTTAAATGAATTAATAAGATGGGCTGAAATATGTGTTTTACCTGTTCCAGCAATTCCAGCAATAATGATATGATTAGGTTTGGTTTTGAAATTACTCAACATAAAATTTAATTCATTTAGGTTGTAGTTAACTTCATTATAATGTTGAATAATATGCCTTATGAAATTGTAATCCTCCGCGTTGTTGTAAGCAAGGTCCTTCACCATTAAACTTGAAAAACTAATCGAATTGTTCTTTGGAAATTGAATTTCCGAAATCTGTGTTTTCTTAAGTAGAGAACTATAACCATCTGATTCGAAGTAAATTTTCATATGATTCAATTGAGAGTCTAGCTTCCCAATGCTCTGATATAGTTCACGGATTTGGTTGAGTGAATTATGTTTGGCTAAATATAAGTTAATAGGCTCGCCATCCAAAATCTGGTAGAAATCATTACAACTCTTCTTAAACTCTTCTAAAGATTCTTTACATATGCTGATCTGATTAGAATGAATTTCTTTCCAATATGTAAAGTCCAAAATGTAATTTAATTTAGTCCTCTCGAAATCAGTTATTTGATGTAATTCAGGTATATATTTGCTCTTGACATCTTCATCATATGTGATTTCAAGCATGCGTTCAAACCAAGCATCTGATAGAATTATTTCAGCTCGCCCTGTTACAATTTGTTCTTTTATTATGTTTACAGATACTTTTGAGCGCTTAATATTTTCCAAATGAACTCCTTCTGAGTCCATTGAAGATTTACTGAATAAATTTTGAAACCAGTTAAACAAACTATCTATTTTTAACATCTATATCAGAATCATTTACATTCATAGTGTGAATCTTACTACCAGGCTCAGTATCAATTTTGATTTTAGATTTTGAAACATCTTTGGTAATAATCTCAGAAACATGGCTTTCAAATAACAAACCAAGGAGTGTTACAACTTGTGCGATTATAACAGTTAATGGTTCGTACTCTTTGTACTTGATAAACCATAAAACTGCGATGGTTAATACTCCCAGATTCAAAATAATTAGTATGCGTTTAAGATTTTTGTTCATTTAATTTCTTTTTTTGGGGTTAAGTGCCTAAATTTAGACGAATAATAATTTCCAACAAATATAAATTACTATGATGAAAAATACAACTCATTAATGATAATTTTAGCTATTCCAAAAAATAATCGTGTTCCATTTTTAACAGCATGAATTTGTTAATGAATCAACTGCCTGATCAATAATTTCTTAGTGCAAAGTGATTTTCAAAAAGTTATGTTATTCAATTCCTAAGTACCGCTCCTTTGAAATTGGAAGAATTTTTACTATCGTTTCATTTCTGGTTTGAATCTGATAATATTCATGAATGTTTATACTACTCTCAGGTACTTTAATCACTTGTACCGGATTGACTTTATAGATTTCGCATGTTAAATAGCAATAGCCATATTGTGGCTCTGATCGCCCAACAATCTTAACATTAACATACTCCTTGTCATTAAAATATGCTGGTAAGGTTGAGTTTTTCAGAATAGCTTCCAACTCTAAATTCCTTTTGGTGAGCTCCCATTGCTTTATATCAATATATTCCTTTACACCGGAATACATTGGTTCCAACTGATCTTTTTTAATTCCGATATTATTTCTTTTGCTATCTCTTTCAATTTCCCATAATTGTCCATTACTTTTAAATTTAATAGCTCGGCCTAATTCTAATTCACCACTTTCACTCAGTATTCTTATTCTGCTTCCAATTTTAATATTACTATTCTTAGAGTCACTTAACTCATTTAATTCTTTTACAAGCTCGAGCCTAATTTTGTTTAACTCAAGTTCTTTTTTGATTTCATTAATCATTTCGCTGCTTTTTTGTTTTAAGAAATAAATCCTTATTGTTGTTAATTCACTACATTGGAAGTATTTACAAAGGTAGCAGTTTCAGCTTTATTTACCAAATGTTCAAAAATAATCCTATCTATGCACTAGAATAATTTTTGAATTTCAATTAATAGTGTTATTTCGACAAAACGGCCCCACCATTACAGCGCTATCAGCGCAGCCTTAAATAACCAGGCTGTCCAGTCTCCTGCGCTAAAGGAATTGAATTTAGGACAAGAGTTTATTCCTATACTTTGTTAAAACACTTTTCATAAAAGGTTCTGCAAGGTTCTTAATTTCCTTCTTAGGGAATTTTTTCAGCCAGTCATTAAAATTATTAAATATTTCCAGATATGAGACTTCATCGTGTGAAACTAAAGTGAAATTGCTAAAAATCCAGTTCTTCTTATTCGTTTCATATTTTAGCTTAGATTTATCTAAAATTTCAATTTTACCAATGAAACTACCTGGATCTTTTTCAAAGATACCAAATTCAACTCTGTCTTCTTCAAGTGCATAATTTGGAGTGGTGTTGTAAGAAAAATACAGATATACATCAGACTCTCCAACTGACATAGGTTTGCTAACCCAATAATTAAAATCTTCGCCCTGAAATATTTTTACTGAATCTACTTCATAAGCAGGATTCAAATCCCATTTTCTAGAATCAATGAAATTTGGGAATGAGAGATCCTCACTTTCAGAAGGGATTAAATCTTCAATATGGAGTTGTTTGTACCATTCCTGACAAATGGATAAGTTTCTTTCAAGAATTAAATGATAAACCTCTTTCCATCCGGTTTTCATATCCCTGACCTTACATATTGCCCATTGCTTTTGACAGAATGACCAATTCAGCAAACTTTTTTTCAATACATTACTATTGTGAATTAATGATTGATTCTTTTGAATATATTCGTTCCAACTCTTTTCAATTCCAGCATACTTATCATTATCAGATTCTCCATATTGTTTACGATTCAATGGGTCTAATTTTACAGCTGGTACATCGTCCTGGTCCATTCTGTTGAGCGAATATGGCCAGGCTCTCATGTTTCCATTTGTAGTATACCATCGTTTGATTACAAACGGAATTTTAAACTTCCGATGAACAAATCTGTGTGGAGAGATGTGATCCCAGTCAAAAGGGACATTGGTGTCATCTAATTGATATTGTTTTACTTTAAAAACTTTTGATAAGAAATCCCTTTGGGCATAGAGTAACAAATCGCGATTGTAAAACATTTTGGTTACAAACGTTCCATAGTTTGTATCCTGTCCGAATTTCACTTTGATGTCCTTGTTGGATTGCGATTGATATTTGCGAAGTTGAATCAGACTTGTTCTATCATGTTTCAAATCGAAAGCTGGAAAAGGAATGAGTATCCCGTTTAACATTGCCCTCTGAACTGTTGAAGAGGACCAGAATAAATCTTTCTTTAGAGTTTTAGCACAAGGCCATACATTTGATAAAAGTTTAGCATGGTCCCTTTGCTTTTCTCCTTTTCCCAGCCATATAAAAAGTGTTACAATGCCAATCATTTTTCTGTGCTGAACAGAACCAAATTCAAATGAATCTTTCCAAACAAAAATGCGGTATAAAAATAAGAACATAACCTCAGGTGCAATGTCGGATATTTTAGCAGTTACAAGATAGGGAAGTCCGTAGGCATTGATATTTTCTTCATACTCCAACAAATACCTTGCATATTCCATTAAAGTTTTACCGGAATACTTTTTTCTCGAAAGTAAATTAGTCAAGAAATTTTCAAAGTCACTCAGGTTTTCACTAACGGTTTTCTGAAACTGCTTAGGCTTAATTCTCATAGTCAGAGCATCCCTGTTATCCTGATTTTGATTGAGTTGGAATAGTCTATAAGCCAGCGTAATAAAACGTGATGACTTAAAAAATCCTTTGCATGCATCTTCAATGCTCTCCTGTAAGTCGCTGCTTATCTTCGCTTTAAGTATGGAATAATTAAGTTCTTCACCACGGAGAGGTGTACCCCCTGCATTTAAGCGAATAAAAAGGTTCTCAATTTCATCAGTACTCTGATCATTATCCTCGTCAATATCCAAATTATCGTTTTCTTCGTTTAAGTCATCCTGGCTAGGTATTTCTTCTGGGATGGCTTGTATTTGCTTTGTGAATTTATCAAAGTCGAGATATAAAGCAGGAATTTTTTGTCCACTTTCCAGGTCAAGTATGTTTTTTACAGCCTTAAATATTTCACTGATCCGGTTAAGTATTTTTTTATCATTGAATAATTCCGGTAAATCTTTATTCGCTTTACGTTTAACAGCGATGTCGGATTGTATAGACTTAACCTTCTCATTCCATTGAGTTGATATTTTTTCCCAGTGCGGCCAGTCGTTTATGTTTTGTACCAACTGTTCAGCATTAAGATTGTTAATAGCAGCATCTATAAAAAGACTAAATGGGAGGGGCAATGATGCGTCAAATGGGAAAAATCGATCTAAATTATTCTCTGCCAAGTGATCATCTATACCATAAAGGAACATGGCTTTTCGGATATTTTCAGAAGTCAGCGTTTTTGTATTATCTGTTTTCCGATACCCCCAGGGATGAGATTGGGTAATAACACGAAACATATATTTTCTACTATCCTCACCTTTTGGTTTTTCAAGGTCAATGAACACCTTAATTTTATCCTGTGAATCCCTGAATGTCTCATTTCCGAATCCGAGGCAGATGGCTGTAGCTCTTTGCTGACCATCTAAAAGTTCGAAAAAGCCATTACTTTCTTTAGGAGACAATACGAAAGCACCAATAGGATACCCTCTTAATAAAGAATCCCAGAGATTTTCAATTTGAAATGGACGCCATACAAATCCTCTTTGTACAGTAGGAAGACTAACTAAATCCTTTTTAGCCCAATCCGAAATTTCAAGTAGCGTGAAAATTGGTTTCTTATTCATAGTACTGAAAATTTGTTGAGTTTCATGAAGATATCATACTCTTAAATTTTATTCTATGGTCGCTTTTAGATTGTTAAAATACACAGAGTTACATCAATAATTCTTATAAAACGCTTCTGCAATGAATTTTACAAATTCCTCTGTTTTTGCATTACTACGGGTTATAGTCTGGAAAGGTTCAAGTCGCGCAACTTCTGTTTGAAGGTCCTTAGCTGTTTTGGCGCTGCAGCCTAAAATATCCTGAATAGAAGAGGATGAAACTCCTTCGCATTGGAAAATATATGCAAATTCCAGGAGCTCCTGAAAGTTGAAAAATTTCTGCTGATAATCATTTGGAGATTGAGAAGCGAAGAAAACTACAATTCCTTTTGATCGTCCTTCACGGATTATCCTTTGAAGGAAAATGTTCTTTTGGCTCAGGTAGTTATGTGCTTCATCAATCACGAGTATAGTCCTTAATGCCCGCCTGCCGTCTTTTATGGGGCTATCAGGTAAAGCAGACATCTCTTTATATAATCGTTCAATTACGAGGTAGGCAACAAGCTCTTTAAGGACTACCATGTTATGAACATCAATGATCATAGTTTTGGTTGTGAGCTTATCAAGCGGCTTAACCAGGCTACCATGAGACCAAAACAAGTTGAACTGCGCAAGGTCCTTTAAAACCTCTATTAGGGTATCATCTTTTTTGTTGTCTTCTTCATACATCAATTGCGCATATTCCAATACATCATTAAAATCGGGGTATGGAACATCTCCGACAGACCGCCTGTTATATGCTGCAATAATTGCATCAGCTAATGCACCTTTCTGGACCGGTCCAAACTTAGAGTTAATTGAAGCAAAGCTTTCCGCTTTTTCTCTTGCAGAAATTAATATATCCTGTTCCTCATAGCTTGGCAGAACAAAAGGATTTATAGGTAACGATTCGTTGTTCTTCAGGAGTTTATAAGTACGGCATCGAGTCAAATCTATAAAATTGTCGTTATCAACAACATCACCCTTGTAATCAAAATAAATGAAATTAGTTTGAAAATTAGATTGTTTGCGGATGTCAGTGAGTATTTTAAGCAGGAATTGAGTTTTGCCGACACCTGGCTTCCCCATTATGGCTAAATGAGAGTTAGCATGTTTATTAGTGTCATTTAACTCCATATACAATTCATCTTTGCTCAGGACACCTTTACCAATATAGATATCAAGATCTTTTGATAATCGTTCTTTAGCACCTTCGAGCTCAATTTTCCCAACAAGGTCTTTGATCCATCTTGTAGAATCATGACCAACTGATTCAAATAGATTCCAGAGCAAACCAGAACCTGCATCCACATGATTCTTGATAATAGACTTATTGGAATATATTTCATCATCAGAAAAATCAGATTTCTTATAGACCTGAGCTATAAGTGTACGAATGAAAATTTCATCTTCTTTGAAAAAGGTCGGACGTTTCATTTCGCCACCGCTGAAGTTAGAACTTTGTGGTACATCAGTACCATATTTAGATAGAGAAATCATGAATGCCATTCGGGCTATCACGAACTTATCCAATTTGGATTCCATTCGGAGTCCATTGATGTACTCATCAGCTTGTTGAGAAGTATATAGACGATCTGCCATAATAAAAATTTTATTAACCCCAGAAATAACCATTCTGGAAGGTGGATAATTCATTAAGCTGACTGAAAACCAGTTTTCCTGCACCGCTTAAATTTGGTTCTAATGCTTTAAAGTAATTATTATCAATTTCCGTATCAGTGGAAAGGATAATTACCTGACTTGCAGCATTAGGGAAATAATTATTTACAATGTTATCACGATGCACACTATCTAATCTTGATAAAGGAGTATCGATAATGATAGGAAGATTGATTTGAGAGGTTTGAGCTAAACCCCAGAGCAAAGAGACAGCAAAAATCTCCTTTTCCCCTGCAGACAACCCGGATTTTTTCATTTCATGACCATTCCGGTCGCGAATTGTAATCTCATAAGTATTATCATCAATCTGCAAATCTTTGATTAACCCGCTTTTACTTGATAGCAGTTTGTACATTTCAAATGTCTTCTCCTGTAGCAAATGAATTTTGTTTTTCCGGAGGCGAAGAACAAAGTTATTTAGGAGATTAGCAATTGTATCACATTCTTTTATCAACTCAATCTTATCTTTTGACACATGGTGCTTATCATATAACTTTCCAAGTTCCAGCTCAATATCTTTAATTTTATTTTCGAAAATTATTACTTCTTCACCTATATTTTGAAATTGAACTGTTAAACGTCCAATCTGATTCTGGCAACTCTCCATCGCTTGCTGAAGCTCATCGAAAAGCTGCTTGTCTGTATCAGAAGTAGTACTTGTGTTTGCTCCATCAATCGATTTTATTTCCAGTTCAATTTCTTCTGCCTCAATCAATAGATCCTTAAGTGACAGAATTTCGCTTTGTTCAATTTCATCAATCCTATTGAGCACTTTAGCAGCTGACTGGTCTGAAAGGTTCAAATATGAATTACTATTTGCAGTCTGACCAACTTGAAGGATTTTAAGCACCCTTATGTAAAGTTGACTACTTTGATCAGAAGTAAGGGGATTCCCCAATATAGGTGTTGGATTATCAACTGAAAAAACAATATTATTAGCTAAATCAACTGCCTGCTCTCCTATAACTTTAGAAGCAGAATATGTTCTTTCCGTCTCAATCTGAGTTTTTAGAGGAGTAAATATATTGCCGGCAAGTGCCCATGGTAAAAACTTTTCAAGTAGCAATTTAACCTGGGAGTCAACCTGACTCTTTTTTGTTGCTAATTGAATACGTTTTTTCTCTCTTTGTTTGGTTTCTTCTACACTCTCAGGCTCACTCATAAAAGCAGCCTGAAAACGATTCTTTGCATCCTGATATTGAATTTTAAAACTATTCAATTCTTGTTCAATATCAGTTTTCTCAATAAGTTTCTTGGAAAGTTTTGCTTTTTCACGTTTTAGTTCACTTTCCTTGAAGTCGATATCCTCATCAGAGATTTCTACGAAGTTTTTTCTTTCATCTTGTTTGATATGTAATACATCATTAGTAAGCCTGGAAATGTATTGAATGCCCAGAGCTGCTTCTAACGATGCTTTTAAACGGACCTCTGAATGATCGTCTGATGCAATCTCCTGAATCTTTTCACCATCGAAGAAGAAAAACTGAGTTATCCCCTTAGGAATTGTAGCATTAAGATAATCCTGCCAGATTTCTTTATTTTGAACAGATACACGTTTACCATCTTTGATAACTACCAACTTTTCTTCCAAATCTTTAGGCTTTGGATCGTCAACAGTTCCTGCTGTCCAGGAGCGTTTTACCTGAATCTCTTCAAGATCATCCGTTTCAATCCATAATTCAAATGATACAAATGCATTTCCTTTTGCTAATTCCTTTCGGTTTATACATCTGAAGATGTGATCTTGTCTTGAACCATAGAGACAAATAGTAATGGATTCAGTAAGAGCTGTTTTCCCAGCTCCATTCATGCCACCAATCAGGAATATGCTTTTACCTTCAGCACCATCAGGGAAATCGATAGTGGTTGGAAATTGAAAGCTTTTATAATTCTCAATGATTAATTTGCGGAACTTCATAGCTCTGTGGTTTTAAGGTCCGACTTAATAATCTCAGAAAGTGCATCATAGATACCAGCTCTCCGATCTCTGAATTCGTATTCAATAACTGTGTCGAGCAATTTGAGCATTTTATCATAAGAGATATTATACTGATTGCTTAGCTCACGAAGCAGTTCTTTGTCTTCTTCTTGGAGTTTCATAATTTCTTAGGATTTATTACAACTCTGTAAGTAATAGGCACTTTTTTAATTAGAGGATTTTCCGGATGAAGTGGATTTGGTATTCTCCAAACATTGGGTGAATTAGAAAGAATATCAAAAACTATGTAAATCCAATAATTCTGGAGCTCAGATGATTTTTCCAATTCATTAGATGAAAGGAAGAAATTAGCCTGACCAGTTTTTGATCTCGTTGCTTTAACTTCAATATAACGAGGTGTACCATCTTCTTCGTAAGATAGGATATCATAGCCCTGATAATCAAAATCTGCTGGTTTAATCTTCTTCGCTAGTTTAGGGAGATGTTTTAAACGATCCTTCTCCATTTGTAATACTAAATGCTCCCCTCTATCACCTAATATTTTATTTGCTTTATTTTCTTTATCATAATCAGGATTTCGTTTGGCAGATCCATGTTTAGATTTGGATTCATCCTTAACGGTATCTGCAATTTCTAAGTCAATGAATACAGGTGTAGGATCAACAGGGAAGGAAGGACCTCGAAATTCTTTTAAGTGATCACTAGTAGAAGGTTGATCTTCTTTTGGAGGACTGCCCGGATATATTGAATATAGGAAATAAGCAAATAGGTCGAGAGACCAATGTTTCATTACATCGTCATGATTTTTAAAATAGGTAAGGGCTTCACGTTTTAGAAAAGGATCTGAATATATTAATTTTCTGGTATCAATATTAAGCTGAGTTAGATAATACTCCAGATGTTCATCGGAGAATATATTCAAATATCTTTCCGGGAAATAAGTAGAAAGGATTTTACCTTTAAACATGGGAGAAATAGGATTAGCAATTATGCCTTCAATATCCTGACTTACCCCCATTTCAATAAGTTGAATAATTGCTTTCTTAATATTACCAAAAGCTTCCTGATAAGTATTACCAAACCTTTTTGTAAAACGATATTTTAAAATCGGATCAGACTTAGTTTTTCCATAATAAACACCGAATTTAGAAGACTGTGCCCCTAATATTCTACCTAATCCGTCCAGTTGACGTTCTAAAGTGTAACAGAAATCAAAACCCTTTTCAGAACGGGGATTACCTAATGCATACCTTTCGATTGACATCGACTTAATGCGGGACACAGAATAATAATCGACAAATGACTTGCGTAATGAATGTAATTCCTTGCGACTATTTGTTACAACAGGAATTTGCTTTTCAAAATATAGCTGGGCTGCACGAAGGTTATTATTGTTCATGGAACGTGGTTTTTTGATGCAACAAACTTCTTTCTATAGTAATCCAGTTCAATTACCTTGTCGTTTAAAACGGTTTTCCACCATATCCAGCCATCTTGAGGTTTACCGGAAGCGGCCATTGCTGCTCCACTCGGAGTTGTGTAATAATTAGTGTGACCATCGAGCACCATTTGTAGCTTACCGTCTTTTGTTATAATAGCTTCAAACCTTTTGTTTTTGTATTTCCTGAAAAGAGCTGTACCCGGTATTAGCAAATCAGATTTAATAATATCTGCTAAAATAATTCTTACAATGCGATTATTGCTAATTTGTTTCTTTGGAGTTGAGGTCTTAGATTTTTTGATGTTATTTCCTTTTGCTGGAATAATATATGGTTGCAAGTTGCCGGAGAGTAAGCTTTGTGCTTCCTTAGCTTCTTTGTATTTGTCCAGCTCATGAATAAGTTGGAATTTTAGTTCCCTGAGCATGTCAGGAACAGGAGTATTGTCCTTTTGCATTGATACAATCGTTCTCTCAATAGATTTCAGTTGAGATTTTTTATCAGTGAATGATGCCTCATCTAACCAGGGTTCAATGCTTACCTGAAAACTATTAAGCATATCTTTGATCCGATTTATTTGTTCTTTAAATATGCTCATAAGGCAGCAGCGGCTAGTTCAATGATAGTTTCTACCTCGGTTTTGGCTTGATCCAATAGTCTGAGTGATTCACGGTTTGCAATGTGTGATTCGCTCACCAATCGTGTTATTTCATCTTGTAAGGCAAGAGGAATTTTTGGGATAATAATATTGTTAAGATTAATATCTGGGACTGCGCTAAGAATACCTCCAGTAGATTCCTGCATTAATTGTTCTCTAACTAATTTACTTCTAACTAGCAGCAAAAGGTACTCAGGGGAATAGTAAGATGATCTAAATTGGAAAAATCCGGTTGATGCAAGAAAACCATCTTCTTTTTCTGAAACAATAGCAGATTTATCGATGGATCCGACAACGGAAGAAGCAAGAATATCCCCATTTGAAACTAATCTTTTTGCTCTTGATGGAGCTAACAATCCAGTAACACTTTTGTTACTTATGATTGTTCCTAATGACGAATTAATATCGGATAATTCAATATATTTAAAATCTGAATTCGGGAATTTATTCGGGTCAATATTAGGTTTTATTGATTTTATGTTGGTCAATAAAAACTCGTAATTATTTTTATAGTTTCTTATTTGAGTTTTTAAGTTTACGTAAAAGGGTCTAAAATAATCACTATCAAAACGACCACCCCAAACAATGTCATGAAAAGTGGTTGTATATTTTGTATGTGTTAGCGATTGAATATTATCAAGATTCAATTCATTTTCGAGTAGTTTAGAAGCTTTGTAATAGAGAGACTGAGACTTTATTTTCAAGCTGTAAGCATTTTCAATGATAGTTGAAATTCGAATTTGCTGAACATTATCTATTTCTGGGACTTTCAGAAAACCTAGTATGGTTAAATTTACATGCCCCTGAAGTCCTCCGCTAGCAAATCTATTTAACTGATTTGAGCCATATTTCGAATTAAGAAAGGCTGAAAGAAAATTTGTATTGTATTTATTATCATTAACTTTAACAATAATAATATCAGAAGAGTTTATTATATCATCACCATAATAAACACATGCTTTACCAAAGGACCCACTTCTGGCAATAAGTAAGTCCCCTTTAGAAATTTGAGATTTTTTAAGAAAAACATGGAATTCTAAATCGATATAAATCGGATTCTCCAATTTTACAAAAAACTCATCAATGTTTTGTGTTTGTATTAGAGGGACTCCAGTATTGCAATAATGTTTTGTCATTCGACCAACAAAGCCAACATCTATTTTATTGGATATTTGATTTAATGGGAAGCACCCAATTGCACTAAGCATATTATCAATTTCTAGATAGGATGGCTGATAGAACTCAGCATCAAGTCTATTGAAGTTTGCTTTATAATCTGTTAAATTTATTTTAGATATAATCATAATTTAACCTTTCCAAAATAATAAGCCTTGTTCTTTTGCATATTGCACAAAAGCCTCAGCAATAAACATTTCCTTGCCTTTTACTTTGTATTCCAAAATAGGTTCAGCAGCTGCTGGAAGTTTGGGCTCATCAACTGTCTTTAGTCTTTCAATTTTAATGTCAGCTAAATCAGACTTGAGAATGCAGTAGTTAATTAGATCCTGATTAAACATTGGATTTCCATTATCATCTTCAATGATGTTACCCTCCTCATCAACCAAGTATTCGTATTCGCCATTGCTTTTTTTACCACCTTTTTCACTTACTGCCATGAAAATGGGATAGTCAAGTCGTTTGGCTACCTCAGCATCCACGAATCTATCACTGAGTTTTTGAACAAGTTCTTCGTCATCGATGATCAATTGCAACTTACCTTTATAAGTAAGCAGCTTTTTATCGTATTGAGCCTGGGGGATTTCTTTTTCTAATAGTTTGATCTCAGCTTTTAACGATCTTTCCAGTGGCTTGATTCTTTCTTCTTTAAGTTTTGTTTCTTTCCCCTGGTATTGTGTTACAATTGATTTTTTCGCACTGGTTTTTGCATTTTTTAACTCCTTGACCTGGGCAGATAATTCGTCTTTTTCCTTAGTCAACTTTTCTTTTTTTTCTTTGCTTACACCTGCGTAATTGATTGCTTTGATCTTTAGTTCTGCTAAATTGATTTCCAAATCAAATGTATGATTAGAAAGTTCAATTTCCTGTATTTTTTGAATTTTGAGTGCTTCAATTTCTAATGACAATGCGCCAAGATTTTGTTTTGCTTTAATTAGTTGGCTTTTCAGAGCATTAATGTTTTCTTCTGCGAGTTCAAGTTGTTCTTCCAGATTATTCTCAGTTTGTGGTTCATCATCCTTATCATTCTCATTATCTGAGTTATCGTCTTCATTCACTTCTTTTTCGGGAACGGAAAATTCTTCAAGGAGTAATTCCATGATGTTATCCGGAATCATTTCATCAGGAATATCAATAAGATCTGCATTAACCTTAATTAACTCCTCAATCTGTTCATAATAATTTGGACAAAGGGCCTTAACTTCATTTTGTATTCTTTCAACCTTTGCCATATAGGCAGCATCGTATTTTTGGATAAACAGAACAGATGTTTTTGTTCCAGTGTGAGGTTGAAAGGTATTGCCATCTAATCCTACAACAGCCAGAAGACGAGCTTTGCGCAGAATCCATTCCCTAATAAAAGCTAGCGATGAATTATTGAACTTTCCCTGAGGTAACACTATTGCTGCACGACCACCTGGTTTCAACATTTTGATGATACGTTCAATAAAGAGAACGTCGCGTTCTTCTTTAGCTTGTTTATCATGAGCTCTTTTTAGCGCGGGTTTGGCTAATTGGTAATGGTATAGCTGCTCTTTAAGCTTAACCTCACCTGCAAAAGGCGGATTGGAAAGGATAATATCGAATTGAAGTTCTTCAAAATAATCCCAGGCTTTGTCATCATCCGTAAAAATCTCATCGTTAGGGATTGGTGTTTTTGTCAGATTGTATTTTCTGAGGTTTTCCATCAGGCTTTTACCTGAAGGACTCCGGTACCAGGTTTTTGGATTTAGTGTATCCACATCAGGGCCAAAGATATTTGTATGACCGTCGCCAGCAATCAACATTAATGCGCGTGATGTTTTTGCTGCCTGTTCTTCAAAATCCACTCCCCAGAGATATCGAGCTGCGTACCGGCTCTTTCTTAACTCCATTTCATCAGGAGTTTCGGCAGGATAAGCCCACTCCATAGCATGGACCAGGAACCCGGCGGATCCACAAGCTGGATCTAAAATGTATTCGTTACGCTTTGGATTAAGCATCCTCACACACATATCAATAACATAGCGAGGAGTGAAGAACTGGCCTTTCTTTTTCTTTGCTTCTGTAGGGAGTAGGTACTCAAATGCATCATCAATTATGCGAAGATTTGAACCAAGGAAACGTTTCCGTTCCAGTGGAGCTATACAAACGTTAAGATGCTCTTTCTGAAGTTTAATTTTGTCATTGGGTTCGAAAATACCAACCCATTCCTTTGCTGCCTGCTGAAAAAGGTGGTTTATTCTGAGATAAGTCAATTCAGCATCTTTGAACCATTTGAATTCTAATGTCTGACCTTTTCTTACTTCAAGCGCTTGTTTTTCATCCCAGATTTTAGCAAATATTATTTTAAAGATCTCATTAAAAACATTCACTCCAGATGACCCTAAAACGAGTTCTTCAAGGTCTAGTAGAATCTTTTTAAAATCAAAGCTTCTATCCAAATGAGCAATAGTGAGCTGAGCATCCTGAAGGTCCTGGGGTGTTTGACCTTTCTTTGGTATTTCAGGCAAAGCATCAAACTCCTGGGGGTAGGGGCGATAGAGAATTACTTTATCGCTTCCGTTAGACCAGACACCGATAGGGGAACCTTGGGCATTCAGATAGCTGCGGAGTTGTTCAATACCTTCCTTGCGTTTGGGCTTTTTTATCTCCAATACTATTTTGGGAGTAGTCTTCTCTTTGCTGGTGTAAACAATAATATCCGCAAATTTTGTCCCAACATCAGAACCAAATGTGATTGGTTTTTCTAAAGCAATTTCATCTTTATCGTACTTGTAATAATTTATCAGTTTGTAAACCCAAAGCTGACGAACAATCTCTTCCGGATTGGCTTTGCCATCTTCAACAAAAATTTGAACTTCTTCTTTATCTGAATGAAAAGGTGCCAGTGTTTTAAGATAGAATATTGACTTCCCTGTATTTTTACCAGTACCTGGTCTTTCAATTAATTGCAGCGCTTTATTGAAATCAATGTTAGTAGCTTCAAATTCTGTTAATTCGTACTTTGTAGCCGGGTCTTTAAAAATTTTATCCAGGAGTTCTTTAGGGGTCATAAGAGAAGTTATTGTAGACAGTGACTTATCGTCTCGCAAATTTATTTAACAGTTTAATGAAGGCTATAAAGATAGTTTTTTTTGAATAATCTTCAATCTTCAGCTGCACAACGAATCAAAATGTTCGATTAGTATAAAAATTGGGGGTATTATAGAACAGAGAATTATAATTCTTGTAAACGATAAATGCATGACAGCTAATATTGTACATGCGGTGATTGGAATAGAATAAAAGTAATATCCCGGGTCAGTTAAACCCAGGATATCTTTTTACTACTGATGATTACAGATAGAATATTATTGGACTTCTGACGTCAATATCACTATAATCTTTATCATCCTTGAAGAACTCTTCACAAACATTATCATACAATTCCCTTACGTAACCTTTGAATGCCAGAGCATCCATCTTTGAATGCCGTCCATCCTCATGGACCCCCATCTGGTTGTATTGTGACGATTTATTGAAAAAGACAATGCTACCTTTCAATATTCTGGTGATAGGACGAGCAAACATCGACAATTCCTCGTTTTCATATCTTCCAAGATCCCAATATCTTCCTTCGATGTATTTCAGTGGTGATAACTCGACAAGAGTTTCCTGATTTGAATGAATACTTCTTTGTTGTATGACGCCGAACGGCTGAATCTCATGGGTTTCCAGCAAGAAATAGCTCCACTCAGGATCATTAGCTATTAGAATAAAGCTCAAAGATTTCGCCTTTAATAAATATGTACTATTGGCAGAAATCTCAATACAACCTGGCTCAAATGAAGCAGATGCTACTCTTAAGCTTTCGCTGCCTGAAAATGCAGTAAACATTCTATTAGAAGATTCGCCTGCACCAATTCTATTCAGCACAGCCATTATTTCTCGCTGGTCGGTCCATTCCTTAAAATCAGGAATGTTAAAATCAAAGATATTTCCCAGATTACGGTTCCAATCATTAGAAGTGTAATTAAACATATTTTTATTCATTTTCATTTGTTTAAGGTTAAACCAAATTTGTTGAATTCTTGATCATTCTCAAAGTCAAAAGATTTCAAGAAGATATATTTCTACTTTTTGATCATTTGCTGCAAATACATTTTTTAGACATGAGGAACTCAGGTAACTTTGTTAAGATTACGAATTCTCAGAAAATGTCAAGGTCTGCAGCATCAAACCTTCAGAGTCAAGCAACGGCTTTCATTGCAATTGCTTGAGTGAATGCAGGTATTGGGAAGTTTAAAGGTTCATCATTCGTCCGGTATTTGGTTGTTATGTTAAATAAAGTTGTTTTAGGTGATTCAGTATTTCAGTTATTCAGCTATGAAGACTGAAAAACTGAAAAACTGAAGCGGTTGAACTAGTTTTTTAAAATGCTGGATTGAACTATGGGTTGTATGTTCCAGTAGTAGATTCAAGACAAAAGGCGATTGAGCCATTGTTTAGGCGGTCTTTTTCAAAACCTTTTTTCTCGAGTCTGACTGAGAACTTATTCTTTCCGAGTGATTTGAAGCCTTCATCCTGACAAAAATTTCTATATCTAAAGTAGAGATCGGAAAGTGGTATTTTATTCTTACCAGAAGGAATGTATTTAAACTCATCAATAAAAAGTCCAACGTTATCAGATTGTTTTCGAAAATCAGCCAAGATTAATTTTGATTTTCGACAATCGGTAAAACCTCTCTGCGTAATAATTCTGTCCAATCCCCTTAGTAACCAATTGAAAACCCCAGATAATTCATTTTTAATGATTTTATCAGCTAGACTTATGTCTCGTTGGTCTTCTTTAATGGTCACTTCGAAGGGAACAATTAGAAACCGTCTAAAGTATGCTTCAGATTGTTCAGTTTCGCGAGGCAATTCATTGGTGTTTATAATGAATCTTACCTTGTTACGAATCGTGAAGCTTTTGCCATAAGGTTCTCTTGCCTGTAATGGCTCTCCACTGATTAGGGCTTTGAAAGTATCTACTTCTAAATCGGTTCCTTTTTCACTGGAATAATTGAGCAGGACATCTGTTAGTTTTGCCCTCTGGTAAGGATGTGAAAACAAACCCATCGAATAGTTTAGTATATTTTCTCTCCCTACCAATGCGCTGATAACATTGAAAAAGACGGATTTTCCATTTGACCCATTTCCAACCAGCATAAGCAATTTTTCCAGATTCATATTGGTGAAAATGTATCCTGAAAACTCCTGCAGAACCTTGCGACTTTCTTCATCTGGCAGTACCTGAAGTAGATACTTGTCAAACAAAGGACAGACTGAATCAGGGGAATAAATAAAAGGCAACTGATACGTTATAAAGTCGTCGGGGTTGAAGTCCCGCATTTTCCAGCCATCCTTTGTAAATTCCATCGTGCCATTTTGTAAATTGATCACAATCTTATCCTGTTCTACAGGGGGAGAGGGGAGATGGGCATCGGTTAAAAATTGCTTCAATAACATGTCTTTAAATTGATAGTGAAGTGCCTCATAATCAGCATATTCAATTTGAATAGCTACCTTCCCCAGAAAAGATTTCAGCGTATCCTTCTCGAGTTGCTGCCAAAAAGATCCGTTAAAGAGGTAGATGTAATCGTGAACTTTGGCTAGGTTCCATTGCTTCTTTTTGGCTTGTTCAAGCAGATGTTTAACTACCGCTACAACAATGTATTTCTGTTTCTCTTTAAGGTCAGTAGGAAGATTCAAATACTCGCGAATGTTGAGTGGCTTAAACTCTTTCAAAAGATCCTTCAGTATCTCTTCATGTTTTTTTCGGCCTCCACATACTGCAATACGATCTGGCTTTGAAGGAGTTGAATCTTCATATTTACTGTTCTTACCTGGAAGTTCAATTGATGGACACCCTAGAATAGAAGTTGATTGGCCGTAATTTTCTTGGTAACTCATTTAGACCCTCCTCTTTTAACAAGGATAGCTCGTGATTCAGCAACGAACTCATCCTGTGTTGGTTTACGACCTGATTCGACCCAAGCGATCAGACTGGTCTTTGAGAAATACACACGCTTGCCCCGTTTCATACAAGGGATCTTCTTTCGGTGTATGAGTCCGTAAATTGATTGAGTCGCAAGATTTAAAAATTCTGCGGCTTGAGTAACTGTGAGAAAGTGGGATTCGGAGTTTAACCTTTCTGAGGATACTTTATTAGACCCTTGGCGGACTAATTCTTGTTCGATTCGGGATAACCGCTCGCTGATTTCATTAAAGGGATTGTTTTCCATCTGTTCAAATTAGTTGTTTGAGGATGCAAAACTATCGCACAGTTGATGGTTATCAGCCACCAGAATCACTATGGTCGAAAAAAGTGGTTTAAGTGGTTTGGAGGGTTATCTATAAATCTAATATTGACCTATAATCTTTGAAAGGTATCATATACAGATTATCGGGATTTTGAGATGTAGAATAAGGAGAATTATAAGGTGTTTTATCAACGCTAATGTCAAAAGTATTCTTTATTATTCTCAAATAGTCAGGCGATTTATATTTATCATTAATCCACTTATTGAGAAGACAAGTGTAGATAAAGCCTGATAAATAACTCTTTGTTGAATCTATGGATTCATTCCAACTATATCCTGTTATTGTTTTTGTCGCAAAGGGGATATCTAATATTGGATAAATCTCGCTTGTTAATTTTTGCATAACAGCATCATAATGGTTATCGGTTTTTGTCCATAAATTTTTCAGAGTCCAATGATTTAGTATCCTTTTCTTTGAGCCAGTGTTTTTATCGCTAAGTATTTCTAATGCGACGTCTCGGTTGTGTAAATGTTTACTATTAAGGATTTCATACTTCGCTGTGACCCAGATTATGTAGCCTTTCACATATTCCGAGATTTTAGATTTCAATATTCTATCTTCATCATTGTAACACTCTGAAAAATATCGGTCCGATTCTAACAGGTAATCATTTTCCATACTTATATGCTGCTTGAGTATAATTGGTTCAGCTATTTCGTCTGCATCCGGTATAGGTTTTCTATTATGCCTTGCAAGAAGGTGACGAAATGCGGTTCGGAAATAAATTTCGTAGATTTCATAAGGATTGAAATCTGTATTATCCGTCAAATGTCTAGAAAGGCTCGTTTCAAAGTATAAACCATGATAAAAAA
>Ga0351882_1014_pt1 | contig 73096 bp, 61 predicted proteins | sample BONcelFGM3001F13_FD_206762 | JGI IMG/M metagenome (GOLD analysis project Ga0351882, IMG submission 206762) | Enriched cells from coal bed in the Powder River Basin, Montana, United States - BONCAT cells FGM rep3 HSBNCT.FGM.300.1.F13 ... | reverse complement strand
CGACTGGAAAAGGCCCCCATTCAGGCGGACGTCCTTGTTTTCAATTGTGGCCTTCACGACATCCGCACAGATGTAGCCACGGGCCGAAAGCAAATTCCCATCGCTGAGTATGAATCCAATCTTCGCGAAATCATTCGTGTGTCGGAGGCGATGGGATTGGAGCCTCTCTGGCTGAATACGTGTCCGGTCATTGATGATGTGCACAATGCGAAGATGTCCTGGCATCGTTACGACAAGGATGTCCTAGCGTATAATGAAGTCGCTGAGAAGGTCATGGAGGAGCATGGCGTGACGGTCGTCGATTTTTACAAATTCTGCGCCAGGCAGCTTCCGGAGGGACTTGCGGATCATGTTCATTTCAAGCCGGAGGCGCGAAGTAAGCAGGGTGAGTACCTTGCGGGAGCTATCAAGCAGTGGTGGACGGCGTGCTCGCGATCATCGGGGTTACATCATCAGCGTCTCTGGTCGCAGACGCCGCGTGGTTTTGAAACGCGCGGGCGGGAACGTATCAATGCGTCGTTCCGGGTTGAGAGGGTGGTGGACCCCGAGTTGATCTTCTTTCCCGCTGCCGAGCCGAACACGGGCACGGCCCTCATTGTATTCCCGGGGGGAGGATACATTTATCTCGATTTCGTCGATCACGTGCGGAAGTTGGCAGATCGTCTGAATCCTGAGGGCGTATCCGTCATCGGCCTCAAGTATCGTACCAAGTGGCCTATCGATGGGGCTGATGAGGGCGTTCCCGAAATCGCTCTGGAAGATGCGCGGCGGGCAGTCAAACTCGTCCGTCAATCAGCGACGCAGTGGGGCATCGATCCTCGTCGGATAGGTGTGGTGGGACAGTCCGCCGGTGCCAATCTCGCCCTCCAGCTTGCCTGCCATTTTGACCGTGGGAACTTGGAAACCGGTGATCCGGTGGAGCAGCAGAGCAGTCGCCCCGATTTCGTGGCTGTCTTCTCAAGCTGGAATTTTTCCAAAAATGAATCGCCATTTGCGTTTCCCTCCGATGCACCGCCGATCTTTTTCCGACATGCGCGGGATGATTACAGCATTGGTTTGGCGGAAGTCCTGGTGAAGCAGTTTGAAGAGGCCGGTCTGCGCACGGATATTCGTTTTCTGGATTCCGGGGGGCATGGGGCTTTTGGTCTGGAGCCTCATCACTCGGGTCATGCCTGGCCGGATGAGTTGCTGAGGACGCTGGCGGGGTGGGGCTTTTATCGTCCGGTGACGGAATAGGACACGGAGGCCAAGCGACTGTTCGTCGATTTACCATGAAAATGTGAGAGAGTGTTGAAACTGAGGAAAGTGTTGAAACTGTTGTTGACGGCGCTCAATAGCTGCGGTAAATACTCTGCAATACTCCCGCTTTAGGCGGTACTAGCTGATGTCCTCTGAGAAACTTTTTTCTGATCTTCAAATCCTGAATTCCGATCTGCCTCGGCAGCGGATTCGCGATTTCGTGAAGCAGCTCATTGTCTCGGAAAAGTTGAGCTCCGGTGACGCGATTCCTTCCACACGATCACTCGCATCCCTCTGGAATGTTGATACGGCCATAGTGCATTCGGCTCTTTCGGATCTTGTACAGGAGCGGCTTATCATCCGTCGGCACGGGAAGGGGACCTTTGTCGGCCAACGCCGGACGAAGCTCCACACCATCGCGCTCTATCTCTCGATGGCTTCCATGTCCGACCCGACGAAGTGGTTTGTTCGTAGTGTCATGGTCCAGTTGCAGGAGCTCCTGGGGTCCCGCGGAATAGAAACCCGCTTTTGGGCCGACAGTCGCCCTATTGGCCAGAGAGGAACGCTGCTTCCGGAGTGGGAGACGGCCATTCGAGACAAAGAGGTGCAGGCCGTGATGCTGGTGGAATGCATCAAGGAGAATCTCAAGTTTGCGCGTTCCATTCCGTTGCCCCTGGCGGCCATTACCCCGGAGAATCTTCCCTTTGCGGTTTCCCTGAATGCCAAGCGACTTTTTGAACTCAGCCTCGGACGCCTTGCCGAGAGGGGATGCCGCACGGCAGGCCTAATCACGGTCCACCCGACCAGCGAAGCCTACAAATCTTACTACGACGAGTTGGTGGAGATGGCGGCTCAGAAGCATATTCAGATCCGCAATGAGTGGATCCGGATTCCCAAGGACCTGAACGGCTATGGAGGCTTCGATCTTGCTCGTTTTGGATACCATGAGTTTCACGCTCTCTGGGATCTCAAAGAACGCCCTGAGGGTCTCATCATCGAACCCGATATCGTCGTCGAAGGAGCCATGGCCGCCATTTTGCAGCGTGGGGTGAAGGTCCCTGATGACTTGAAGCTGGTGCTCCATCGCAACGAGAGCCACGAGTACATCTGCCCCTTTCCAGCCTCACAGATCGTGACCAGCGAAAAAGACTACGCCATCAGTCTGATGAAGCAAATTGATCGCCAGATTGCCGGTGAGCCCTGCACTCCCATCAGGCTGTGTCAGACTCTCGTTGATGCTGCTGTCGATATTCCCGGCCATTTTGTCCCCCGGTATAAGCCCTCTCCTAAAAACTAACCCCCCCCACATTCCCTATGTGCTCCTCCTCACCTCTCCCTCATCGTGCCCGGTTTTCCTCGCGATCACGCCTCGGCGTCATGGCGGCGATAGCCTTGACCTCGGCTTCTCTTCAAGCGGCTCCGCTCTATTGGGCACCTAATGGACAGACTCCCGGTCCTGGGGGGGCTGGCACGTGGAATCTGACAGATCTCTACTGGGCTCCGAATGCGAATGGTTCAGGCACTCTCCAAGCTTGGCCGAACGTTGTTACGCCTACGGATAGCGCAGTCTTTGGAGGTACATCAGGAATAGTCGAGGTAAGCGGCACAGTGCGCACTACAGCATTGAGCTTCACGACCGGGGGTTATCAAATCACAGGCGGCAGTGGCGGTACTGGTTCGATTTACATAAGGCCCAGCGATAACGTATCCACGAACTACATCTTAACCTGGAGTGCAGGTTCTGGCGCGACTTCGATAAGCAGCAATATCTCACTCGATGTGACGGCGAGAAATGGGCAGCAGGCGCGTTATGTCTTACGCAATCAGACAGCGGGTGACCTTGCGATCTCAAGTAATATTTCTTTTGCGGGAACATCTGGGAGCAATACCAAATGGATTAGCTTTAGTCAGGAAAATGCAGCCGGATCTCTCACGTTTAGCGGAAACATTATCGATGCCGTTACTTCAGGGTTTTCTTCTATGCAGATCGGAACCGAGAGTACGGTTTCAACCGCCAAATACTATTTCAACGGAGATAATTCCGGACTCACAAATGGAAATTCTGCTGATCTGACAAGAGGTGTTGTATATCTTGGCAACGCAAAAGCGATGGGGAACGGAACGGTCAGACTTGGAAATGGATCAGCAGCCGCAGATAGCATTTCGCTACTTACGAACGCCTCCCTTACTGTGGCCAATAACATCTCGACTACAGGAGATGCTGGTGCTACCCGAATTATCGGTGGCGGCTCCGCGGAGCAGTCCACATTTAGTGGAAATATAAATCTATATCTCAGTACTACACCTTACAATATTAGGCTGACCGCCGTGCAAAATGGTCGAGTTGATTTTAGTGGAGTACTTTCTGACAATACTCTCACAGGTGGTTCCGTTACAAAAGTAGGTGCAGGCATCGTTCGTCTGACCAATGCGGCGGGTAATACCTATGATGGTGGTACCACTGTTTCTGCTGGCACTCTGATTGTAACCAACACGTCCAACTCTGCAACAGGCACCGCTGGTGTGCAGGTTACCGGAGGTGCTACCCTTGGCGGTACGGGCCGTATCACTGGCCTGGTTACCGGGAGTGCTGCGAATAGCGTCTTCTCGGCAGGTGATATGGCGATCACCGGTGTCAGCTCCATCGGGACTCTCAACCTCCTCGGCGGCTTGTCTGCAACCACCGGATCGACCTTTAAGTTCGATCTTAATGGTGCCACAAGCGACACCATCAATTTTGGAACAGGCCCGCTGACACTCTCGGGAACGGTGACCTTCGACTTTGCCAATCTTGGCACGGTGGAAGAAGGGACCACGTATACTTTGTTTACAGGTACCGCAGGAACCTGGAGCAATACATTGTCTACCTTTGTTTTCAATGGTCCCTCGGGATATGATCTAGATAGCTCGTATGGGACGGATGGTTACTTGTGGGATGCCACGGGGCGCAGCCTTACCGTTCGTTTCGAGGCGATTCCCGAACCCACGACGAGTCTGTTGATCGGTCTGGGTCTCAGTGTGGTGCTCTTTGCCCGTCGGAAGCACACGCGTCTGAGCTGATTCGAGCGCGGATCCTAATAATTGTAACCTTTGCGCTGAGGAGACGCCCCGTTTCTTCAGCGCTTTCATTCCGAAATCGGCCTGAGATCTTCCGCGTTGGTCTGTGCGGCAGGGAGATAGGGGGACGTTCTTGGCATGGCTTTTGAGTATGATGATTTCCTATCAAAGTGGCGCCAGAGTTATCAGTCTCGGTATTGTTAAATCCTTAAAGATAGCCGGAGTCCTTTCCCTGCTGATTGCCTGTGGGTGCCAGGAGAAATCCTCAACGCATCTTGTTCTCCACGAAGAAGGGCTCCAACAGGGGGCCGTCTTTGAGGAGCGCGGCTTGAGGGGATTTGGCACTGTCTCCGGTAAACTGTGGACGGGAAAGGAAGGCGGCTCCGTCTTGGAGATTCTCTGCGAGAATCCCGAGTATGCCGCGATGACGCAGGCGAAGTATCTCTCCGATTTGCGCTCGCTTCCCGGAGTCACCGAGCATTCCCTGCCAATCAACGGGAGGACTCTGTCCGCTTGGGATGTGAAAGGGCAGGGGAGTGTCCTCACTGTTGTCTCGGGGAATCATGTTTATATTCTCTCTTCGCCAACCACTCTGGGGCTGCGTGATTTGCTGCGCAGCGCTCTGAATGGCATGCCCTCCCTCGAATCCACTCAGGCTCAGGTCGAGGTGCCCATGTGGCTGAACCGATGGGATAAACACGGCTTCATTTTCTATTACCGTCCCTGGGAATATCCACAGGGGAAGAACGCGGCTACCTACGACATTACGAGTGAGTTCCAATTTGCCCGGGAGAATGGACATACCGGACTCATCTTCTGGAGCAGCCAGATGGAGGTGGATGATGCCGCCGATCAGAACAATGACAGTTGGTGGGACTGGGCTCAAGCTTGGGCGAAGCATGAGAATCTACCAGCCGGCATCCATCTCATGACCTCGAACATGCAGCTCGGAAATTGGGCTCTTGATCGGTGGAGACATGAGTCTTCCTACAAAATGCCGCAATTTCTGGGCACGGTGCACGCCATTGCAAATCCCTTCCGAGGTGCGATCGGCATGCTGTCCTGGGGAGATACGGAATCTCGTCGCGCTTTGCTGGGGACTCAGCAGGAAGCGGTCGCCCGTTTTGCCAAGGACAAGAATATCGTCACGTGGTGCGAGCCTCATGGCGAGTTGGCGCACGCCGGCCACGACATCTATCTCGATTACGGACCCACGGCAGACAAGACCTTCCGTGACTATCTCCAGACGCGCTATGCCGATATCGCGGCGCTGAATGCCGCCTGGAAAACCCAGCATGCGACTTGGGAAGATATCCGAGTGCCGGAGGTCGCATCCTTTGCAGGATGGAATGATGCCTCCTTTGATCTGACTGGGCAGTGGAGGATCTTCCATCCCGGCAAGGAGGCTCCCCGTGAGGAATGGTTTGCTCAAACATTCGACGACTCATCCTGGCCCGTGATTACCGCCCCGGGTACGGACCGCAATCTCTTCCTGCCGAAGGAACCAGCCATCTATCGCCAGACCTTCACACTTCCCGCCGAGTGGTTGCAGAAGAATCCCGATGCCTGGCTTTACGTCTGGGATCTCAATATCGGAGCCAAGAAGGTCGTTACGGCGTGGGTCAATGGACAGAAAGTCGCAGAGGATGCCTGTACTCACGGTGTGCCTCACTGGATGGCCATTCCCTTGAAAGATGTCATTCGTGCCGGTGAGAATCAGATCACCCTGTCTTTGCCGCTGGGATATCTGGGCTACCGTATTTATCTCTCCGGCCAGGCTCCCCGTCATTATCCCGACCTCGGCGAGGGGCAGAATGCTCTCTGGGCGGACTTCTTCGGCTGGCGGCAGTGGACCCGCGTCAGCTCGGTGAAGCTCGGCCTGGAAATGATCCGGGGCGAAGATCCGAATCGCCAGATAGCGATCATGCATCCCGATGATTTCGTGGATTCCATCAAGGGGGCTGCCGAGCCGATGGGCGCCACATTGCACAATACCGGCTACATGTCCGGATTCTGGTCGGATTTCCTGCCGGCCATTTCTCGGGGCTCCCGCATGCCATTCTCCCTTGAGCCAGGCTCGCCAGCTGCCAATCTGCAGGACTTCAAAACGTATCTCGGCCTGTGGCATACGGAAGGCGTCCAAGGCATCGACTACTTCATTCACATCGGCTCCGTCATGTGGTTTCCGGAGATCCGTGATTATTTCCAGCAGTCGCTACGCCTCATCGAGCTGTTTGGAAAATATCATAGCCCGGCTGCTGATGTGGCGATCCTGCATGGGGCGAATGTCCCTCTATCCTGGCGCGGTCCCTGGGTGCGTCAGCCGAATATTTATCTGGAAACCGGCTATAATCGCGCCAATGCCCTGGTCGGTCTTCTTGAACATTTCCCCTATGATGCGTTGACGGAAGGTGATTTCGGTCGCGGGCATGCCTCGCGTTATCGAATGATCATCGACTCAAATACGACGATCATGGACCCCAAGCTGATCGAGGACATCGAGCAGTATGTACGGGAGGGGGGCACATTTGTGACCTTCGTTCACTCGGGGCGCCATAGTCCGAGTGCGCCAGATGCTTGGCCGATCTCAAAGCTCACCGGGTACGAAGTTGTCGGTATGGAGAAGTATTCTCCCGAAGGCAATTTGACGCAGGATTCCTTTCAGGCTCTAAAGCTCGCTCCCGGACAGGATATTTTCACCGATGCCTCTTGGATGAAGCGGGCTAATGGCCTCCAGCTAAAGCGAGTGGCCGAAGACGCTCAAGATCTCGTCCTCTGGCAGAATGGAGCGGTGGCCGTGGGCATGCGGAAGCTCGGTAAGGGACAGATCATACAGGTCGGCGCGAAGTGGCATGGGGATAGATTGCCTGATCGCATCGGCACGCTGGAGACAGCATCCGCTGAGGTGCAGGCGACATCGGCCTTCATGACCACGTTGCTGGATCATTTCCAAGTCCGCCATGTACCCGGGCACTTGGCTGAGGGGCGATCTCCTCATCTTTTGCTGCGCCACTTTGTCAGCAATAACGGTCTCTACGATGTGTGGTCTCTATGGAACCGAAGCGACAAGGAGTCCGTGCAGACCTCGCTCGTCCTTCAGACATCGCCCCTTCCATCCTTTGCCGTCGATGTTCGCACGGGAGGCGAGATCCCGGTGCAAGAGGGAACTCTGCGCGATATGAAATTCGAACCCAGCGAGACTCGCATCTTCCTGACTCCCCGCAGTCAGCTCGGGGCAGGCGCTGCGGATTGGTTTGCGCTTCAGCGGGACTGGTGGAAGAAGGATGGTATCGTCGGTAAGAAGTTTCCTGCGCCACGTTCCAAGAATACTATGGTTCTTATGGAGGACTGGGCGTGGCATCCCATCGTCGCGGAGGATCGTCCCGAGGACTGGGCCGACTCGGCCTATGATGACTCCGCGTGGCAGCGACTCCGACTGGGGATCTGGAATACTCCGGCTCGTCGTGATGTGAAGCACGCCATGTTTCGCAAGTCCTTCACTGTGCCAGAGGGCTGGGACAAGGGGCGTCGGGAACTGTGGATTCGAAGTTGGTACTCGACCACCTTTATGGATAAAGCCCGCGTCTGGCTGGATGGGAAGTTGATCCAGGATTGGAGTGGAAACGGGATTGATGGGATTCGCTTGGATGAAGGGTTCGAACCCGGCACGACGCACACCATCGCGATGGAAATACAGGGCGTCGGCACGCTGAATGGCATCCGGGGAAATTGCTGGCTCACCTTCCGCCCGACTCCAGAGCAGACAATCGACCTGGCAGGCGAGTGGATCGGCACTCAGGATATGATGCGTGATGCCACCACGATCACTCTGCCGGGCGCTTATGATGGACGCGGATTCCGTCGCGAAGTTTTGATTCCCAAGGAGGCGGAAGGAAAAAATGTCATGGTCTCCGCCGAGAGCACCGGCCCCGTGCTGGGAGTCATCGTGAATGGCACCTGGCTGCGTCGTCATCATCATCTCATCGGCACGACTTGGGATATCAACGTCACTCCCTTCATCCGGTTTGGTGAGATAAATAAGATCGAGCTCGCAACACTTTCCCAGCCCGGCCAGGGAGAGGTGAAGCGCATTCAACTTGAGATCCATCAGCCCGAGATTTACCCGTGAACGCTACTCCTTAGCATATAATCCTCCCTCTATGATTCCCTTATCCTCCCTCCGCATCAATGCCCGCCACTTTTTGGCCCTACTGCCGATCGCGTCACTCAGCTTTCTCCCCGTGCAGGCGAATGCTCAGAATACCTTGGCCGATGTCCAAAGCGGGGAACCCTCTCTGGCCTATCTCTGGGATTTCCAGGGAGAGGAAGGAGCCAAGGTTGCAACGTCCGACGATACCGCAGGAACGATGCCTCTCCAGCGCGGACAAGCGGAGAAGGACGACAGCATCTTCGCGGTCATCGGGGCCAAAGCTCCGGGTGGGGGAAATGCTTTGTGTTTTCCTGCTCCGGCTTCTCCCGAGAATGGCGGATGGCTGCGTACGATGATGTTCGACTGGCCGGAGGAAGGGACTGTCGAGTTCCTGATCAAACCTAGCTCTGACGGTCCACTGGAAAGCGGCCATGCGGTGAGCGGGATATCTTTGTCAAATCGCTGGTACGTCTTTCAGCCGGAGAGCGGGCAACCCTTGCAGTGGTGGGTCGGGGGGACTAACCGCGCCAAAGAGAATAGACCCGATCTCATCGGCGGTAACAGCCCGGTGCACCTTCAGGATGACACCTGGTATTATGTCGTGCTCCAGTATCGTTTCGATGCGGCCAACTCAACATGTGATCTGAAAGCTTCTGTGGCAGCCCTTGATACGGACAATCCCAAGCTCGAAGTCGTCGCCGTTACCAAAGTCGAGGCGGCTGGTCCTTCCGATACTCCTCCTTTGCAGTCTCGCATTAACGTCGGCGGTGAAGCCAATGGCTCCGGCAGTCGTTGGTACGGCTGTCTCGCCAATCTGGCGATCTATAATGGATGGCTGGCGGAAGATCGCCTCAATGCACGACTGAAGACTCTCACGAAGTAAGCTTGTATTGGTTTAATTTCTCAATGCTATTAGTGTAGCAATTATTTCTGCTCCCCCTAGGGCGATAAACATTCATCCCATCATCATCTCTTGAGCTCCAAACGCATTTATCTAAACCAAGATGACTCAGCCTTCACACGCTGTCATCCCATCGAAGACATGACTGTCGAGGGTCTTGAAAGACTCGTCGATTTTTATGCTGCGGGGAGCCAACTCGCAGGGCTGGCATTTTGTGTGAATATGCAGCGAGCTCTTTTTGGGAGTTCGGTCTGGGAGACACTCATCGATGACTATGATCCCGCCTTGGGGGATGATCAGCCTGCCTTGCAGCGTAGCGGAGAGGCTCGTGGTATGGCGGCTCTGCGACGCAATGGAGCCAATCAATTCAAGGTCTGGGTAGATCGAGCACGCCACCACGGCATCGAGGCCTTTCTCACCATGCGGATGAATGATTGTCATGGTCTGGAAGGACACGGAGATTTCTGGAGCGGTCATCGCAGCCGGGGATCCGATCAGGGGCATTTCTCCTCGCATGCCACCGAGTTTTGGAAAAGCCGCCCGGATCTTCGCCGGGCTCCCTATCGCTATGAGCGGAGCTTCGAGGGGGCATTTAATTATGCGGAGGAGGAAGTCCAGGCTCACCATCTGGCTCTGATTGCCGAGGTCATGGAACGCTATGACATGGACGGCTTCGAGTTGGACTGGATGCGCTGGATGTTTATGTTTCGCCCGGGTTATGAGGCGGAGGGCTGCCAGGTTCTCTGTGGTTTTCTCGAGAAGGTGCTTGAGCTTAAACGCACCGCCGAGAAGAAGTGGGGACATCCGATCCAACTCCGGCATCGTATCCCTGCCGAACCTCAGACCTGTCTTGCGCTGGGTTTTGACGTACCCGCCTGGGTGGATATGGGGGCTGCGGACCAGATCATCCTGTCGTGTTTCGGATCCGCTACGAACTTTGATTATCCGATTGCTCTGTGGAGGCGATTGGTCGGTAAGCAGACGAAGATCCTGGCTTTGGTCGAGTCGATTGCCCGGCCCTATCCGGGATCAGCCGTGGATAGCTATCATTTCCTCTTTGCCGCCGCCAGTGCCGCGCTGGAGCGGGGAGCGGATGGCGTCTATCTCTTTAACGAATGCTACGGAGAGCCTTATCCCGGAGGGCGCCGCGAGCTTCTTTGTCAGATGCTCAATACCCTGGGTTCCCCGGATACTCTGGCCAAGGTCGTGCGCCGTCATGCGGTGGCATACCCTCAGGTGCGTGCTGCCGGGGAGGGAATTCGTACCTCGTTGCCGGTGCCGTTGACTAATGCTCACATCGGCGTCGATCCCGGTCGCTGGGCGGAGAATGTCACGGTACGCATAGCGGTAGGGCGCAAAGTCGAGTCTGCCCGACACATCCTGCGACTGGGTTTTTCCGGAGATACGATCCTCGAAGCTTTGCGCAAGATCACGTTTCGGGTGAATGCGGAACCAGTCTCAATCTGTGAAGCTCCTGCTTATCCCGACTGCATGCCGAAGGCATTTCCCACGCGTGACAATGCCGAGTTTCCGGAGCAGGTGGCTCAGACTCTTCACTTCGAGATTCCCTATGAGATTCTCAAGAACGATGTGAATGTTGTGGAGTTTGAGCCGCTGCCGGGTCCTGGCCAATTGGAGTGGGCGGAGATCCTCGTTATACCAGCCTGAGTAACCAAACGCGGGTGGGGAGATGAGGAATATTGTCTTTATTCCCTGTTGACGTTTCGTGGCAAGTTGCTAGTGGTGGCGTTTTCGAACTGAAGCACCCTTACTCTCCCATGCCTCTTTCATCACCTCAAACCGACATCCGCATTGGCACCCTGGTCAAGGCGGACGAAACGGCCCCTTCTTACATCCGTCAGATCCTGCCTCATGGATTTGAAAGTTTTTCCCTCACGTTTTGGAAGGAGATCCCCGAGGGGTTGAACTTTCCGGACTTTGCCAAGAGCGTAAAGGATGTCTTGGAAGACAAGGCCGTCATCAGTTCCCTGGGCATGTTTGGCAATCCCCTGCAGGAAGAAGCGACCGTCCGGGGGTGGGAGCGCTGCATTGATGCGGCTCATCTTTTCGGATGCGATGTGGTGGCTGGTTTTGCAGGTGCGGTCGAGGGAAAGCCGCTTCCAGAGTCGATGCCTCAGTTTAAGGCGGTCTGGAGTGAGCTGGCGCGGCGTGCGGAGGATCGTGGCGTGCGTGTGGCTTTCGAGAATTGTGACATGGGAGGCTGGTGGCACGATGTGCGGTGGAATGTGGCGCACGCGCCCTCAGCTTGGGAAATGATGTTTCACGAGGTCCCAAGCAAAGCTCTGGGTCTGGAATGGGAGCCCTGCCATCAGATGTACTCTCTCATCGATCCGCTTCCTCAACTGCGGAAGTGGGTGGATCGCGTCTATCATGTGCATGGCAAGGATGCGACGATCGCTTGGGATGTGCTTAAGACCTATGGTATCCGCGGAGGCAGGGACTATGTCTGGCATCGCACGCCGGGATTTGGCGACACGAATTGGTCGGATGTCATCACCATTCTCCGTCAGGCCGGCTTTAAGGGCAGCATCGATATCGAAGGCTGGCATGATCCGGTCTATCGGGATGACTTGGAGATGACAGGCCAGGTGCATGGGCTTAACTATTTGAAAAACTGCCGCGGAGGCGCTTACGTGCCCAATCCCGTCGTAGCATGAGCAAGCTGCGTTTGATTCAATGTGGAGCCGGTGGATTTGGAGATCACTGGTTGCAGGGGCATACATCCCAGTCGCCCGATTTCGATCTTGTGGCTCTGGTCGATCTGTCTGCCGAGACGCTGAAAGCTGCTGGCGAGAAATACGGCATCGCACCTGAGTTCCGCTTTGCCTCATTGGAGGAAGCTCTGGATGCGGTCGAGGCGGATGCCGTTCTTACGGTCACTCCTCCCCACGTGCATGTCGAGCATGCCCGTCTCGCTTTTGCCCGGGGGCTGCATCTGATGACGGAAAAGCCACTGGCCGACACGGTTGAGAATGGCTTGGAAATGCTGACTCTGGCTCGTGAGGCCGGGCGTCAACTGGTGGTCAGTCAACAGTATCGATTCAGTCCTCCCGTGCAGATGCTGAAGCATTTGTTGCAGGATCAGAGCCGTGGAGTCTTCGGTCATGGTCACCTCGACTTCTACATTCCGGCTGATTTCACCGGCACGTTTCGGGAAAAAATGGAATTCCCGTTGCTGCTGGATATGACGATTCATCACCTCGATTTGATTCGCTGTGTGACGGGGCGGAATATCGAGACGGTCACAGCTTTCTCCTCCCGACCCGAGTGGTCCTGGTACCAGCATGACTCGGCGTTGAAGCTTCTTCTGGAACTCGAAGGCGGCATCCCTTTTTCGTATTCCGGGGATTGGAGTGCCTTGGGACGCACCACGAGCTGGAATGGGGACTGGCGCTTGCAATGCGCCAATGGCTCTCTGCATATGGAGCTCGACAAGGTCTCGAGTGCCGGGTGCGAACGCTGGGGACGCGAGGTCGTGGTGGAAGCCATGGAACCTCCGGCCATCGAGCGTGTCGGGCAGGCGCATACCCTGCATGATTTTGCCGAAGCCATCCGCTCGGGTAATCCCGCTGAGACAAGCGGAGAAGATAATATCAAGAGCTTTGGAGCTGTGGTTGCCGCCATGATCAGCGCCAAGGAAAAGCGGAGCGTCTCACTGGCAGAAATCCTGCGATAAGCTGGTCCGCCACCAACCAGAGATAGACAGCGGAGTCATCTGGTACTAGGGATTCAATCCGATGAAGCGATCCCTCCCTCTTCTAGCCCTCCTGAGTCTTGTTCCCACGGTCACTTGGGCGGAGCCACTTCCCTTTGCGGAGCAGCCGGTGAATTTTTACTGGCGCGGTGAGTTGTACGGTATGCCGAAGGGCTGGCAAAATAAAGACCTGCCACTCACCGAGGAACAGGGGCGAGAGTTTCTACGCACCCTGCATGCCGGGCTGAATCCCGTCATGTTTTGGCGAACGCAGCCGGAGGCTGTTACTCAGCCGGGTGCGGATGCAAACAGCTACTACTACCGTGAGATCGATTACGATCTGGAGGCGTCCAAAGGCTCGGGGGCAAAGATGCTTTTCCAGATCCATGTGGATCGGCCTCCGAATTGGTATGCTCCCAAGTTCCCAGGCCGCGTCAGCGAGGTGCATCCGGCCTACGACGTGCGGCCGGAGCGCGTGCAGGTGGAGCAGGGCGGCTGGCCCGAGCATATTTTCAATCCCGATAACAAGGAGATGATGGCGGATGCGGAGAAAATGATCCGTGCTTCCATCAATCGCTATAAGGATAATCCTCAGGTCAAAGGATTCCTCATCGGAGCTGGGATCGGTCAGGTCGAGATGGTCCTGAGCCACGATGGACTCGCTTATGGGCATTCTCCTGACGAACAGAAAGCCTTCCAGGCATGGCTCAGTGATCGCTATTCCCTCGAGGAACTGAGCAAGAGGTGGTGGGGGCGTCGGGATCACTACACATCATGGGAGGAAGTGCGTGTTCCGGCTCCGTATGAGTTTTTCGGCTGGGGGCCATTGCAAGGGATAGCGCTCACGGGAAATCTTCGCGATGGCGAGAAGGGAGAGTTCTGGGTGCGAAGCGGTGAGCAAGCCGAGGCATTACTGCTGGATACTGCTTGGGGACAGGAGGGATCCGCGGTCGTGGCCCTGCCTGCGCCGCTTCCGAAGAAGGATTTTCCCGAGAAGCAAACGGTCCTGCGTCGCCCATTCGAAGTTTCTTCCCATGATCTTGAGGCCTTTCGGAAGCAGGGGGTCTGGCTCTATGGCGAGGGGGCCATGCGTGTGGTAGTGAATGGGCACGACCTCGGCACTCTCGATGGTCGGAGTACGGATCCGGCTCCCGGAGTGGAAGGAGAGGTCGAGCGTGCCTTCCCCTTCAATCCTTTTGCGGTCAGGGTGGAAGATAAGCTGAAGGAGGGTACGAATGTCATCAGTATCCTACCTGAGAAGGGACTCTCGGCTCCGCTCTTTCTCAGTATGCAGCCTCCCGTGCGGTATCCCTATCTGGGGAAGGAACTCAATGCCCGGTACGTGGATTGGATACGATGGGCCTATGATCGGGCGGCCACGGTACATGATTACTTCTACGGCTTGGCTCGTGTCTTGGCCCCCGATGCTCAACTCGTCGTCTTCTCACCCCATGGGGGTCTTCTCGATGCTGCGGGTGAGATCGCGATCAAATACAATGTCGCGATCCGGTTTACGGGAGGTGAGGCCTATTATTATCCATGGTACTCGCGGGCTGGACTCATCACGGGATATCCCGGCAGTGTCGAGCCGTCCGCTCCGATCCTGACCGAGGAGTCGTTGAATAAAAGCCTCGGGTGGTGGTTTTTCAATAACGATCAGGACCTGGCTTTTTTCTGGGACCTGTCGAATTACGCGAGTCCGAAAAGCCCGGTGCACGAGCCCATGCTCAAGGCAGCTCCCTTGCTAAGTCTTTTCGGAAAATACGCACCGAAGCCTCCCACACTGGCCTTTTTGCGGACGAGCCTGCAATTCCAACTTGAGGAATACTTCATGCATCCGTTGCCGTTCCTATGGGATCCGGGCCGTGGGGAAGTGCAGAAGTCGGGCATCGAATTTGGCTATGTGACCGAGACTCCCTTGAGCAGGGGCCTGCCTGACAATATCCGCGTGATGATGGATACGGGAACTTCCGTGATGGAGGAGACTGTGCTGCAAGATTTGGAGCAGTGGGTGAGGGAGGGCGGTACTTTCATCGCGCTTCACCACACCGGACGTCATACGCTTTTGGAGGCGAATGCCTGGCCCATTTCACGGATCTCGGGATTCCAGGTGATTGGTTTCGCCAAGCCAGATGAGAAGATCCGCTTTGAAGCCGGGCAGAAATTGTGGACTTCACTTTCAGGTGAGAGATCGGGCACCGGAAGCGCCGTGGATTTCACCGGGCAAAATACGGCGAGTGGTGGTATCCGAATGCAGGCTGCTGCGGAGGATTGTGAAGTGATCGCACGATGGGCGGATGGGAGTGTGGCAGTTGGCCGCCGTCCGCTGGGCGAGGGGCAGGTCATCGTACTGGGCTCCACCTTCTGGCGCAATGGACGCGACTCGGCGGGGATCTATTCGTCAAATTCTGGCGAGCAGCCTTGGCTGGCCGAGATGCTGGGCAATCTGGGTGTTCCTGTGCCTGTTCCTGCTCCTTCATCGCCTGCCTGGGTGCGTGAAGCCTCGTCGCTCAAGGATGGCAGAGCACAACTGATCGTCATGAACCCCACGAATCAACCGTTGCAGGATGTGGTTCTTCCCATGGGGACTCTGTCGGGTAAACTCACCGATCTGGTTTCCGGGGAAGGGGAGGTAGCCGATGTTCAGAGATCGACTGCCGATTCGGAGTTGGTCTCACTCATTGATTTGGACTCGGGTCGCCTGCCTGGCATATGGCCAGGGCCGGAGATCGCGCTGAAGACTGCGGAGCCTGACCAGAAACCCTCTTCCTGGATGGAGATCAGCAATTGGGAAAAGGGAGTTTCGCTGACTGGCGAGTTTGACCTGTCCACTAGTGATGATCGTGATTTGTCGCTCATCGTGCCGTTGCGGGGCAATGGTCTGCCGGTGCCTTTTCTGATTTATCTCTATGATGCCGATGGCGGTTATCGCTACTTTACCAATGCGGAAGGGCGTAAACTGACATTCGATGGCACGGAGTGGGTGACCTGCCGGATCGGTCTCAATCCCTTACGCGGGGATATGGGCGGTGGCAGCGAACGCGCCACGGAGGCAAAGCCTTTTGACCCATCGCGAGTGGTTCGTATTGTCATAGCTCCCGCTGGAAAGTGGAAGGAGAACCTGCCATCGGACTTGTCGGAATCTCTTCCGTCTATCGGGCTGGGCTCGATCCAATTGGAAAAAACAGCGACCTCGTCTCTCTACACCCCTGGATTGCGCAAGAAAAAGGATAAGCAGTTAGTCTTTGATTTGCAGCCGTATCAAACTCGGGTAATCGAGAGTCGATGAAATCTTCTCTCCCGCAACATAGTTACCGCAGTTCGTCCTACGAAGTTCATTGGGACCCCTCAGAGCCTCTCTGGCTGGATATCAAAGGCGGTGGGAAGAAGACGCGTGTGCCTGTGGTGGGCGGAGTCCATGGGCCGGACAAGTGGGATGGTTTGGGGCGGCCGGAGTTCGTGTCGGCGGTGAGCCTTGATGAGGCGGAGGTCTGGACTTTTGAGGCGGCATCGGAGACGTGGGAGAAATTCCAGACGGTGTGGGTTTTGGAAGCCGACTCGACCAGGGTTCACCATGAGATCGTGGGCACGGGATCCGTGGATGTGGTTTCCTTTTTTGAGACCGTGCCTGTGGAGAATCTTCCTGACGCAGGAGCCACCTTGCCGCTCGTCCGCCGTGTGCGGCCGCCGCTAAGGACATATTCAGTTTCCTCGCCGTATTTCCATCGCTCGGTCTATGTCCCTCAGCCATACGCCGGGCAGGGACCGGAGCGTCCGGCGGATACGGAGTCACTGCTGACTGTGGCCGGGACGTTTGGGCCGATTGATTTTAACACTTGGTTTTCACCAGGTTTGTTTTGCTTTGGTTTGATGCCTGCGACGGGGCGGAAATGGTTCCTGGGTTTGGGCACGGGCTTGGGGGGGCATTTGTACAATTCCTTCCGCTATGTGGGGGGTAATGGCGGGTGGGGCACTGTTGTTGATTATGATGGTATGTTGAAGGTGAAGGGGCACTGGATCTCGCCGGATGTCGAGATCCGCTGGGCCAGCGACATCGATACCGGCCTGCGCGAGCATGTCGCGTCCGGTCGCAATCGGGGATGGTTCCCGGAGCCTGCACCGGCTCCGGCGGCGGAATGGCGTCGTCCGATTTTCTGTGGTTGGGGGCAGCAGCAAGTTTTTACCCGCGAGACAGGCAAGAAGGCCAAGCTGGCTTTCCTGGAATTGCAGGTCAGTCCGTCTGCGACGGCCTTGGCGACGGAGGATGCCTATCGGGAAATGGTGCGTCTGCTGGAGAAGGAAAAACTTCCCTTTGGTACTGTGACTCTGGATCTCGCGTGGGGCACCACACCGGGAATTCCGATTCACGATCCGAAGAAGTGGCCGGATCTGAAAGGCTTTATCGCCGAGCAGCATGCCAAGGGGCGCAAGGTTCTCTTGTGGCTGGGATGTTGGTCCACGCAGAATCTTCCGGAGTCCATGCTGATGAAGGCCGAGAAGGGCTGCAAACCGCTGCCTGATCCGACATTGCCCGCCTTCCGCAATGCTCTGGGCAAGGCCATTCATGAGGCCATCTCTCCCGAGGGACTGAACGCCGACGGGTTCAAGTTGGACTTCAGCGGTGATGTGCCGCGTGGCCGCGGATATCGTCCTCACAAGGCCCTGTGGGGTGTGGAGCTTCTGCGTGACTATGTCCTCTTCATCTACAAGAGCCTGAAAAAAGCGAAATCCTCTGCCATTCTCCAGACGCATTGCGCGAATCCGCTCTTCGCCGACTGCACGAATATCCTGCGCCTCAATGACATCTTCGAGGATCGCATTGATATTCGTGAATGCATGGCTCAGCGGGCTCGCATGGCTCGTATCGCCAATGAGAACTGGCTCATCGATACCGACAATGATCCCTTCATTAGCGCCAAGGCTTGGTGGGAGTATATGGAGTTTCAGCCCGAGATCGGCATTCCCTCGTTGATGACCGTAACGCACATGTGTCGCTCCACGGAGCCTGTGCCGAAGGGGGCCTACAAACGGCTCAATAAGATCTGGCGGGATTACCTCAAACGGGAGGGGCTCTAGGCCCCTCCTTTTGCTGGCCGGGTCATGTCTGAGAGGCCATTTTTTGCCCGCATTTTTAGTTTTAGAGGCCTTGCCATAGGGCTTTGGGTGGTCCTTGTGGCCGTGGCGCTGTATCTCTTCCTTTTTCATCGTCATTCCACACAAACGGCACTGGGAGACATGATGTCTTCCTCTCTGTGGGCGGCGTGCGCCATCTACTTTGTCCTGAATATTCTGAGGGGATTCATCTTTCTTCCGACGCTTCCGCTGGTGCTGATCGGCATCGCCTTCTTTCCCCCGCTGCCGCTCTTTGTCATCACGCTGGCGGGTATATTGATCCCGGTGATTTTCATTTACCGATTTCCCACGGCCTTCCAAATACGCGAGATACTTGGCACCCGTGCCGACGAAATCATGGCCAAGGTGGAGAAGGGGCTTTCAAAGGGAGGCCTTCCTCTTATCACGGCGTGGAGCTTCATTCCCCTCACTCCGACCAATGTCATGGTCTATGTGGCCGGCCAACTGCGGTATGATTTGCGAAAGTTGCTTCTCGGTGTGGCGGTCGGATCTGGTGCGAATTGCGCCCTGTATATCTTCCTGGGCGACTACGTATTGCGAGTGAGTGGATTAAAGTGAGGTGCTCAGTCTGCCTTTGAGGATGGTGGTCGTGCCTCCCGGGGCTTGAAGGTGTGAACCTCGCAGGAGTTGATGGTGCAGCATGCGGAGACCTTCGGCTCCGATGAGGTCAGGGGACAGGCTGAATCGGGCAACGCCCTCCGGGGCTTCATATTCGTTTAGAAATATGCAGGGAAGATTCAGGCGAGTTGCCTGCTCGCTGACGATTTTGTGAATCGTGGCAATGCCGTCAATCTGGTGTTTCTTGAGCCAGGAGCGCAGGGGCTGGTTGAGGTTCTCGCTTTCATAGATGAAGGCGGAGACACCGCTGAGGGCTGCAAATCCTCCCTTCCATTGATGTCGTGTACGGGCTTCCAAATGAGGAGCCACAACCAAGGCCTGCCGGTGACTTCCTTGCTCGGAAAGGTATTCCACGGACCTGGCGGCTGCATCGAAGTAATCCATGGTGACCGCATTCATTGCCGGTTCGTGAGACATGGCGCTCAAGGAGACTGCTGTGAAAAAGGTCCAGTCCCACTGGCGAAGGTCGTACATCTCGCTGCTCGGGCCAAGCAGCAAGCCTTTGATGCCGCGATGAAAGAGGGTGCGGGCAAGCCGGAGGTTTTTCTTCGAGTCAGCTTCCAGAGGAAATGTCTGGAGGCTGTATCCGAGTAGCTTGGCCTCCCGACGGGCTCCTTCGCAAATGATCTCATTGTAGGTGGTGTCTTCGCATTGAAGAAATGCGATGACACTGCCTTTGCCTGATCCGGGTTGCCGGTAGGCGGCCAGTGCCGATAGGGCGGGATCGGGACGATAGCCAAGCTTTTGGATAGCGGCTTGCACCCGGGAAGCTGTGCTTGTGGCAACGCCCCGATGTCCACGGACCACGCGGCAGACCGTCATGTGACTAACTCCGCATAAGGAGGCGACATCTCGAAGGGTCGGTCGAGCGGAAGACATCAATGCATTTTGACGGGTGGACATGCATAAATCGAGTGTAGAATGTTACAGAGAACATTTTGAGCGTGTTGTGTCTGTTTGTTGCCGGGTGTTGGTTGTCTTCATGCAAACACTCCCTTTGAATTTCTCCGGTGTCGTTCCTTCACTAGCCCAGATCGCCGACTTCGGTCCGCGGCGTAGCGAGATTGGTGTAGGATGTCTGATGCCCTGGCTGGGCAAACTCTATGTCCTGAACTACGTCTCTCACCGGAAAGAGACCGGACGTGGCAGTGGTCTGCGAGTGATCGAGGAGGATTTCTCCATGCAGAAACACCCTGCGGCTGTGGATGGCACCTATGCGAATCGCTTTGTCCACAATGAGTCCTCGCAGTTGATCATCGGGCCGCATCTCGTGGATGTGCACCACAATATCCGTACGGTGCCGGAACTCGTGGACGTCCGACTCTGTGGAACGGCCCGACACCTTACCAATCCGGCAGAGCTTGTTTACATGCTGGGCATGGAGGGAGAGCTTTTCGAGCTCGACGTCAACAGTCTCGCTGTGAAGCAAATTTTTGATCTCACCAAGGTTCTGGAGACTCCCGGAGAGGGAAGCTGTCACTTCAAGGATTGCTACACTGCCTGCGGACGACTGGTGGTGGTCAATAACGACTATTGCGAAGACGACTTCCTCGGCAAACGGAGCGAGGGCACCCTGGCCGAATTTGACGGTGCAGAGTGGAAGGTCATCGAGCGAAAGCCCTTCGTCGCGGTGAATGGGCTGGGAAACTTCGGTCGCTCGATCTTCGCCACTGGATGGGATCGCAGTTCGGCCATCCTCAAGGTTTTCACCACCACTGACGGCCAGTGGAAGACCTATCGCCTTCCCAAGGCTTCGCATTGCTTCGAGCATAAGTGGCAGACCGAATGGCCCCGGATTCGCTCCGTCGAACACGAGCGCTTTCTGATGGATTTGCACGGGATGTTCTATGAATTGTCACCTTGGACTTACGACGGGCATGTGTGGGGGATTCGTCCGATCTCCACGCATCTCTGGGTTCACGGCGACTTCTGTTCCTGGAAGGGGCTTCTCGTCATCGGGAGTGACAATGCCAGCCACGAGGCCGGCGGAAATTTGCAGTGCGCGGAACCCCAGTCCGGCCTCTGGTTTGGCCGCACAGATGATCTCTGGAACTTGGGCGCTCCCAAGGGGTGGGGTGGTCCCTGGTGGGAAACTGCCGTGGAGGAAAATGAAATCTCAGATCCCTACCTGATGACCGGCTTTGATAAAAAAGTCCTGCACCTGAACCAATCGGGTGCGGCGCGAGCGACCTTCACCGTCGAGGTCGATTTCCTCGGAAATGGGAAGTGGCACTCCTATCAGCAAATAGAAGTTGCCGACGGAGGATACGAGCCTCTGGTATTCCCTGAGGGATTCAGTGCGCATTGGGTGCGGATCAAAACGTCAGCAGCTTGTGTGGCCACGGCGCAACTTCACTATACCTGAGATTCATGTGGTCTGGCGGGCAGTCACCTTGCTCGCAAATCGACTGCGATAGCGAGCCGGAGTCATGCCGTGCAGGGCATGGAAGAGCTTGTAGAAGTGCCCGAGATTATCGAAGCCACTCTCCATCGCGATATCGACGATGCCCATCTCCGTGGCTGCGAGTTGCGAGGTGGCCCAGCGTAACCGAGCTTCATTGACGAAGTCCCGTGGACTCTTGCCGTAGGCTCTCCGGCATTCGCGTGAGGTATGCTCATGGCTCCGGCCCGCCAATCGTACAAACTCGGCAATCCCCTTGGTGAAATGAGGAAACCGGCGGATCCGATCCGTCGCCTCCGCCAACCAGTCTGGGGCTTGGGCATGGGGAGGGGACAAGCGTGAGAGATTTGCCAAGGCGGAGAGGGTGCCGGTAACGAAAGCCTCTCCACTCAACAAGTCTCCCGCTCCGGCGGTGAGATCCGAAGCCAGAAGACGCAGGCGTTCGCGGACATCCGTGCCAAGCTGGAATTCGCGTTCCCGAATGTCCTTCTGATCAAAAAAAAGGCTTTTGCCTTTGAAGTAACGCCGGCGAATCCGGGTCCATATTTCCGGCCTGAACGTGACATTAACCAGGCGCAAAGGTTCGTCCGACGAGGTCGAGTAGAGAACGTGCTCATCATCAGCGCGAATCAATGCAAAGTAACCCGCCTCCATGGGACGATCCTCTCCATTGACAAGGTGGATCCCCCGGCCTGACTCGATCCAGAAAAGCTCCGGATGGTCATGTGTATGGACTTGTGGTGCCTTGGCACCGAGTTTCCAGACGGCCAATGCACACTGGGGAAGACCGGGCCAATTGCGCCAGCTAAGAACCTGCATCAAGCCAGCGTATAAAAATGTCATTCCTTTGCAAGACGCCTTCGCTGCCTGCTGCTAGAGACATTTCATCCTATGCCACGCAAGACAGCCTCCCCCCGATCCGCCGAAACGTCCTCATCCAAGACCAAGTGCTTTCTGATCTGCAATGCCCACCTTGATCCCGTCTGGCTCTGGCCATGGGAAGAGGGGCTGACGGAAGCGATCTCCACCTACCGCGTTGCGGCCGACTTCTGCGATCAGTATCCCGACTTCGTTTTCAATCACAACGAGTCCCTCCTCTATGAGTGGGTCGAGCGCAACGATGAGCCTCTCTTCCGTCGCATCCAGAAACTGGTCAAGGCCGGACGCTGGCATATTGCCGGCGGCTCCTTCATTCAGCCCGACCTTATCGGGCCCTCCGGGGAATCCGTCATTCGTCAGTTCCTCGTCGGGAAGCACTACTTTGCCGACAAGTTCGACCAAGACCCCACCACGGCTTATAATTTCGACACCTTCGGTCACTGTCAGGGACTGATCCAGATCCTACAGGGGTGTGGGTTTGATTCCTATATCTTCTGCCGTCCGAATGCGGCGATGATCACCCTTCCCAAAGGTTCCTTCCGCTGGGTGCATCGTTCCGGTGCGGAAATCGTAGCCCGACGCAGTGATGATCACTACATCACCCAGGGGGAGCTCCTGAAGAACATGGTGGATGGCAAGTGGGACGAACACTACCGCGAAGAGGGCGATTTCCTCTTTCTGTGGGGATTGGGAAATCATGGAGGCGGCCCGAGCCATGCAGAATACGCTGACCTGCAAAAGCTCTCTGAGACCCTGCCGCAGATCGAGTTCATCGAGTCCTCGCCCGAGGCCTTTTTCCAACACAGCCTCGCCCAGCGCGGTCGCGAAAATCTTCCCGTGGTCCACGGAGATTTCAAACCCTGCATGGAAGGCTGCTATACCTCGATGCTCGCGGTGAAGCTCCGCCATCGCCGGATGGAAAACCTCATCTATGCCGTCGAGAAATATGCCACACTCGCTTGGTGGCAGAAGGGGCGCGCCTATCCCACGGCGGATCTCACCTCGGCATGGAAAGACATACTCTTCGCGGAATTTCACGACATCCTTCCCGGGTCCGGTATTCCGAAGGTCGAGGAAGACAGTCTGAACCTGCTCGGGCATGCCGAGGAGATCCTTCGTCGTAAGCGCGCGGAATCCCTGATCTCCCTGCTGCGAGACGAACCCAAGGCCGAGCGGAACGAAACCCCCATCTTCGTCTTCAATCCCCATGCGTGGGAAGTCACCCAGGAAGTCGAGATCGACTATGGCATCGACCGGCAGTTCAGTCCCGATCAAGTCCAGAGACGTATCCTGCTGAATGGTCGGGAGGTCGAGGCGCAGTTTGAGAAGCCTGCCGAGAACCTCGGAGACTCCAACTGGGGCGAATGGCGGGCCAGGGCTATATTCACGGCGACGATCCCGCCCTTATCCTATCAGCGTTTTGAGACGCGCTACTCCACAGTCGCGAAGGAGGATATCGTGCAATGGAAGACGCCCAGCCTCCCATCCGGAAAGATGGCAAAGATCACCGCAGGCGATATTTCCCTCTCCCTCAATCGCGAGACCGGACTTATCGACGATCTGCGGTATCAAGGTAAGAAACTTCTCGGCGCGGGCTCATTCTCTCCAACGGTCTTTGCCGATACCAGTCATAGCTGGTGCACCGTGCCGGAATGGCAGGAACCCATCGCTACCTTCCGACTAGCCTCTCCCGAGGAAACCGCCCGGATCATTGGCTCGGATGTCACCCATCACGGAGCCCGTAAGGAAGTGCCGCCGATCCGGATCATCGAAGACGGCCCGATCCGCATGATCATCGAGGTCGCCCTTGTCCATGGGCACTCCTACATCGTGCAGCAGTATATCCTGAACAAAAAGCGCTCCCTGCTACATGTCGAGCAGACCATCTTCTGGGGCGAGCACGACAAAATGCTCCGACTGGAACTGACGCCTGCCCGCGAGCTTTCCCGCGTGGAGGCCGAGAAGTGCTACAGCATCGATGATGAGTCCCATGCCGCTGAGGGTTTGGAGATGGACTACCAACACTTCCTGCGACTGTCCGATGCCGAAGGAAACAACGGCATGACCATCGTGTCCCATGGCACGCATGCGTATCGTCGGGCCAGTCGGGGGCGTTTGTATCTGGGCGTCCTTCGCAGCCCGTCCTACGCCATGCACGTCTTCGAGGTTCCCGGTTGGGATCGATATTATCAGCGCTACATGCCCCGGCAGGAGCAGGGGATCCGACGGGTACGGTTCTCTCTCGCTTTTGGTGAGCTGTCGAGCTCCTCGGATCAGAGTGTGCGCACCGCCTGGGAGGAAAATGTGCCCCTTGATCCCTTCATTTATTTCCCCACGCAGGCTGGCAAGAAAAGCAAGCCAGCCGGGTTCCTCTCGACCGGGAAGGCCAATGTGCTGCCCACCGTGCTCAAGAAGTCCGAACGTGACGAGGCGATCATCATCCGACTGTGGGAGACTGCGGGACGGAAGACGCGATTTACCTTGCGGGTGGCTGATCGGAAATTCCCGCTGGATATCGGTGCCTGGCAGATCAAGACGTACCGTCTGGATGCCAAGGGTACGCTGATAGAGACAGACCTGATCGAACGTCCGCTGGAGGACGTGCCTCAAAAGAAGGCGAAACTCAAAAAGTAAAGTATCGCCCGTCTTTCTTTCCGGCGATCGCCCTACTTGGTGGTCGCCGGAAGGGAGTCCGGGCGGTGGTTGCTGTCCATCTGACCCGAGTTCAGCGATTCCACGATCCGCTCGGAGAGGGTCTCGCTGGTTGGTGCCGATGGCTTTTCCGTCAAAGAACAGGCCTGCTTGGTGCCTGCCTTAGCGGGAGTGGTGTCGTCATCGGAGCGTATCATGATAAATACTCTGGCATAACGTCGGGAATTTTCCAGTCCGAGCCCTTGGATCTGCCATCAGGTACAGATTGCTTTTTATACCGGACCGATTTAACTCCTTGTCATGACTTCCTCGGTTTCCAAGTTTTTCCTCTCCCTCGCCGCAGTAGCTTGCATGGTGATATCTGCGCAGGCGGCCAATACGCCAGCTCCTGATATCATCCCCAACTTTCAGAAGGCTTGTGATAACTTTGCCACCACGTGCATCGCCCTGAAAGATCGTCTGCCGAATGTGAAGTCTGCCGCTGATCTCGCTGCCATCATCCGCCAATGGGCTGATGCCAATGCGCAATTCATCAAAGCCGCCACCGCGCTGACCAAAGCCTACCCCACACCACCGCCCGAATTTAAGCCAGCTATCGACAAAATGAAGGCCACCTTGCAGGAAAAGGCCCCTAATTTCCCCACGCAGCTCACGGAGCTTACCAAGACGTATCAGGAAGATCCTACCGTCAAGGAAGCCATGAAGTACTTCGAGGAGCAGCATCAAGCCGCTCAGAAATAACGAGTCCGTCCACGGCGGTCTCTCGTCAGGCCGTGCCACATAGGGGATGAAGGAGATCTGCCGTCCGTAAAGGGGATCGGCAGCTTCATTTCATTGATAGCCTTCTCCTTACCTTGAGGATACGTTGGGCGGTTCCTCCCTGATCCGTTATTATGAGAATCCAATCCGCCATTTTTCGTTCCAGCGCCCCCGACCTGAAAAGTTGTCCAGAGTCCGAGTTGCCCGAGGTCGCGCTGATCGGACGCTCGAACGTCGGTAAATCCTCCCTGCTCAACCTGCTGACAAGCAAGTCCGGTCTCGCCAAGGTGTCCCAGGTGCCAGGCAAGACGCGGTTGATGAACTTCTTCTGCATCAATGAGGTCTTCCATCTCGTGGACCTTCCCGGCTACGGCTACGCCAAGGTCTCCCGCAACGAGCGGTCGGCTTTTAGTAGCGCCGTTGCCGACTACTTGCTGCGCCGGGAAAACCTGGTGAGAGTGCTGGTCCTGATCGACTCCCGCTTGACGCCTCAGGCCATCGATCTGGAATTCCTGGAGTGGCTTGTCACCAATTCACTGCCCTTCGCCCTTGTCTTCACCAAGATCGACAAGCTCAAGCCCCGAGAGGTGACGAAAAATATCGAGACCTTCCAGCAAACGGTATCCGCTTTCTGCCCTGTACCGCCGCATGTCCTGCCCTCTTCCTCAGAGGCCGGTCAGGGACGTCAGGAAATCCTGCGCTACATCTGGTCGGCTCTCGATGCCGCATCGGACACGGAGGCTTAAAGCCTTCCGATCCCGGCGGTGGAATAGGCCTTTTTTCATTTCTCTCCCGTGCAAAGATTCTGCATCTCTGTTTTTTTGGAGTAGATTCTCCTGCTCATGCGTCATTTCTTCCCAGCGAATCTTTTCCGATCCTCCTCGGTGGCTGAAGACTCGGAATGGCTCGACCTTAGGAACGAGCTTGCGACCACGAATCTGGTGCGCATGTGGTGGCTTCTACTGACCTCGACGACCCTCACGGCTCTCGTGGCCCTCCTGAACCTGCTTGAGCTCCGTAATGAGGGGTTTCACTTCTGGACGATCATGGATCTAACGGGGTCTTTTATCTTTCTCATACTCATATACCTGGGTCGGAAGAATCGCCTCTCGGACTCCATGAAGTGGTGGATATCTCCTGCGTACTTCGCTTTCTGGCTCGTCTTGATGGATGGATATTATGTTCGATCCCTGGTTTCTTATGGTGAGACGGTGACGTATGCGATCGGAGTGGTGACTCCGGCGGTACTCATCCTGCTGCCTCCCCGTGTCTTTCTCAGCCTGCTGATCCCCAATCATCTGTTGTTCCTCTTCATCCTTCTCAATGTGCCCTCAATGAATGGGCGCTGGGAGGTGGCGGATTTTTACAAATGCCTGACCAATGGAACGCTTGGTGTATTGGTAGCCATCCTGGCGTCCTGGTATCTATTTCATGCGCGGCGAACGAATTTCCGGGATGCCCGCCTGATCCTTCGCCGTACCCGTCAGGTCCATCTGGCGGAATCTCATCTGAGGGCGCTACTTGAGAATATCCCTTTGCAAGCCTGGCTGAAGGATGCACAGGGCGTCTTCCTTGCGGTGAATGGTAAATTTGCAGAGGCGCTCGAGCTTGAGCCATCTGAAGTCGTCGGAAAATCCGTGAAGGAAATCATCCATGAGCGACCGGCGCTGAATTATCTCCAGGAGCCCTCGGAACTCATCAAGCAAAAGCGCAAGATACACTTCGAGCGCAGTGTCTCCCTGCCCGCAGGGCTCCACTGGTACGAAGTTTCCAAAAGCCCGGTGATCGATGAGCATGGGGATGTGCTGGGAATTGCCGGCGTTGCGTGGGATATCACCGAGAGGAAAGAACTGGAGCAAAAACTCCGCCTTGCGGATCGCGCAAAGTCGGAATTCCTGGCCACGATGAGTCACGAGATTCGCACGCCGATGAACAGCGTGCTCGGGTACGCCCATCTCCTGCATCACATGCCCCTGACCGAGGTTCAGACAGAGTATGTGGAATCCATCCTCTCAAATGGCGAGCTTCTCCTGTCCGTCATCGACGACATCCTCGACTTCTCCAAGATAGAGGCGGACAAACTGACCCTGGAGAAAGAGGTCATCGATATCCTCGATCTGGTAGAGCGTCTGGAGCGCATTTTTGCCCCTCTGGCCTCGCAGAAATCCCTGTCCCTGGCGGTCCAAATCGATCCGGACGTGCCGACTCGTGTCTTGGGAGACTGCCACCGGGTGGAACAGATCCTCGTGAATCTCCTCTCTAACGCCGTCAAATTCACAGAGTCCGGGGGAGTGCGCCTCCGTGCCTTCCGTCCTTTGGTCAAGGAGAATGCTGATAGCGATACCCGAACGGCCATAGGGTTCGAAATCACAGACACCGGCATCGGGATTGCTGGCGAACAGATGGCGCGCCTGTTCCAGCCATTCAGTCAGATCGATTCCCGGATCGCCCGGCGCTATAGCGGCTCGGGCTTGGGGTTGGTGATTGCTCAAAAGCTGGCGGATCTCATGGGAGGGTCGATCACCGTATCCAGTACTCTGGGGCAGGGATCTGTCTTCACGGTGAGTTTGCTACTTCAGGAGCTACCGAGAGGCTCTGTCATGCCGACGGAGAACGAATGTGCGGCAGACGAAGATGATCGCGAAAGCCTGGAAGATCTCACCGTGCTCGTAGTGGAAGACAATCAGTCCAATCGCAGGCTTCTCTCCGCGATGCTTCGCCGCTGGGGCATTGAGCCTGTGCTGACTGAGAGTGGTACGCAGGCTGTCGAGGCTGTCAAAGATCATCCCTACGACGTCATCCTGATGGATGTGCAGATGCCCGGCGTGGACGGCTTTGAGGCGACTCGGATGATCCGTGAGTGGGAAGCCTCGCATCCCTACTCGCCCCGGAGTCGGATCGTCGCTCTCACGGCCCTCACGATGCCGGATGATCGCAAGCATTGTCTGGACGCTGGTATGGACGACTATCTCTCCAAGCCTCTGAAGCCGCAGAGCCTGCTCAGGGCACTGCGAAAAGCCTGGGGCAGATGAAGTGAAAAGTGGGGTTTTCTTTCGATGGCGCGCTCGGTAGTATGCGCCGATGAGAATTTTGTCGGGCATCCAGCCCTCCGGCACCCTCCACTTGGGGAACTATTTTGGCATGATGAAGCCCGCCATCGAGCTTCAGGACAAGGGGGAGGCGTTTTATTTCATAGCGGATCTGCATGCGCTCACCACGGTCCACAACGGCAAGGCCCTGGCGGCGAATTGCCGAGAGGTCGCCATCGACTTCCTAGCGTGTGGTCTCGATCCGGCGAAGTCCTGCTTCTTCCGTCAATCCACGGTGCCTGCCGTCACCGAGCTCTCCTGGATCCTCAGTACCCTGACTCCCATGGGGCTGCTGGAGCGCTGCCACTCCTACAAGGATAAGACGGCAAAGGGGATCGCTCCCTCGCATGGCTTGTTTGCCTATCCGGTGCTGATGGCGGCGGATATTCTGATCTACGACAGTGACTTGGTTCCTGTGGGGAGAGACCAGAAGCAACATCTGGAGGTGACGAGGGATCTGGTCGTGAAATTTAACGAGACGTACGGGGAGATCCTGAAAATGCCGGAGCCCAGCATCCAGGAGCATACCGCTGTCGTTCCCGGCCTGGACGGGGCGAAGATGAGCAAAAGCTACGGCAATACGATCGGCCTCTTTGAAGAAGAGAAGGCGCTGCGCAAAAAGATCATGGGCATCAAGACCGACTCGGCGCTCGTGGAAGATCCCAAGCCGACCGAGGACTCCAGCATTCTGGGGCTCTATCGGCTGGTGGCATCTCCTGATGCTGTCGAGGTGATGGAAGGCGACTTCCGTCGGGGAGGCATCGGGTATGGGGATTTCAAAAAGCGACTTTTCGAAGCCACGTGGGAGTATTTTGCCCCGATGCGTGCAAGGCGTCAGGAGATCCTCGCTGATCCCGGCTATGTGGATCAGGTGCTGAAGGACGGCTCGGAAAAGGCGAATGCGCTGGCGGCGACTGTGCTCAAGCGCGTGCGCTCGGCGGTCGGCTTGTAAATCTCTTTTTGACTCGGCGCTGTCGGCCCGCCTCGATATCGAGGCGGCGGGCTGGCAGGCGCGAGGGGGATGCTAGGGATTTGCGGGGCGGGCGTTGCGATCCGCATCGCGATACCAGAGGATGCCGTGTCGCTTCAGGTTTGCGACGAGGGATTTGAGATTGGCCGCCATCTCTTTGTCGGTGAGTAAAACTCCCAAGGGACCACGGCCTGCCTTGACCTGCCCGACGAGACCACGGACATCTGTCATGGTTTTCTTAAACTCATCGGCGGCGGACTTGGCGGACTCCAGGGTCTGCTGGCCTGTGCTGACAGCGGACTTGGCCTCGTCCATGATGGCGTCGATTTTCTTCGAGGATTCCGCGAAGGATGCGCTGGTGGCTTTGAGGTTGGCCATGGTTTCGTTCAGGTCCTTCACGCTGGATTCCCGTAAGACCTCGGTATTCAGCTTCTCGGCAATTTTGTTGATATTTTGCACGGCTTCGCGGACGTCGCCCATGACTTCGCCTGCTTTTTCCGCGATATCTCCGAGGCCGCCGGATTCGCCTTTGCCGAGGATGACGGCGCCGGGTTCGATGGGGGGGGAGTCCTTGGCGTCTTTCTTGAGATTGATGACGACAAAGCGGTCGCCGAGGAGGCCGGAACTGCCCACGGTGAACTCTGAGGCGGTGGGGATTTTGACTTCGTCGTAGATCTTCAGCATGACATAGACGCCGTCCATATTGGGGAGGATGGTGGGACTGGTATTCACGCTGCCGATCTTTGCGCCGGCCAAGAGGACGCTGGCGCCCTTGAGGAGACCGCTGGCATTGGGATACTCGACGCGGATCTCGTAGTATTTCCGAATGCCGTCACCAAAGCGTCCAAAATAGACCACCATCAGAGCGACGGCGGTGAGCCCGATCGCCATGAAAATTCCCACCCGGATCTGGGCTGAGGTTTCTTTTGCTATCATAGGTTTTTAATCGTTTTCGTCGTCTGGGGAGCGACCATCCACAAAGTTTCTGATGACGGGATCTGTGGATGAGTCCAGATCCTGCACGGTACCATAAAAGTAGCGTTTTCCCTCGTTGAGCAAGGCCACGCGATCCGCGATATGGCGGCAACTGATCATGTCATGGGTGACGACGATGGAGGTGACTTTCAGTTGCTTCTGAAGCCGGCGGATGAGTTTGTTGATGCTGTCGGAGACGATGGGATCGAGGCCGGCTGTGGGCTCGTCGTAGAGAATGACTTGGGGAGGGGAGATGATGGCGCGGGCCAGGGCGACGCGTTTGCGCATGCCGCCGCTGAGGTTGACGGGCATTTTGGTTTCGTGGCCATTCATGTTTACGAGGGCGAGGGAGTCGTGGACCTTTTGCTTGATGACTTTGCGGTCTTTTTCGCCGCGTTCCTGGAGGGGGAAGGCCACGTTTTCGAAGACGGTCAGAGAGTCGAAGAGGGCGCCGTCCTGGAAGAGCATGCCGATCTTTCGGCGGACGGGCTCGAGCTGGCGTTCGTTGAGGGGGACGATGTCTTGCCCCTCGAAGATGATTTGGCCGGAGATCGGCTTCATTAATCCGATGAGATGACGGAGGAAAACGCTCTTGCCGCCGCCGCTCTTGCCCAGGAGCACAAGGGTCTCGCCGGCGTGGACGTCGAGGTCGAAGCCGCGGAGGATCTCCTGGCGACCGATCTTTTGCTTGAGATCGCGGACGTAGAGGAGGGGGTCACTCATCAGCGTTGGCCGGCGGGGAAGATGATGTTCAGGAACATCGTCATGAAGAAGTTGATGATGAGGATGCCCAGCGAGCAGAGCACCACGCTCTGGGTCGTGGCGCGACCGACGCCGACGGCGCCATCCCTGGCATGGAGGCCCTCGCGGCAACTGACGAAAACGATGACGATGGCGAAAGCGAAGCCCTTGATCAGGGCCATCATGATGTCGCTGGCGTCGGTAAATTTGACCATATTCGCCACGAAATAGGCGGCCTCGATATTAAGGACCTTGGTCGCGACGAGGTAGGAGGCGAGCACGCCGCAGCCGACGCATTCCACGACAAGGAGGGGCATGGAAAAAAACATGGCGAGGGCCCGGGGGACGACGAGGTAATCCACGGGATGCACGGCGAGGGCGCGCAGGGCGTCGATTTGCTGGGTGACTTTCATCGTGCCGATCTCGGCACTCATGGCGGCTCCGACACGTCCGGCCACCATGAGGCCAGTGAGTACGGGGCCGAGTTCGCGAAACATGGAAAGGGTGACCACGGGGCCCACGGCAGTCTCCATGTTGAGGCTGGCGAACTGAAAATAGGCTTGGGCGGTAAAGACGGCGCCGGTGAAGGCGCCGGTGACGATGACGACGAGTTGGGAGCCGTAGCCGATCTCGGCGATTTGCCGGAGGACGAGCTTGAAGCGGATGCGTCCGGCAAAAATGGACGCGAAGGTGTCGCCTGCCAGCATGGCAAACTGCCCCAAATACACAAAAAAGGCGCTAAGCCCTGAAAGAAGGAAAGATGCGAAAGGCATCAGATATCAGTCCCTGGTCCCGGTGAAATTGGCGAATCGATCATCAGACGCCTGATGTATCGATGCGCTGGGTTTTCTTTTTCGAGCTGATTTCAGGGGGGAGATGACCGACGAATTTGGCGTCCAGACCGGCACGGCGGAAGAGGGATTGCACGCCGGAGAGGGTGGCGTTTTCCTCTGTAAACTCCATGTAAACGATATCGTGATTCGTATCGACTTTATAGCGCAGGCCGGGCACGCCTTCCATTTCGAGAGCGAGCCCCATCATTTTTTCCGGGTTTCGGACGCCGGCTGCGTAGACCTCCAATTCGATCATGATATAATGCTTTGCCCGGAAGCGATTAAAATCAAGATGATTCGCTCGTGATGATTCCATTGCAGCGAATCGGGTCCTTGGGCTAGAGTGCCCGTCCTTTCCATGCCCAAAGATACCTCGATCAAAAAAATCCTCCTCATCGGATCCGGCCCCATCGTCATCGGACAGGGTTGCGAATTCGACTATTCCGGTGTTCAGGCCTGTAAGGCGCTCGCTGAGGAAGGTTATGATGTCGTTCTGTTGAACTCCAATCCGGCGACAATCATGACCGATCCTGAATTTGCCCGCAGGACGTATATTGAGCCGATCACACCGGAAGTCATTGAGAAAATCCTCGAACGCGAGAAGCCGGACGCCATCCTGCCCACTCTCGGTGGTCAGACTGCTCTGAACGCCGCCATGGCCCTCGTGGAGAATGGCGCGCTTGAGCGTCATGGAGCCCGACTCATCGGAGCCAATGCCGAAGCGATCAAGAAGGGTGAGGATCGGCAGATTTTCAAGGAGACCATGATCGAGATCGGCCTTGAGTGCGCTGTCTCCGGGGTGGCTCACACTCTGGAAGAAGCCCAGGCCGTGGCTGCCCAGATCGGGAAGTATCCGCTCATCATTCGTCCGGCTTTCACCCTGGGTGGGGCGGGCGGCGGCATTGCGTACAATCGTGATGAATTCGAAGAGATCATCCGGCGCGGGCTCGATCTGTCCCCGGTGTCCGAGGTGCTCGTTGAGGAGTCACTGCTTGGCTGGAAGGAATATGAGATGGAAGTCATGCGTGATCGCGCGGACAACTGCGTCGTCATCTGTTCCATTGAGAATCTGGACCCCATGGGGGTTCACACCGGTGACTCGATCACCGTCGCACCGGCTCAGACACTCAGCGACAAGGAATACCAGGCCATGCGCGACGCCAGCTTTGCGGTGATCCGTGCCATCGGCGTGGAGACGGGTGGCAGCAATATCCAGTTTGCGATCGACCCCAAAACGGGCCGCATGGTTGTGATCGAAATGAATCCCCGTGTTTCGCGCTCCAGTGCGCTGGCCAGCAAGGCGACCGGATTCCCCATTGCCAAGATCGCGGCGAAGCTCGCTGTCGGGTACACGCTCGACGAGTTGCCGAACGACATCACCCGCGAGACACCGGCCTGCTTTGAGCCGGCCATCGACTATTGCGTGGTCAAGATCCCACGCTTCACCTTTGAGAAATTCCCGCAGGCTGATCCCACGTTGACCACGCAAATGAAGAGCGTGGGCGAGGCCATGGCCATCGGCCGGACCTTTAAGGAAGCCCTTCAGAAAGCCCTGCGTTCCCTGGAAACCGGGCGCGGTGGTCTGGGAGCCGATGGGCGCGATACGTTGCCGTCGATTCCTGAGATCGAACAGAAACTTCGCATTCCGGGTCACGAGCGGATTTTTGCGCTCCGCCATGCCATCCAGGCTGGCCTGACCGTGGAGCAGATCAATGAGCTCTCCGCCATCGACATATGGTTCCTCGAGCATATCAAGCAGATCGTGGAATTGGAGGCCAAGATCGCCGAGAATCCCGAGGCTCTGAAAGAGGCCGACTTCCTCCGCAAGGTGAAGAAATTCGGTTTCTCCGACCGCCAGCTCTCCTGGCTCAGCAAGCAGCCCGAGGATGATGTCCGCGAAGCGCGGAAGAAGCTCGGAGTGGTCCCGACCTACCGTCTCGTCGATACCTGTGCTGCGGAGTTTGAAGCGCAAACGCCCTACTTTTACTCCACGTACGGCATTGAGGATGAAACCCGTGCCAGCGATAAGAAGAAGGTCCTCATTCTAGGTGGCGGGCCGAACCGTATCGGGCAGGGCATCGAATTTGACTACTGTTGCGTTCATGCCGCCTTTGCTCTCAAGGAGCTGGGATGGGAGACCATCATGGTCAACTCGAATCCCGAGACCGTTTCCACGGACTATGATACCAGTGACAAGCTATACTTTGAGCCGCTCACCCTGGAAGATGTCCTCAATATCTATGAGCGGGAGAAGGCCGATGCGATCATCGTTCAGTTTGGTGGTCAGACACCCCTGAATCTCGCCGCTGGTCTGGCCCGCCACGGGTGCAAGATCATTGGCACGCAGCCCGCGTCCATTGAGATGGCTGAAGATCGTAAGTTTTTCGCCGCCATGCTCGACAAGCTCCAGCTTCGTCAGACGCAAGGGGGTACCGCCACGAATGAAGAAGAAGCTCTCGCCGTGGCAGCCAAAGTCGGCTATCCCGTGCTGGTCCGTCCCTCCTTTGTGCTCGGTGGCCGCGCCATGGAGATCGTTCATGATGAGGATGCCCTCCGCCGCTACATCCGTACGGCAGTTGAAGCCAGTCCCGAGCGTCCGATCCTGGTTGACCGTTTCCTGGAAGATGCGGCCGAGGTGGACGTGGACTGTATCTCTGACGGGGAAACCTGTGTGATCGGTGGAGTCATGGAGCATATCGAGCAGGCTGGTATTCACTCGGGTGATAGCGCCTGTGTCATCCCGTCCTTTTCCCTCTCCGCTGACGTGCTGAAGAATATCAAGTACGCTGCGAAAGCCATGGCTGCGGAACTCGACGTTCGCGGTCTCATGAATGTGCAGTTCGCCGTGAAGGACGAGCAGGTGTATGTGCTTGAAGTGAATCCCCGGGCTTCCCGGACTGTTCCCTTCGTCAGCAAAGCCATCGGCGTACCGCTCGCCAAATTGGCCGCCAAGGTCATGGCCGGGTGCAAACTGAAGGATATTGGCTTCACCGAGGAAGTGATTCCCAAGCACAGTTCCGTAAAGGAAGCCGTCTTCCCCTTCATCAAATTCCCCGGCATCGACATCGTCCTTGGCCCGGAAATGCGATCCACCGGTGAGGTCATGGGAATCGACGCCGATCTGGGCATCGCCTATGCCAAGAGCCAGATGTCGGCCCAGCCACCGCTGCCGACTTCCGGTAATGTCTTCCTCAGTGTGAAAGACTCCGACAAGGCCGAGATCATTCCCATCGCCAAGGAATTTGCCGAGCTTGGATTCAAACTCTTCGCCACCGGCGGCACTGCTACCGTGCTGGCGGATGCCGGACTTCAGGTGCAGAAGCTCCTCAAGCTCCAGGAGGGACGTCCGAACGTGCTGGATATGATCAAGAATGGTGGGGTTGATTTCATCATCAATACTCCCAGTGGTCAGCAGCCCCGCCGTGACGAGACCGTCATCCGGAGTGCAGCCGTGGCCGCCCGTGTGGCCACCATGACCACGCTTCGCGGTGCCCGTGCGAGTGCCCGCGCGATCGCGGCCATCCAGCGCTCAGGCTTCAGTGTGAAGAGCCTTCAGGAGTTTCACTAAGAGCAGGTGATCCGACTCTTTTAGGGTCGGAATCCCTCGAAGATCACATTGTCGGTCCGTTCGCGGGCCGACTGGTATTCCGAGGCTGTCCTTGCGGTCCATCCCAGCAAGGGCAGCCGGAATACACGCCTCAGAATCGTCGGTACGACCTCCGGGAGGTCCCTGAAATTGTGAGCGATGAAGTGCGGACGACTCAGCCAGATGCCAGCGTAATGGCGCAGGAGAATCTTCTGCCATCCTGCCAGCCGCTGATCGGTGTCGTAGCTGCACGAGAGATGTCCTCGCAGGAGAGTCGGCGAGTGCCTGGCAAACCAGTTTAAGGTCAGCGTATTGAAGGATTGGATGGCGATCGGTCCCTGGTAGGGCCGAAGCAGTTTGTCCACGGTAGCCTCCAGCGCCCCTGGACCGGCTGGATTCTTGATCTCGACCAAGAGCGTTTCGCGACCGGCAACGAGATCAAGGACGTCTTCGAGCAAAGGAATGCTCTCCGAGGTGTCTGCCAATCTCATCTCTGCCAGACGGGAAGAGGGGAGATGCTGCATCCCGCCCTCCTGACCGGTCATGCGCTTCAGGTAGTAGTCATGGAACACTGCGGCCTTGTTGTCAGCCGTGACCTGCACGTCGATCTCGACAGGATACCCGGCTGCGAGCGCCGCCTCGATGGCTGCCAATGAATTTTCCGGACGAGCGGAATCATGGAGCCCGCGATGGGCGAAAGGGCGTTCTGTGAGCCAGCGTCGCATTACGGGGCTGGCTGGAGGGAAGGCAAGGTCTCGTCCTCTAGACGAGAGGCTCACCGTTCTCGTAGCGGGCGAGTTCCGCGACGCGATTGGCGTGGCGTCCGCCCTCGAACTCTGTCTCTAGCCAGATGTCCACGATCTTCAGGGCCAGATCGAGAGGGATCATGCGCTGGCCGATGGAGAGAGCGTTGGCATTGTTATGCTGACGGGAGAGTCGGGCGGTCTCCTCGCTCCAGCAGAGAGCGCAGCGGATGCCTTTGACTTTGTTGGCAGCGATGGCCTCACCATTGCCAGACCCACCCAAGACGATGGCACGCTCGCTTTCGCCGCGTATGACGGCTTCCGCAGCGGGGATGATCCACAGGGGATAATCCGTGGATTCCGCGCTGTGTGTACCGTGGTCGGTCACTTCGTGACCGGCTGCCGTCAGTTTTTCGATGATCTGCTGCTTGTACTCAAAGCCAGCATGGTCACTGCCGATGGAAATCTTCATGAATGCTGCGGAAGATTGCTGAAAGGAGCTTGCGGGGCAAGATCAAGTGTCTGCAAAAGCTCCAGATCATCATCCGTTTCCGGATTGTCGGTGGTCAGCAATTTATCTCCGTAGAAAATGGAATTGGCTCCTGCGTAGAAGCAGATGGCCTGAGCCTCACGGCTGAGCTTGGAGCGGCCAGCGGACAAACGGACCTTGGCCTTCGGCAGGGCGATGCGTGTTGTGGCGACGAGTCGGGCGATTTCGAAGATATCGACAGGCGGCTGATCTTCAAGCGGGGTGCCGGGAATCGGAGTCAGACAGTTGATCGGTACACTTTCCGGCGGAGGATTGAAGTTGCAGAGCACTTCCAGCATGCGCAGGCGGTCGATCTCCGCCTCGCCCATGCCGATGATGCCGCCGCAACACACGTTCATACCAGCGCGCTGCACGGCACCGATGGTGCCAAGGCGATCCTCAAAAGTGTGCGTGGTGACGATGTTGCTGTAATGCTCGGGGGAGGTGTCGATATTGTGGTTGTAGGCGGTGACTCCGGCCTCCTTGAGCTTTACCGCTTCCGTATCGGAGAGTTGTCCGAGGGTAACGCAGACTTCCATGCCCAACTTGCTGACGGCGCGGACAGTATCCAACATCTGGTCAAATTTCTTCTCCCCATCGCGCACGCCTTTCCAAGCGGCTCCCATGCAGAAGCGGGTGGAACCATTTTGCCGCGCCTGAAGGGCATGCGGCAGGACTTGCTCGGTCGTCATGAGACTCTCACGCTCCAGTCCTGTCTTGTGGCGGGAGCTCTGGGCACAGTAGGAACAGTCTTCACTACAGCCACCCGTTTTGACGCTCAGCAGGGTGCAGAGCTGCATCTCATCTTCCGGCCAATGTTCGGCGTGAATCTTTCGAGCCCGATCAAGAAGTTTAAAGAAGGACGTGTGGTAGATGGATTCGAGTTCGCTGAGGTTCATGCTCGTATGGCAGTTTATGATGGAGGCGGCCATGGCGTCAACTTTTCGCCTCGGATGATATCTCCCCATCGGCGAAGCGGGTGAGGAGGATGGCTCCGGCGGGAATATTCTTCGCTGAACGCAGAGGTGTGCCCGAAATGTCGGTGGTGATAGTGTATCCGCGAGCCAGAGTGGCCGAGGGATCCAGAGTGGCGAGACGAACCGCCAAGTTGTCAAAGCGGGCGCGGAGGGAGGCGATTTGCGTTGCGGCCAGGGTTTGCAGACGGGTTTCCGCCACTGCCAATTTTTGATTGGCCCCGAGCATCTGGAGGCGGGGGGAGTGGCTCTCGATGCGATTTGCGGCGACTACAAGCCGATGTCGGGCGGATTGCTGGGCGCTGGTGGCGCGCCAGTGAAATGTCTCGCCCGCGCGATCCAGCATCTGGCGCAGTTCCTGAATACGGCGATGCGGCTCCCGGAAGAGGGGACTCGTCGCCGCCGTGGAAAGTTGAGAGAGCAGGAGGCGAAGCGCCGCGTGGCAATGCTGCGTCATGCGACCATGCTCCTTGGCGAGTCTGGACAGGACCTCCTGACGATCCGCGGCCAGAATCTCCGCTGCCACACTCGGGGTGGGAGCCCGCAGGTCAGCGACAAAGTCGGCAATGGTGAAATCGATCTCATGGCCGACAGCACTGACCACGGGAATGGACGAGCGAGCGATGGCCTCGGCGACGATCTCCTCGTTGAACTCCCAGAGGTCTTCAATGCTGCCGCCGCCACGTGTCAGCACCACGACATCGACTTGCGGTAGATCGTGCTTCTCCCAATTTGTAAATTCATCGAGAGCCCTGGCGATCTCCTGTGCGGCTCCTCTACCTTGGACGCGTACCGGATTTAGGATGACTTCGATCCCCGGATGTCGCCTTCCCAACACACTCAAGAAGTCGCGGATGGCAGCTCCCGACGGTGAAGTAATCAGTCCCACGCGCTGCGGAAAACGGGGCAGGGGACGCTTGCGGCTGCTGTCGAAGAGTCCTTGAGCTGCCAGTTTGAGCTTAAGTGCTTCAAATTTCGCCCTGAGTTCCCCCTCACCGCGCTGCCGGATGGTGCGGGCAATGATCTGATAACTTCCGCGTGGTTCGTAAACCGTCAGTTCTCCGAAAAGCTCCACTTGGAGGCCATCGGCCAGCCGGAGACCCTTGAGAGTGCTCGCCGTGCCTGCAAAGAGAACGCAGGAGATTTGCGAGGTGGCATCCTTCAGGGTGAAATACTGGTGGCCGGAGGCTTGTTTCCTCAGGTTGGAGATTTCGCCCTCCACCCAGACTTCGCCGAATTCCTTCTCCAGGGTGCTGCGAATCTTGCGCGTCAATTCTCCGACGGAGAAAATCTTACGGCTCGGCGCGGCAGGTGGAGCGGCCTGAAGATCAAAACCCAATTGCATCGTTGACCAACCTTACCGCATTTCCGTCATCGGGCATAGCAATCTCTGGGAAAGCAGGGGATGCTTTTTCCACCCCGTCCAAAGAGTAAAACTCTTGACCTCAGCGGTTGATATACCATTTTCAAGGGCTCGCACGACGTCGGATTCGTCGGACGGATACTCTCTCAAATGAAAATCATTGATCGCTACGTCGGCCTCGGAGTTTTTATGACGACTCTCTTCGGAGTCCTCGTTCTCAGCATGGTTCTGGTCGTAGGCAATGTTTTCAAGGAATTGCTGGATCTGATCATCAACCACGACGTGCCGCTTGAGACCGTGCTGGCCTTCATCGCCTTCGTCCTGCCCTTCTCCCTGACCTTCACGATTCCGTGGGGATTTCTTACGGCGCTGCTGCTGATATTTGGCCGATTGTCGGCGGACAATGAGTTGATCGCGCTACGCTCGAATGGCGTCAGCATCCTGCGCATCTGTGCCCCCGTCTTTGCCGTGGCTCTCTTTCTCACCGGCATCTGTTTCTGGATCAATATCGAGGTCGCTCCCCGTGCGGAGCAGGAAATCTCCAACACCATCTTCCGGATTGCGACCAATAATCCCATTGCCCTTTTCACTGCGGATGAAGTGGTGGATCAATTCCCCGATCGCCGGGTCTATGTGGGAGGAAAGAATGGCGACAAGCTGAAGAATATCATCGTCTTTGAGATCGACGGAAACAACGACGTCACCAAGGTCATCCATGCCAAGAACGGCGTCTTGTCGCCCGATCCAGAGAATAGCCGGTTGCTGATGAAGCTGTTTAACGCGCGATTTGAGCAACGCGATCAGAAAGAGCCCCGCGATCTTGCCAAGGTGCGCCAGGGTATCATCGTCGAAGAGGGGGTATTCCCCATTTCGCTCGAAGGATTTTATAAGGAATATCTCAGTGGGCGGCGGCTGAGCTCCTACACACTGTCCGAGCTCTCAAAGTTCATCCAGGAAGGAGCGGATGGCCGCATGACCGAGGCGATCGTGGAGTTTAATAAACGCTTCTCAACGGCTCTGGCCTGTCTGGCATTCACCCTCATTGCGATTCCGCTGGGTGTGACCACACACCGGAAGGAGACCTCCGTCGGCTTTGCGCTGAGCTTGGCGATTGCCTTCTCTTACTTCTTTTTCATCATCATGGCGGATACCTTCCGTAATAATGCCGCCGCACACCCCACGGTGCTGATCTGGATTCCGAACGTCCTTTTCTTCGCGCTGGGATCTTTTCTTTTCTGGCGTCTGAGTCGTCGCTAGGCTATCCCCAAGCCGTTGCCCGACCGGTAAAGAAGCCGTCGGGTCAGATCCTGCATAACGCGCCACCTTTCATCGTGTATCCCCGCGAGCCATGAAGAGCCTTATCCGCTTCCTTTTTTTTATATTGGCGGTGGCCGCGATTTTGATCCTGTTCATCCAAATGAGAGACGGGTCGCAAAAACCGGATGGTGGCGTGTCGTATCTTGCGGCGCTGGATGCGGAGTTTACCAGTCTGGTGGCTCGCACCCTGCCTTCGGTGGTGAGCATTGACGCCATTCCCGCCGATACAAATGATCCCCGCCTACGGATCATGCGCAAGCTCTTGGGCGCTGGTCCCGGAGACATGATGCCACAGATGGGGGCCGGAGTCCTCGTCTCGAAGGACGGGCATATCGTGACGAATTACCATGTGATCCAGGCTGCTGCCGTCGTGCAGGTCCATCTCAATGACGGGCGCACCCTACCTGCCAAGTTTGTCGGAGCCGATCAGCTCTCCGATATCGCCATCCTGAAGATCGAGGGAGAGGGGCTTCAGCCCTTGGAATGGGGCGACTCCGATGCTGTGCGTGTGGGGCAGATGGTTTTTGCCGTCGGCAATCCTCTCGGCCTCCAGGAGACGGTCACGCAAGGGATCGTCAGCGCCAAAGGGCGACGTGCCATGAGCGAAGCCGCCAATGAATATTTCCAGACGGATGCGCCGATCAACCAAGGCAACTCCGGTGGACCCTTGATCGATGTTCAGGGACGGGTCATCGGCATCAATAATAGAATTCCCAATCAAACGCAGGGTATCGCCTTCGCGATTCCCTCCAATACGGTGAAGCGCGTCTTTGAGGATATCAGGGACCATGGTCGCTTCATTCGTCCTTGGTTCGGCGCCCTGATGCAGTCCATCACCCCGCGTCATGCGAACCAACTGGGGCTTGCCAATACCGATGGCGCGCTGGTCTTGGCGACCTTTGACGGGTCACCTGCCCAGAAGGCCGGACTGGAGGCGGGCGACGTGATCACGGGCTTCAATGGACGGCCTGTCGTTGACCATTTTGATCTGCGCAATCGTGTGGCTGAAGCGGAAATCGGTCGCCAAGTCGCATTGACCTACAAGCGCAATGGGCGGGAACATTCCACACGGACGACAATAATTGCGGAACCTACTCCCTGATGTGGTGTTATATTCCGGATAAGCACCTCTTTCCCTAGAGATCCGGTAAAAATGTCATCCCCTCACGCCTCTCCCGATGGTCCGGAACCATCAGACATCGCATTGATGGAGTCGCTGAAGCGAGGGGATGAAGATGCCTTTGAGCTGCTCGTCGAGCGTCATCAGTACGCCGTGGTCGGTACGGTGGCAAAAATGCTGGGTTCCGCAGCCGATGCGGAAGATATCGCCCAGATGGTCTTCCTCCGTGTGTGGAAATCGGCCGACCGGTATTCGCCCACGGCGAAATTTACCACCTGGCTCATGACGATCACCCGCAATCTGGTCTTCAATGAACTGCGACGGCATCATCGGCATCCCAACGTCTCGCTGGATGCGCCTTCCAATGAAAGGGATTCCCTCCATGATCGTGTCGATAGCTCCACGCCTGCTGCGGATCAGGTGCTGCTGGAAGAAGAGCTTCAGGGAGAAATTGATCGAGGCATCGCTTCCCTGCCCGAGAAGGCCCGGCTGGCCATCATCCTGCGGCGGTATCAGGAAATGTCGTATGAGGAGATAGCGGAGGTCCTACAAACCTCAGTGCCCGCTGTGAAAAGCCTCCTGTTTCGCGCCAGAGCGGATCTCAAAACGCTGCTGGCGAAATATCTGTAGAGTCGAGAACAGTCGGACGCTTACTGCCCTGCGTAAAGCTGGACATCGCGAGCCAGGTTGTCGTCCGAATCGTCGTCTGATGCCGGGACGTCATCGGCATCCAGGGCCTTGGCCGTGTAGCTGAGGCAACTGATCTCCTCGAGGGAGGTATTGCCTGCCAGCACTTGCTGAAGTCCCTCCTGATAGAGGGAGAGAACTCCTTTGGATGTGGCATACTTCCGCATCATGCTCTGTGGAGCATTGGTGGCGATCAGATCGGAAAGCTCCGTATCGATGCGGGTCATCTCCATCAGTGCGATACGGCCCGAGTAGCCGATATCGTGGCATTCCGGGCAACCTGATTTCGTATAGAGGAACTTCGCGTCGTCGGGCAGGTGCACGCGATTTGCCCCGAAGATGGTACGGATTTCCCGGGTGATCATGACTGGAGATTTGCAGTACGGGCAGAGCCGTCGCACCAGTCGCTGGGCCTGGGTGAGAGCGAGCGCGTCGGCCAGCAGATAGGGGGGTACTCCCATGGAAATGAGTCGGCTGACTGCGCGTAGACAGTCATTCGCGTGCAGGGTCGTCAATACAAGGTGACCTGTGAGCGCCGCATTGATGGCGGCGGTGGCGGTTTCCTCGTCACGACACTCACCGATGAGAATGACGTCGGGGTCAGCACGCATCAGTCGTCGCAAACCTTCGAGGAAGTTAATGTTGTTAATGGGATCGGTCTGGGTCTGATTCAGGCCCTCCACCTCGTATTCAATGGGATCCTCGATGGTGTGGATATTGATATTGTCCGCATTGATGCTGTTGAGAAGCGCGTAGAGCGTGGTGGTCTTACCGCTGCCCGTCGGACCTGTGACGAGGATCATGCCCTGGTCGCGGCCCATGGCCTCGCCGAGGAGAGAAAGCTGACGTGGCGACAAATTCAGATCGCCCATACTCTTCAGGCCGTCATCCTTATCGAGAAAGCGGATGGTGATCTTCTGGAGATCCTTGCGACAGGGAATGGCTGAGACACGACAGTCCACCCGGCGCTTCCCGAGTAGAAGGGAAAAACGGGCATCCTGTGCGTCCTGTCGGCGCTGGCCCATGTTTGCGTAGTTTTTGATGAGGCTGACAAAGCGGGCGAGCATCTCCTCGGGGCAGGAGTGAATGACCTTGAGCTCGCCATCGATACGGGCCCGGAAGCGTGCGGTGTTAAAATACTTCTCGATGTGTAGATCGCTTGCTCGGCCGGTGATGGCGCGATAAAGCACCCACTGCACGACCTGTTCCGGCGTGGTATTGATGCTGGAGGGGTTGATGCGCTGGATGTCTCGGACGTCGATATCGACGATATTTGCCCCATCGGAATAGGTGAGATCGCCAGTGGGGGTGGCTACCGCTCCCTGCACGGCGCGGCTACGCTCCCGGTTCAGAGCATTGAGGATGGATTCTCTCTCGGAGAGAACCACGCGCATCTGCACGGTTTCGTTCCCAGCGGAGAGCCATTCGTCTTCAAAAGAGTAAACCTCCCTGGTACTCGAGAGGAGATAGATGACCTTCTTGCCGCAGAAGAGGGGGTAGACGGCGTGCTTCTCGAGCAAGGCCTCGGAGAAGAGATGTTGCGGGGAAGTGTGCTCGGCATTGAAGCAATAGTCTCCGGTGGCCAAGTGCTGCACGGCCAAGCCGAAATTCCGTGGCAGAATTTTCAAGTCGGCAAAAGTCCTCGGCTCCATGCCATTCAGCTCTTCGCGTGCGGTGCGCAGCTTGGTCATGGTTTCCTCGTCGAAGGGGTACTCGGTGATCAGCCAATCCAGCGTTGGCAGGAGATTTTCCTCCTTGGGAGGGGGGCAGGAGGGTACTATGCGGAGAACGGGGTCGAGTGGTTTAAGAGATAAACGCGTCTCAATGTCTTTGCGCAGTGCGACGTATTTCTCCTCCGATACCAGAGTGGGAATGACGAAATAGCCGGGGATGCCCCATGATCCGCGGCTGGAGGGATTGTAGTGGGCGCAGATCAGCAATGGTCCCAAGGTGCCGACGGGGAGCCAGGAGTCGTCCTCCTCCCGCCGACTCGCCAGCGAGCGCAGGGCACTTTCTGCCCGTGTGGAACAGCCGATCCGCGATGGTGCAAAGGGAATGATGCCGAAGGCATGAGCCAGTCGTTCGAGAGCCTCTTCCTTCGGCCACTCATTGGCATCAGCGATGCGATCATGAAGGGAAATGCCATCGCAGGGAGGAAGTCCGACCTGTAGCCCAAGCATGGCCAGGTCTTCTTCCAATCTCGTGCGATCGATTTCCGTCATCATGATGTATGTGGGTTGCTTTCTATGGCTAAGGAAGGGCTAAATTTTTTTCACTATATCACGGTTCTCCTCCGCCTGCGACTCGAAGAAGATCAAGGCCAGCACCTTCTGTGCCGGGGGTGAGTAGTTGGAACATACGGCCGTTCCATGAAGCGCGGTAGTCTTCGTCACTCGAACTGGTCACCAGCACGACTCCGGCTTTTAGAAAGGGGGAGCCTGGAACGGGGTTTACGGTATCGCGGTGTTTGAGGGCATTGAAGATGATGATCTCGTCGGCATCGCCTTCATCCGGTTCGCGGACGAGTTCGGTGTTGATTTGATTGTAGGCGAGAACGGCTCGATTTATCAGCCTGAGATTTGAGGCAGCCACCTCGGTGGAGGCAGTGGGCAAAATATTGCGTATGATGGGAATGCAAAGTCCGGCTAAAACGGCAATGGCTCCGATGACGATGAGTAGTTCCGGCAAAGATACGCCGGACTGGTGATTCCGGAGAGCGGAAAGGAAACCGAGGCGAGTGGTCGTGTTGAGAGGGGGAACCGACATATCCATGCTGTCGCTAGTAGGGGATACTCGCACTATCGGGGCCTACGAGAGAGGCTTTTGAGGACGGGGGGAGGGAGGTGGGCAATGTGACGCCATACCCTGACGGTAGGTAAGCCGCGAGAGTGGCGGGGGCGTAGGCTAGATAAGGAGCAACGAGGACATAACGCTGTGCATTGTTTGCGGAGCCCCAGGCTGTCACGGAAGCCGCGCCACCTTTTTGATAGTAGGCAACGGTGGCCATGTTCAGGGCTTCGGCGCGGGAAATAGCCAGATTTCGCTCTCCATCTTCCTTGATGCTGACGATATTGGGGATGGCGAGAAAGGTAATGATGCCGATGATGGCAATGGCGGCGAGCACCTCCACCAAGGAGAATGCGGCAGTGGGGAGGCGTCTGGAGAGGAGGAGATTTTTCACGGTTCGATCATGTTGACCTGTGGATAGTTGCTTATTCCCCAGCTTGAAGAGAATTGCAGGTAGGCCCCCAGTTTTGTCATGGCTTCGGATTGGATCTGGCCACTGCCGGATACGGTGAAGCTGTTGTAGGTGGACTCATCCAGGTAGCGGCGGAGAAGGGCCAGCTTCGTGGCGGGAGTGGTCTGGGCGTTGTAGCTGGCTCGGGCGTTGGCCAGACTGTTGGTGCCGGAGACTTGAGCTGAGATCCAAGCGTTCAAAGCCTCCTGGAGGACGACTTGTTGCTGCCGAGCCATGATGCGACGGCTATCCTCGGCTGCACCAGTGACCGAGGCTACGATAAGGGCGCTCATTATACCAATGATGGCGATCACCAGCAGCAGCTCGACCAAAGTGAAGCCATGTAACCGGGACGGAATCACAGACTTCATAGCATATTACTGACATTTTACAGAAGACGGTGCAACGAAAATGCATGGGGAATGTTCCCAAGCGAGGAGGGGGCTGAGCTTAATTTTGTTGAGTTATCTCAGGAGGAAACAAATCAGCAGCAGGGAGATAATTCCCCATATCCCTCCGGGTGCGGCGACGGCCATCAGGCAATACGAGATCCAGGTGAGCCAAGGAAAGGGAATGTGATCGTGTGCAACGGTTGTGGCCGGGATTTCTGGGTTTTCGCCCTGAAGGGCAGGGGAAGAGGTGGTGGGTTTTCGGAATCCTACCACAAGGGCGGCGACCCATAGGACTAAACCGGCGATTTCCCAAAGAGAAAGGGCTTTGTCGGTATTGCTGCAAATCAGAGCCAGAGGAATGGTGAGGAGTGCCGTAAGCACGCCCTGGATCTGATAGTAACCGAAAAACATCAGCCAGGGTCTTTGGGGGAATTTTTGGCGGAGGAGCTGATAGCTGGGGAGTTCGGTGGGGTGCAGTTTTCTGATGACGCGGAGGGCCTGCACGAGATCTTTTGTGCTCGCGATGAGGACCAGGAGGGCGAGGAAGAGGCGGCGTTCCATTATTCCTTCGCCCAAGACGGCGTAGGCGATGACCAAGAAAAGTAAAATGATCGGACGCGCGGTCTCCAGGATGCCCGCGTTATTCACTTTTCGCGCGACGATCCAGGCGATGATCATGATGGCGGCGCTGAGGTTTAAACCAACGCCTGTTAGGAGCCATGCATTCATGTAATAAGCATTAAAAAATCATAAAAAGTGAACCTAAGCTACCAGTGGGAAAGTGGTTACAGGTATTCGCTTCTCGTGAGTTTTTTCATAGTGAGGTCTGTTACCTCAAAGCGCGGCATTCAGGGAAATGGAAGTGGCCGCAGTGCGTTGCTTTTCTCCGAGAAGCAGTGAATCTGTCGGGCCTGTTTTTGTCACCTCCAAAATGAAGGGTGATTTCCTATCGCGCTTCTCCCGGGAAACTGATACATCGCATGGCTGCTTAGATAATGGAGGAATCGCCCGAAATACCCGATAGTGAACTGGTTGCCCGCACTCAAGCGGGGGATCCAGACGCTTTTGAGGACTTGGTGGTGCGCTATTCACCCCGGCTTTATGGGTTGGTCTACAACATGACCTCCAATCACGAAGACACCAATGACCTGCTGCAGGATGTTTTTGCCAAGGCGTATCGGTCGATCCAGGGATTTCAGGGAAAATCCAGTTTTTACACCTGGGTTCACTCCATTGCGGTGAACATGTCGATCAACTTCCTCAAGAAGCGGGGGAAGCGGGTCAATATGAGCTTGGACGACATTGATTCTGGTGTTCAACACGACCCAGATTTCCTTGAGGCCACAATGGGTAGTGATCCCCGGCGCGAAACAAATCTCTCGGAACTGCAACAAAGATTGAACGAAGCCATGATGAAGCTGTCTCATGACCATAGAGCAGTTGTGACCATGTTTGATATTCAAGGAATGCCTCATGCGGAGATCGCCAAGATCCTCAAGGTCTCGGAAGGCACCGTGCGCTCCCGACTGTTTTACGCTCACCGCCAGTTGCAAAATTTCCTCGAAGAGTTTATTAAAAGTTAAAGGTTGATATGGAAGAACATTCGCAAGTTTCCAAGTTGTTGCGGCTCAAGCGCTACGAGATGCCGCCTCCGGGGTATCACGAGCGCTTCCTGTCTGATTTTCGCCGCAGGCAGCGTGTGGAGCTCATGGCTCGGCCTGCATATGTCGAGATGTGGGAGCGATTTCTTGGCTTGTGGCCAAATTTCCGAGTCCCTCAGTATGCCTATGCGGCCATCATCGCCATGGCGGTGGGAGCTTCCGCAGTCATTTTCTCCCCTCTGACCGGTAATTCCGGAGCCTCGCTGGCTTCCAACACCGTTCCAGCCCAGACATCGAATTTCACCCTGACACCGCAACGACCCGTGTCGATCCCGAGTGCTACGATGCCGGTGTCTTCAGGAGGAGCAGATTTATCTCAACATTACGTGCTTCAGCCTCGACCGGTTAGCAATGAGCGTCCGCTCAGCTTCTAGCCCCTCGTACCGAGCGACTCTCTCGTCTCATCGCAGAGATAGGGGAGCTTTTGCTTTATCAGTCAGCCGCATGGTTAAGCCAGTGGCTGGCTGTGTGCTTTTGTCGCTCACGACTGCCGGGGGACTCCTTGCCCAAGAAGCATCGGTTGCGGACTCGATTTCCGCTCAAGTCCGGAGGGTGTTTCACGAGAGAAGTTCCGCTGTCGTTCGTGTGGAGGCAACGGATCGCCATGGAAGACTCTGTGGCACTGGCTTTTTTGCCGATCCTTCCGGTACAGTTTACACCTTGGCTTCGACCGTCTCGGATGCCGAGGAAGTGGTCGTGATCCATGGAGGTAAGAAGTTGCCTGCGCGTGTCTTACTCTCCGATCCTCGTAGTGGCGTGGCTCTGCTCAAGGTCCAGGACGAGTCGCCTTTCATTCCGGTCGGCGATTCTCACAGTCTTTCCTTGGCCAGCCCGGTCATCGCCCTTGGTTATCCGATGGATCTGGATCTGAATCCGAGTTTTGGCACCATTGGTGGGTTTGATCGCAAGTTTTTGGGTAAGTTCTTTGTAACGACTCATTTACGAGTGAATGTGCCCGTTCAGGCCGGCTTTGGCGGAGCTCCGCTTCTCAATATGCAGGGAGAGGTGGTGGGTATGGTGATTGCCGGCTTGGGAGATGGATCACTTTGCTTTGTGCTGCCGATCGAGGCGGTCGAGAAGGTTCGTGCTGATTACGCCCGTTATGGCGAGGTTCGTCCCGGTTGGGTGGGGGTGAATGTGTTGGATGAAGGGTCGAAGGATCGCCCGAAGGTCGTTGTGGCTCAGCTTGGGCCGGATACGCCCGCTTCCCGTTCCGGCTTACTGGAAGGAGACGAACTGATCCAAGTAGGTAATGTTCCCATCACCTGCGCTGAAGATATCCTGGATGCGGCGTTCTTCCTGACGGCCGGTGATCCGGTGACGATTAAATTTCTGCGTGACGGCCAGCCTACATCAGTCACGGTGAATTCGATCAACCATCCTGCCACAGACAAGGGCTATGATCTCCATGTGGCGGACCCCTTGCAGTCCTCGGACTTCAATCTCCTCGCCAAGTAAGTCCTCGACCTGCTGTCAGGCAGTTATTCGGACAATTTTTGTCGAGGAGAGAGCTAATCGATCTTGGCTTCCGTTGCCGCGAAGCCTGTCAGCTTGCCCGTTTGATCGTACACGGGCGTGATGGAAATATGGACCCGATACGGGGAGGTGTCCTTGTGATAATTTATGAGTCGAGCCTCCACGGATCTGCCTTCTTTTAATGCCGCGCGGATTTTGTCGATCTCGGCACGATCAGTGGCTTCACCTTGGAGGATGTTACCTGGTTTTCTACCCTCAACTTCCTTAAAGCTGTAACCACAGAGATGGGAAAAGGCTGGGTTTGTGGCAATGATATTGCCGGATTCGTCGGTCTCGACACGCGCGGGTTCCGCGTCGATCCGATCCATTACGAGATCTTTCAGTTCCTCCAACATCATAGGGCAATCCTCATGTGCATCGATGGCTTGGAGCAGACGTTGTACGCCCTGCGCCTGTTGATCGGAAGATATGGAATCCATCGTTGAAAATGATACCACTTATTATCATGCAGGCAAAAAAGATGTTTTATCCATCCAAAAGGACGCCTGGCGTGAATTTTTGGAGGAGGCGGGTTGACTTGAAGCCCTGAGCGAACCATTTTCTCCCCTTCATTTCTTTCATGAAGCAAATCCTCTTTGTCTGCAGTGGGAATACCTGCCGAAGTCCGATGGCGGAAGCCTTGTTCCGCAAGATGCTGGCGGGAACCTCGGGCTGGGAGGTCGGATCTGCCGGGGTGAGCGCGGGTAGGGGGCAACGCGCCAGTGAAGGGGCCGTCGAAGCTCTGGCAGAGGAAGGCATCGATTTACGCAAGTTTCGCAATCGTTCTGTCACCGAGGAGCTTCTCGATGATTCGGAGTTCGTCTTTGTCATGACCCGCCAGCATCTGCGCACGCTGGAACTCTTTTTTCCCGAGGCTTCCGATAAGGTCCATCTCGTCAGTGAGTTCCTGCCTGGCAGCCCGGACATTCCCGATCCCTTTGGGCAGAGTCTCCCGGCCTATCGCCAATGTCGCGAGGCCATAAAAAAAGCACTGCCCAGCATCCTCAAATTCATTAATAGTAAATCCGATAAATCCATGAGCACCTCCGCCACTTCCTCTGATGCCTCTCTGTCCGCTATTTCTCAGGTCGATCCCGAAATCGCCGAGGTAATTCGGAAGGAAAAGCATCGCCAGTTTGAGAACGTTGAGCTGATCGCCAGCGAGAACTTCACCAGCCAGGCCGTGATGGAGGCCCAAGGCTCGTGTCTGACCAATAAGTACGCCGAAGGCTATCCCGGCAAGCGCTGGTATGGGGGATGCGAATTTGTGGACGTGGTCGAAACCCTCGCCATTGAGCGTGCCAAGAAGTTGTTCGGTGCGGATCACGTGAATGTGCAGCCCCACAGCGGCAGCCAGGCAAATATGGCCGTCTATTTCAGTGTGCTGAAGCCCGGCGACCGTATTTTGACGATGGATCTCTCCCATGGCGGTCACTTGACCCATGGGCATAAGGCGAATTTTTCCGGCAAGCTCTACGAGGTGCACCACTACGGCGTGAGCCAGGAGACAGAGTGCATTGATTATGATGCTCTGGCAAGGCAGGCCGCAGAGGTCAATCCGCGCATGATCACGGCAGGTGCCTCCGCCTACTCCCGTACGATCGACTTTGCCCGCATGCGCGAGATCGCGGATTCCGTTGGCGCCTATCTCTTTGTCGATATGGCGCACATTGCCGGATTGGTCGCCGGTGGCGCGCATCCCAGCCCCATCCCGCACGCTCACTTCGTCACCACGACCACCCACAAGAGCCTGCGTGGACCTCGCGGCGGCTTGATCCTCTGCAAGGAGGAGTTTGCCAAGAAGGTTGACTCCCAGACATTCCCTGGCGTGCAAGGTGGTCCCCTCATGCATGTCATCGCTGCCAAAGCGGTCTGCCTCAAGGAAGCCCTCGAGCCCTCCTTCGCGGATTACGCTGCGCAGATCGTGAAAAATGCCAAAGCGATTGCCGCACGCCTCAATCTCATCGGTTACCGCATCGTCTCCGGAGGCACAGACAATCACGTCATGCTGGTCGATCTGCGTTCTCAGGGAGTCAATGGAGTGGAAGCCCAGGAGGCTCTCGACAAGGCTGCCATCACGGTCAATAAAAACGCCATCCCCTTTGACACCGAGCCGATCTCGAAGACCGGCGGTATCCGTGTTGGCACGCCAGCGATGACCACACGCGGCCTTAAGGAGGAGGACATGATGGAGGTTGCCGATTTCATTCACAGCGGTCTTCAGTCGCGTGCGGATGAAGCTGCGCTCGCCGCCCTGCGCGAGCAGGTGGTTTCCTTCACCTCCCGTTTTCCGCTTCCCTGATTAACTCCTGCCTTTTCCCCGCTCGTCGCGAGCGGGGAGGGGGAGCAATCTTCACGGAAGGACAGAGGGAGTAGCTATACTCGGAATCTCATGCGTGTAATCGTTACCGGTCTGGTCGGGCAATACGCCTTTGGTGGTGTTACCTGGGACTATTTGCAGTACGTGCTCGGCTTTGCGGCCTTGGGGCACGATGTCTGGTATCTGGAGGACACGGCGACGTGGGCCTACGATCCGGTCAAACAGGAGCCCAGTGCCGATTGCTCGCACAATGTGGGCTATCTGGAGCGTGTCATGCACGAGTTTGACCTCGGCGACCGCTGGATTTACCGGAATGAAGCCGATGGCTTCTATCACGGTGTCAAAGACGAAGCCTTGGCAGAGTCGATCCTGGGTGAAGCCGACGTATTGGCGAATGTCTCCGGTGCCTGCTGGCTCCGCCCGGTGACCGCGCGCATTCCCCGGAAGCTCTTTCTGGATGGTGACCCGATGTTTACCCAGATCGGCTTGGCCACTGATCCTGAGTCGGAATATGCGAAACGCGTCCGCGAGCACACAGCCCACTATACCTTCGGCTTGAATGTCGGTCAGGCCGGTTGCGCTGTTCCCACTGCAGGACTCAATTGGCGGCCCACTGTGCAACCGATTTCCCTGGATTGGTGGAGAAAGAGCCTCATGCCGGCTTCCGCCTGTCATATTGCCGATAATGCCTGGACCACGGTGATGAACTGGGCCAGCTACAAGGGGAAGGAATTTCAGGGCGAGACCTATGGTCAGAAGGACAGTGAATTCCTGCGCTTCCTCGACCTGCCATCCTCCCTGGACGAGCGATTTGTTCTCGCCATGGGGCAGGGAGTCGGCAAGAGCCGCCCGACAGAGATGCTGCAATCCAAAGGATGGAACATCATTGAGCCCGACGTGCATCTCCCGGACTACGCCACCTATCACGACTTCCTCGGGAATTCGAAGGGCGAGTGGAGTATTGCCAAGAACGGCTATGTGAAATCCCGGAGCGGATGGTTCAGTTGTCGCAGCGCCTGCTATCTTGCCGCTGGGAAGCCCGTGGTCGTGCAGGATACCGGGTGGAGTGATCATATGCCCTCCGGGGAGGGGGTTTTGGCTTTTTCGACGCCTGAGGAAGCCGCCTCGGCCATCGCGCGGGTGAGTGCGGATTACGCCCATCACAGTGAGGCTGCTCGTCTTTATGCGGAGAAATACTTTGATGCCGCGAAAGTTTGCGCTTCCTTACTGGAATGAACGACTCTGACTTTTCGCAATCCGCCTTGGTTCTGATCGGTCACGGATCGACACTGAATCCCGATTCCAGTGCTCCGACCCTCGATCACGCGCGCGCCATTCGCGAGAAAGGCCTTTTCGCCGAGGTTGTTTGCGGCTTTTGGAAGGAGCAGCCCTCCGTGGCGGAAGTGCTGACTGGAGTCGAGAGCAATGATGTGTATGTCGTGCCAAACTTCATCAGCGAGGGATATTTTACGCGCACGGTGATTCCCCGCGAACTCCGCATCGACGGTCCCGTGACGGTGCGTGAAGATCGTACCATCCGCTACTGCGAGCCTGTGGGCAGTCATCCGCGGATGACCGAGGTGATCCTCCACCGTGCGCGGGAAACGGCTCCTGCGATCGATCCCTCCCAGATTACTCTTATGATTGTGGGCCATGGTACGGGCCTAAATGATAACTCGGCACGCGCGGTCAAGGATCAGGTTGCGATTATCCGTGACATGAATCTGTATGCCCAAGTCGAAGCTGCGTACATGGAAGAGGCTCCGCTGATCTCGGATTGGGATAAGATCGCCACGGCTGAGAATGTCGTTGTTGTCCCTTTTTTCATCTCCGATGGTCTGCATAGTTATCAGGACATACCTGTGCTTCTCGGTGTGGAGAGCGAGCCGGGATTGGCGGCTAGTCAGAGTGAGGTTTTCCGCCGCAATCCCTATCTTCTCCGGGGGAAGCAGCTCTTTTACGCCAGTGCCATCGGGACGGAGCCACTCATGGCCGATGTCATTCTCGATCAAGTGCGCAATTTTTCTCCCACCGCCCCTATTGATGTTAGTTAGCAATTTTTTTAGTTTGGCTGCGAAATCTTCTTCCGCTTCCGGGTTGCCGCGGACTGGGGATCGCTGGTAAATTACTCTCTCTCCATGGCTTCCACTTCGTCTTCTTCTTCCCGCTGGTTTCCAACTTTGCTTTGGGGGAATTCCGTTGCCCTTTCCTGGATGTGGGGGCTCGGACTCTTCTTTTCCGTCCAGTTTACGCTTCAGTTTGGGATATTTGGCCTGCTGACCTTTGCCATCCCGAATGCTCTGGGATTGGTGATATTCGGTCTTATCACCCACCATATCGCCCGGCGGGAGGCGGGGTCTGAATCGCTGGCCCGGTTTTTTGCGACATGGTCGAGACCCTTCAAGCTCGTCTTCCTGCTCTATCAGTTGCTGGCCATCACGCTGACGATGTTTGCTTTCATCCGTTATGGGTGGCAGACGCTGGGGTTTGAGCCTTGGGTGCTCTATTTACCGCTGACACTGCTGATTGTTTTGGCGGCGGCGATTCTTTTTGGTGAAGAGTTTGATATCAAGCGCATCAAGTACAGCCATGGTGCGCTGGCTCTGCTGCTCTTTGCCGCCATCGCGATCATCATCAGCAATGTCGTGGGCAAGGGATCCACGAATGTGGAAATTCCGGCGTTGCCAACCAATGATATGAATTATTGGGGCTACGCGGTACCGATTATCATCGGTTTCATCGTCGGCCCGTGGCTCGACCTTCAGCAATGGCAGCGTGCCATCCAAATGCATCGCGAGCGCGTCTCGATCGCTGCCTCGTACTGGATCGGTGCGACAGAGTTTTTCTGCCTGCTTTTGTTTCATGGTTACATGGCTTTGTGGGCACTCCAGCAGGGAGCGGGTCAGTGGATCCGGGAAGGTCTGGCGCAATACAATTACGGTCACGAGATCGTCCTACGGTACTTCTATGAGAATGCTGCGGTTACGCCCTGGCCGTTTATTGCCTACTGCGTTTTTCTCTGCGTCTGCGTGCTGACCACACTGGACAGCGGCTATGTGAGTCTCCGCTGGTTCTTCCAAGATGCCGTAGCTCGCTCAAATCACGCCCTCCTCGCTCTCGTCCCCAAACGGTTGCTGACCTCTCCGATCCCGGCCTTCATCCTCTCCGGCATGGTGGCTCTGATCGGAGCCGTGCTGCATCTGGAACTTGAGTATTTCATGATCTTCTACGCCACGTTCTTCGTGGGGTACTCGGCTCTGGGGATTGCCCGCTGCTACCTGATCAGCCCGGCGAATGCCATTCCCCAGGTGAAGATGTTTTGCATCGGCAGTCTGGCGGTCGTGATCTTTGCCTACGGCTATTTCCTCCGTTATCCCCTTTTCATGATGCTGGGGGCTTTGCTGCCACTGGGCTCCATCGCCTGGCTGCTTCTCAAGCCCAGTGCCGGTGAGGATTTTGTGAATGATACGGACGAACTCGAGGCACCTCCCCAGCAGGCCAGCACCGCTGTGGGGGCCGTGTCTTCCGATCTTCCGGCTTCACCGTCAGGACCAGAGCATGGTCTGCTGCACAATATCGGTGGTCATTTTGAAGGGAAATGGTACGTCCATTCCTTCGTGGCGACTTACGCCGATACCAATTCCGTCGGCAATGTTTACTTCGGCATGTACGCCATGTGGGTGGGGAAAACGCGCGAGCTTTTCTTTAATCACGTGATGCCGCGATTCAACCTGAAGAATACGCCCTTTTACATCCTCACGCGATCCTTCGAGCATAAGTTCGTTCGGGAAACGCGGGAGTTTGAGACTGTCAGCGTGCGTATCCGTATTGCCAGTTACAACCGCAAGTTTGTGACACTCGAGCATGAGATCTCGGATTCGTCTTCCAAGATCCTGGGTCACGGAAAACAGACCCTGCTCTTTGTTGCATCCAGCGACTACAAGATGATCGATATGCCGCAGGAAGTGACCGCGGCATTCATTTCCTACACGTGAGGTGAGGGCATTAACGGTCATCGCTGCGTGCTTCCTGCTGCTGATGGGCTGCAAGCCGTCGAAGCCCGTTCCGCCACCCCCCACGCCGACGCCTACTCCCACTCCGACCCCTCCACCTACGCCCACCCCCACGCCGACACCTTCCATCCCCCGGAAGCCGATCGACGTGGCCAAGCTCTTCAGCGGGATCACGGTCTTCAATAAACTCGAGACGCCAGCCTCAGACTTCTCCGCAGCGACCGAGAGGAAGCGCCGCGACAGTTACAAGGTGGAGATCACGGTCACCGTCGAGCGTCCGAGAGCAGCCGTATCCTTGGAAGATATGAAGGTGGCATCACCGACCTTCGCGGACGTCATCGGAGCAATGCCAAGTCTTCTCGAAACGGCGAAAGTCGCGCCGGCTTTTGACGCTCTCTATGATTTAAAGGGAAAATGGATCAAGGAGCGCCTCGGTACCCTGGATCAACTTCTCACGCCTCATAACTACTACGACTGCGATACCATCCTGCATCTGAACTCCCCAGTCGGGCGGAAGGCGCTTCTTCTCGTGGGAGATATGGACGTCAATACCGATGGTTCCGACGGGGATCGGAATGTGGTTGTCGATGATTCCTCACAGTTCTTTCAGCCACAGACCAGCTATCGCTGGCGCAAGCAAACAGAGCGGCGCAATCCCTTCCTCGCGAAGGCCGAGGCCCGACTGGTGGAACTTAAAAAAGAGCAGGCGACTCCCGGTCTGACTGCCGACCGCAAGACGCAGATCAAGATCTCCATTGAGGAAATCAATCGCCGGATCTACGATCTCAAGACTTGGAGTTTCCTGATCTCCGATACTGATCCTTACGTCGTCGTGCCAGGCTTCATGCTCCGGGAGGAAGGGGAATTTGCCCCGAAGCTCGGTGATTACGCCGTTGTGGTCCACAAGGGCAAAGTCTATCCGGCTATTCTCGGCGATGCGGGACCATCATTTAAGATGGGTGAGGCATCCATGCGGCTTTGCAAGGAGTTGAATACCCGATCATCGGCGATTTCCCGCCCCGTGAGTGATCTCGAGGTGGCGTATTTTGTCTTCCCCGGGAGTGCAGATGAGGCGGGTCCGCCGAATATGGAGCGATGGAACAAACGCTGTACAGAGCTCTGGATCGAGATGGGTGGGAAAGCGGAGGATATAGTCCCTTGGGCGGATATTGTACCCCCTTGGCCGACGCCCACGCCCTCACCGACTCCAGAACCATCTCCCGCGGTCGTTCCCGTGCCCTCATCTCCCACAGGCGTGCCGCAGGATCTCAGTTCAGGAACTCCGGCTGCGGCTGAAGTGACTGCACCGTCTCCGACGGCCACCCCCTCCTCATCCCCTCAGCCCTCGGTATCTCCTCAGTGAGTGTTCTTCCTGTTTTTATAAACGGCTTTGGTTGTCTGAGTGCCATTGGCACCGGTCTTGAGGAAACGACCGCCTCCTTACGGGAGTCTCGGTCCGGAATTGCGCCGGTCCGTCTCTTCGACGTCAAGGGAGCGCATTCCCAGACCGCAGGTCAGGTCACCGAGCAAATGTCCTCCCTTGCCGCGGAAATTCACACCCCGGCACGACGCTGGGGGCGGGGAGCACAAATGGTCCTCATTGCTTTTGCCGAGGCCCTGCGCAATCGACCCGATTTTTCGCCGGACTTTGTGGTGATGGGGACTACCAGTGGGGGGATGGACTTCGGCGAGCAATTCATGAAGGCCGCACTGACTGGTCGGCCTCTGGATCACGCCCTCCGGCAGCTTCGCCAATACGTGCCTCAGCAGCCCGTGCTGGATGCCTGCCGTGCCTTGGGGCTGAGGGCTCCCGTCCGGGTTGTCTCCAATGCCTGTGCTTCTGGAACCAATGCTCTCGGAGTCGGCTATGAAATGATCCGCTCGGGACGCGCCCGCCGTGTACTGGTTGGTGGGTATGATGCGCTGGCTCAGCTTGTTTTTGCGGGATTTGACTGTCTCCGAGCCTCCACTGACGAACTTTGCCGCCCTTTCGATTCCGCGCGTACGGGACTCGCCTTGGGTGAGGGCGCCGCTGCGTTTTGCCTGGAGGCTCATGAAGGTCTCATCCGTATCGCGGGCTACGGATCGTCCACGGATACCCATCACTTCACCCAGCCAAATCCCACCGGAGCGGGAGCCCGCTCCGCCATGCAGCGGGCGCTGGCACAGGCAGGAATGGACGGACAGAGTATCGATTACATCAATGCTCACGGCACGGGGACTCCCCTGAATGATGCCTGTGAGGCCCGAGCTATTCAGGACGTCTGCCCTCAAGCGGCGGTAAGCAGTACCAAGGGAGCCACCGGACACGCCCTGGGGGCCGCTGGAGCGATAGAAGCGGCTTTCAGCTGTATCTCACTGAGAGAAGGCTTCCTGCCTGCCACCCTGAATTTCCGTCAGCCTGATCCCGACGTTTCCCTGGATCTGGTCGTGAATGAATCCCGGAGCTCTCGTCCTCGTCGGGTGATGTCAAATTCCTTTGGTTTCGGCGGAGCCAATGCTTCCATCATTTTTGAATCCACGTCCCGTTCATGAAGACGTCATTTATCTTGGGTTCAGGATGGGTCACTCCGAGCGGACGGGGAATTTCCGACGTGATTGCCTCCATTCGTGAGGAGAGACGACCCTTCGTGTCTCACGAGCAGGCGCCATCAGGAGCTTCCATTCCCACTTATCGCATCGCCTCGGACTTGACTGCCGACGCTGCTGCATTTCCCCGGTTGCGCCGCTCCAGCAAGATCTCGCTCTTTGCGCTGAGTGCCGCCATTGATGCCGTCCGGAATGCCGGGCTGACCACAGAGGAGGCCGCCCGTATGGGGGTGGTTTTTGCCGCCTCGAATGGGGGAGTGATCTACACCCGGCGCTTTTTTGAGAATGTGATTCGCGATGGAGCGGGAGCGGGGAGTCCTCTGCTCTTTCCGGAGACTGTTTACAACTCTCCCGCCAGTCACATAGCGGCTTATTTCAAGTCGGATGCTCCAGCATTCACCTTCGTCGGTGATTCCTGCACGGGGCTGGATGCCATATCGGCAGGGCTGGAAATGCTCGGGACAGGTGAAGTTGAGCACTGCCTCGTACTAGGGGCGGAGGAGGTGGATGGAATTTCCGCCGATGCCTACGCGCGCACCGGCCTGCTTGCGGGATGTGAACAGAAGCCGAAATCCCAAGCCGTTTCCTCGGAAGGAGCCGGAGCCATCGTGCTGGGATCAGGTCCGATCGATACGGGGTCGGCTTGGCGAATCGCAGAGGGACCTTTCCTGAGTGTGTATGAAGGACGTGCCGAGATCGGCGACGCCTTGCGAGACCTGCTGTTGCGTCTGAAATCGTCCGGCTCTCCCGATCTGATCGTTGCCTCGCTCTCGGGATCGCCTCTCGATGGAGACGAGAGGGGGGGACTGCGGGCTGTGTTTCCTGATACGCCAATTGTTTCGCCTAAAAGTGTCCTGGGGGAAGCCATGGCTGCTGCGGCCATTCAACAAGTGGTGACTGCGTGCAATTGGTTGCTCCCTTCCCGGGCCGCCGAGGTAATTGTGACTTCCATCGGTTTTGGGGGTCACGTGGCTGCGCTACGCTTGACACGAGGGTGTGTGGGCGATTAATCGCTAAGGGTCTCAGGGTTCCTTTTTTACCGTATGTGTTCCCTTCCCAATGAAGATTGAATCGACTCCTTTTCTCGGCTGGCCCAATACCCTGCGCATCTCGAATGACTCCGTAGATTTGTTTATCACGACGGATGTCGGGCCTCGCATCATCGCTTACCAGCATCTCGGGGGGCACAATGTCTTCAAAGTTTACGAAGATCAGGCCGGTGGCACGAATGAGGACGAATGGCGTATCCGCGGAGGCCATCGCTTTTGGCTCGCACCTGAAGATAAGGAGCTCAGCTATCACATCGACAACTGGCCGGTGCATTGGCGGGAAAATGATGTGACTGGCGAGGTGATCATCGACTCTGTCCAGACCAAGCCCTCCACCATCCGCAAATCGCTGGCCATATCGCTGGATCGCTTCGGGTCGGGAGTACGCATCCGGCACACTGCGACAAATGAAGCTTTTGAGCCGGTGACACTTGCACCCTGGGCCTTGAGCGTGATGCGCCCCGGGGGACTGGAAATCATTCCGCAGCCTCCGCTGGGAGAACACCCTCGGGATCTGCTTCCTAATCGTGCCGCCATCCTCTGGCCCTATACGGATCTCTCTGATCCACGGTGGACTTTCGGATCTCGTTTCTGGCTGCTGCGCCAGTCTGAGGGCTTTCCCCCCACCAAGCTGGGCCTCGCGCATCATGAGCATTGGATCGGCTATGTGATGGAGGATGCGCTATTCATCAAGAGCTTTGAGTACACAAATGGAGCAAACTACCCGGATGGGGGTTGCAACTTTGAAACCTTTACTGATCACGAGATGCTTGAGATCGAGTCTCTCGGACCACTGACAACACTTGAGCCTGGCCAATCTGTAACCCATACGGAGCGTTGGCATGTTTTCGAACTCACCGAGCAGATGAGTATCGAAAGCGAAGAAGCTCTTTCGCACTGGATCGCACCCTTTCTGGCTCGTGCCCTCAAATGATTAAGCATATTTTCCTCTTAGGTCTGGCGGGAGTCTTTGTGTTCCTGGCTGGTTGTGAAACTGTCGATCCCGATGCTTCGGCACGTGTCGCGATGAATGAAGCCATTAGCCGGGAGGTTCCCGGTGACTACTTCATCGGTCGGCGAATGTATAAGAAGGACTACAAGGTCTGGGGCTGGATCCGCGAGCCCGGCAAGCCTTGGAAGACGGCGCGACTCGTCATGCTCAACGAGCAGACTATGATTGCTCCGGATCGTGCACGTAATGCGATCGGCTCGGATAATAACACCGAGTACCGCCTGAAAGGCCGCTTCTCGGGAGAGCGAGTTTACGAACCAGCGAGCGATACGATTTATCCTGAGTTTGTTCTCACGGGTTACGAGGTCATCTCGACGCAGCCACCGTCCATCTACAAGACGCGTCGGCAGAATGATCCGACGGTGCGTATTTTGATGCCTCCCTTGTAAATCGTCTGGCTACTGCTTATGCGGTGGGTTGGGGGAGAGCTTGCAGATATGAGGATAGTGCCGCCTGCCAAGGGCGAGGAGGCTGGCCGATGGTGTGCGTCAGCTTGGCGGTATTCAGGACGGTTTGTACAGGCCTGGTGGCGGTAAAGGTTTTCATCTCGGCCAGCTTCAGGGGACGAATCTCCCGGGTGCGGAGATTCCAGCCTAGATCGGTGGCGATGCGGAGTGCTTCTGATCCCAGTTCATGCCATGAACATGCACCCGCGTTGCAGGCGTGAAAAAGGCCGCCTGCTATGGGCGCTTGCAGAAACGGTTCAAGCCACTCCGCGACGTCTTCTGTGAAGGTGGGGCTGGATGTTTTATCGGCGATGGCTTCCAGTGCACTCTCGGTGGCAGCTTTTTTCAGGATCATGTCCACGAAGCTCGGCTTATCGGGGCCGAAGACCCATGACACGCGGAAGACGAGATGATGGGGGGAGCTTTCCAGTGCGGCTAGTTCGCCCGCTCTCTTGGAATGTCCGTAGTGGCTGAGGGGATCGGTGAGGGCTTCTTCGGTGTAGGGTCCGGAGGCGGTGCCATTGAAGACATAGTCCGTGCTGAAATGGATCAGCCGTGCTCCCTGCTGGCGGGCTGTATCCGCCATGACCCGGACGGCCTCGGCATTGAGGGTATGTGCGAGGGCGGGATTTTCTTCACATGCTTCGAGGCTGGTCAATCCGGTGGCATTTACCAGCACGTCGCAACGGGCTGACGCGAGCGTGGTCTTGAGTCGGGTGAGATCCGCGACATCGAGATCCTGACGGCTGAAGGCCTGGACTTCGTGATTCTTGCGCCAGCATCTGGCGAGGGCTGCTCCCAGGCGTCCTTTGGACCCTAGGAGGAGGATGCGCTTCATGCGCGGGGAAGGAGGGGCTCCCACCAATCGCGATTTTTGAGATACCAAGCCACGGTCTCTTCGAGGGCGGTTTCGAAGGTGTGGATGGGCTTCCAGTTGAGTTCGCTGTGGAGTTTGGAGGAGTCGATGGCGTAACGACGATCGTGACCGAGGCGATCCGTCACGTAGGAGATGAGTGACTCGGGCTTTCCGAGGATCTGGAGTACCGTTTTTACGATATCAATATTCTTCCGCTCGGAATCGGCGCCCACGTTGTAAACTTTACCGGGTTTTCCTTCCAGTAGCACGGCGAGAATGGCGCGGCAGTGGTCGTCCACATGGATCCAGTCCCGGACATTCAGCCCGTCTCCATAGACGGGGAGGGACTGATCCTGTAGAGCGCGGGTGATCATCAGGGGAATCAGCTTTTCCGGGAATTGGTAGGGGCCGTAGTTGTTTGAGCACCGCGTGATGACCACTTCCTGACCGAATGTCTTGCCTGCAGCCAGGACCAGGAGATCGGCGGCGGCCTTGCTGGCGGAGTAGGGGGAGCTTGGATCCAGGGGTGATGTCTCCGTGAATCGTCCTTCCGCTCCCAGCGAACCATAGACCTCATCGGTGGAGATCTGGACGAAGCGCTGGATGTTGTGTTTCCGAGCGCTCTCCAAGAGGACTTCCGTGCCGGCGACGTTGGTGTGAATGAAGTTGCCGGGCTCGGAGATGCTGCGGTCCACGTGGGATTCCGCGGCGAAATTGATCACGGCGTAATATTTGTGCCCGGCCATGATCTTCTCGATCGCGTCACGATCTGCGATGTCCGCTTGGTGAAATTCGTAGCGGGAGCCGTATTTTTCCTGCACATCTGCGAGATTTGCAGGGTTGCCTGCATAGGTCAGGCTGTCCACATTGGTGACGAATTCGGGCTGGTAATGTTCCAGAATGAACCGCACAAAATTTGAGCCTATGAACCCACAACCGCCGGTGATCAGAAGACGCATCCAAAGGCATCTAGCAAATCAAAGCGGTCTGCGGCAATGAGTAAAGTACACTACGCCTGTCAGCGCTGTACGAATTGCTGCCGCTGGCCGGGCTTTGTAAAGCTCACCGAGGGAGATATCACGGCCATTTCCCGGTTCCTTTCTCTTTCCGAGGAGGACTTTATCCAGACGTACACCCGTCTGCGGCCCTCCCGGAATGGGCTCGCGCTCATCGACAAAGCGAATGGAGAGTGTTTCTTTCTCGATGGCCGGGATTGCGCGATCCAGCCCGTAAAGCCCTTCCAATGCGGTGGATTTCCCAATGAGTGGAATTTCCCGGGCTGGCGGGACGTTTGCGAGGCGATAGAAGTGGTCATCCCCGACGAAGACGCTGCATGATTTATTCACAATTTCTGCGAAACTTCCCTCTTCACACCGCCGCTTCCCGGTTTATTCTCCCCGCGTGAGTTATCGAGTTTTTGCCCGCAAGTATCGTCCCCAGACTTTTGAAGAGGTCGTTGGGCAGGAGCATATTACGCGTACACTTCAGAATGCCATCTCGGCGGGGCGTGTTGCGCAGGCGTACTTGTTTGTCGGGCCTCGTGGCATTGGCAAGACCTCCTCGGCGCGTATTTTGGCGAAGGCGCTGAACTGCGTCCAAGGGCCTACGCCGACGCCCTGTGGCGTCTGTGATTCCTGTCGCGAGATTGCTGATGGGCGGAATCTGGATGTGCTCGAGATCGATGGAGCCAGTAACAACAGCGTGGATAACATCCGCGACCTCCGCGATGGTGCCGCCTACGCGCCTTCCCGTGGCCCCTACAAAATCTACCTCATCGATGAGGTGCACATGCTCAGTTCCGGCGCTTTCAATGCCCTGCTGAAAACTCTGGAGGAGCCACCCGAGCACGTAAAATTCATTTTCGCCACGACGGAAGGCCAGAAACTCCCGGCTACCATCACCAGCCGATGCCAGCGCTTTGACCTGCGCCGCATCCCGACCATTGCCATTTCCCGGCACCTGATGGGCATCGCAGAGAAGGAAAATATCCAGCTTGAAGAAGCGGCTGCCGATGCCATTGCCCGTGCCGCTGAAGGCGGTCTACGTGACGCGGAGAGCATGCTCGATCAAGCCGTGGCCTTCTGCGGAGACTCCATCGCACAGGAGAATGTCATGGAGATCTTTGGGTTTACGCCCAAGGAGGTGACGGCCTCCTTTATCGAAGCCATTTTAGCCACTGACGCTCGCAAGGCACTCGACGTGATCGCCAGCCAGGCGGAGTCGGGCCGCGATCTTTCCCGTATGCTGGCCGAGGCCATCATGCATCTTCGGGATCTGGTCGTGAATCAAGTAGGTGCCAGTGGGGAAACCGGTCACGGCCGACTCCTGCTTCTCTTGGACCATTTTGCCGAGACGGAAACGCGCATGCGCTGGGCCACGGATAAAAAACTCCAGCTCGATGTCGCTGCGATCAAGGGGGTGCACCTTTTGCAGCAGGTCAGCCTGGACGACGTCATCTCCACGCTATCGTCCCTTGCGGGTGGTACCCCTGTATCGGTATCCGTCCCGAGGCCAACCCCTGCAGCCCCTCCCGTCGAGCGGCCCGCTCCGGTCGTCGAGAAAAAGGCTCCCGAGCCCATCGCGGCTGCACCAACTCCGCAACCAACACCCGCGCCCGCTCCGATCGCAGCCCCCGTCGCTCCTGCGCCGACTCCGACTGAGGCGGCGTCAGTGGATGCCTCCGTTGCCTGGCAGAAGGTGGCCGATGGGTTCCAGACCTCCTTTGTCTATCGGTGGCTCTCCGCTGGTGTCTTCGGCGGTATTCGCGGTAAAACCGTCCACATCCTCCTGCCACTTTCCTACAAGGATCAACTCAGCACCATCGTCGGCGAAAAAGGTCGGCGTGAATCCGAGAGTCGTCTCAGCGAGATCCTAGGGGACAGAGTCCAGTTGGTCTTGGAAGTATCGGACACCGTGCTTGAACCTCCCTCCGAGGACGAAGAGCCGGAGCCCGAGCGTGTTGAAGTCGTGGCCGCATCCGCCCCGGCTCCCGAGCCCACCCCCGCTGCGCCTCCAGCCAGTCCCATGGAGGAATTCAAGAACGATCCTCTCATAAAGAAAGCCCTCGAAATCTTCCGAGGAGAAATCCAAACTCAATCCTAATGAATATTCAGAAAATGCTCAAACAGGCCCAGCGCATGCAGGAACAACTTGCAGAAGCGCAGGCAGGTCTCTCTCAGAAAACCGTCGAATCCGTCGCTGGTGGTGGCAAGATCAAGGTCGTCGCAAACGGCGCAGGAGACGTCCTCTCCATCAAGATCGACCCCTCAGCTGTCGATCCGGAAGACGTGGAGTTTCTCGAAGACCTCGTTCTGGCTGGCGTGAAGCAGGCCATCGAAGACGCTCGTGCCATGGCTGCTTCCGACATGAAGCAGATCACCGGTGGCATGAATATTCCCGGCCTTTCCCTCTGATCTCCCCATGAGTGTTTGCTCCGATAATTGGATCCGCCGCATGGCGCTGGAAAAGGGGATGATCGATCCCTTTATTGATGGCCAGATCAAGCAGCTCGAAGACGGAAGCCGCGCCATCAGCTATGGCCTTTCCAGCTACGGCTATGACCTCCGGGTTTCCCGAGAGTTCAAGGTGTTCACGAATGTCTTTAATACCGTCGTGGACCCAAAGAACTTCGATGATCGTTCTTTCGTCGATATGGAAACGGATGTCTGCATTGTACCTCCGAATTCCTTCGCGCTGGCCCGCAGCGTGGAATACTTCCGTATTCCCCGTGAAGTGCTCACCATCTGCGTCGGTAAGTCCACCTACGCACGGTGCGGCATCATTGTGAATGTGACGCCGTTCGAACCCGAGTGGGAAGGTCACGTCACGCTGGAAATTTCGAATACCACTCCATTACCAGCCAAGATCTACGCGAATGAAGGCCTTGCCCAGGTCGTGTTTTTCATGAGCAATCAGCCTTGCGATACCAGCTACGCGGACCGGCAGGGTAAGTATATGGGGCAGACAGGTATCACCGTCCCCCGAATGTAAAAGGAGCCCCGTGAGACTGCTGCTGATCATCATGCTGGGAGGAGCACTCGGCACTGCGGCCCGATATGGCGTGTCTGTGTGGATGGCGGAACGGGTGGGGGAGGCCTTTCCCTGGGGGACATTGCTTGTCAATGTGCTGGGCTCTTTCATCATCGGCTTATTCGGAGGCCTTACATCGTCTGATGGCATTTGGATTGTTCCGACTTGGGCACGTGCCTTTGTGATGATCGGCATGCTCGGTGGTTTCACGACCTTTTCCTCCTTCAGTCTCCAGACGATCCAGTTGATACAGGACGGTCAATATCTGCCCGCAGGAGCATATGTTCTCAGCTCTCTCCTTCTTTGTTTGATGGGGACAGCCGCAGGTGTTGGCCTGGCTTTTGTCCCTTGGATACGCTCTTCCTAGGGAACTGAAGCACCGTCAATCGCGTCCAAAAGCGACCCGGGGATACACTGAGAGGTGTTCCCTTATCACGGCGGCAAAGGAGTCGCCGAATTGCGCGAGCTTTTTGTCTCCAACTCCCGGCATGGCCAGCATCTGAGCGGCGGTCTCCGGGTAATGTCGGGCCATCTCCCGTAGTGTCGCGTCGCCGAAGACGATGTAGGGGGGGACTTGGAGTTCGTCGGCGATTTGTTTGCGCCGGGTCTTGAGGCGACTGAGCAGGACCTCGTCGCAAGAGATTGAGCCTGTTCGTGTTTTCGCGGCTCGCGACTTGGTCATCGCGACCGGCTTGGTCAGCATGAGAATGCGTCGGGATTTCAGGGCCTCCACACCCTCCGGCGTGATATCCATTGTCGGATATTGTCCGGAAGATTGTTGCAGAAGGCCGAGTCGAAGCAGATCGCGGCCGATAGCGGCCCATTCCGGCCGGGAGAGGTCTTTGCCGATACCGTACGTCGATAGCTGATGATGTCCCCAGCGTTCGATTTTCTCGTTGGTCCCTCCCATCAGGACGGCGATGACGTGATTCAGTCCCGTGGCGAATCCTGTGGCCTGTCGGATACGGCAGATGCAGGATAGCAGCTTCTGGGCCGGTACGGTGGCGTCATAGACCTCGCGGGGTTCCAGACAGTTGTCGCACGAGTCGCAACTCTCGCCGGGGTAGTCCTCGCCGAAGTACACCAGCAGTTCCTTCCGGCGGCACACCGGGCTCTCGGCGTAGTGCACCATCTTGCGAAGCTGCTCATGGGCCGTCTGCTTCTCGTTTTGATCTGTGATTTCGTCGAGGAAGTGGATCTGCTTGGCCACATCGCCGGGGCTGAAAAGCAGAATACAATCAGCCGGGAGGCCGTCCCGTCCGGCCCGACCGGTTTCCTGATAGTAACCCTCGATATTTTTCGGCAGGTCGTAGTGAATGACCCAGCGGACGTTTGGCTTGTTGATGCCCATGCCGAAGGCAATCGTGGCGCAGATGATGCGGATTTCATCCCGGAGGAAGAGTTCCTGATTGCTCGCCCGGTCGGTATTTGAGAGCCCGGCATGATAGGCGGCGGCCCGATAACCGCGGGCACTCAAGGACTCGGCGAGTCGCTCGCAGGCAGCACGGGATGCGCAATATACGATGCCGCTCTCCTCAGGGCGGGTTTTGACAAAGTCCAGGATCTGTTTGAGGGGTTGGTCCTTGGCTTTTACGCGGTATTGCAGATTCGGCCGGTTGAAGCTGGCGACGAAGATTTCCGGATCTCGCAGATTCAGATGCTTGATGATGTCCAGCTTCACCCGCTCAGTGGCTGTGGCGGTCAGAGCAGTGACGGGTATATCAGGTAGCAGTTCTCTCAGGCGGGAGATCTGTCGGTACTCGGGCCGGAAATCATGGCCCCATTCGGAAATGCAGTGTGCCTCGTCGATAGCCAGCGCGCTGATATTCCAGTTTGTGAGATTCTCTTTCCAGTTATCGAGCATCAGGCGCTCGGGGGCGACATAGAGCAGCTTCCACTCTCCCTGATGCAGGCCTCGCAGGCGTTCGCGGGATTCTGTGGCGGTGAGGGAAGAGTTTAGAAAGGTCGCGGCGACGCCGGCTGCCTGGAGTTGATCGACCTGGTCCTTCATTAGCGCGATGAGCGGAGAGACGACCACAGTCAGGCCGTTTCTCAGCAGCGCCGGCAGTTGAAAGCAGAGCGACTTCCCTCCTCCGGTTGGCAGCAGGGCAAAGACGTCCTTGCCAGCCAGAGAGGATTCGATGATTTCCCTCTGCAGCGGTCGGAAAGTGTCGTATCCGAAAGTATGCTTGAGTTGTCCGAGTAGGTCGGTCATGCCTCCCCGGATCTCACAAAACGAATTTCTTTCCTGGCTCGGGAATGATCACTTCGGTCTCAGGAAGTTCGCGATGGAGGCGGAGCTGGAACCAATCGACCGCAGGCTGATCCCCATGCACTAATACGATTTTTTTCGGGCGCAGGAGGATGGCGTAGTTCAGTAGGCTCTCGCGTGTCGCATGAGCACTGAAGCTGAATTCCTTGATGGAACATCGGAGGGGAATGGCTGGCTGATCGGGTTGCAGTTGGATCGCTGTCCCGGGCGCGGCTACTCGGATTTTACCGGCGGGCGACTCGGGATCGGAGTATCCCACGAAGAAAAGACTCTGGTTGGGATCGCCCAGGATCTTGCGGGCGAAGATGTTTGACAACGTATTCTCCGACATCATGCCGCTGGAAATCGCAAAGATGCATTTCTTACGGGGGGCGATGGTGGAAATTTCGCTGCCCGAGATCACATAGGGAGCCAGTTCCTGCAAGAGCTGCAACTCGGGGTGCTGACGCTGCGGGTCATTGGCAAAGGCATCATACAGAGTGGTCAGCTTGGTGCTGAGACCACCAATGTAAATCGGGACGGCGGCCAGTTGCCCCCGCAATCTCATGCGCCACAGCATGGCGAGCAACTCCTGCGTCTTACCCAAGGCAAAGACAGGAATAGTCACACTTCCTCCGCGGTCAAAGGCCTCGCGAATGGATTTTGCCAGGCGCTCTTCCTCGCGGGCTCTGGTGAAACCGGCGGGAGTGGGGGAGTCACCACGCGTGGTTTCCATGACGAGCACGTCCACCCCGGATTCCGGGAAGTCGGCACCGCGCGTCAGGGTCTGACTCTCAAAATTGACATCCCCCGTGTAGAAGACATTCTTCCCTTCAGAGCGAATCATGACGCCTGTCGCGCCGAGGATATGTCCTGCTGAGTAAAACTCCAGCGTGTCGGTGGCATCGGCGGAAGCCCGCTCTCCGTCGAAGGTAAACCGGGTCCGCATGGGACAGGGCTGCCAGGCTTCACGACAGAGCTCCACGCCACGGTGGGTAAAGAGCGGGTAATTCTCGATATTGTGCTCCTCCCGTTGACGGGTCATCACATTGACGGAGTTGTGAAGCATCACGTCGGAGATCCGTGCTGTAGCCTCGCTCATCAGCACTTTGCTCTGCGGTTCCCGTCGTGTCAGGATAGGCAGGGAACCGAGATGGTCCTGGTGCGCATGCGTCAGGACGATGGAGCGCACCGAGCCTTCAGGCACCTTGCTATAATCGGGGATCGCCTTCATCCCCTCGGCCTTGGGATGCATGCCGCAATCCAGGACGATATTTCCAGCTCGTGTCTTGAGGAGGTAGGAATTCGCGCCGATTTCCACCCCTCGCGTGAGACTTACAAACTCCATGGCTTCATCACTATTCGCAGACAGGGCGCGAAGGCACGCAATTTCCTCGGAATGAGCATATTTGCGTCTCTATAGGAGAGATTTCCCGTTCTGGTCTGCATTGATTCGTTTTTATGCTCTCTATTCTGTGTGTTTTTCAGAGAGTTGAGGACACTTGAAGGCTGCTATTTGACCTTCTTTTGTGGCTTTAGCAAGGCTTGCGCGTGCGCGAGCGCGGATTGTGAGGCTCCGCCCAGCATCCGGGCAATTTCCTGCACCCGGTCTTGCCCGATGGTCTCGGCCAGGAGCGTGCGGGTACGTCCGTCGGCAACCTCCTTGCTGACCACAAACTGCGCCTCCGCTGCGGCGGCCACCTGTGGTAAGTGCGTGATACATAGCACTTGCCGGGATCGCCCCAATGCCGCCATACGGGCCGCCACCCGTGTCGCAATTTCGCCGCCGACATTGGCATCGATCTCGTCAAAGACCAATACACCCACATCGTCCTGCTCTGCTAGAGCCCCCTTGAGAGCCAGCATGACACGAGAGATTTCACCACTGGAAGCGATGTCCCGGAGAGCGTGCTCGGGTTCGCCGGGATTTGGCGCGAAGAGAAACTCCGCCATCTCATAGCCGAGAGCCACCGGGCTGCTGAGGGCCTTGAGCGCAATGGAGAATCCCGCTTTGGCAAAGCCCAGGTCGCGCAACCCTTCCGCGACTTTTCGGCCCAATTCCTTGGCGCCGGTCTTGCGCTGGGACGTGAGTTTGTCCCCGATCTTTTTCATGGCGGCAGCCGCAGCATTGATCTCTTCATCGATGGCGCCACTCCGCTCCGCCCTGGCCTGAAGGGTCGTCAATCGCGCGGCCGCCTCGTCCCGGAAGGTCATGACCTCTTCCAAGGTGTGGCCATACTTCCGCTTCAGGGATTGGAGCACATCCAGACGAGCCTCGATCTCCGACAATGCGGCGGGGTCATTCTCAAAGTTGGTGGTGTACGTATCGAGGGCCGCAGCCAGATCGGACATACACACGGAGAGCCCCTCGGCGGCTTCCACGAGTTGGGCGGCCTTCGGATCAAGGCGTTCCAAGTCCCGCACGAGCCGGAGAGAGTTGGTGACCTCGGATTGCAGGGAGCCTTGATCGCCATCGATATGGGCGGAGAGTTCGCCGCAAAGCCGGGTGATGCGTGCGGCGTTTGCTGCGGCCTGCTGCCGGGCCAGGAGGTCGTCTTCCTCACCGGTGGTGAACGAGGCCTCGTCGATCTCCGTCACCTGAAACGAAAGCAGGTCGATTTCTCGGGCGGCGGACTGTTCGCCTTCCAGAATGGCTTTTCGCTCGGCTTCCAGATCGAGGAAGCGCTTCCGAGCGGCGGCAAATTCCGCCTGCATACCCGTGGTTCCGGCATAGGCATCCAGCAGCTTGGTCTGCTGATCCTGTGAGAAAAGGCTCTGGTGTTCATGGGGACCGTGCAGATCCACCAGTCTTTCCCCCATCTGACGCAGCAGGGCCAGGGTGCAGGCGCAGCCATTGACGAATTGCTTGCCCGTTCCCGCACTTGAAATGACGCGACGAACCAGAAGACGTCCTTCTTCGCAGGGGTCAGCACCGTTTTCCTCTAGCAATGCTGTCATCGCGGCATCGGTGGCATTTTCAAAGATGGCCTCGATTGAGCAAGTTTCCGAACCATTACGGATCAAGGAGCGATCAGCCCGATCTCCGAGAAGGAGGGTCAAGGCGCCAAGGAGGACGGATTTTCCGGCACCGGTTTCGCCCGTGATGGCGACAAAACCACTGCCAGGCTCCCACGTGATATCCTCGACGAGGGCGAGATTGCGAATGCGAAGGGACGCAAGCGTTGCGGACATGGCGGGAGTATGCCAGTCTCCGCGTGGAAAGCAAAGTGATGCGCGAGTTTGAAGTTACCTTTTTAGGCACAGGCACTTCCCATGGGATTCCCGTGATCGGGTGCCAGTGTCAGGTCTGCGGCTCAGTGGATCCCAGAGACAAGCGTCTGCGCACCTCGATCCAGATCCGCACCGATCAATGCATATTGCAGGTGGATACCCCTCCGGACTTCCGTACCCAATGCCTGCGTGAGCATATCAATCGCATCGATGCCGTCCTCTACACCCATTCTCATACCGACCACATCCTCGGCTTTGATGACCTCCGCCGCTTCTGTGAGATGGAGGACAAAGCGATGCCCATCTATGCCGCGCCGAGGACTCTGGCGGATCTGGCCCGGGTCTTCCAGTACGCCTTTGCTGAGGAATTTCGTTTTAAGACATACATCCGACCAGAGGCCATTCCCATACTCGGACCCTTCCAACTCGGGGGCCTTGATATCGTGCCTGTGGATCTCCCTCATGGTCGTATGACAACGACCGGCCTCGTCTTCAGTCGGGGAGGGGAGAAGTTGCTGGCCTACTATACAGATTGTCAGGCCATCCCTCCAGAAGCGGTCGAAGCTGCACGGGGAGCGAGGGTACTTGTCATCGATGCCCTGCGTTATGCAGAGCACAGCACCCACCTTACGATAGGCGAGGCTACCCTTGCTGCCGATGCCATCGCACCGGAGAAGACCTATTTTATTCACATGTGTCACGATCTCGGTCATGTTGAGACGGAAAGGGCACTGCCGGACAACATTCGGCTCGCTTACGATGGGTTACGGATTTCGATATAGTATTCTTGCTGGTGCGATTTTCTGGATCGCCTTGGCGCTTCCCCTTCAAGCCGCTCCCTCCCGGGATGCGGACGCTACCGTGGTTGTTTTCAACGCGGCGGATCCGTCATCTGTTTCCCTGGCGAACTATTACGCAAAGCGGCGTCAGATCTCGGAGGTGAATCTCATCGGTCTCACCTGTTCCAATCTGGAGGAAATTTCCCGAGAGGAATATCTGCGGACCATTGAGGCTCCGCTTCGTCATTCTCTTATTGATCGGGGCTTTTGGACGTTTGCTCCTGGCAGCACCACGAGACTCGCCACCAGCAAGGTCCGGTACGTGGTGCTGATGCGAGGGATGCCTTTGAAGATCGCTGGTGATCCGACCATACCGGCAAACCCGGCTTTGCCAGCTCCACTGGGTACTCGGAATGACGCATCGGTTGATAGCGAGCTGGCCACCATGGGCATGATTACACGCTCGCCCTCCGGTTTTCAGCCGAATCCCTATTTTCGCCGTTTTACTCCCATTTTGGACCTTACCGTGGAGCCCGAACTCCTCCTCGTGTGTCGTTTGGATGCTCCCACTGATGCCCGGGTGAGGGGGATGATCGATGATGCGGTCGCGACGGAGCTCGACGGTCTGTGGGGCTGGGGCTATATTGACTCCCGGAATATCAAAACCGGTGGATACGCCGAGGGCGATACCTGGTTGCTTGCCGCAGTCGATTCCATGCGTTCCCAGGGGATTCCTGTCTTGCTGGACACTTCTCCAGAGACGCTACCCCTTGGTTTTCCTGTTACAGATGCCGCCGTTTATTACGGGTGGTACGCACAGAATGTGAACGGCCCATTTTCTGTGCCTTCCTTCCGATTTCGGCCGGGGGCTATCGCAGTGCATTTGCATTCCTTCAGTGCTTCGACATTGCGGTCCCCTACGGTCGGATGGTGTGGCCCATTGCTGGAACGCGGGGCGGCGGTGACGCTCGGAAATGTCAACGAACCTTACCTCTCGCTCACGGCGAATTTAGATGTCTTCCAGGATCGCCTCATGGCGGGCTTCACATTCGCGGAGAGTGCGTACATGTCGATGAAGGCGCTTTCCTGGATGTGTATCGCCGTGGGAGATCCTCTCTATCGTCCCTATGCCGTGTGGAAGGATTCTGGTTCCGGGGTGTCTTCGTCTTCCTGGGAGGTTTATCGCCGGATCGTTCGTGCAAACAATGGGAGTGTGACTTCCTCGGCCACCGCATTGGAAAAAGAGGCGGTCAAGACGGGAAACAGCATGTTCCTGGAAGCCCT